>ENA-ORCS01000006-ORCS01000006.1-marine-metagenome-genome-assembly--contig:-NODE-6-length-341155-cov-16.818308_pt1 | contig 341155 bp, 380 predicted proteins | sample MGYA00237781_ERZ508513 | MGnify/ENA primary metagenome ERZ508513 (study PRJEB26184, sample SAMN06268793) | marine metagenome | isolation source: Eden Landing Ponds, San Francisco, CA, USA | place... | reverse complement strand
CAGTTCGACGACACCGGCAACTTCAGCTTCGGCGTCGAGGAACACACCGACTTCCCGAGCCAGGAGTACGACCCGAACATCGGCATCTACGGACTCGACGTGACGGTCAACCTGGTCCGCCCGGGCTACCGCGTCTCCAAGCGCGACAAGGCGACGCGAGCGATTCCGTCGCGCCACCGCCTGAACCCGGCGGACGCGACGGCCTTCGTCGAGTCGCGTTTCGACGTGGAGGTGACCAAATGAGCGAGTCAGAGACAGAGGAAGACGACCTCGGCGAGCAGGCGGCAAAGCGCACGGGACAGCTCCGGGCCTGCCAGCGGTGCGGCCGCGAGCAGGGCCTGGTCGGGAAGTACGACATCTGGCTGTGTCGACAGTGCTTCCGCGAGGTCTCGCGAGGAATGGGGTTCAAGAAGTACTCATGACGGGCAACGATCCATTCGCCAGCGCGCTGTCCGCACTCGACAACGCGGAGCGCGTCGGCCACCTGACGTACACGATATCGCCCGCCTCGAACGAGATCGGCAGCGTCCTCGAGGTCTTCGCGGACCGCGGGTACATCGACGGCTACGAGCGCGTCGACGACGGCAAAGCCGGTCAGTTCGAGGTCGAACTGAAGGGCGCGATCAACGCCTGCGGCCCGGTCAAGCCCCGCTACTCCGCGGGCGCCGACGAGTTCGAGAAGTGGGAGAAACGGTTCCTCCCCGCCCGCGACTACGGGACGCTCGTCGTCACGACCAGCCACGGGATCATGAGCCACTACGAGGCCCGCGACGCGGGCGTCGGTGGCCAGGTGATCGCATACGTATACTGACAATGACACGAGTAGCAATCCAGACTCCCGAGGACGTCAGCGTCGAGGTGGACCACCTCGAGTTGACGGTCGAGGGACCGAACGGTAGCGTGACCCGGCGGCTCTGGTATCCGGACGTGTCGGTCTCCGTCGACGGCGACGACGTCGTCATCGAGGCCGACGCCGAGGACGCCAAGACGAACTCGACGGTCGGCACCTTCGAGAGCCACGTCGAGAACATGATCCACGGCGTCACGGACGGCTGGGAGTACGAGATGGAGGTCTTCTACTCCCACTTCCCGATGCAGGTCGCCGTCGAGGGCGACGAAGTCGTCATCGAGAACTTCCTCGGCGAGCGCGCACCCCGGCGGACGACCGTCCACGGGGACACCGACGTCGAGGTCGACGAGGAACAGCTCACGGTCCGTGGCCCCGACATCGAGGACGTCGGACAGACCGCCGCGGACATCGAACAGCTGACGCGCGTCCAGGACAAGGACGTCCGCGTCTTCCAGGACGGCGTCTACATCACCGCCAAGCCCTCGCGAGGTGAGGCCTGATGGCCGACGACAGTCCCGAGGAACTCGAAGATCTCGACGGCGTGGGTGCGTCCACGGCGGACGCGCTCCGCGACGCCGGCTTCGAGACGGTCGAGGACGTCCGCGCGGCCGACGAGGACGACCTCGCGGACGCCGAGGGCGTCGGCGCAGCCCTCGCGGCCCGTATCGCGGCCGACGTCGGCGAGGTCACCGTCGAGGAGACCGACGACGAAGGCCAGACAGACGAGGCGACGGCCGACGGGGCCGAGGCAGACGGACCAGCGGCCGACGACGCCGAGGCGGCGGAGTCCACCGAGGACGAGACGGCCGTCGAGGACTACGAGGAGCTGACGGACGTCAGCGGCGTGGGCGCGTCGAAGGCCGACGCGCTCCGCGACGCGGGCTACGAGACGGTCGACGACGTCCGGGCCGCGAGTCAGGACGAGCTGGCCGACGTCGAGGGCGTCGGCATGGCCCTGGCCGCCCGGATCAAGGCCGACGTCGGTGGCCTGGAGGTCGCCGAGGAGGCCGAGGCCGAGGTCGAAGAGGCCGAACCCGAGGAACCCGAGGAAGACGTCGAGACCGAGCTGCGTCCGCGCGGCCTGGTCGAGAAGACGCCCGACCTCGACGACGAGGCGGCGCGACTCCTGGGACAGCGACGCCAGGAGGGCAAACCGCAGTTCAACCGACAGGACCATCACAAGAAAAAGCGCGTGGGAACGTCCTGGCGGCGGCCCCGCGGCGGGCTCTCGAAGCAGCGCCGCGGCGTCAAGGGCAAGGGCGACACCGTCGAGGCCGGCTTCCGGACGCCGAACGCCGTCCGCGGGAAGCACCCATCCGGCTTCGAGGAGGTCCGCGTCCACAACGCGGACGACCTCGAGGGCGTCGACGGGGACAGCGAGGCGGTGCGCATCGCCTCGTCGGTCGGCGGTCGCAAGCGCGAGCGCATCGAGGAGGTCGCGGAGGACCGCGGCATCCGCGTGCTCAACCCCACCTACGAGGAGGTGGAGGTCGAATGAGCGACCTCAGCGCCCAGCGCCGGCTCGCCGCCGACGTGCTCGACGTCGGGAAGAACAAGGTCTGGCTCGACCCCGAGCGACAGGGCGACATCGCCGACGCGATCACCCGCGCGGACGTGCGGGATCTCGTCGACGAGGGCGCCATCCGTGCGGAGAGCGAGCGAGGCAACTCCCGGGGACGCGCCCGGGAGCGCCAGGAGAAACGATCGTACGGGCACCAGACCGGAGCCGGCTCCCGGAAGGGCAAGGCCGGCGCCCGGCAGAACACGAAACAGGAGTGGCAGTCGCGCATCCGCGCCCAGCGGCGTCGGCTGCGCGAACTCCGCGACGATGGCGAGATCGACGCCTCGACCTACCGCGACCTCTACGACAAGGCCGGTGGTGGCGAGTTCGATTCCGTCGCGGACCTAGAGCGGTTCATCGACGACAACTACGGTGAGACATAATGGCGACAGGACCACGATACACGGTGCCGATGCGGCGACGCCGCGAGGCCCGTACCGATTACCACCAGCGGTTGCGCCTGCTGAAATCCGGCAAGCCGCGGCTCGTTGCTCGCACGAGCAACAAGCACGTCAGGGCGCAGCTGATCGCACTCGGCCCGCAGGGCGACCGAACGCTCGCGGCCGCACGCTCGGACGACCTCGCGGACTTCGGCTGGGAGGCGCCGACGGCGAACCTCCCCGCCGCGTACCTCACGGGGGCCCTCGCGGGCCGTCGTGCGATCGCGGCCGACGTCGAGGCGGCGGTGCTCGACATCGGACTGAACTCCCCGACGCCGGGGAGCAAGGTGTTCGCCGTCCAGGAGGGCGCCATCGACGCCGGCGTCGAGGTGCCCCACAACGACGACGTGCTGGCCGACTGGGAACGGACCCGCGGCGAGCACATCGCCGAGTACGCCGAGTCCCTGGACGAGGACCTCTACTCGGGAGACTTCGACGCGACCGACCTGCCCGGGCACTTCGACGACGTGCGCGAGGCGATTCTGGAGGCTGACCTATGAGTGAACGCAACGGCTGGGAACCGCGGACGCGCCTCGGCCGACAGGTAGCCGAGGGCGAGATCGAGACGATGCAAGACGCGCTGGCCTCCGGGCTCCCGCTGAAGGAGCCGGAGCTGGTCGACCAGCTCGTCCCCGACCTGGAGGACGAGGTGCTCGACATCAACATGGTCCAGCGGATGACCGACTCCGGCCGCCGGGTGAAGTTCCGGTGTGTCGTCGTCGTCGGCAACCGCAACGGCCTCGTCGGCTACGCGGAGGGCCGCGACGACCAGGTCGGCGGCGCCATCCAGAAGGCCATCGAGGTGGCCAAGCTCAACCTCATCGACGTCTCCCGGGGCTGTGGGTCCTGGGAGTGTGGCTGTGGCCGCCCCCACACGGTCGCGCTGCGCACGACCGGCAAGGCCGGCAGCGTCGAGGTCGAGCTCCAGCCCGCGCCGCGGGGGCTCGGCCTCGCGGGCGGGGAGACCGTCCGCAAGGTCCTGGAGCTGGCCGGCATCGAGGACATCTGGACGCGCTCCTCGGGCAACACGCGGACCACGGTCAACTTCGCGAAGGCGACGTTCAACGCGCTTCGCAAGACGGCCCAGGCCCGCGTACCCCAGGAGACCAGGGAGAAGCGCGAGGTGATCGAATGAGCCAGACGATCGTCCAGCTCCGCGGCGAGGTCAACCTCGACGGCGACGTCGTCGACACCTTGGAGATGCTCAACCTCTCCCGGGTCAATCACGCGACAGTCGTCCCCGAGTCCGACACCTACCGCGGCATGATCACGAAAGTCAACGACGTGGTCGCCTACGGCGAGCCCAGCGTGGAGACGCTGGCGACGCTGCTGCGGCGTCGCGCCGAGCCGACGACGACCGACGAGGACGGGACCCTCGACGAGGCCGGCGTCGACGACGACTGGGTCGGCTGGAACACGAACTACGACTCCGTCGAGGACCTCGCCGAGGCGCTCCTCGACGAGGAGACGACGCTCGCGGACGCGAACCTCTCGCCGACGCTGCGCCTGCACCCGCCGCGGGGCGGCCACGACGGCATCAAACACCCCGTCCGCGAGGGCGGCGAACTCGGCAAGCACTCCACCGAGGAGATCGACGCGCTCCTGGAGGCGATGCGATAATGACGAACAAGAAAAAGCGCCAGCGCGGCTCGCGCACCCACGGCGGCGGGTCTCACAAGAACCGGCGCGGAGCCGGCCACCGTGGCGGCCGCGGTGCCGCCGGGCGCGACAAACACGAGTTCCACCAGCACGAACCGCTCGGCAAGCACGGCTTCACGCGCCCGCCGAAGACCCAGGACGAGGTCGTGACCGTCGACGTCCGGACGCTGGACGAGGACGCGCCGCTCCTGGCGGCCGACGGCCTCGCCGAGGAAGCCGGCGACGGTTACCGCATCGACGCGCGCGCCGTCGTCGAGGACGGTCACGAGGCGGACGTCGTGAAGGTGCTGGGCAGCGGCCAGGTCCGCGGCGAACTCACGCTCGTCGCCGACGACTTCTCCGAGAGCGCTCGCGAGAAGGTCGAGGCCGCAGGCGGCTCGGTCGAACTGAGCGAGCGCGCCCAGGCCGACGCGGACGACGAGGCTGCAGAAACTGACGACGAGGCGTAAGATGAGCTGGAAGGACACCGCCGAACCGGTCCTGACGCGGATGCCCTCCGTCCAGCGCCCGGAGGGCCACGTCCCGTTCAAGCGCAAGCTGATGTGGACCGCCGGGATCCTCGTGCTGTACTTCTTCCTGACCAACGTGTTCCTCTTCGGGATGGAACAGGGTCAGGGTAGCGAGGTCTTCGGCCAGTTCCGGTCGATCCTCGCCGGCGGCCAGGGGACGATCCTCCAGCTCGGGATCGGGCCCATCGTCACGGCGAGCATCGTGCTCCAACTGCTCGGCGGTGCCGACCTGCTCGGCCTCGACACGCAGAACAATCCGCGCGACCAGATCCTCTACCAGGGGCTCCAGAAGCTGCTGGTCGTGGTGATGATCGTGCTGACGGGGCTGCCGATGGTCTTCGCCAGCCAGAACTTCCTGCCGCCGAGCCAGCAGGTGGCCACGTCGCTCGGCATCGGCATCACGGGCGTGCAGTTGCTGATCTTCGCCCAGATCTTCGTCGGCGGCCTGCTGATCCTGTTCATGGACGAAGTCGTCAGCAAGTGGGGCGTTGGCTCCGGGATCGGCCTGTTCATCATCGCCGGCGTGAGCCAGAGCCTCATCGGGGGGCTCATCGGCATCGGGTCGATCACCGGCCAGACGGGGATCATTCCGCGCTGGATCGGGATCGTCCTCGGCTACGTCGAGTTCCCGCCGCTGTTGACGCCGCAGGGAATCACCGGCCTGCTCATCGGCGAGGGGGCCATCGTCCCCATCCTGACGACGCTCGCCATCTTCGTGATCGTCGTCTACGCCGAGTCCGTGCGCGTCGAGATTCCCCTCTCGAACGCACAGGTCAAGGGCGCCCGGGGACGGTTCCCCGTGAAGCTCATCTACGCGAGCGTCCTGCCGATGATCCTCGTCCGGGCACTGCAGGCGAACGTCCAGTTCCTCGGCCGGATCCTCGACGCACAGATCGCCATGCCCGCCTGGCTCGGGACGTACGCGAACGGCCAGGCCACCGGTGGGCTGTTTTACTTCCTCGCACCGATCTACAGCCCCGACGACTGGATGTGGTTCGCGGGCGGCGGCGGGAGCAATGCCGCCTGGGAGATCATGCTCCGCGTGGGCGTCGACCTGACGTTCATGGTCATCGGCGGCGCCGTCTTCGCCATCTTCTGGGTGGAAACGACGGACATGGGCCCGGAGGCGACCGCCCAGCAGATCCACAACTCCGGGATGCAGATCCCGGGCTTCCGGCGGAACATCCGCTCGATCGAGCGGGTCCTGGAGCAGTACATCCCGCAGGTCACCGTCATCGGCGGTGCTCTCGTCGGACTGCTGGCGGTCATGGCAAACATGCTCGGGACCATCGGCGGCGTCACCGGCACGGGCCTGCTGCTGACCGTCTCGATCACCTACAAGATCTACGAGGAGATCGCCGAAGAACAGCTCATGGAGATGCACCCCATGATGCGCCAGATGTTCGGCTGAAAGGACAAAATATTGACGATTTGAGGTGGTTTCTAACCTCGACGTTGCGGTTTTCTCACGGCGCTGCTGTACCGACGCTATCCCCTGATCCAGCGAACGGACTGTCGACTTCGAGACAATCATAGGCCAGAATCGGCTTCATCCCCCGTCCGGAACCGCCACCTTCGAACTCGTTGAGGCCGACGTCTTCGAGCTCCGAGAGGGTCCGGTGGACTTGTTTGTAGTCCCGGGCTACCAGTTCGGCCGCGTTTCGGATGCTCTCGGTTGTCCTCGTAGAGTCTAGTGTCCGCGCTAGGGGTGACGGACGGAGCCGATTGTAAGATTCGAGGCACCGAATATCTTGGATGGGCTGTGGAGAATCGAGATTGAAATTGCCAGACGCCACAGGAGTTTGATCCGGATATTTCATGCGGCGTGATGCTCCCGACTGGCTTAACACCAGCCAATAAAAACCCAATTTATTTGTAATTTGTCTCAGAATCTAAAATATCTACTATGAGCGAATTTCAGCTCCATCTTCCGCTTTTACTTATTATGGTTGCAACTATTGTCGGCATTCTCACAGTCTCTTACGGGATGTACTATATCAGGCGGTATGGGCGAACTCAGCAGGTGACTACATTCACTGTTCTGGCCACAGCCATCACTATCTGGACCGTTTTCGCCATGTTACAGTTGACCGCTACATCGTATGCCCTCTCTTTCCAAGCGTACAAACTCCTCCACTTCGGCTCGTTTACAACCTCACCCGCAGTGTTGTTCTACGCGCTGTCCATAGGGGACGCACGGCGGTGGGTGAACTGGAAAACTGTATCGATCGCTGTTCTACTACTGCTTCCAGCGTTTGGCTGGTTGTTCACCGACCCTGTGCCAATTCTCATTCGTGACCCCCAACTCGTTTCATTTGGCGCTTTTTCGGTCATCGAACACGGGAATAGCCCTATTTACACTGCGTATCTCTCGTCCTTCTACATCTTAGCAACAATTGGACTCGCGTACATCGTGTATCAATGGCACTTCAACGAGAGTATCAGTTCGATGCAAGCGGCGATCCTAGTTCCTGCCATCTTCGCCCCGATGTTGCTGTCCGTCGCACAGACGTTTCACCTCCTGCCCATCGAGACGCCGGGCACGATACTCACGCCCACGTCGTTCTCTCTTGGGATGACCGGAATCGGATACGCAGCTTTTCGGTACGAGATTTTTGACACGAAGTCATTGGCACGATCCCAGACGATTTCGAAAATGAACGAGGGATACCTGCTTGCGAACACAGACGGAGTAATTATCGATGCGAATTGCAGCGCCGGTTCGATGCTCGAACCCCGAACTCCACTTGTGGGAACGCAGGTCAGAGAGGTTTTTCCTACCGTTGACGATCATATCAAGTTCGATGAGAGAGATAGTAAACTATTTGATACATCTATCGAAACGGAGATCGGTTCACGGACGTATGAGGTCACGGTGTCGAATTTCGTGAATAACGGTCAACCGCTGGGGTCATTGTTGGTAGTCCGAGATGTCACTGTCCGGAAACAGCAGGAGCGTGCGCTCAAAGCCCGTGAAGAGAAGTATCGTACCTTGTTCGAAGATACGCGAGACGCACTGATGGTATTCGACAGAGACGGTTACCGCGACTGCAACGAGGAGACGCTGGAACTATTCGGCATCAATTCGGTCGAAGACTTTCTAGAATACTCGCCCTGGGAACTGTCTCCGCAAACGCAACCCGATGGCCGGGATTCGAAGAAAGCAGCCCAAGAGCGGATCGAGACTGCGTTCGCGGAAGGGGAGGCCTTCTTTGAGTGGACACACCAGCGGATAGACGGCACAGAATTCCCCGCGGAGGTGAAACTCAGCAAGTTCGAGTACAAGGGTGAACCGGCCATCCAAGCGCTGATCCGTGATATCACTGACCGGAAACAACGCGAGCGCGAACTGCAAGAACGCGAAGCGAAATACCGGAATCTGTTCGAGGATACCCGCGATGCCCTTATGCTGCTGGATCGGGATGGATTCTTCGATTGCAACCAACGGACGCTCGAACTCTTTGGTGTTGACTCCGTCGAAGCGTTCACTAACTACCAACCCTGGGACCTCTCGCCATCGATTCAACCAGACGGGGCTGACTCGAAAGAAGCGGCAGGCGGCCATGTCAAAACGGCATTCGAAGAGGGGGAAGCGTTCTTCGAGTGGATGCACCAGCGAACTGACGGCTCGGAATTCCCCGCGGAAGTAAAACTGAGTCGATTCGAGCATGACGGTGAGCCAGCATTACATGCCCTGGTACGGGACATCACAGAGCGGAAAGAGTACGAACGGCGGTTAGAAACCCAACGCGATAAACTCACTGTCCTCAACCAGGTCCTCCGCCACGACATCCGCAACGACCTCCAGCTGATAACTGCCTACGGCGAATTGATTGAAGACCAGTGTGACGACGATGAACTACAAGAACACGTTGAGACGGTCCTTGAAAACGCCGATCACGCGGTCGAACTCACCAAGTCGGCACGGGAGATGGCCGACGTGATGCTCTCGACAGATAAAGAGCTACAGCAGGTAAGCCTCCCTGCGGTGCTGGAAAGCGAGATCGAGGATGTGCGAGATTCGTTTCCTGAAGCCGCCATTACTTACGAGGAAGCCCTTCCAATGGTGTCGGTCCAGGCTAACGACATGCTGGGGTCCGTCTTTCGAAACCTGCTGAAAAACGCCATCCAACACAACGACAAGGAGCTTCCGAAAGTTACTATTTCGGCGGTAGACCACGACGAAACCGTCGTCGTTCGGGTTGCGGACAACGGTCCTGGAGTGCCTGAGGTTCAGAAAGAGGCCATCTTTGGCAAGGGCGAGAAGGGACTCGACAGCCAAGGGACTGGCATTGGATTGTATCTCGTGAAAACACTCGTCGAAAGCTACAGTGGCAAAATCTGGGTCGAAGACAGAGAGGGGGAGAGCGTTGCTGCTTACCGGCCGGATGCCACCGACAGAACGGAGCGGGAAGGCAGAGACACCAGAGCGGACTCGGGAGGTAAACGGGAGGGCGCAGTCTTTGTTGTAGAGTTGCCGAAAGTAGAGGATGGGTGAAGCACGAAAGCAGCGTTCAATTCTGCCCAATCACCAGACACAGCCGTGAGTACAACCGTGTATTACCCGGCGAGGTTGGACTTCAGAATCCTCACTGGCGGAGCCCATCAACGACGGGACGTCTAGCAAGTCAAAGTACCCGGATGATCAGTGAGGTACGGAGAAGCGTATCCGAGCTACTGTATCAACTGAATTCAATTCGGACTGTCCAGTTCATCCGCTGAGGGCACCGGAAGAAGGGGGTGAGACGGGAAGTTTCCCCTGCTATTCGCCGATAGAGCGCTTGCGTTTCATATTTCGACCCGGAAAGAATCTTTTTTACTGTGCCCTCAACCTCTATGACAGTCACGCGATTTCTTACAGACGCCGGTACGTATTTACCGTGCCGTCAGAGATCAACTACTAGCAGTCCTCAGATCTGGAGACCGCACAGCTGGGCAGGGACTCCTCAGGAAACGGCGTTCATCAGAGTTGTTTCCCCGACTTAAGTCCCTGATGTATCACCACTCTTTCTACGATGCGCCAGACGTTCGGCTGACCCGGACCGCGCCAGCGTTGTATTCTCGATCAGTAGCCCGAACGCCAGTTCGACGACTGTACCGACACACCCCCGGTCAGTGCCCTCGAGAGCCGATTCTCGAACGCCCGGCAGGAGTAAACGGCTCTATCACGGTGCACGCGACCGATCCGCGAGGCCGAAGCGACCGGCGACGACCCCACAGACGAGTCCGGTCACGTGACCGAACAGGGCAGTTCGCTCCCCGGCCGTGGCGAGCGTCACGGCCACGGCGACGACGAGGAGAGCGACGAGCTGGGTGCGTGCGGACAGCGCGACGCGGTCGAGCAGGACCTGTGAGACGACGTTGCCCGCGACCAGGTACCCGACGAGGGCGAACACGGCTCCGCTAGCACCGAGGACGGGCGACGGGGTCCAGAGGAGCCCACCGAGGACCACCTCCGCGAGCGCCGAGAGCGTCCCCGTAGCGACGAAGAGGCCGTGGAAGGCAAGGCGGCCGGTACGCCGGGCGACGAACGGCCCGACGACAGCGAGCAGGACGGCGTTCCCGGCGAGGTGGCCGAGGTCGGCGTGGGCGTAGACGCTCGTCACGGCCGTCCAGGGACGATGTGTGACGGGGGGTGCCAGGACGAACGTCTCGCTCCAGACGACCAGACCGAGCACCCACTGGAGCGCGAAGACGGCGAGGAGGACGCCGAGCGTCTCGACGGTCGGCCGGCCGCGGAGTCGCATGGATGCCGTCCGTCCTCGGCGCACTAAACCCCTCCCACCGGGCGGGGCGAGGCAGGGTTATTAGTCGGTGCCGGCCACGCACTCAGGTATGGAGCCAGCAGTCGAGCGACGCCGTACGACGGACGGAACCGTCCGGGCCGGGACGGACGCGGGGGCCGGATCGTGACTGGCGACCTGTTCCGGTCCGCCATCGTTCCGCTCGCGAACCGATCCGACGCGACGGCCACGGCCCGCGCGCTCGCGTCGCACGTGGGGGCGGACGACGACCTGACGGTGGTCCACGTCGTGCAGAAGGCGGGAGGAGCACCCGACAAGGCGAGCGTCGAACAGCGCGAGGAGTACGCACAAGAGGTCTTCGAGGCCTTCCGGGCGGCCTTCGAGGGCGCGGCGACGGTCGAGACGGAGATTTACTACGGGACGGACGTCGCCGAGACGATTCTCGACGCCGGCCGGGACCAGGACGCGTCCGCCGTCGTCTATACGTCGCGCGGACTCAGCGGCTGGGTCGAGTTCCTCACCGGCGACGTCGCGGGCGCCCTCGTCGACGCGGCAGACCGGCCGGTCGTGGTCCTGCCGAATCCCGGCGACTGACCCGGGGAGTCCGGCTTACCGACCGAAGAGGCGCTCCCGGAGCGTTCGCGAGCGGTGTTTCTCCGCGAGGACGACCGAGCAATCGACCGAATCGACCACGTCGAGGACGAGCGTCCCACGGACGAGACGGGACAGGAGGCCTCGTTCGGTCGCCCCGATGACGAGCAGCGTGTGATCGGCGGCCACCCGCTCGATGGCCGTCTCGACGTCGCCGGTCTCCACCCGGCGCGCCGCGTTCTGGAGGTCGTGCTCGGTGGCCCAGTCGTCGAGGAAGGCCTCGCCCTCGCTGCGCTCGCCCTCGTCTGCGACGTGCAGCAGCGTCACGTCGGCGTCGAAGGCACGCTGGAGCAGGCGGGCGATGGCAGCACTCAGCGCCGAATCGGGGCCACCGGCCGTCGGGACGAGGATTCGGGACGGATCGAAACCACGATCGCGGAGCACGAGGAAGTCACAGGGAACGTCCCCGGCAACCTCGTCGATGGCGGACTCCACGCGCCCGGGGGAGCCGTGGGCGTCGGGCCCCCAGCCCATGACGACGAGGTCGGCGGCGTGGGTGCGCGCGGCGTCGAAGATCTCCTCGAATCCCCGGTGGGAGTAGATCGTGTGCGTCTCGACGGGTACCCCCATCGTCTCCGCGTCGGCCTCGGCTGAGGCGAGTAGTTCTGCCGAGGTTTCGTCTATCTCGTCCCCGTGTTCACGGGCGCCAGCTAGAGCCATCTGGTCAGGGACCTGGACGACGTGGGTGGCGACAACGCTTCCGTCGTGCTCCTTGGCGACAGCGCTGGCGAGCGTTATCAGGTCGTGTTCGGACTCCGGATTGGCGAGCGGGACCATCACCCGGTAGGTCCCGCCGTCTGGCTGGACTGAGGCTGCTGCCGACACGGCTGTGTCGGGAAGCTCGTCAGCACGGTCCAGGATGTACTGCCCGAGGACGCCTTGCTTGTCGGCGCGAGGTAACGCGTAGACGAAGTACCAGACCACGCCCGCGAGGACGAAGGCGGCCGCGAGGGCGATTTCCACGGGGTCCATGAAGGCGATGAGGCCAAAGGAGAGGAACGCTCCGAGAATCGGAACGGCTGGGTAGAGGGGGACGGTGAAGTCGGGGTCGTACTCGGGACGGTCCGCTACGCGCATGACGATTAGTGCCACGTTCATGAGGCCATAGACGATAAGGTGGAGGACACTGCCTGCCTTGGCGAGCACCGACACGTCCCCGATGGCGATGAACGCCAAGATGAGAGCGCCCGTTATCGCGATGGACCGATACGGCGTGGCGAAGTGTGGGTGAATCTGATTCAGCCAGGCGGACACGAGTTTGTCCCGACCCATGGCGAAGTTGATCCGCGAGGAGGCCAGGATCGACGCGTTCGCGGAGGAGGCCGTTGCCATTAGGCCGGCGAAGACGATGAGCCCCCACCCTAGCGCCGGAACGCCGAGGACGTTTCCGAACGCCACTTCCGCGACGTCGATGACCGGCGTTTCTGTGAACTCGGGCGTCAGCTGCCGCCAGTTGATGACGCCCATCAGGACGACCATCACGATGGCGTACATGACCGTCACGATGACGACCGAGCCGACGACGGCCAGCGGGAGGTTTCGCCCCGGGTTCTTGATTTCCTCGGCGACGGTGGTGATTTTCGCGAAACCCAGAAAGGAGACGAAGACGAGTGCCGTCCCTGGGAGGAGCTGACCGTACCCCTCCGGTGCGAACGGGGTAATCGTGGAGATGTCGAGCGTGAGTGCGCCGACGATTGAAAAGGCGGTGAGAATCGCGACCAGCGTGATGACGATGACGTTCTGGAGCCGGCCCGTTTCCTTCGCCCCCACGTAGTTTACACCCACGAACGCCGCGCCAGCGAAGAGGGCGGCTATCTGCGTATCTTCGAATACGATTACCCCGAGGTCGAGGCCAGGGAGGGCGACGATTTCGACGAGAAAGCTCCCGAACCCGAGCATGTAGAACGCGGACGCGAACGCGAGGCCAATCCAGTTGCCCATCCCGGCGACGGACCCGAACAGCGGTCCGAGCGCGTGGTTGACGTAGTAGTACCCGCCGCCAGCCTTCGGCATGGCGGTGCCGAGTTCACTCGCCGAGAGCGCGGTGAACAGCGAGATGACGCCACCGACGACGAACGAAAGGGCGACGAGGGGACCGGCGACCGCCGCGGCCTGGCCAGGGAGGACGAAGATACCGGCGCCAATCATGGTACCGACGCCGATCGTGAGGGCGGCGAGCGGGCCGAGGTCTTTCGCGAGTTCCTCGTCGCTCATCGGGACCCCGACAACGTTCGGAGCGATTTCGGGGCGGTCGCTGCCCGGAATCTGTCGGTCGCGCTGTCCATATTCCGGCCACACGTGGCCTCCTCATAAGCGTCACGTCCTCGGCGACCAATCCGCCGTCTAGTTCCCAGTAGGGGCGTGAGTGGTGTATCTAAAGTCACGAACGCGATTCGGTACACTTTCGGGACGCCGGTGGAAATTCGCTCTACGAATGTACATCGTGATCGTCGGCGCTGGCGACATCGGAACGCCGCTGATCGAAATCGCCACGCGCGGCGGCAACGAGGTGGTCGTCATCGAGCGCGACGAGGAACGCGCCGACCGAGCGGCCAGGCAGTTCGACTGCCTCGTCCTCAACGACGACGCGACGACGAAGGAGACGCTACTCGACGCTGGTGCCGACCGCGCCGACGCCCTCATCTCGACCACGAACCGGGACGCGACGAACGTCATGGTCTGTTTGCTCGCCCAGGAGATCGGCGTCCCTGCCGTCGTCTCGGTGGTCCACGACCCCCAGCACATGTCGCTGTTCTCCCAGATCGGCGTCAACACGATGGAGAATCCCCAGCGACTGATCGCCGAGCATCTCTACCGGGCGGTCAAGCGCCCGGCGATCGTCGACTACATGCGAATCAGCGACGACGCGGAAGTCTTCGAGATCGTCGTGGAGAAGGGCGCGCAGGTCGCCGGGAAAACTCTCGCGGAGGCTGCCTCCGCCGGGCTCCTCGACGACGACCTGCTCGTGGTTGCGATCGAACGGAACGGCGAGGGTGAGCCGATCACGCCCCGTGGCAGCACACGCATCCAGGTCGGTGATACCGTGACGGTCTACTCGGGCCGGGGGGCAACTCCCGACGTTACCGACGTCTTCGGCCACAGCGAGGACCACAACTGACGGCCATGTCAGCCCTCACCCGCGTCCCGGAGGACCTCGCGACCATCGCGAGAGACGTGGGCTCGTTGCTCCTGATGGAGGCAGCGCTGATGGCGGTCACCGGAGCCGTCGCAGTCGGCTTCGGCGAGTGGTACCCGGCGACGGGTATCCTCGTCGCGTGTGTCCTCACCGGGGCGACGGGACTCGCGGCACGGCGTGGATTCGCCGGAGCACCGGCCCCCAAGATGAAACACGGGATGATCATCGCGGCCGGCGGGTGGTTCGCGGTGGCACTGTTCGGCGCCCTCCCGTTTCTGCTCGCAGCCTACGTCACGCCCACGGCCGTCACCGAGACGTTCGTCCCCGCCGGTGCGAGCTACCAGTCGAGTCTCCTGTACTTTCGCGACCCCCTGCACGCCCTATTCGAGAGCATGTCCGGGTGGACCGGCAGCGGGCTGACGATGGCCGTCCACGAGCCGTCGCTTCCGCGTGCGATCCAGTGGTGGCGATCCCTGATCCAGTGGGTCGGCGGCGTCGGCGTCATCGTCCTCACCGTCTCGATCCTCGCCAGGCCCGGCAGCGGAAGCTACGCCCTCTACCGGAGCGAAGCCCGCGAGGAGCGCATTCACCCGAGCATCATCTCGACGGTCCGGACGGTCTGGAAGCTCGTCGTCGCGTACACGCTGCTGGGGGCCGTCATGCTAGTCGTGGCCATCCGCGCGAGCGACTACGGGGCCGGACTCCCGCTCTGGGAGGTTGGCTGGCAAGCACTCAATCACGCAATGACCGGGTTGACGACCGGCGGATTCAGCGTCACGGACAACTCCATCGCCACGTACGGCTCGCCGCTCGTCGAGACGGTCCTCCTGCCGATCATGACGCTCGGTGCCATCGCCTTCCCGATCCACTACGCCGTCCTCCACGACCGCGACTACAGTCAACTCTGGCGAGACGTGCAGACGCGGTGGCTCCTCGTCCTGCTCGTCGCGGGTGCGGCCGTCCTGGCGATCCAGAACCTCCGCGTCCTGACGGACGCCTTCGAGGGGACCTGGCGGGCGCTGCCGGCCGTGGGGCTCTCGGCCGCAGAGGTCGACGCGGTTCGCGACTCGACCTTCCAGTTCGTCAGCGCCCTGACGTGCACCGGCTTCCAGTCTGCCCCCATCGGCGGCTGGGGCGAGGGCAGCAAAGTACTGGTCTCCGGGGCGATGGTCCTCGGGGGTGCAGCCGGGTCGACCGTCGGCGGCATCAAAATCATCCGAGGCTACCTGGTGGCTCGCGGCATCCGCTGGCAACTCTCGCGCGTCTTCCTGCCCGCCAGCGCGGTGGTCACCGGCCGGATCGGCGACCGACGCCTCGGTCGCGCCGAGATGGAGCGGGAGTTCGCAGAGGCTGCGGTCGTGAGTATGCTCTGGCTCCTCCTGCTGGTCGCGAGCACGCTCGTGATGGTCAACTTCGCGGGGGCCGAATTCACGCTCGGCGACGCCCTCTTCGAGGTGGCGAGCGCCCAGGGGAACGTCGGCCTGTCCTCGGGCATCACCGGGCCGGGCATGGAGCCGATTCTGGAGGCGATGTTCCTGTTCAACATGTGGATCGGCCGTCTGGAAATCATCCCGATCCTCGTCTTCATCAGGGCGGCCATCTGGGGCCTGAACCCCTAGACGAACGGGAGACTTCGGGTGACCCAGCGGCTCTCGCTGGAGGCCGGTCATCGATGGAAACCCACTTACATCCGCCTCCGGAAGTAGGCCAGCATGAACGCGTCGGGGGGCCTGGCGTGCAGATAATCGTCGTCGGTGCGGGCCAAGTCGGCGCCAGCATCGCCCAGAACCTCGCCGAATCCCACGAGGTTATCGTCATCGACGTCGACGCCGAGCGCGTCGACGAACTCACGTACGCAGCGGACGTGCTGCCGATCCACGGTGACGGAACCGACGTCGAGAACCTCGTCGACGCCGGCATCGAGGACGCACAGATGCTCATCGCGAGCACAGACGACGACGAAACGAACATCGTCACCTGCGGCACCGCCAAGACCCTCACCGACTGCTTCACCATCGCGCGCGTGAAGAACACGCGGTTCCTCGACACCTGGCGCAAGGCGAAGGGTGAGGCGCTCGGCGTCGACTTCATGGTCGGGACGAACCTGCTGACCGCGAGCGAGACCGTCCGGCTGAGCGGCCTGCCGGCGGCTCGCGACGTCGACACCTTCGCGGGCGGTCTCGTGCAGATGGCCGAGTTCGAGATTCCGGAGGGCAGCGACGTCGCCGGCCAGACCGTCCAGGAGGCCGACCGGTTCGACTCGTTGACGTTCGCGGCCATCATCCGCGACGACGAGGTCCTGATCCCGACCGGCCAGACACGCATCGAGGCCGGCGACGACGTCATCGTCATCGGATCGCGTGAGAGCGTCAGGGTTCTCGCGGGCGAAGTTGCACCCCACGCTGGCAACGGTGTGACGAATATCCTGATTATCGGCGGGAGTGACGTGGGCTATCAAATCGCGAGGCTGCTCGAGGAACAGGGAGTCACACCGCGCCTCGTCGAGCAGGACGCGGATCGGGCGCGCGAACTGGCCGAGGAGCTCCCCGGGACGACTGTCCTCGAGAGTGACGCGACCGACCGGGACTTCCTGGAGCGCGAGCACGTCAACGACGTCGACGTCGTCGTCGCGGCTCTCGGTGACGACGAGCGGAATCTACTCGCCTCGTTGCTCGCAAAGCGCCTCGGCGCCACCCGTGCCATCGCCATCGTCGACGCCAGCGCGTACGTCTCCCTCTTCGAAGAGGTGGGCGTCGACGTCGCAGTCAACCCGCGCGAGGTCACCGCCGAAGAGATTACCCGATTCACCCGCGAGCGCCGGGCCGAGAACGTCGCGATGATCGAGCACGACCGCGCGGAGGTCATCGAGTTCGAGGTCGACGCGGAGAGCGTCCTCGTCGACCGGCCGATTCGCGAGTCCGTGCCGGAACTCCCCGACGGCGTCGTTCTCGGTGCGATCACGCGAGACGGCGAACTCATCGTGCCCCGCGGTGACACGATCATCGAGGAGGGCGACCACGTGGTCGTCTTCGTCGACACGTCGGTCCTCGACGAAGCGCAAGCCATGCTCTGAGCGCCGGATACCCCCGATCCGGTCCGACGAGGTGTCGATGGTTTCATTACTCGACCCACCAACGGCCCCACCGTGACCGAGCCACGCAGGTCGATCCGCCGGGAGGGACCGACGTGATCGACCTCTACGTCGACTGGCGAAAGAGCGTGGCCCTGACCGGGACCGTCGCGAAGTGGCTGGCGGTCGCGATGATCGTCCCACTGGCCGTCGCTGTTATCTACGGGGAAGACCTGTGGGTCTTCGTCGCGTCAACGGGGATTTTTGTCGCCGTCGGCCTCCTCCTGGAGCGGGTGGATCCCGGCGGCGAACTCGGCCCCCGGGAGGCACTCCTGCTCGTAACGCTCGCCTGGGCCGGCGTCTCCATACTCGGCTCTGTCCCGTACGTCCTCGCCGGGTGGGGGACCGAGTCCGCGCTGGCCCACCCGGTCAACGCCCTCTTCGAGTCGACGTCCGGCTTCACCACGACCGGGGCGACAGTGACCGAGGAGATATCCTTCCAGCGTCACTCCCACGCCCTGCTCATCTGGCGACAGCTCACGCAGTGGCTCGGCGGAATGGGGATCATCGTCCTGATGATCGCTATCCTACCGGAGGTCGCCGTCAACGGCGCCCAGCTCATGGACTCGGAGGCGCCGGGTCCGGAACTCCAGAAGCTCACCCCGAAGATCGCAGAGACGGCCCGGGTCCTCTGGCTCGTCTACCTCTTTTTCACGCTCCTGTTCGTCCTCGTGATGGTCCTCATCAACCTCGTCGGGTTGGGGGACGAGATGGGGCTCTACAACGCCGTGGCCCACGCGCTGACGGCACTCCCGACGGGCGGGTTCTCGCCGGAGGCCGACAGCATCGGTGCCTTCGGACCCGTCGTCCAGTGGGCGGTCATGCCCTTCATTCTCGTCGCTGGGACGAACTTCGCGCTGTTCTGGTTCCTCCTGAACCGGGACGTCGGGAGTTTCTTCGCCGACCGAGAGTTCAGGACGTACGTCGGCGCGACGATCGTCGTCTCCCTCGTCGCGGCCGCGCTCCTGTACCTCGGCGCCGCGCCAGCGATGCGCCTCGGCGGCCAGACCGCCGGCGCGATCGAGAACTCCCTGAGACAGGGAACCTTCCAGGTCCTCTCGCTGTTGAACTCCACCGGTTACGCGACGAGCGACTTCGCGCACTGGGACACCGCCGGCCAGATGGTCCTCCTGTTCGCGATGTTCATTGGGGGCTCGGCCGGCTCGACCGGTGGGGGCGTGAAGATCGTCCGCTGGCTCGTCGTCGGCAAGGTCGTGAAGCGGGAACTGTTCACCACGACCCACCCGGAGGCCGTCAGACCGATTCGGATTGGCAAGAACGTGGTCGACGAGGGAGCGGTCCGGGGCGTGCTGGGGTTTACCCTGCTGTACCTCCTGCTGTTCGGACTGGCCGCGGTGCTCATCGCCATCGACACCAGCAGGGTCGTGACGATGGAGCTCACCGCGCTCGAGGCGGTGAGTGCGAGCATCGCCACGCTCGGGAACATCGGCCCGGGGTTCGGCGACCTCGGCCCTTTCGGCAGCTACGTCGGCTTCCCGAACACCTCGAAGCTGCTCATGATCCTGCTCATGTGGATCGGTCGCCTCGAGATCATCCCCGTGATGGTCCTGTTCACGGGCGCGTTCTGGCGGAGCTAGGGCACGGACCGTGGCCGCCCGAACGCCGTCGGGTCGCCGTCGCCGTCCTTCCGGAAGCGACAGGTATTCACGCGGTCGGTCGAAGCCCCGGGTATGAGCACAGGGGTCGTCCTGCTGAACTTCGGTGAGCCGGCCGAACCAGACCGTGACGCGGTGGTCGACTACCTCGAGCGGATCTTCTTCGCCAACGCCGACCTCGAGGAGGCCGACTCCGAGGCGGCCGCCCACGAGCGCTCGCGCCAGCTCGCAGAGCGCCGCGCCCCGGCCCTGATCGAGGAGTACGAGGCAATCGGCGGGTCGCCGCTCAATCCCCAGGCCACGGCCCAGGCCGAGGCCCTGGAGGAGCGTCTCCGGGGTGACGGCTACGACGTCCGGACCTACGTCGGCATGCAGTACACCGAGCCGTTCATCGGCGACGCCGTCGACGCCGCCATCGACGACGGCGTCGACCGCATCCTCGGCCTGCCGATCTACCCGCTCTGTGGCCCCTCGACGACGATCATCGCGCTCGAGGAACTCCAGGACGAGGTCGCCGACCGCGACGCCGACCTGCCCGTCCAGGAAGTCACCGGCTGGCACCGCCACCCCGACTACGCCCGCCTTCGGGCCGACACCATCGCGGACTTCGCAGCCGACCACGACCTCGACCTGACCGACCCCGACACCGCCCTCGTCTTCTCGGCGCACGGCACGCCCACGCACTACCTGGAGGAGGGCAGCCGGTACGACGTCTACGTCGAGGAGTACTGCTCCGTCCAGGCCGCGCTGCTGGGCGTCTCGGACTACGAACTCGGCTACCAGAACCACGAGAACCGCGACATCCCCTGGACCGAGCCCGAGGTCGAGGACCTGGTGCCGGACCTCGACGCCGAGCGTGTCGTCGTCGAGCCTGTCAGCTTCCTCCACGAGCAGAGCGAGACGCTCTCGGAACTCGACGACGAACTCGCCGAGGAGGCCGAGGAGGCTGGCCTCGACTTCTACCGCGTGCCCATCCCTCACGACGACGACCGGATCCTCGACGTGTTCGCGGACCTCGTCGAGCCGTTCCTGGCGGACTTCGACCCGGGCTACTACCAGCTCCGTCAGTGCCAGTGTCGCGACCGGCCCGGCACGATGTGTCTGAACGCGCCCCGGAGCGACTGACGCGATGCGCGTCGGCATCGTCGGGGCGGGGATCACCGGGCTCGCGCTCACCCACCACCTCGCCGAGCGCGGCGTCGACGCGGTCACCCTCGAAGCGAGCGACGAGCCCGGCGGCGTCATGCGCTCCGAGCGCGTGGACGATATCGTCCTCGAGCGCGGGCCCCAGCGTCTCCGTCGGACGCCCGGCGTCGACGAGCTGATCGACGCCTGCGGCCTCGACGACGAGGTGATCGAGGCCCCGGACCTCCCGCTGTACGTCTACGCTGACGGCCGCCTCGGCGAGGTCCCCTTCGACCGGTCGACCTTCGTGGGAACCAGCCTGCTCTCGTGGCCGGGCAAGCTCCGACTGCTCGCCGAACCGCTGACCCGCGCCGGGCGCCCCGAGGAGTCCATCGAGCGGGTCTTTCGCCGGAAGTTCGGCGACGAGGCCTACCGGAACGTCTTCGGGCCGCTCTACGGGGGGATCTACGGGTCGGACCCGGGCCGGATGCCGGCGAGACACGCGCTGGCGAGCCTGCTGGATCGCGAACGCGAGACCCACAGTCTCCTCCGGGCCTTCCTCCAGCGGGTGGGAAGCGGTCACGAGTCCCCGCCGGCCTCCTTCGCGGACGGGCTCCAGGTGCTGCCGCGCGCTCTCGCCGAGCGGTACGCGGACCGCGTGCGACTCGGCACCACGGCGACCGGTGTCGAGTCCGACGGAGACGGCTACCGAATCAATACCCACGAAGGGAGGGAATGGGTCGACCACGTCGTCGTGACCACTCCGGCTGGCAGCGCCGCCGACCTCCTCGCCGACGTCGCAGACGGAGCCGACGCCCTCCGGGAACTGCGGTACAACCGCCTGGCGATGGTGTACCTCCAGGCCGACCTCGCGACGGAGGGGCTTGGCTACCAGGTCGGCTACGGCGAGTCCCTCCACAGCCTCGGGGTCTCCTGGAACGCCAGCATGTTCGGGCGGGACGGGCTCTACACGGCCTTCCTCGGCGGCATGCACGATCCCGACATCCTCGCCAACGCGGACGAGCGACTCGGCGAGATCGCAGCCCGGGAGTTCGAGTCGGTCACCGGCGCGAGTGCGAGCGTGGTCGACGTGCATCGGCTCGACCCCGGCTTCCCGGCCTGGGACGAGTCCTGGGATGCCCTGGACCGCGTCTCGACCCCGGACGGCGTCCACCTGGCCACGAACTACGCCGCGCGGATGGGAATTCCGAGCCGGGTGCGGGAAGCCGCCGCGCTCGCCGAGGAGTTCGCTGCCACAGACTGAGCCCGCCGATCACCGCTCGATCGACTTCGCCGTCTCGACGAAGGCCCGGACGCCCTCGACGGGCGTGTCCTTGTTGACGCCGTGACCGAGGTTGAGCACGTGACCCGACGGACCGGCCTCGTCGATGACCTCGCGCGTGCGGGCCTCGATCTCCTCGGGCGGGGCGAACAGGACCGACGGGTCGAGGTTCCCCTGGACCGGCGTCTCCCCCAGGGTCTCGCGAGCGTCGCCGAGGTCGACCGTCCAGTCGAGTGCGACGACGTCGGCGCCGCTCTCGGCCAGGAGGTCCAGCCGGCCGTTCATCCGCCGGACGAAGACGATCGAGGGAGCCTTCAGGTCCGCGAGGATCTCGCGGTGCAGCGGCAGGACGAACTCGCGGTAGTCCGCCGGCGGCAGGACGCCCGCGTAGGTGTCGAACAGCTGGACGACGTCGGCACCGTTGCCGATCTGGAACTCCAGGTAGTCCCGGACCACGTCCGCGAACGACTGGAGCAGTGTCCGAAATGCCTCGGGGTGTTCGGCCTTGAGTCGCCGGAGCGGCATGTTGGTGCGACTCGGGCCGCCGGCGACGGCGTAGGAGGCGAGGGTGAAGGGGCCGCCCGCGAAGCCGATGATCGCCGTCTCGTCGCCGACGCGTCGGTTCAGTTCCACGAGGAGGTCGCCGACGTAGTCGAGTTCGCGGGCGACGTCGCCGTGGCTGCGATCGACGTCGTCAGGGCCGGAGACCGGGTCGTCGATGACGGGTCCGACGCCACTCTCGATGTGATACGAGAAGCCCAGCGGTTCGAGGACGGTCAGGATGTCCGAGAACATGACCAGCCCGTCCGGTTCGTAGTACTCCCAGGGCAGCATCGTGACGTCGGCGGCCACGTCGGGCGTCTTGATGGCCTCGAGGAAGGAGTAGTCCGCCCGGATCTCGCGGTACTCCGGGATGTGGCGGCCGGCCTGGCGCATCAGCCAGACGGGGGGTCGCTCCGTGCGCTCGCCGCGCGCGGCGCGGACCAGAAGCGGGTCCATTGGCGGTGACTTGGTCGGTCGCGGACTAAGGGTTTCGATAGGCAGGCGGACGTGACCGACTGACCACTCAGAACGCGGCGGCGATCTGGGGTACGAGCCGGCGACGGGCGACGACGACTGCGGCGGCGATGCCGACGGCACCGAGGTAGACGAGCCAGAGCGACTGCGCGTCGGCCCCGCCCGCGACGCCGGCGAGTCCGGTCAGTTCGGCGCCCATCCCGACTGCCGTCAGCGCGGTGACGATGGCACCGTAGAGGAGCACCAGGAGTGGTTCGGCGAGTTCCGGCAGGAGTTCGCGCATGAGTCACGCGGAGGCCCCGAGTGCAATCAGGATTTGGATTTCATTGCCGGATCGAGAGTGATTTAGGCGTCGGTAACGTGGCGTTCGAGCATGCAGCGCTACGGCGACCTGGACTACGCCACGCTCGCGAAACGCGGCTTCCTCCTGGGACTGGGCCTGTTCGTCCTGGGTGGCTTCGGTGAGATCGTCGGTCACGCCGTCCCCGGCCTCCTGTCGGGGACTGTCGAAACCGTCCTGTTCGACCTCGAAGTGCTCGGCGTGCTGATCGGCCTCGTCGCCCCGCTTGTCTTCGGGATCGTCCTCCCCCTGACGGAGTAGCCGGGACGTTTGGACAACCCTTTAACGGAGCGCCGTGGAGACCGTGGCATGAGCGCCCCTCACGTTCTCATCCTGGGTCCGCCGGGTGCGGGAAAGGGCACGCAGAGCGCGAACATCGCCGAGGCCTTCGACGTCGAACACGTCACCACCGGCGACGCGCTCCGGTCGAACAAGGACATGGACATCAGCGACATGGACACCGAGTACGACACGCCGCGGGCGTACATGGAGGCCGGCGACCTCGTCCCCGACGCGGTGGTCAACGCCATCGTCGACGAGGCCCTCAGCGGGGCCGACGGGTTCGTCCTCGACGGCTACCCCCGCAACCTCGACCAGGCCGAGGAGCTCGAGGGGATGACGACCCTCGACGTGATCCTCTCGCTCGAGGTCGGCCGCGAGGAACTGATCGAGCGCCTCACCGGGCGGCGGGTCTGCAGCGAGTGCGGTGCGAACTACCACGTCGAGTTCAACCAGCCCGAGGAGGACGGAGTCTGCGACGACTGTGGCGGCGAGTTGATCCAGCGCGAGGACGACTCCCGCGAGTCCGTCGAGAACCGCCTCGACGTCTTCGAGGAGAACACGGAGCCGGTCATCGAGTACTACGAGGACCACCCCGGATACGAGGCCATCGACGGCGAACAGACGCCCGACGGCGTCTGGCAGGAGATCAACGCCGCCGTGAAGCGCCACGTCGAGTAAAAGGTTCATAGGCCAGCGACACCCACAACACACCAATGCCACGCACCGCCCAGAAAGTCGACGACCTCGCCGCCGAGGGCGAGGAGATGACCGACGCCCTCGCGGCCGTCCTCGACGTGGCCGAGGCGCAGGGAACGGTCACCTGGGGCGACGTCAGCGAGGACCTCACCAGCGGCCAGTGGGGTCGCCTCATCGAGACGGGACTCCTGATCGACCACGACGGCGAGGGGTTCGTCGTCGACGACCCCGAGGGCGTCCGCGAGGCGCTCGGGGAGGCCGAACCGGCATCCAGCGACGAAGCGGACGGGAGTTGGACCATCTACGACAAACTGGCCGGGCTCGCCGCGCTGGGCATCATGGTCGGGTACATGGACAACGGCATCCGGAGCGCGGTCGGGTCGGCCGTCGACGTCGTCCTCGGTCCCATCGCGGCCTCGCTGCCGTTCTACATGATGATCCTCGTGCTGGCGGTCCTGACCGGCCTCTGGTCGACGATCCTCCAGGACAACCTCATGGACATGGACATCATGAGCGACTACCAGGAGCAGACCAAGGACCTCCGGGAGCGTCGGAAGGCCGCCAAGGAGCGCGGCGACGACGAGGCCTTAGAGGAGATCCAGAAGGAACAGATGGAGATGATGTCCGAGAACGCGGGCATGTTCAAGGCCCAATTCCGGCCGATGGTCTGGATCATGCTCCTGACCATCCCCGCGTTCCTCTGGATGTACTGGATGATCCTGGACCGGGGCGTCAACGGCGGGATGGTCATGCCGCTCGTCGGCGAGGTGAGTTCCTGGGACACCGGCGTCCTCGGCCCGCTCCAGGCGTGGATCCTCTGGTACTTCGTCTGTTCGCTGGGCTTCGCCCAGATCATGCGAAAGGCGCTCAACGTCCAGACGTCCCCGACCTGACGGACGCGCCCCGATCGACTTACACAACCTCTTTTACCCACGCTGCCGGATGGCAGATATGTTGATCACGGTCTCCGGACCGGCGGGCAGCGGCAAGAGCACGCTCGCCGCCGCCCTCGCGGAACGCCTGGGGTACGACCACGTCTCCGGCGGTGATATCTTCCGGGACATCGCCGCCGAGCGCGACCTCACGCCCCTCGAACTCAACCGCCAGGCCGAGGAGGACGACACCATCGACCGCGACCTCGACCGACGCCTCCGGACTACCGCCCGGGACGCCGACGATCTCGTCCTGGAGTCCCGCCTCGCGGGCTGGATGGCCGGGGAGTACGCAGACCTCAAGGTCTGGCTCGACGCCCCCCTCGGGGTCCGGGCCGCCCGGATCGCCGATCGAGAGGACAAGTCCGTCGAGACGGCTAGCGAAGAGACCCGCGCCCGCGCCGAAAGCGAGGCGCTCCGGTACGAGGAGTATTACGACGTCGACATCGCGGACCTCTCTATCTACGACCTCGTCGTCAACACGGCCCGGTGGGGGCCCGCGGGCGTGGAGGGGCTCGTCGCCGACGCCGTCGACGCCTTCGATCCAGCTACCGACGAGGGCAAGACCCCAGTGACCGGCATCCGCTACGAGTTCGACTGAGATGGCCCTCCGCGACCCACCCGAGGACCGATCGCCGGCCGACCTGCTCTCCTTCGGCGTCGTCAACCTCGACAAGCCGCCGGGGCCCTCGGCCCACCAGGTCGCGGGCTGGGTCCGGGACGCGGTCGCCGACGCTCTCGACGACGCCGGCGTGGCCGATCACGGCGTCGACCGCGCCGCCCACGCCGGGACGCTCGACCCGAAAGTGACCGGCTGTCTGCCGACCCTCCTGGGCGATGGGGCCCGCGTCGCGCAGGTCTTCGACAATAGCCTCAAGGAGTACGTCGCCGTGCTGGAACTCCACGGCCCAGCGCCCGCGGACTTCGAGGCGGTCCTCGCGGAGTTCGAGGGCGAAATCTACCAGAAGCCACCCCGGAAGAGCGCCGTCGTCCGCCGGCTCCGGACCCGGACGATCCACGCTCTCGACGTCCTGGAACGCGAGGAGCGCCGCGCCCTCCTCCGGGTCCGCTGCGAGGCGGGCACGTACATCCGGAAGCTGTGTCACGACGTCGGGCGAGCGCTGGGAACCGGCGCCCACATGGGCGACCTCCGCCGGACGGCGACGGGTACCTTCGACGACGCCGACCTCGTCACGATGGAGGACCTCGTCGACGCACTCGCCTTCTGGGTCGAAGACGGCGACGACGGCCCGCTTCGGGAGGTCGTCGACCCCGCGGAGCGAGCGCTGGCCCACCTGCCGCGCGTCGTGATCGCCGAGAGCGCCGCCCGGGAAGTCGCCGAGGGCGCGCCCGTCTACGCGCCGGGCGTGCTGGAGACGAGGCCAGCAGCGGTCGGCGACGAGCAGCCAGCGCGGGGGACGCTCGTGGTCTGTGTCACACCGGGTGGCTCGGCCGTCTGTCTCGGAACGCTCGTCGGCGACGCCAACGCCGACACGGGGACGGTCGTCGACCTGGAGCGGGTTCTGGTCTGAACAGGCACCGTCAGGGACGAAGCGGACGAACCGAAGGCCTTAATCACAGCACCGTCCTCTCGGAAAACGCGGGGCCGTGGGGTAGCGGTATCCTCGGCGCATGGGGTGCGTCGGACCCGAGTTCGACTCTCGGCGGCCCCACTAACTTTCTGGCCGGATGGATATAAACGACGGCAGCGAGCCTCGCTATCCATCTTTCAGCCACGTGCCGGTGCACAAAACACCGCCATTCAAGAGGGGTGGTCGGCGTGAGTTCCACCCAGCAATCTACCGATGGCCCATTCATCTGCCGGTACTGTGGTGAGTTTATCCTCGAGGGCAACCAGGCCTGCCAGGCGCTCGACGAGGGGGAGTGCGAGAGATGAGCAATCACCTCGATCACGACGACCTCCGGCAGGTCGACGGCCACGAAGGGTGGCGTGGATGCTACCACGCTCAACACGCCGGCGAGGGGGCGTCGCATGAATGACCTGCCCTCGTTCACCCCCGTTCACTATGTAGGATTTTTGAAAGTGAACGAGCAAACCGCCGGACGGGGAAGTGGCAACACTGCTCGTTCACTTCGTTCACTCCGTTCCGCGACCCAAGCCATACGTCGTGTGCGCGCGGTGCTCTCTATTGTAACTACCCTCTTGGAACGGAGTGAACGAAGTGAACGAGAGGGGGGCGGACCCTCGCAGTCCAGCGGTTTTGCCGTTCACTGTCAGAAATCTGGGATAGTGAACGAGTGGAACGGGGTGGTCGTCGATGCCTGAGGTTAGCGTTGACGCCGAGGCGATCCCGGACGAGCTGCAGGAGCGCGATCAGTGGCTCTTCTGGAATGCGGGCTCGGACAAACCGCGAAAACCGCTGGCGTCGCCGACCGCAGACCGTGGCGCTTCGTGGACCGACCCAGACGAGTGGCATAGCTTCGAGGAGGCTGTGGCGGCCGCGCAGGACGTGGAGTCGGCAGGCATCGGCTATGTCTTCGCCGGCGGCAACGATGATTATCCGCGCGGCCTCTACGGCGCCCTGGACATCGACGGGTGCGCAGACTCCGATGGGCGGCCGAAGGACTGGCTGCCGTCACTCCAGCCATTCTTCGACGCCGACGCCTACATGGAGTTCTCGCCGTCCGGAGAGGGCATACACATCCCGCTGGTCGGCTTCGAGCCGCCAGACTGGTGGCGCGATGTCCACTTCACGGCCGATGAGCACGAGGGCGTGGAGGCTTACGACAAGAAGTTTTTCACCTTCACCGGCGATACGCTTCGGAACTGCGGCGACGAGGTCGCCGACACCGGCGAGTACGTCGAGGACTGGCTCATCGAGGCCCATAAGTCCATAACCGGTGACGACCCCACCAGCGAATACGCCGAGGAATTCGACGACGCCGTGGACGGCGGCCGCGCCAATAGAGATGAGTTTCTCGATGAGGAGGACATTCGCGACGCGCTCGACCACATCGACCCCGACGTCGATTACAACCTGTGGCGCGACATCGGCTTCGCGCTCAAGGAGTCCTTCGGCAGCAGCAATACCGCACTTCGGGTCTTCGAGGACTGGTCACGCGGCGGTCGCAAGTGGGACCGCGACGCCGAGGACCAGGCCGAGCGTATCATCAAAGACGCGAGTGCGAGCGGCGGCCGGACCATCGCGACCGTTATCCACCACGCGCGGCAGGGAGGGTGGGAGATGCCGACGCCGTCCGGACGATCACAGGGTCCGACGTCGAGCGCCGAGATCGACACCGATGAAGTCGACCGCGGCGAAGCCATCCTCGAGAGTCAGACCGCGCCAGAGGACCCCGTCGGCGACCTCGTCTGTGACAACGGCGGCTACGGCATTCCCTGGGAGTATCGTGACGACGACGGCAACATCACCGACTCCGGCGTCGACTCGGTATGTAACTTCACGCTGGAGACGCTGTCCTTCCTCAGCATCGAAGACCAGGACCACGACGAGTTCGTCGCCCGCGTCCATCCCAACCACCCGACTGAGGGTTCCTACGACGTCCGTATCCCGCCAGCGGTCTTCAACAGCGGCGACACCTTTCGCAACGAGGTCGTCACAGGTCGGACGACGTGGTTCGACCCAACGAACCGCGAGAAAGTGCCGACGACGACCATCCTCCGCCACCTTCGCGAAACCGTGGGCGCGCAACCCGCACCACACCGCACCGGGCAGCCATACCTGGGCCTGTCGGAGGACGGCGAAGAGTTCGTGACTCCAGTCGGCTCGCTCACCGCTGACGGCTGGAGCGACGATCCCGACTACGAATACTACAGTATCGGTGGCGACAACTCTGACATCGGTCCGTTCGGCCAAAAGTGGGTGCTCTCGCCCGACGCCGACGACGACGTCGATGAGGAGACAGTCGCGAGAATCTGCGAGCTGCTTCCGAACACGCGAAAGACAGAGCGCGGCCTTCCGATACTGGGCTGGTTTTACGCCGCGCCGATCAAAGCCCACATCCACAGTTGGGAGAACGAGTTCCCCCTGCTGGCGCCCCACGGCGACACGGGCACGGGCAAGACGTCGACACTGGAAACGTTCATGCAGGCCTTCGGTGGCTCGGGCGAGCCCCTGTCGTCGACCGACACGCGGTTTACGAAGGAGAAACACCTCGCTGAGTCTCGCGGCTTTCCGGTCTGGATTGACGAGTACAAACCCACGGAGATGGCCGCCAACGTCCGCGACCACCTCCATCAGCGCCTCAAGGAGGTCACGAAGGAGCGGACGATGCCGAAGGGCCGCCCCGACCTCGGGATGGACCAGTTGCACATGCGAGCGCCGGTGATCCTCAGCGGCGAGCAGAAAATCGGCGACGCCGCGGTTCGCCGTCGCTCGATACTGACGAACCTGTCGCGAGAGCCGACGCAGGACGGGAGTACAGCGAAGAAAGCCTTCGGCGAGCTGACCGGCGTCGCTTACGAGGAAGACGGCGAGCAACACTACCCTGACGGCTACGACCTCTCCGAGCACGCCCGGGCGTACTACAGCTGGGTGCTGTCAAAGGACGAGGCGACGCTCCGCGGCTGGTGGAACGAAGCCCGCGAGACCGTGAAGGACTACCTCGAAGACTTCGGCGTGGGACTCCAGCCCAGTGAACAGCGTGGGCTCCAGACCGTTATCTTCGGCGTCGAGATGAGCCGTCGCTTCGCGACGGACTTCGACGCCAACGAGTCGAAGCTCCCCTCGGAGTCGGACGTTCGCGACGCCTGCGCGCACGTCATCCAAAACATCGGGAAGGAGGGCCAGCGTCGCGAGCACGCCGATGAGTTCCTCGAAGCGCTGTCTCTCGCGGCCACGGACGGTTACGTCGAGCCAGACGTCCACCACCGGGTCTTCGAATCCTCGAAGCACGAGACGGAGGTGCTCGCGGTCCACATGCCGTCGACGTTCTCGGCGGTCAAGCGCTACGTCCGCGACTCGAACCTCGAAGACGAGTACACGCTCCTCTCGAAGACCGACTACGACAACTCGTTCGGCAACAAGGCCGACGTCGCCGACAGCTACGTCATCGGGACCAACAAGCGCACGCGTGCCCTGGAGAACGGCGGCCGGGCCGTCCACTTTGACCACGAAGCCATCACCGAGAAGCTGGGCTCGGACTTCAACATCAACTCGTTCCGGCCCGAGGAAGAGCGCGTCGAGGACACCGACGGCGCCGACGCCACCCCCATCAACGACCTCTCCGACGATGGCAATCCCTACGACACCGTCACGGTCGAAGTCACGCGATGGGAGGCCGGCCCCGACGGCGGGCCCGCAGAATCGGGCACGTTCCGCGACGAGACCGGCATTATCGACGTCGTCGACTTCTTCGGCTGCGAAGCCTCAGGAGCGTTCGGGGAAGGCGAGACGTTCCGCGTCGAGAATGCTCGCGTTAGTACGTACGAGGGCACACTGCAGCTCGAAATCGTGCAGAACACCACCGAGGTCACGCCGATCCAGGAGGGCGCAGGACACACGCCGTCGGGCGACTCCGGAGATGGCGACAGCCCGGCCGATGCCGGCTCGCAGTCATCGCTCGACGCCGCGGCCGATGGCGGGTCGGTGACGGAGACGGATATTGTCAGTCTGAAACCCAGAATTGTGAAATTCGTTCGTGAAAACGAACATGAGTATTCACCTGGGGTTCCGAAAGAGATAGTTGTCGAGAACTTCGCGGCCAACGAGAGAGACCCTGAGTCCGTCTCCGAGGCAATATCAGAGGCATTACGAGACGGTGCTATTGCTGAACCAAAGAGTGGCCACTTACGCTCGGTCTAATATCCGTTCACGATTATCACTGAAACCATTTATAAGACCAAATCATAATACGAAAAAATGACAACTATAACGGACGATCAACGTGTCTACGTTATACAACACCAGCTTGGTCCGGTAAAAATAGGTATCGCGAAAGATCCAGAGTCCCGGATGCGAGAAATACAAGTCTCATCCCCGTTCACTCTTAAACTCAGAAAAACCGGAAACCCAACTGACGCAAGGGAAGTAGAAGCGTATCTCCACCAGCATTTCCGTCGATACCGTCTTAGCGGGGAGTGGTTTGATCTGCCACCCGAGATGAGGGATTTCCCCATCCCTCTCCATATCGACGATTCGGGCAATCCAGATGTGGATATTCCGATGGTCGAGGAAAGGGACATCAGCACTGAGTGGGCAGACCTCTTTGAAAGGGTATTCAATACGTTCAAGCAGACAAAATATCTCAATAAATCAGCTCAAGAGATCAGGCTCGCCTGCCACCGAATGGGCGAATTCGATACCAGGCCTGGGGAAAATGAAGAGCATGATGATCTGTTTGATGATATTGATATCATGGACGACACACCTGATGAGAATAAGCGATGCACGAGCTGCGGCCATCTCTTCGACCACTCGGATGAAACATGTCCTGTTTGCTCATCGCAAGACCATGCAGATGGTGGCCGGCACAACAGACGATGGTAGTTGACCCTGTCTGAGAAATTGTGAGATCCGTTGCCGATTCACTTCTTTCCTCGCGAGCACGGCGTATCTGCTCGCCTGTGGGCAAAACTTAACATACTGCTCGCCCATGGGCAAATTACAGAAATGGCCGAATCACAGGATGAGACCAGAGGAAGGTCAAAAGCAGAACCGACTCGCCAGCAGGTATACGATCTCATGGCTCCCGGAGAGCCCTTTACCGTGACAGACATCGTCGAGTTGGTCGCGGAGATTTTCGATGATCGGGATGACGTGGCTGACAGCAAGTGGACCTTAAAGCGAAGATTAGACGGTCTTCATGACGATGGGCGAATTCACAAAAAGGAGCACAATGAGACCCTGTCTACGTATTGGCGACCCCCTGACAGAGACACCGATTGCACTGGACCGTTTCCGGGAAACCAGGTAACGCATACCGTGGACGTCGGCAATCGGGGCCCCTGAAATGCAGACGACTAACATCTCGTGGGCGGACTACACCTGGAATCCGGTCACGGGCTGCAGCCGCGCCGGCCCGGAGTGTACGAACTGCTGGGCAGAGGCGTTCATGCAGCGCCAGGCCGGCCGCGACGACGCACCGGCGTACATGACCGACCTGGACTGGACGCAGGACAACGCCGACGGAGTCGTCACGACACACGACGACCGCCTCGACGAGCCTCTCGAGTTCGGCTATCCGGAGGGCCCGGGTCGGATATTCACGGTCAGTATGGGTGACCTGTTCCACCGGCACGTCCCTCCGTCGTTCGTACGCCAGGTGGTGGCCGTCGCCCGGCAACTCCCGGAACACGAGTTCATCTTCCTGACCAAGCGGCCGAACACGGCGGCAGGGCTCGACGTCGACTGGCCGGCCAACGCCATCGTCGGGACGAGCGTCGGGAGCGGCCCCGGCGGCGAGTATCCTGACACCACGCACCGGATCGAGCAGCTTCGCGGCGTCGACGCGCGGCGCTGGGTCAGCTTTGAACCACTTATCGAACCGATCGGCGACGTGGCTTTGGATCACGTCGAGTGGGCCGTCGTCGGCGGCGAGAACGCACCCGACGAGGCCCGCCGGGAGATGGACCACGCCTGGGCTCGGGATCTCCTCCGCCAGTGTCGCGAGCAGGACGTCGCCTTTCACTTCAAGCAGTCGAGCGCGGCGACAAACGAGTCCGGCACGCGTCTGTCAGTTAAAAACGACGAGTACGGCGTGTTCGAACAGCGTGAGATCCGGGAGTATCCTGCGGTTCCAGATGTCACGCAGCGGGCCCGCCAAGAGGTGATGGCCGATGCCTGAGCACCCGCCCGACGCGATCGGCACGGACACGCTCCGGTTTGCCGACGAGTACGTCGAGCCACTGCTCGACGGCGAGAAGCGCGTCACCATCCGTTACGACTTCGATCGCGAGTACAACTGGGGCCACCAGATCCGCTTCGTCGATGAGTCGGGCGACGCCTTCGCCGTCGGCGCCGTCCGCCTCTGTGAAACCCAGACCGTCGCCGCAACGGTGCCGATCGAAGGCCCGGGCTACGAGAACTACGACGACCCCGACGCGCTCGCCGCCGACCTTCAGGCCCATTACCCAGAGGCCGAGATCGACGCCGGCACCGAGGTCACGGTGATCGCCTTCGACCCGGTGCGGCGGCTCTGGGCCTGTGGATACTGCGACACCGACGAGTTCATGAGCATCTTGGGGTCGCTGGAACCGCAGTGTCCCCAGTGCAACTCGACGGACGTGGAGGCGATGGCATGAGCGTCGCGACGACCGCCGCGGCGCCCGACCGCCTCCAAGGCACGGTCCTCCACGACACGCTGCAGGCCGGCGAGAAGCTGGTCGTCATGGACTTCTTCTGTGGCGCCGGCGGGATGTCCAGCGGCGCGATTCGCGTCCTCGAGTCCATCGCCGAAGAGATGGGCGTCGACGTCCGCGATATCGCCGAGTTCGTCGCCGTCAACCACTGGGATCGCGCCATCGAGACGCACCAGCAAAACCACCCGTGGGTCACCCACCTGCAGTACGACGTCACCGAGCTGCGACCGACGGACCTCTACGAACTCGACGAGGTGCCACTGGAGCGGGGCGACACCGTCCACGCCATGATCGCAACGCCAGATTGCACCCATTTCTCCTCCGCGCGTGGCGGGGGCCCGAAGGATCCCGATTCGCGGGCGACGCCGCGGGAGATTCTCGACTTCGTCGAGCGCCTCGACGTCCGGAACATTCTCTTCGAAAACGTCCCCGATTTCCGCGACTGGGGGCCTCTCGACGAGGACGGCAGGCCCATCCCCGAGCAGAAGGGCGAGTACTTCGACACCTGGATCAAACAGCTGACGATCGAGGGGTTCAACGTCGAGTGGCGGGTGCTGAACGCCGCCGACTACGGCGACGCCACCTCCCGAAAGCGGCTGTTCGTCATCGGCCGAAAGGACTCGGGCGTCGCGTGGCCGACACCGACGCACAGCGAATGCGGGGACGCCTCGGGCACCGAGCCCTGGCGGACCGCTTCCGACGTCATCGACTGGTCGGACCCAGGCGAGTCGATCTGGGTGCGCGACCTCCGGGACGGCCGCCGGAGCCCGCTCGCGAACAACACCATGCAGCGGATCGCGGAGGGGATCCGCCGCCACGGCCACCCCAGCCTCGAGCCCTTCGCCGACGTCCTCGACGAGATCGGGCCGGAGGACGTCCCCAGACTCCGCGAGTCAGTCGTCCCGGCCCGGTACGCCGACGTCGCCGCACAGTCGCTGACCGAGCCGTTCCTGGTCAAGTACTACGGGACGAGCACGACGCGACCGGTCGACGAACCGGTCGACACGGTGACCTCTGGCGGCCAGAAGTTCGCACTCTGTACGCCCTACGTCCTGAGTCAGCACTCCACTGGCGTGCCGCGACCGGCCGACGGCCGTCCGACGCCAACGATCGGAACGACGAGCCGTGGTATCTCACTGTGCCAGCCCGAGACGTTCCTGCTCGGCCAGCACTCCGGTTCACGGCCGCGGGCAGTCCGAGAGAAGCCACTCCCGACCGTCGCGAGCGCCGGCGCCATCAGCACGGTCGACCCGCGGACGTTCGTGCTGCCGCGGAATGGCAAACAGCGCGGCATCCACTCGAACCCGACCTACGACCCGTCGGATCGCCCACTCCACACGATCATCGCGAGTGACACGCGCCAGGGCTATACCGTCACGCCATCGCTGATCCACTACTCACACGGCGGGTCAGTCCGCGGGACCGACGCACCGGTCCCGACGATCGCGACCGAGCGCGGCGGGGCGTTCTCGCTGGCCGACCCCTATCTGGTGCCGTTCTACGGCGAGCGCGCCGGCCAGGCGCCGCGGACACACGATCTCGACGCACCGGTGCCGACGGTGACTGCCTCGACGATCAACCAGGGCCTGGCGTCGCCGTTCCTCGTCGAGTACTACGGCAACGGACATGCTCGGCCGGTCACGACGCCGCTGCCGACGGTCACGACTCGCGACCGGTTCGCGCTGGTCGTCCCCGAACTGTTCCCGCTGGGCATCGACGTCCTGTTCCGGATGCTCAAGCCGTCGGAGCTCGCCGCCGCGATGGGCTTCGATCCGGACTACGAGTTCACCGGCAACAAGACGGAGACGGTCAAGCAGATCGGCAATGCCGTCCCGGTCAACCTCGCCGAGTCGCTGTGCGACGAGCTGCTGCTCGGGTCGAGCCCGACGATCGACAGCTACGCCGACGGCGTCGAAGGGGGTGAGCCGGCCGATGACTGAACGCCCCGAGGGTTTGAAATGCGAATCCTGTGGTGAGAAACATCTCCGCTGGGAGAAGATAGGGACTCACGCGGTCGGCGGCCACCCATCACACTCCGGGCTGGCAGATCTCGTCCAGTGCGGGAACTGCGGGGCGAAACAGGAGGTAAACCTGCGACGATGAGCGACGAAGAAGTCCAGAAATGGAAACTACGAGAACGGTCGCTGGCGATCGGCATCGTCGTGTGGGCTCTGTTGGTGAGTGCAATGCTGACCATCGCGCCAGACGCGCTTCTCGGGTGGGCGATCCGAACCGATCCGCTGACAGTTGCCGGATCGATCCTGATAACGATCGGCCTCTGGGCCGGATTTGCCCACTTCGTGCACTCACTTTTCGACAGGTGGGCTGAACCGAACGCATCCGAGGACCTGACGGAGGTGCCCTGGAATGAGTAACGCCGACGAACCCCCTATCTACGCTACCTGCTACGACTGCGATCGCGAACTCTCGGGCCGGGAGGCCATGACCGCGACGGTCCACGCAGACCGCCCGGATGGCGGCTACGACCGCATTGACGTCCCCATGTGTCCCCGGTGCCACCTCAAGCGCCACGGCCACGCCTGCGATCACTGCGGCGAGCTCCACCGCTCGATCGAGGCCGCGATGGACTGCTGTGTGGGCGTGACGAAGGCGCCGAACTGCCCGGAGTGTGGGCGGCGAATGCGAATCACGTCGCGTGGCTTTCACCCGACCTTCGGCCAGACGATCACGACCGCAGAGTGTGAGTGCTGTCCGATCGGATGGGGACGGTACACCCGATGGACGCGCCTCGACGGCGAGTGTAAGCACGTCGATGACGGGAGGGCGGAGGCGTGATGGACGACTGGGTCTTTGAGGTATTGGGCGTATTGGGGGCGATTATCCTCGTCGTTTCAGCACTCACAGGATACGACACGTATACTGCCACTGAGACGTACGTCGAGAAGGTCGAGATCGTTTCAGGCGAAGACGTCATCGACACCGCGGAATACGAAGGCAATGACGTCCGCATATCGTTTTCTCAAACCCCGAGGGAGATGGGTGCAGCTTCCGTGTATGTCCTGAACGACAGTCTGGACTGGCAGAAGGATCTTGAGCACGATCAGCGGAGCATCCGGATTAGCCCGGTCTTCCCGACTGAGGAAGTCGACGGTCTTGAGGTAATTATCGTGGACGGGAGTAACCGTCCAGTCTCGCAGTTTCGGGTCCATGCCTCGAAGCGGAACGTCTCGAGGGAGCTGATAGAGCTATGACTGACGCGCCTACAGCCTCGCCTACAGGCACACCTACAGCCGACCAAACACTGGGCGACGCCGACCCGACCATCGCGGACCTCGGCGACATCTATCTGGACGGCACGCTCGTCCTGATCGGCTGCGGCAGCGCCAAGCGCGATCCCGACGACGAGCAGGACCTCCACGTCGCGAGCGTCGGCCCGGACGAACCGATGAGCAGCCTGCCCGGCGCCGACACCGGCCCGGCGTGGCAGGCCCGCGACCTCTACACGGGCACGTTCTTCCAGGTCAACCGCGAGTTCGCAGAGACGGTCACGCGATGGACCGGCGTCGACGAGGGCACGGACACCGCCGGCTGGGCGATTCTCTCGGCAAAACACGGCGTCGTCCAGCCCTGGCGAGACCTCAAACACTACGACCAAAGCGTCGACGACATCGGCGACGACCCGACGAATCCCGACCACCGCGTCCGGAACCCCCACGGCCTGCGGCGGCCGGACGGCCAGGAGATCGTCACCGAGATGGACCGGTGGGCGACCACCGTCGCCTACAGCCTGGCGCGGTGGATCGGCGGCCACCGCGAGCAGGGCGCCACGCCCTGGCAGAACGACGCCGACACGCTGCTGGTGCTGGCCGGTCAGAAATACCTCCAGCCGCTCCGCGAGCGCGGCGTCTTCGAGTACGGCATCGCCAGGATGTACGGCGATCCCAACGACGGCTTCACGCTGCCGGTCGACACGCGGTTCCTCTACGAGAGCATCGACGCGCCGAGCCGCGGCGAGATCATGGCGTGGCTGTCCGACGCCGTCGACCGACTCGACGTCGAGCCGGCGACGGCCACCCGGCAGGCCGAAGCCGGCGAGTGGACGGGGGACGAACGCGCGTGCGAGCGCTGTGGGGTTTCGGCGCAGGCTGATCGCCTCGTCGCGGTCGACGGCGAAGTCGCCTGTCAGGACTGCCATCCCGAGGAGTGCGCTCGCTGTGGCGCCTGGACGCACGCAAACGGCCTCGGCGGCTATCCGCTCTGTGAGGACTGCCAGACCGACCGCGGTGGCCAGCTCCGCGAGCCAGTCGAGCGCGGCGACGGGACTGTGGAGCAGTCCATCGCGGAGTCGGTCGCGGCGACAGACGGGGGTGACGGCGATGGGGAGTGACGAGATCGACGGGTGGATCCAGGACATCCACCAGGGCGATGCGGTCGAGACGCTCGCCGCGATGCCGGAGTCGTCGGTCCACTGCGTCATGACCAGCCCGCCGTACTTCGGGCTCCGCGACTACGGCGTCGACGGCCAAATCGGCTTGGAGGACAGTCTCGCGGCCTACGTCGAGTCCATAGTCGAGGTTGCCGACGAGCTGCAACGCGTCCTCCGCGATGACGGGAACTGGTGGCTCAACCTCGGCGACACCTTCGCCGGCTCTCAGAACGGTCGGTCGATGGACGGCGAAACCAAGGAGTGCCAGCTTCCGGGCGGCCGGCCTTCTCCTGGATCAACGTCCCTGCGCCGAAAGTCGAAGATGCTCGTTCCCCACCGGGTCGCGATTGCGTTGCAGGACACCGGCTGGGTCGTCCGGGACGACGCGGTGTGGCACAAGCCGAATCCGACGCCCAACCCCGTCAAAGACCGGCTCCACGAGACGAAGGAGTTCCTCTTTCACCTGACGCCTCAGCCCGACTATTGGTTCGACCTCGACGCGATCCGAGAGCCGCCGAAAGATGCCTCGGTCGACCGGGCCCTACGCGAGTACAGCGGGTCGAAGCAGACCGACACCGAGCGCTACCCGGACCGAGAACACGAGAGCCAGCTCCACAGCTTCGACCGGCCGATCCACCCGAACGGGAAGAACCCCGGCGACGTGCTCGAAATCCCTGTCCAGGCGTATCCAGACGCCCACTTCGCCGTCTTTCCCGACGACCTCCCCGAGCTACCCATCGAGTCGTCGTGCCCGCCGACGGTCTGTGCCGAGTGTGGCACTCCCTACGAGCGGGACATCGAGGAGGTGCCGGTTTGGGAGCGGGACAAAGACGATATCGAGCGTACACAGCTTCTACGAGCCATCGAGCGCTTCGAGGAGTCTGACCTTGACGTCGAACACCTCGAAGCCGTCCGCGCAAAGGGTTTCTCCGACGCCGCGGCCGGCCAGCAGCAGACCGGCGCCGGCCGGAACACTGACGAGGTGGAGCAGCACGCGGCCGAGGCGAAGGAGGTCCTCGGCGGCTACTTCCGCGAGTTCACCATGACCGCCCACGAGGCGGGCGATTGGGAACAATCCTGCTCGTGCGAGACCGACGCAACCGAGCCGGGCATCGTGCTCGACCCGTTCGCCGGCGCTGGCACCACCTGCCTCGTCGCGAAGGAACTCGGCCGCCGCTTCGTCGGAATCGACCTGAACGAGGAGTACGTGGCCATGGCACAGAAGCGCGTCGGGCTGACGGTCGACCAGCCCGAGTTACTCCTCGAAGATGGGGAAACGGCCCTGACGGCCTTCGGAGGGGGGGGGGAGATCGGAGTGACTGACTGTACTGGGAGGTGGGCCACAGCATGAACGACGACCCGCTGGGATACGTCGAGACGCCGCCGGCGCTGGCTGACGAACTCGCCGGCCACGTAATGGTCACTCACCCCGAGGCCGGTGATCGTATCCTGTACCCTGGCGCAGGCCAAGGCAATATCGCCGCGGCGGTCCACCGCCGGTGCTCGGTCCGTGGCCTACCCTGCCCGGACGCAGTCTTCGTCGAACGTGACAGTGCACACCTCGATACGCTCGGCGACCGATTCGTCGGCGCAGACGCGTCGCACAACCACGGCGTTCCGCCAACGTCCGAGGACAGCGCCTGGCACCACAAGGCCTACCGCGGAACGATATCGAAAGCACGCGTCGACGCCGACGCCGCGATCCGACACACGGACTTCCTGGCCGATCCGCCGTCTGGGACCTTCGAGTACATCGTCGCGAACCCGCCCTACACCGCGTATCCGAATATCGAAACCGAGCGTCGCGAGGCATACGCGGAGCGCTTCGAGACGGCCAGTGGCCAGTTCCCACTCTACGCACTGTTCGTCGAACAGATGCTTGACCTCCTGGCGCCGAACGGTGTGCTGGCGGTCCTCCTTCCGACGAACTGGCTTACGATCCAGGCCGTTCGGCCGCTTCGTGACCGTCTTCGGCACGAACAGCCGTCGACGCCGATTCTCATTCCCGACCCTGCGTTCCCGGATCATTCCGTCCAGACGACTGCCATGGTAGTCGGTCGAACCGATTCCCGATGGACCGGCGAGCCGCGGGCACCGTCAAACACGCGGATCTACCTCACTCACATGCACGGTCCAGCGATCGACCCATTCCTCGAGCGCGTCGGCGTTGCAGATGCCGATCTCGACGACGCTGCTGAGGAGTACATGGACCGAACCCGGTTCCTTCAGCGCCTCGTGGGCAACCGGGGTCGCAGGGAGCGTCAAGAGTTGGACGATGTCGAATCCACCGACACCGGCACGCAGCAAGCGCTCGCGAGGTGGTCGGCGTGACCAACAGCTACACCTACAGGAGACCCGACAGCCATGAGTAGCACCGCCAGCGACGGCGACCGACCGCGACGCGAGATCCCCGGCGACCAGGACGTCTACTGCCTCGGGCCGCGCGGCTCGTCGCGCCGCGACGTCCACCTCGATCGTACCTGCAAGTTCCTGACCGGCACCGCCGACGAGGACGTCGAGTGCGACACGCGGGACACCTGGCCCGACGCCAAACCCTGTCCGAACTGCACCGGGGTGATCGAGACGGCGGTGACGCACGACCCGATGGCGAATCAGGACCTCCTGGAGGGCCTCGACGCGGAGGACTGGCCGTGACGCCTTCGCTCTACGTCGAGACCGCGCCGTATCCCCAGGACATCGCGTGCCCGGACTGCGGCCACGAGTTCGACATGCTGATCGAGGACGAGAAGATCGCCGGCTGTCTGTGTCCGGGCTGCACGGCCGAGATCCGGTTTCGGCACGAGCGCCAGACCAGCGAGCGCGTCGTCGACGAGACTGAGCAGAATAGCCTGGACGCGTGGTCCTGAATTCCTGAGGGCGACCAAGGAGTTATAGTTGGAGAACATAATCCCGCTCTTAGCAATGCCCGCCACGCAGAAAGTCGTCGAATTCGAGGGGTTATCTTTCGATGTAACCCCCCACGAAGAGCCAGATCCCGTCTACTTTACAGATCAACGACCAGAATTTGATGTCACAATTACCAACGAAGACTCGAAATACGAGTGGGCGGACGACAGTTGTTTCCGGTGGCAGATAGAAATTGACGGCCGCCCAGTGCATGAGGGAATCGAGTATTTCGGACCACTGGACTTTGGAGAATCTGAGACGGTACGGGTCGGAGGCAAAGTTCTGGCCTTCGAGGGACACGCCGTCCTGAATATATCTGCCGGAGGAGCGTCGGGAAACGACGATTCTGATAGATGGTCATTGAGAGCAGGCAACAGCAGAGAAATGGACCCGGGTTACACCTGCAGAGTCTGGGATAAGTCGCACTACGACGCTCAGATCCGACGCCCTGAAAGACTTCAAAAGGGGATTATCCTCACCTCATTGGTACTAATCTGCTTCGCGATCATTCAGCTCGTAGTTGTTCTTCTTCCGTACCTGTAGAAGAGCCGCCCGCGTTACTCCTCGCCGCCGTCCACGTCCTCGACGGGCCGCCAGTACGCGTTGATGTTGTTGACGAGCTCCTTCTTCTCGATCATGCCCTCGTCGGCGAGGTCGTTCAGGCGGCGCTTGATCGTCCACTTGCTGTCCGAGACGTCGTCTTTGTCGCCGAACTCCTCGCGAACGATCTCGGCCATGCCCGAGGAGACGTAGGGCTCGCCGGGCGTCATCAGGTCGTAGATCTGCTGGGGCGTCGGCTCACTCGGCGTCCGAGGGGTCACGTTCTCCCCTTGTGATCCAGCCATGCTTATAACCTGCTCATGGGCGAGCAATGTGTTAGTACTGTCGGCACGGCCGTGTCTGCTCGCCTGTGGGCAAAACTTAACATACTGCTCGCCCATGGGCAGAACATGGGAGCCAGCGATGCAGCGGCTGACCGTGAGGAACAGAGTGTTGAGTGGCCAGAGCCACGGCTCGACCGCTTCGAGCCCTGGTATCTGGACTTCCACCTGAGTCCCGAATTCGTCCGAAACGACCGGAAGCACTGGGACGATATGTATGCCTCCGCCGGCGGCCTGGGGCGGATCGCGATCGACGTCGAGTTCATCGGCGAAGACGGCTTCGCTGAGGTCTTTGATTCGCTAACGCCCGCTCCGAAGCAGTAGATTCTCCCGGATCGATACGGCGGCATCGTCGCCTTCGAGGACGCCGCCTGTGACTACGTCGCGTTTTCGAAGATACTGCTGGACAATCCCCTGGAGACCCCAGAGGACGTCGACGACGCGATGGCAATCGCCCGGGACCCGCTCGTCGCCGGCGCCGCGGTCCGTGCTTGGTACGACCGCCAGTTCGGCGTGACGACCGGCAACATGGTCCAGAAGAACGACCACTTCGAATTCCGGCGAGATCGCGAGAAAACGGACGAGCGAAAGGCGGAAGGCATCGAGGTCGCGTTTGAGCACGTCGAAGAAGGCCAGCACTGCGAGCACTGTACGATGGCCATCCCGCAGGGCGGGCGGGTCTGGACCATCACCATTCCGCCCGGTCGCGAGGAGGCCGGACGCTGTGATGGCTGCGCTCGCGCGATGGTGAGTTCGGCCGACGACGATGGCTGGGCGATCAATGGAGTAGATCCACGGGAGGTGGGCGATGACTGACGCCGATCCGGTTCTCGGCGCCATCGACGACGGTGACGTCCACGACCAGCTCCTCGGCTACATGACCGAGGACGAGACGGCCGAGGCGGCACTGGAACGCCTGCTCTTCGCGCTACCCTCCTTCAACGACCTGGAGTGCAAGGGCTGCGGAAAGGATCTGTCACCGCTCGACGAGACGGACTGGATCGCCTGGCGGCTGCAAGTCGAAGACAGTGACCACCGCCGGACCGACCTGTTCTGCGGACTGGGATGCCTCACTGAGTCGATCGGTGCGACACTGGACTATCCAGACCCCGACGCGGTCGAGGAGACTGAGGCATGACGGGCTCGAAAACCCGTACTGCGCAAGAACAGGAGCCAAACCGCGTCTGGCAGGTCTCTTGCCGATGCGGATACGAGGAGAAGTTCCGCCACAAGGAAGATGCTCAAGAGGCGTTCCAGGCTCATCGAACGCCCCTCTGTGGCGGCGGCTCGTTGAAGGCGATGCACGCGTATTCGAAGGGCGGCGTTGATCCGGAGAAAACGCTGCCGAAGGTGGTGAGGGAAGCATGAGAAAGCACCTCTACCTCATCATCGACCACCCAGACGAGGACATGGTCGGCAAGTTGGAGATATTGGATCGGCGTCACGAAGCGGCAGAGAAGAATCAGGCGGTCGGGGTCCAGAAGCTGAAGATGGACAGCGGCGACCGCTACACGTACACGGTGGTTGGGCTTGGCTACCTGGATTTCGACTCCGAGAGCGACTATCAGGAGAACATCGCGGACCGCTACCCGGAGAAGCTGGCTGAGATCGACGAGAAGCACATCGAGGCCGCCGGCCTCGACCCGCAGGAGGTGCTGGCGTAGATGGCCGACGCTGTCACGGACGTAGACAACGCCCTCGAAGCGGAGTCCGAGGACTTCGACTTCTCAGCGGGCGACACGGTGCTGGTCCGCGTCCGCGAAAACGGCACCACCGGCAACATCGTAGGCAAGTTCGAGGGGACGGTGAACCACTTCTACACCCGACCCGGGCCGTCGTCAGACAAGGCCGTGATCGATCCGCCGTGGGATACGATGAGCCCACCGATGTTCGCTCCCTACGAGGCGGAGTTCGAGGTGATCGACTGATGACAGCCGACGACGAGACGAATCCCGGCCGGCGGGAAGAAAGCGAGCACATGCAGCGGCTGAAGAACGTGGATCACCCGACGCCCTTCCTCGGCGAGTTGGAAGGCATGGCGGTAAACGACGCAGAAGGGACGCCGATGCTGTTTCTCCACGGGACGGAGAAAAGTTGTGCCGTTGAGGTTGCCGACACGGAGTTCGTCGACGGCCTCTCACGTGCGGGCGTCGAGATCGGCGCGATTCTGGATAAGTCGCCCACCGAATCCGCCGAGCAGTCCCACGACCCAGACGTATTCGACGCCGACGGACACCTCTGGGCGGGCGGCGTGCGCGATCTGGAGGGAAAACTCGACGAATACTACGACGTCGTGGGCATCAGGCTGCAGGCAGTCTACGACGACGGTGACGAGGTCCATCACGAAGCGATGGTCCTTGACGACGGCAACGACCGACACCTGCTGCAAGACTACGTGCCAGTCTTCGGCCACGGACCGAGCGGCGCGACCGCGGTCGACCGCGAGGATCTGCCCTCGAAGGACGAGGTTCAGGAGGCGGCCGAAGCATGAGCGACGATGACAGCAAAGTCGACCAGTGGTACATCCAGGAGTATGCGTTTAGCACCACTGTCGTCGGCCTCCGCGGGAAGATGGCCACCAAGGCCGTCAATAAGCTGGATGACGAGGACAGCGGCGTCCTGATTCTCGTCGAGCCCGATGACCTGGACGAATATGACGAAATTCAGCGGTCTGACGTTCCACAGTGGGCGCGGGAAAGGATAGAGGAGCAGTTCGAGATACGCGCGAAAAATATCGACCTCGTCCGGGCGGCGGGTGGCTCTGATGCCTAAACAGACTGCCACCGACGACGCGGACCTACAGGAACGCCTGTATGCCACCCAGCACAACGTCGCGGTCGTCAACGCGTCTGTCGCGACGGCCGTCCAGCAGGCCGCGCCGCTGACGGACACGAACATCCCGCAGGGCGCCCTGGACAACACCCACGGCGCGCTCGTCGACGTCTACAGCGACCTCACGACCGCGCTCGACCGACTGGAGGTGACGCTCGACGGGTTCGACGACGACTATCACCGGGCGACGCCCCGGCAGATCAAAGGCGACCACGCCGATCGCATCGAGGAGACCTACGACGGGCCGGTGCTGTTCCTCGCGATGGAACTCCTCGAGGCGAACCGGCGAAAGTGGCTCCACGACAAGCGCGAGACCATGGGTGCCGAAGAGGTCGAGCGGCACGGCCTCACGGGCAACCAGCGGAAGTGGCTGAACGAGCTGCAGGACGCGTGGAGGGCGTACGATGGCGAGTGACGAAACACTCGCCCGCGCGAAGACCGGCATCCGGGCCGGTCGCGAGGCCGTCGACGACAGCGACGCGCTCTACAACCTCGGCGTCGCCGAGGGCATCCTCGACACGCTCGACGGCGAGCGCTACGTCTGTATGCCCTGCCGGGAGTTCCACCACGACCGCCTCGGCGAACTGGTCGTCCCTGGCGGGACGTTCGGCGAGGTGTGGTGTCCGTGGTGTGGCGACGCCATGGAGAAATACGAGGAGGAGATCCATGGCCGATGAAACGTGCGTCGGCCACTGCAAGGCCGACGAGACGGACGTCTACATCGGCCGCGGGCCGAAGGGTCAGGCGATGGACGAGGCAGCGATCGGCGAGCGGGGCTGGCTCGGCAACCCCTTCGAAGCCGAGGAGTTCGGCCGCGAGGGCTGCATCCGACGGTTCGAGACCCAGTTTTGTATGCGCCTCTCCGCCGACGCCGAGTTTCGAGAGGCCGTGACCGATCTGTCGGGGGAAACGCTCGGGTGCTGGTGTCAGCGGCTGGACGACGACGAACCGGCTTGCCACGGCGAGGTGATCGCCGAGTTCGCCGACAAACTGGCCGATCCCGACGTGGACTACCGGGAGGTGCTACAGCCGTATGTGGTCTAAGCGCACCAGCATCGTCTCCCGGGTCAAGCGCCGCCTCGGCCTGGTCGAGCACGGCCAGGGCATCGACCACACCGACGACCGGACGCCGCTGGCGTATGTCTACGACGGCACCCGACTCGAGGCGATCCTGTTCGATGTCGACCTCGTCGTGGAGTTTCGCGACGATCGGCGCCAGACCGTGGTCGTGACGCCCGACGGGCAGCGCAAGCTGGAGTTCTGGAATCTCGACGACAGCGGCGAGGAGGCGAGAGCGTAGATGCTGAGCGCTGGCCACGAGCCCAACGAGATCACCTGCCACCGCTGCGACGACGTCATCGAAGAGTGGTGCGAGACGCGCCGCTTCGGCTCCTGGGACCCCGACGCCCAGAACTACGACAACGGATCGCCGGTCGAGCAGCGCTACTGTCGGGACTGCTGGCAGGACCAGGAGGGGCGCGCCAACGGCGCCCACTACTGGCCCGACTCCGCCGACGAACTGTACGCCGTCCTCGACGCCGCCGACGGCGGGCTCGCGGCGACGCTGACGTGGTGGTCCGGCCGCTCATCGATTCGGGTCGTTGATGGCGAGGTCGAGGCGGCGGTCACGAAGCCCCACGACGGTGGGACGGCCAACGACGGCACACCCATCCTGCAGTTCGAGAGCGAGCGGATCGAGGGCTTCGATCGCGACGAGTTCGACGACGTCGCGGACCCGCCAGACGAAAGGGGGCTCGTGCTGCTGAAGGATCCCGAGCGAACGTCGTTCGCGGGGGTGGACGCTGGATGAGTGACCACCGCCACGCCACCGATCGGGTAGATGGCGTGATCATCGCGGAGTGCCCGAATAAGCAACACGAAGACGACGGCCATCTACTGGTTGAGGCTGACTACGGGATGTGCGCCAACGACGAGCTGGCGGACAAGATCCTGGAGTCCATTCCCAATTCCTGTGGCGCCTGCGGCGAGAAGGTCGACTATATTCGCCATCAGGAGCCCTCGGAGGTGCTCAATTAACATGGCATCAGTAATGACCGACGCCTACACCCTCGACGCTCGCGAGGTGGGCCACACGATCCGGCCCCGCGGACCGCTGGGTCACGAACCACGAGACACGCCCCACGGGACGACCGTCGCGATCGGGTTCTGCCCTCGGTGTGGGACTAACGCGCGGCGGACGACCACTGTCCGCGGCATCTTCGACTGCCCTGAGTGCTCGTACCAGTGGTACGACGCGCGCGTCGGCGACCAACACCACAGCATCGATGACTTCTTCAGTTCAGCATGACCTCCCAACAGGACACCCTCACAGAGCAGGAGAAAGAGGAGTGGCGGCAGTTGATGGAGAAGCCCCAGGAAAGCCTGTCTGACGCAGAGAAAACCAGCAAGATCAAACTCTCCATCAAACGCCGGTACGATCCACCGGAGTGGGCGCTGGCTTTCGAACTCGCCAGTCCAGAGCAACGCCGGGCGGACGCGATCGCGGTGAACACGTTCCCCTCTCGCAACTTCAAGATCGTCGGCTTCGAGTTCAAGGCCAGCCGAAGCGACTGGCTCAGCGAAAAGCGCGAAGGGGCGAAAGCCGACTACTTCGTCACGCTCTGTGACGAGTGGTACGTCGTCGCGTGGTCTGGCGTCGTCGAGGAGGACGAACTCCCTGAAGGCTGGGGCCTGTTCGAACTCAAACCGAACAGCGAACAGCTCTGGAAACAGGTTGAATCGGAACTGACCGCACGCCAGCAGGGCGAACCTGACCGCCCGTTTTGGGGACGCTTCCTGCAAAAGACGGTCGGGAAAGAGTCCAACTACACCCAGCAGGACATCAAAGAAGCACGGAAACGGGGCTACGAAGAGGGGAGAGAAGACGGCGAGGAGTACGCAAAGAGGCACGCGGACCGCGATCTGAAGAAGAAGGCCGAGAAGTGGGACCAACTCGAAGCGGCTGGTCTCGACTGGCTTTACAGCGTCACCGAGGACGACATTCGGGAACTGAAAGCAGCTCGGAAAGTGCTCAGGATGTTGGACGAGGACGGGTACCGATCCCTCTACGGAGAGTTCGAGGACTTGGATGACGCTCTCATGCAGTTCCACTCCTCCTTAGAACGGCTTCGGGAGGCAGTCGGGAAGGAGGCTCCTGCGGCGACAGACGGTGGCTCCGATGACTAACGGCACCGACCAGCAGGTCCTCGACGCGTTCCGCGAGATGAACCGCTACGACGGCCGCCACGAGGACTGGCCGTCCGACGCGGTCTACGCCGAGCCGCGACGGACGCTCGCGAACAACTGGCAGAAGTTCCACGCCGCCCGGGACTGCGGCCAGGGGAAACTCCACTTCGTCGAACAGAACGGTCACCGGCCGGTTGGCGAGACCTACGAATACGCCATCCGGTGCTGGGAGTGCGGCTACGAGGTCCCCGAGGACGAGATCCTGTTCATCGGCGGGGACTGGTTCAGCCGTCACGGCTGGGAGCACTACGGCCGCGCGCTCGACAGCCTCTGGCTGCCACCGGAGCGCGTGCTCGCCCTCGGCCCCGATCCCGACCGCGACGAGCTGGCTCACGCGCTCGACCTCACGCGGATCGAACGCGAGGCCGGGCCAAACGTGGGCGGGCCGATCCGCCCGGAGCAGTGGCGCGCCTGTGAGGCCTGCGGCCACGACGTCCCGCTGCTCTTCGACGATCGCTGCAGGATGTGCTACGACGGCGAGTGGACCGACCGGATGCAGGACTCGCTTTCGGCCTACGAGCGAAAGGTCCGAGAGTGGCACAACGGCAGCTTCATCCATCGGCTCCCGGGGAAAGTCGACCCGTTAGCGCCGACGGGGACCGTCCACCCCGGTCGCATCCTCTGGCGCCGACACGACATCGAAGGAACGTCGAAACTCGTCGAGGTGAGCCAGCGCCTGAAAGACGAGGGAGACGGGCACTACGAGTACGTGCTCTGGGACCCGACGCATACGAACCGCTGGCAGTACCACGAGGAAGATCTCGCCGACTGCTTCTGGGATACCGGGCTCACCAACGACGAGGTCAAGCCGGTCATGGACGACCGAATTCTCGAGGTCTACCAGCGCGTGTGCGATCACTCGTTTCACACGGTCCACGACTCCGAGACGATGGAGCCAGACGGCGAGCAGTGTATCCACTGTCGGAAGCGGATCCCAGGAGAATAGCGAAGTCTGTCTGACGAGAGTCTGACGTAGCGTGTAAACCTTAGTAGGTTCGAAACTGACATAACAGTAATTGGGATGCACTTTACAGCCAATGGAGAGCCAGTCATCCCGTATTCGAGGGAGATCAACCTCCGATCACAGATCGAGCAGGAGGTGATCCCACAGATCCCCTCCGATCAGTGGCTCGACTGTGATGAGCATCTACCATTGGCCCATAGCACAAGGGTTGGATCTATCGTTCAGGCCCTACTCCCCCATACCACGGGGTCCAGAAAGACGGACGCAGTCTACGTCCTCGAGTGCCGGAACAACTCGAACCAATTGTCGGACTCGATTCGATATCTGGGTCGAAGTACCTCCTACTGGAAACCAGACAAGGTGAAATCCAGCCGCCGGCTCATCTACGTCGGAGTTGCTCAGAACCCACTCAAGCGGCTCAACCAGCACCTGAACGATCCTGGGAACGAGGGAGCAAACTTCACGGGAATATTCCCGCCGATGCGAGTCCTCAATGTCTCCTGGTACGGGTCGTATCGAACGGCTGAACGAGCAGAAATACTCACAGCGGAACTAATACAGGAAGAATTTCCGGAAGACTACGTTGTCCAACTGTAGCAGGACCTGATCCTACCTCCTGGTTGGATTCAGTATCAAGTTTATATACTCTCAGGTCGAAAAGCCGCTATCTCATGGTCGAATCAGCACGGGAATTCATCTACCTATCCCTCGTGTGTGGCCTCGTTCTGACGGTTGGCTCCGCGCTGGCTGAAGCGAAGACGGACGCCATATTCCAGATCCTTGGATCTGCCTCTCAAGAGGCTGGACCTGCGATAAACGGCGAAGCAGCCGCACAAATCTCGGTAGTCATGTTCCTCCTTTGTGCGTTCATCTTATTCGTGGTCGTTCCTGGAAGACTGGGCCTATTTCGAATGCTGTCTTGACACTCCTATTACCTTACAGTTCTTCCACCGTGTGCTCCGCGTAAGCCTCGCGGACACTCTCCCAGAGTTCGGGGTCGGCCCCGCTGATCCCCTCACGGAGAATCGCCTTGAGCACGTCAGACCGCTCGGCGCTGCCGGGCTCGTCAATTCCCAGGGCAGCCGCCAAGCGCTCGCGAACCACTGGCTGGTCTTCCATCACGGAAACCAGCGCAGCGATCGGCGGCGACCACACGCTGACGGTCTTGGTCTCCTGACCGTCAAGTTCCTCCAAGATTGCGTCGACGAGGTCACTCCCGTCCTCGCCACCCGTCCGCTCGTCGATCCGATCACCCTTCTCGGTCTGCCGGCGCAGCTCCTCGATCTCGTCGTCCATCACTCCCCACCCCCCAGCCGCGCGAGCAACTCCTCGGCGGTCGCCCGAAACGTCTCGCGTGCGTGCTCGGCCGTGGCCGTCGGACTTTCGGCCGCGAATAGCGTCCGATTCGCCGCCGCAGCGTTGCGGATCGCCTGGGACCGCGGCACGTAGCCCGGCGCCACCACGTCGCTGTAGTCGTCGTCGAAGGCCTCGAGCATCTCGTCGGCGAGCGTCGTCCGCTGGTCGATCTTGTTGGGCAGGACCAGCGCCAGCTCGACGTCGACGCCGAAGCCCTCCCGGATGCGCTCGAGGTCGGCTTCGAGCCCGCGAACGCCCTCGGCCTCCAGCGGCCCGGCCTCGACCGGCGTGATGACGTTGCGCGCCGCCCAGAGGCCGCTCAGGCTGACGTTGTTCGTATACCCCGGCAGGTCCACCAGGACGACGTCGTAGTCCGCTGCGGCCACGTCCTCCGACAGGAACCGGTCGAAGCGGCTGTAGCGCTCCTGGGCGTCGTCGATGTTCCCGAGGTCGTCGTCGAGCGAGTCGAGCGCGGGGTGGGCGGGGATCAGGTCCGCCCCCTCGTCGGTGGCGATCGCGAGATCGGCGACGGCCGCCGCGCGGTCGCCGCCGTGGAGCTTCTCGACGATCGTCGGCCAGTTGTCGTCGAAGACGGTCGCGACGTTCGGCCAATCGTCGCCGTCCTCGTCGTCGAACGTCGCCGCCCAGTCGTCCCACACGCCGAAGAGCTTCCCGAGGTCGCCCTGCTTGCCCGCGAGGTCGACCGCCAGGACGTTCTGGCCGAGGTCGTCGAACGCCACCGCGAGGTGCGCGACAGTCGTCGTCTTCCCGGGCCCGCCCTTGTTCACGAACGCACTGAGTCGGATCTGGTCTGGCATGGCGTTATGCTCACCGTCGAGCAGAATGGAGATATACCTATGGGAAAAGCTAAAGAGTAGACTACAGGCCGGCCTACAGCCTCGGCTAAATGCTGCTGAGTGAACCCTGGAGCGCCAGTTTCGGTGGTCCATTCTGCTCGCCCGTGGGCAAGGCTTAACATTCTGCTCGCCTATGGGCAGAGCATGGGAGCAGAGTCAATACAGGGCGTCGACGCAACCCTACGAGAGATTCGAGAGTTCGCAGAGACTGTCGAACGGCCGGATCGGTGGCGGATACTCGTCCCCACGGCGCGTTGGGACGAGGTAAAGAAACGGTTAGAGACTGATGACGTGGATCTGGGGACAGCCTACGAAGGGATCACACTGTGCTACTCGAGGCACCACGAGGCCCCCCGGGCCGAATACCGAGCAGCTCTGGCGACCCACCTCGACGATGAGGGGGTGTTTGCCTGATGGGCGACACGGAAACCGAGGTGTATCAGAACAAAAGCGTTTGCCCGGAGTGCGGTAGCGGGCAGTGGGCAACGTGGGGCCAGGACGAGAAAAACTGCCTGACCTGCGGTCACCGGGAGGGCTCAGCGTGAGTCACGAGCATCACGAGTCGCTCATGGACGTTAAGGTTCGGTGCCCGGAGTGCGGCGCCACGCACCATCGTCCCGAGCGTGTCGACCCTGACGATCCTCCCGAGACTCTGGAAGAGACCTGTATCGCCTACCACCCTGACCGAGATGCTGGTTTCGAAGGTTGTGGTGATGACGTCGACCTGGAAGTAGTGGAGGTAGGTGAGATCGAATGACGGTGGTAGACAGCGGGAACGAGTCGGCCACGGATAGTCAGGGTGTCGTCGGGCACCTGTGGTGGTCGAACTACCTGGAGGTGGCCGTCCACGACACTCGCGTGGGTAAAACGTTCAGAGTTCAGTTCGAGCAGGCTTTCGACCGCGCCCTCAAGCACTCTGGAGGCGGGGCTTACGGTAGAGAAGAGGAAGAGCGATTCAATCTCGCCAAGGAAACTGCCGCCGAGTGGGTCAGCGAGGAGTTCAGCTACGAGATTCTCGGCAAGGAGGAATGGTCTCGAACTAAACCCTTACGAGGTATGTCCCACCGAGACAGGCAGGAACTCTCGAAGCTGAGCGAAGACGAGCGGCGCGAGTTGGCTTCTCGACTCCGTCGCGGAGAAATTGAACTGAGCAACACGGAGAGGTCGGCGTGACCGACAGCAAACCCGAACTAATCGAGATTTCGTCGGTGACGTGGGTAGACGACGGCGGAACGCGGTATCGGCGGACAATCGAGGACGGGGAAGTGAAAGACACGGTGGTCGGCCATGAGTAGCTCCACTCCCTCGTCGCTCACGGATGTCGATCGCGAGAAGTTGGAGAAAGCCGTGAGGGATATAGAGACGGCGAAGGACTCGATGGGCGGCAACTATCCCGCGAAGTTGCACGCCGGCACCGCCCGCACCAAGATCGAGGAGGTGCTCGAAGATGCCCAATAGCGACCAAGAGACCATAACCGTCGGGGAGACCGCCGACGGCCAGCCCTACACGCTGCCGCTGGAGGAGATCCTCACCGGCCGCGCGTTCGTCACGGGCAAGAGTGGCGCCGGCAAGTCCAACACCGGGAGCGTCATCGCCGAGGAGCTGCTGGAGCGGAGCCACCCGTTCCTCATCGTCGACGTCGACGGCGAGTACTGGGGGCTCAAAGAGGAGTACGAAATCCTCCACGTTGGCGCGACCGAGGAGTGCGAACTCCCCGTCGGGCCGGAACACGCCGGCAAGCTGGCCGAACTCGCGCTCGATCGCCACGTCCCGATCATCCTCGACGTCTCGGGGTACGTCGACGGCGATCGCGCCGACGAACTGGTCCGCGAGACGGTCCGCGAACTCTTCGTCCGCGAGCAGGACGCGCTGCTGCCATTCCTCCTGCTCGTCGAGGAGATCCACGAGTACATTCCCCAGCAGGGCAGTCCCGGCGACGTCGGCGAGATGCTCGTCAAGGTGGCCAAGCGCGGCCGGAAGCGCGGCCTCGGGATCGCCGGCCTCTCCCAGCGCCCGGCAGACGTCCAGAAGGATTTCATCACCCAGGCCGATCTCCTGGTCTGGCATCGCCTGACCTGGAATAACGATACCGACGTCGTCAAGCGCGTCGCCGGCAGTGACGCCGCCGAAAAGGTGGGCGACCTCCATGACGGCGAGGCCTTCGTCCAGGCCGACTGGGCCGAGGCTGACGTCGAACGCGTCCAGTTTCGGCGCAAGCACACCTTCGATGCCGGCGCGACGCCCGGCCTCGACGACGTCGAGCAGCCGGAACTCAAGAGCATCGGCGACGACCTCGCCGACGAACTCGACGCGATCAGTGACGAGCACGACCGCCGGCAGGACCGCATCGCCGACCTCGAGGCGCAACTCGACGCGCGGGACGAGGAGATCGCCGACCTCGAGGCCGAGATCGAGCAGCTGAAAACCGCCGACGAGACGCTCGACCTCCTGACCAAGCGCCTCCAGGGCGGCGGTGACGACGGCGGCGACGTCTCCGCGGAGATGCAGGAGCGTTTGGAGGACAAGAACGAGACCATCGCCGAGTTGCGCGAGCGCGTCGACGAGTTGGAGGCCACCGTCGCCGACCTTCGCGAGGAACGCGACGCCCTGGCCGACGACGTCGACCGGTTGCGCGGCTTCGAGGAGCGCGTCGAGCGCGCCGAGCGCATCGAAGAGCAGCTCGAACGGGCGCGGGACGTCCTCGGCGTGGAGGTGAGCGAAGCGCCGGCGCAGGCCGCCGACGCCGATGTAAGCGACCTCCGCGACCGGATCGCAGAACTCGAAGCCGAGAATGAACGCCTTCGGGAGGGAACCGAGCCATCATCCAGAGGGACAGATCCAGACGGCGGAAGGGGCGTCCAGGACCAGATTCTGGCTGGGTTCCGAGAGGACGCAATCGACCGCATTCTCTCGAAAGCCGAAGGACTGTCGGAGCGCCAGCAGAAGCTGCTTCTCTATATCGAATCCCGTGGGCAGACGATCAGCAGCCAGAAGGCGTGGGCCGGTGATGCCCTCGGGCTGGAGGGCAACCCGAACAAGACCCACTACAACGCCATGGGGGAGCTGATCGATGAAGGCTTCGTCCGCCAGAACAAGGACAACAGCATCGCACCGAACATCCGGGATCTGGTCGCCGACGAACTCGATGGGTACGAAGTCAACGAGTCCACCGTCGACGAGACGTACGAACAAGTGCTGTCGCGACTGTCGAGCGAGGAGGTGATGGAAGACCTATGAGCCTGCAGCCCCCAGCCTCCGAGAGCCAGATGGGTCACGATCTCGTCCCGCTCGCGGACGTCGTCCCCGCGTACGAGGCCCTCGAGAGCCTCGCGGACGAGCGCCTTGACGGGCCGGTCAAATCGCGCATCCGAACCTGGGAGGACGGCGAGTTCGAAATCCGCATCACCCACGGCTACGGCCCGCATCGACACCGGCCCGAGGTGTCGTACCACCACGTCCTTCGGTATCACAGCGGTGACGACGAAACGGTCGAGGCGCTGCTCGAAGTCGATCTCGACACGGTCGAGAAAAGACTCATCCACAAGGAGACAGTAAACACCGATGGCGTCTGTTCCGACGCCGGTCGCCCCCCGTCGAAAAAATAAGGGGTTTCGTGCGGGGGCGACTAATTCAGCCGTCGCGCCTTGCCCTCGCGATGGCAGTTCTCACAGATCCGGTCCATCAGTTTCCCGGTATCTGCTTCGGCCTCTTCGCGGGCCGCGTACACACCCGACCACCACCGCATGTCGTCGAGCATGTCGTAGGTCTCCAGGCAGCAAGGGCACTGTGTTGGCATTGAGTCACCTCCTGTGATTAGCCCGCAGCGGGCAAACCTCCGTTCCGAGAGTGTCTGTCGCACACCTACACCAATACACCGTACCCACTTAATGGTTTGCACTACTGCAAACGTATGCAATAGAACAAACCTTTATGTGCATAGGTGCAAATGGCTAAGTGTGATGGGCGAGAACGGAAGCAGCACGATGGGCCGCTACAGGGCGATCATGACCGAAACCGACCGGGAGTATATCAGTGGCGAGGCAGACATCGACGACAACACCCGCCATCAGGCGATCTCTCGCGTCCGGAACCGGATTACGAAGGAACTCGCGACGGATATGGAGATCCTCGAGGAGCACCACCCCGAGTTACTGGACGAGCTTCGTGAAGTCGTGTGTGAGTGAGTGTATACTCAATCGTCCTCCGGCAGGCCGAAGAACCGGTCTGATTCAGTAGGGTAAGGATTATAGCGGAGGGAGAGGAAGGACCACTCGCTGTTCCAGCGGGGTCTGGCCAATTATGGTCAGACCATGTCAGATCTCACAGCTACATCTGTTTTATCAGTAAGGGTGACCAGGACAGTGAAGTCTTTATACGGGATGGGGGAGAATGCAAGGCCAAGTCGGCTCACCCCGGTGAACCGGAGCCTTATACCGGGATGGGGCGACTCCCTGGCCAAGGGGAAAAATCCCCTGGCCACCACAGACCCCGCTGGAACAGCACCCGGGGATCCTGTGGACGACAGAAGAGACAAATCTATACGCATGACCTATACCACAGGTCCTAATCATGGACGGGAGGGCGGACGAGAAGTACGACGACGCCGACTAACTGACGCATTCCCGGGGCGAAACACGGGGCAATGGGGGCTTGAAGCGTGTCCTCTGTAGGCCAAGGGTCGGATCAGGAGATTCACCAGCGGCAGAACCCAAAGAAGCCGCTGGCCTCTGTAGACGACACCGGTCCTGTAGGCTTCCCTCAGGTCAGGATGGATGAAGTCAGCTGGGGAATTGACGAGATTGGCAGCGATCGAGCACCTACGGCAGAATCACGGTGGGACCATGTACGCGGGTTCGCTGGCGAGTTTGCGACCGCCGTCTATTTCGATGGCACGGTCAACGGCAGCATTTACAGTGGGTATCGTGGTGACGACGGATACGATGTAGAGGTCCCGGGAAACAATGGAGTAGACCGCCTGGAGGTGAAAACAACAGGGGGGAATGGCCTACAGATGAAACTCGACCGAAGCGACCTCTCCAACGCTGACTACGTCGTCAGGTGCCGAAGTCTGAATCCGAAACTTTCCGTCGAGATAGCGGGTTGGATCCGAACGAATCGTCTACTGGCAGAGATGCGTTCCGACGAGTCGACAACCTGGGTCGATACTGAGCAACTCCAGACGATACCGTTCAAGAGGCTTTGTCCGACTGACCTCGCCCAGTACGTCGATTAGCGGCCTCGATTTCTCTACCCGTACGCCGAGATCGTCGCGTCCTGCCGGTCGGCCAGATAGTCCTCGATCTCCCCGCGCTTCCGCCCCAGTGGCGACAGGATGGACTCGGCAATCCGCACGAGTTCGTCGCGGTAGAACGCAACATCGTACTCGTCAGGTTCCTCGGAGAGCAGCGCCACTCGGTTTCTGGAGTCGACGCTGTCGTCGACCACGACGTACTCGACGTCCTGGCCGGGCCGCTTCTCGAGGCCGAGGTCCTCCGACCGCTGGAGGGCAGCCACGTTCCGCGTCGCCTGCGTGTACTCCTCGACGGACTTCGAGACGCGGTTCCTGATGGCCAGATCCGCGGGGTCGACAGCACCGGCGCGGAGCTGGTCGATGGCCTCCTGGAGGCGATCGCACACCGCCTCGGGATCGTGCGTCGCGCCCAGCGTCTGCATCAGGTCGTGCTGGACGTCCTCGAAGAAGGCTGGCGTCGAACGCTGGCGAATCTCGATACCCCGGACCTTGTAACTCTCCTCGTCGTCGGCGGGCTCGCCAGCGATCTGCCCGAAGTACTTTGTCAGCGCGCCGGCGTCGTCGGTCCGCCGTGGACAGAACGCGATCCAGTCGTAGGCCTGCTCGTACTCCAATCGGATACCGGTCGCGTCCGATATTTCCGATGCGACGTCTTTCAGTGGCGTCTGTTCGCGATCGTCCATCGCCTGCACCCAGAGCGAGTCCACGATCCCGTGGACGACCCGCCAGCCGTTGGCCTCGAAGGTGCCCTTCGCGTCCAACAGAATCTCGCGAGCGTAGGCGTTGATGGACTCGTGGCACTCGATGCGACCGAACTTCGCATTTGCGAAGCCCTGGTAGCCGAAACAGGAGACGAGTATCCACTTCAGCGCGTCCGAGCGCCCTTCCAGCGCTGCGATCTCCTCGGGGTCGTCGCTCTCCCGGATGTCCTGCTTAATCTCGTCCCGATCGTCGATGATCGGCCCGAGGACGTCGGGCAGGTAGCCGTCCTCGGGGCAGATGGCGTAGTCGAGGCCGGGGACGTCCGCGCGGTCGGGATGACAGTCACACCGGACGGTCTCCGGGCTGATGTTGCGCGTCCGGATGATGTTGGGGTACAGCGACGAAAAGTCGAGTTCGTGGACGTCCTCGTGGACGCCGACATCGGGCGCGAAGGTGAACCCACCGCGGTCCGCTGCGTCGAGCGTGCGGGCGCTCTTGAAGCGCTCGTGACGCCAGGACCGCCACGGGACGAGCACCTCGTTCTCGCGGGCATGACGGATCTGGATGGCCGTAAGCACGTTGCCGATACTCGCCCAGGCCGTCTCCTGGAGTGGCTTCCACGACCGACTGACGAGGTCAACCATTCCGTCGAGGCCACCCTCACCGATCCAGAACGTGTTCGACTCAACGACGATAGCCCGGCCGGGGACGTTGTAGCGCGCGGGAGAGTGACCGACGCGTCCGTAACTCTCGTAGGTGGACTCCGTCGCAAGGGTCTGGTAGCCGGGCTCGCGGCCGAGTTGATAGTACGAAGCGTCAGCAGCATCGAACAGTATCGGAACCAGCCCGGAACGATCGAGCTGCAGCACGTCTGGGTCGCGGTCGGCGACAATCGCCGCGACGGCCGACGCCACCTCCGCTGGCGAGCCCGTCACCGTCTCCTCGCCGATCGTTACCTCACGCAGTTCGCCGTCGTCACTGTAGGTCATCTCGGGAGCAGAGAGACGGCACACCCTCGGGTCTCTCGACGGCGTCGGATCCAAGCCCGTCTCCAAACAGTATCGGAACTCCCGGGAGAGGTCGACGTTGTAGAGACGGTACTTTCCGGGCCGGCCCTGCTGGGCCATCGTCCGCGCGAGTTCGTCGACGGCGACGAGACTTGTCGCCGCGACCTCGAGGACCTCGGCGTGATCGTGGCGCCACCCCGACCGGGCGCGTGTGCGCGAGCAATCCTCGACGAGCGGGTGACCCCCCAGAATGGCGACGGCGCCATCCAGAGAGTGGTCTGGCGCGCCGACGTAGAGTGTCGGGTAGAACTCCTCCTCTGACCGAGCGACGCCGCCGTCGGCCGTCAGCGACCACGTGACGACGGTCCCAGGCGCGGGGTAGTCCACCTTATACATCGTCGTCCCGGAGCGCTGCGACCTCTTCCTCCAGCTCGGCGATGCGTCGCTCTTGGGCCAGCGCGATCGACATAAAGACGCCGTCGAGCGTCCGCGAGGGGTTGTGGTAGCCGGCGGCGTCGGCAAAGTTGCTCGCGTGCTCCCAGAGGCTGTCGTAGGCGTCGTGGTCGCGCTGGCGGAGGCCACGCCGGAAGTCGCTCCAGGACTCCTGAGTCCGCCGGATCTGGTCCCGGTAGGTCGGGTTAGTGCGCCCCACCGATAGCCACCTCCGTTGCGGGTGTTTCGGATGCGCCGTGCATCGCCGCACGCTCGGCGAGGACAGTCTCCCAGAACGCGAGCGTCGTCTGGACGTAGCCGTCGCCGAGCGGGTAGACCTGCGTCTCCCAGTCTTCACCGACGAACCGCGGTCCGAAGGCAGTGTCGTGGTACTCGATCGTGCGCTCGGCCAGCGCGGCGACGGGCTCGGCAAACTCGTCGGCCCGCTGTCGAGTGAGCAAAACGGGAACATCGGCCTCGCGAGCCAGGCGGGCGACGTCAGCCAGCGCCGCCAGAAGCATCTCCTGACCGGTCACACCCTGGAGGTCGTCGCCGCGGTAGTGGGCGTCGACGGCTGGGATGACGACCACCGACGGCGAGCGATTTTCGAGTCGGTATCGGACGTTTCGGAGCAGTGCGGTGTGCTGGTAGGCCGTGAACCCCCGCGCGATCTCGATGCGGTCGAGGACGCGATCGCTTGGCGCGAGTGTCCGCAGGTTCGACGTCACGGCGTGACGGCCAGCGTCTACCCAGAGCGCTGGGCCCTCGCGCATGAGGACGGCGTCGATCACGAGCGAGTGGAGTGCCTCGATGCCGCCGTTGGCGCCCGTCTCCAGCAGTTGGACCCCAGGGTCGAGGTCCGGGAGAGCCGGGGCAGGCCTGCCGTCTGCATCGGTGAACTGCATGGACACCCGATGGGACTGGACGGGGATGAATCGATCCGGGGTGGTTCCGGAAGTTCCGATATGATAGCCAATCGCTCTCCCCACCGGACCACAAAAGCAGGAAGCCGATCAAATCCGGATCTGTGATGTTTGTTAATCGAGACCCAGATCGAAGCCGCCACCAAACAGTCCGCTGTCGCCGCCTCCGCGGCCGCCACCCGAAAACGTCCTACCGTCTTTGACCTTTTCGACAAACCGGATCGTTGCGCCAGCGTCGAAACCGAGGCCTTGCTGTCCTTCGTATTCCTGTTTCAACTCGTTCCACTTTCCGGTTTCCTGCAGGCCGCAGGCGCAAACGATGACGAACGGGTATTCGTCCCGGTAGTCGTGAATCTGGTCCCGCAGACGGCGGAGTCCACTGTTCTTCACCTCTCGCTTTAGCTCGATACCGACCTGATCGTCGATCGCGAGATCCGCTCTGGCTTTCCCTCGCTCTTTCCGAACAGAATGCGTGCGGTTCGGGCCTAACGGCCCGCCGCTGCTATTCAGTTGGTGTTCGAGATACTCCTTTAAATCGTCCTGAAACCGGGATTCCTTCCGGTACGCCTTTTCTGGAACCCAGGACTCGACACATCGAAGGACTTGTGGACCGAGTTGTTGCCCGCCGAACATAGCAATCTCATGCTACCCAACAGACTTAATTCCTCAGTTGGATGTGAGATGTGATTCTGCCCATCGCAGAGCAATACCCGCAGTTCCGTATAGCGCCATACAATATATGAGTACCAATCACGCGGATAGGGGCCTTGAAATACCCAAAATCCGCCGTTTCGGCCGTATATCCGGATACTTGCGATTAGTGCAGTAACATGAGCCAGTTTCAAGGACACCCACGCCGTACGTGAAGCACGAATGGTGGAACCCGCTCAGCGCGGCGCTACTCCCGGGGAAACGACGCTGCGAGACGGTCTCGACGCCCGGCTTGCGAGCATCGAATCGGGCAACTACCACCGCTCGGTCGCGAACGCCGTCGGCGCCTTCGTCGACTACATGGCCAACGAGGAGCGGGTCTACACGATGGAGCAGGTAACGGGCCAGCATCTATTTGAGTACGCCATCCGCCTGAAGAAGCGGGCTCGAGACGACAAGGACATCTCCGCCCGGAGCGCACGGACGTACTTCGACATGATCCGGGCGACGTTCTCGTGGTGGGTGAAGGCAGGGTACATTGACGCGAACCCCGCCGAGTCCCAAGCCGCGGTTGACGAGCTGCCGACATCGACGGAAGATCCCGATCGGCAGTTCTGGGACCCGGAGACGCGTGACGAGTTCCTCCAGTATCTCGACGCCCAGGCCGAGGCGTCGCTGGACGGCGAGGAAGGAGACCGAATCCACGCCTACCGCGACCGCGCGGTGGGCTACCTCCTGGTCTACTCCGGGGCTCGCGGCGCCGAACTCTTCCGAGACGCCAGCGACGATCGGCGCAACGGCCTTCGCTGGGAAAACCTCGATCTCGAAAACGGCGTCCTCCAGGTGATCGGAAAGTCCGCGGAGGACGGCCGTCAGGAGGTGCCGCTCTCCGAGCGGGCGCACGACGTCGTGGAGCGGTATCTGCGCGTGCTCGACCCCGTCAGCGATGACTGGCCAGTGATCCCCTCGGTCAGCGCTCGCGTCGTCAACGACCGGATTAGGGAGACGCTCACCGGCCGCGGCTGGGACGCGGACGACATCGAGGACCTCCTCGACGAGCAGAACCGCTGGAGCATCTGCCGCGAGTACGACGTCACGCCGAAGGCGCTGTCGACAGCCAGCGCCCGGCGACTGGTCAAGAAACGCTCCACGGAGGCCGAGGTCGCGATCGACGGCGAGTATCTAAAGCCACACGGCGCTCGTCGCGGCCTCGGCGACCAGCTCTATCAGGAAAACCCGGTGCTCGCACAGAAGGTGCTGCGGCACAACTCGATCGAGACGACTCACGAAAGCTACTCCGACCGGCGGGCCGAGCGAACGCGTGAGGAGATGGACGACGTCCTGGACGAGTAGGGTCAGGCCCCGGAAACCTGCCGGACGCCGCGGTCCTCCGGCTCCTGTTTGAACGGATCGTTTCGCAGTTCGACGGCCTCGCTCGTCACGACGATGTTGCCGAGGTCGCGCGTGTGGTCGTCCAGCACCTGCTCGCGAGCCGCTTCGGGCAGATCCTCGACCTGTTCGTCGAACCACTCCCGCGAGACGACGTCCGGGCGGCCGTCGTCGTCACGCAGCGCGTTGAAGATGGTCTGGCGAGCCTCGTTCCGGACGGCCGTCTCGACGGCCTCGAAGTCCGTCTCGCCAGTCTCCATCAGGCGCGTGGCGTAGCGATCGGCCAGGAGGGGCCGGGCATCCTCGCCGTCCGCGAGGTCTTCGACGGCCGTCGCGACCGCGTCGACAAAGGCGTCACTGTCCACGTGCGCCAGGAACGTCGACGCGTTGCGGCCGACGACCCGCGGCCGGCTCACGCGGCCGACGTAGCGCGTCTCGCCATCGGCATCCTCGACGACCCACACCTCGGCGACAGGGTCGGTGATGAACCGCTCGGGCGACTCCCGGAGCGACGCCCGGTAGCGCGCCCGGTTGAGGACGCTCGCCAGCCACTTCGCGACGAACAGCAGTGCGAACGCGAGGCCGGCGGCGACGGGCAGCGGCAGCACGCCCGCGAGGCCGATGTAGAACAGCAGCGCGACGCCGAAGGGAAAGCCCGAGAGCCACAGCGAGGCACGGGCGCGGCGCCAGGCGCCCGCCTCGAGGAGCGCGGACTGGATCTCGCCCCAGTTGTCGCTGACCAGGCGGCCGCCGCCGATGGCGAGCGACCCGATCGCGACGACGAGCAGCGACTGGAGCACGGGGTCGGCCGTCGCGATGGCGCCGGCGACCGTCACGATGTTCCCACTGATGACGGCGTAGACCGCCCACGCGAGTGCGAGCGGCAGGGTGATACCGATGAGCCAGGCACTCACCGCGTAGATGCTCCGGGCCGCCGAGACCGTCCACGCGACGGAGTCGCCGGCGGACGTGGACACCAGGAGCGACCACCGCCGCTGGCGGACGGCCAGCAAACACAGGTAGCCGGCGACGCCGACCGCCAGCAGCAGACTCAGAGCGTCGAGGGCGCCGCCGAGGCCGACCACACCGGCCACCGGCGCCATGACCGTTGCCGGGACGGCGCCCGCAAAGAAGACGGCCACGAGCCCGCCGAGCGCCCACGCGACGGTCTCCCGGCGCGGCCGCTGACGGTCGTGGTCGGGCACGTGGTCGGCGAGTAGCCAGATCGACACGGCCGCCGCAGCGAGCGCGGCAACGACGAGCCACCAGCGCTCGAACAGCCAGGTCCACGCTGTGATGCCCAGCGTCAGGCCGAGCGCAAACAGGAGGTCTGCGAACGGGAACAGGACGAGGACGTCGACGGCCATCGTGAACGTCGACGAGACGGCCGTCGCAGCCGTCTCCAGCGTCGCGCCGAGCGACGGGGGTCGCGGCTCGGCACCGAGGGCGTCGACGATCGCCTCGGCCGACACGGCGATCGGGCCGAACACCGCGGCGATCACGGCCACCCGACCGAGAACGAGCACGCGCCGCGGGACGTCCTCGGTCAGGTCGCGCCACGAACGCTGGAGTGCGATCCGGGCGTGCGTGATCGACGTCGGCCGCTCGGGTGTCTCACCGGTGGCTGCAGACACCAGTTCCCGGACGCGACCCCTGGGGTCGAGGTCGCCAGACCGGACTGCGTCGCCGTCGAACCGTGCCGATTCCGGGTCGGTCGTGTAGACTCGGCCGACCACCGCCTGGATGTGCTCGCGCGACTCGCGCGACAGGTTGCGCTTGTCGGCGCGAAGCTGAAGGATGAGAATGCCCAGGAACAGCAGGACGATGATGCCGAACGCGACGAACGTCTGGGCGAGCGTCGGGTCGCCCGCCTGCAACGGGAGGATCAATCCGAACCGACCCCCCGGCCGCTCTTGACGTCGCGGATGGTCTTGCTGACGCGCTCGCCGGGGTCGTCTTCGATGAGGGCGCGCTCGACGGCCTGGCGCTGTGACTCCGCGTCGGCGACGTGATGCTCATCGGCGAGGATGCCGTTGACCTTCAGCAGTCGCTCCAGCGTCGCACGGACCGGGTCGGTCGCGCCCTCGCCATCGGTGTAGGGGTGCTGGCGGACGTGCTCGGCGAGTTCGCGGAGGATCTGTCCGAAGTGGGCGGGGTCCTCGAAGCGCGTCTCGTCGGCGCCGAGGTCGTCCATCAGCGACTCGACGTCGAGCGTGTCGAAGTTGTAGCTGACCGCGCCGGGGTCGAACTCGGCGCTGACGAGGTCGAACTCGGCGATCGGGCCGGTGCCCCACTCGTCGAGTTCGTCCAGGATGAGGCGGTCCATGTCCGCAGACATCGACGCGAGGTCGACCAGCCACTCGTCGTCGCTATCGCTCAGTTGGTTGGGGTCGGTCACCTCGTCGAGATCGAGCCCGCGGACGGCGTCTTCGTCGAGAATGTCGACGTCGTAGCCGTCGCCGTCGGCCGTCAGTCGCGCCCGGTAGCCGCAGGCGCCCATGGCGTGCAGCCGGTCGAGCGTCAGCGCGGCCGGGTTGAGCACCGTCGCGTCGAGGTGTTCCTTGGCGTCGCGCACGGAGACGCCGTCGATGGCGTCACGGAACGCCGCGGCCTCGCGGTCGCTGATGCCCGGAATCTCCTGGATGTCCGTGTTCTCGAGGACGAGCTGGCGCTCTTTCTTGTCGACGGCCTGGATACGCTCGGCCACCTCACCCTCCACCTTCTCGGTGGTCCGGAACCGGTTGAGACGGCCCCAGAGCGAGCTGACGGTCGTCAGATGATAGATGCCCAGCAGCGCGAGGAAGAGCAACCCGCCAAGCGTCGTCACCATCAGGATGACGATCATGCTGATGTTGCCCGAGAACTGCGCGAAGATGTTGTGCTGGTTCTTGTAGGCGTTCTCCATCTTCGACAGGAGGTCCTCGCGGTCCTGTGGCTCGGGCGCGTACAGCGAGTCGTACTCCATCAACTCGTCGAGCGTCGTCGAGTTGAACTCGCGCCACTGGCCGGCGTCGTCACGAAGCCGGTCCAGCGACGCGCCCGTCATCGTGACCGAGTCGGCGTTGGCGACGCGGATCAGCGCCTCGTAGCGCACCTGGACGGTATCGGTGCCGTTGTCGGTCGCGACGGTCTCCGAGACGATCCAGAACGCCTCGAACGTGCCTGACGTGCCGGGGTCGAGGCGGTACTGGCCAAACTCGGATTCGTAGGCTAGCGAAGCGTTCGACTCGGTGATGCCGTAATCGACGACGTCTCCCGAGTCGAAGTTCTGCGGATGGAGCTCCAGCGGGCCAGCCTCGGCTTCGTAGAGCGGCCGCCCGTCCTGAGTGGCCTGACTCGCCTCGGGCAGGTCCGCGGGCGTCTCGACGGCCACCTCGGCACTGCGCGTCTCGATCTCCGGACCGCCGGACTGCTGTGCGACGGCCGGCTGGGCGACCAGTAAGACGACGAAGAGCAGCGAGAGCGCGAGACGCTTCATTCCGCGTCACCACCGAAGAGCTCGTTTGCCTGATCGGAGAGATGGCGAAGCCGGTCGCGTTCGTCGGCGGTCCGCTGGCTTTGCGGCTGCGTCGCGAGGTTGAGGTCGATGAACAGTTGCGTCATCTCCTGGCGGATCTCGTCGCGGCGCGTGTCGTTGTCTTCGAGCAGGTAGTTCAGCCGGTTCATCAGCGCGCCCAGTCGGCGCTGCTTCGTCGCGAGTTCGTCGTTCAATTCCTGAATCATCGCGTTGGCGTCCTGCAGGCGGTCTTCGTGCGCCAGCGACGGCGGCTCACAGCGCAGCGCGACGTCCGAGGAGAAGGGGGCCGGCTGGATGCCGTCGGCCGTCGTCGCGACGCGGACCCCACGGTCGGTCATGGCCACGCTGGTGTAGGCGTCGAGCAACTCGATCACGGCGTGGTCGTCGCCGTCGAGCCCCTGTTTCGAGTCCAGCCGCGGGAGTTCCGTGCTCAGATCCTCCAGCGTAAACGGCTCCTGGGAGCGCAGCAGGCCAGTCCGTCCCTTGTAGGGGACGAACGCCGGGCCGGACCCGCTCTCGACGTACTCGCCCTGGAACTCTTTCAGGCCGTTGGGGAGCATGATTTCGAGCGTGTCCGTCTCGGCGATTGCCCGGCGCTCGCGCTTCGCGCCGACGACGAGGGCCGTGCCGCCGACGGCGAGAGCACCGACGATGGCCTGCACCCAGCGATTCGTCGCGAGGTCGACGACGACGCTGCCGAACAACAGCAGGCCGTAGCCGACGACGGCAGCGAGAACGAGCCCGACGGCCACGAGGACGATCTTCGACGTCCCGCCGGTGATACGCTCGCGTAGCGACTGGTTGCTCTCGTCGTTCGTGGTGTGGGGGTGCGAGACGTCTTCTGGGTGCCGCACGTCCTCGGAGGGGTACCGCCGGCGCGGGCTGTCGATCGCGTCGACGTCGCGGTCGGCGGTGCTCATGAACTCACCTCCGGACCGACGTACTCGGCGGTCTCGAGGACGGCCTCGGCGGCTCCCAGGTGGTCGTCAGTGATGTACTCTCGGTCGTCGTGGTCGACGACCTCTCTGGCCAGCAGCTCCTCGACGAACGCGTCGAGTGGCTGGCCGTCCGGTTTGAGGTGCTTCACCCCATCCCAGACGAGGTCGTCCGGATCGATTTGGTACTTGGTCATGGTCACGATGATGGTCATGATGATAACAGCCGCAGTCCGAAACCGTGGACACCACACGGTCAGGCGGGTATTTTCGGTGCCAACTCGGCCCCGAAGACGCTGTAGCCCCGTCTCGAGTCGCTGCTCGCCTGCTCGATCGACTGTTGCGGAGGGAGTTGATCGGGCACGCGGCAACGCGCGCGTACTATACGACGTAGGGCGTAGGGCCGTGTCGACAGGCGCTATTTGGCCTACGTTCGACCCCCGTCTCCGGGTCAATGGTCCCCTGAACGCGCAATCCAAGCACTACGGGAGTCCATTCACCTCGGCGAAGTCGACGCCGTTTTCCTCGGCATACCGAATGCCGAGATCGGTCAACGTGAGGTGCTTGTAGGCGTACATCGCGTGCTTCGTGGTATCGCCGATCTCGCCTTCAAAGGCGTCTTTCAAGCGGTCGCCAAACCGCGTCTGGACGCCCTTGTCGTCGAAGTCCCAGGGTTCATCGCGGTTGATGTCATCGTGGTCGATCACCCAGGCGTTGAAGGCCGCCTTGACGTGATCGCGAACGACTGACTCAGTGGTGTCATACTCGAGGCAGCGATCCGCGAAGGCAGCGACCGGATGCATCGCCGGGTCGGGCTTCGACGTCGACGTCTCCTGGTTGATGAGCAGCTTCGTCGGCACCTCGAAGGGCCAGTCCACACCCATCTCGGTCGGCCGTCGCAGGACTTCATCCCGACCGCCGGAGATGTCGATCGACTCGGCCCCGCAGTCCTCGCAGGTGATGGTGTAGCCATCCTCGGACCGGTCGAGCGCCGCCGAGTCGCACTCCGGGCACGCCGTCGTCGGCGAGAAGTACTTGCTGCGAGCCCGCCAGCCGTTGGAGTCGCGGCCCTGGTCGAGTTTGTGGTGATGGGACGCCGGCGCGTACTTGACGGGGCCGACGAACTGGATGCGTCGGTTCTCGATCGCCGGCTCGACCATGCCGACCACGCTCGCCTCGCCCGGTTTCGCAGTGAGCGTGTTGTAGAACGATCGCCAGTTGTCGTTCGCGGTCCACTCGAAGATGTCCTTCGTGATGTCCTGGTTGGTCTGGAACACGACGTAGCGGTTGAACATCTCCCGGACCGGTTTGAGGAGGTCCGTCGGCTGCTGCGTGTCCGCGAGGACGTGGACGCCGCTGTGGCGGTTATCGCGGAAGAGTCGCGAGAGCATGTGCCCGATGGCTTCCTGGAGCTGGGCGGCGCGCTCGTCGAACTCCTGGCGGCGATTGTGCGGCGCCACCTTCCAGAGTTCGCGCATCACGACGACGCACTCGGGGATCTCGTAGAGCGTCTCGCGCTTCTTGACGATGGAGTGGGCGAGATAGCCAAAGACGATGAGTTGGGCGAGCGACGACTCCAGCAGCGACTGCGAGAACGTCGTGTACCGCTCCGTGCTATCGAAGATGTCACTCCAGTCGAGGGCGTACTCGCAGTCCCGCGTCCGAATGAAGCCGCGGTTCTGGAGTTGGCGCAGCGTCCGGATCGGTGGCTTGCGCTTGTCCGCCCCGAGTTCGTCACGCGTCCGAATCTCGTCGGCGAGGTCGGCCAGCGCCCAGTCCGACCGCCGGTCGTCAACCTCACTGTAGGCGTCGCGGATGACCGACTCCTGCTCGGGCGTCAGCTTCGCCGTCAGGATGGAGACGAGCAGTGACTTCCGGATATCTGCCGCCGGGATCGTGAACGGCCGGACGACGAAGTTCTCGCCGTCGACGTCGTAGGGCAGCCGCTGCTGGGCGAGGTCCGTAGTCAGCGGGACGAGGATCTCGATCTTGTGATCGCGGTCGGCGGCGACGAAGTCCTCCGGCAGGTCGAGATCCGAGCGCGCGTGGCGCAGCTCGCCATCCTGCAACGGAACGTCGTAGAACCAGTTCTCGCCGTCGCGCAGGCCGGCGGGGTCGATGATCTTGAAGTCGCGGCCATCCTCGAAGTTGCGGGCGTAGTAGTCCTCGGCCTCGCGCTCGAGGGCCACCGACTTGCCGTTGCCCGTGCCGCCAGTGTAGAGCGTCTTCAGCGCGCCGGAGCGCTCGGACACCAGCTTCACGGGATCGCCGATGTCCATCTCCTGATCCTGATAGTTCTCGCCGAGCTTGGTCGCGAAGCCCACGGCGTCGACCCGCGCCGCGTACTTGTCGAGAACGACGCCCTCGTTCGCAGCGACGGCACTCGCTGACTTGAGTGCCTGCTCGATCTGTCGCTTGGCCTCGAACGGCGTACCGTCGGGTGACTCGAACGCGGCGACGATCCGCGAGAGTTCGTCACGCCAGCGCTCGCCCTCGGTGTCGAACAGACGCAGCGCGTCGTAATGCCACTCGGCCTCGTCGCCGACGAGGGCGCCGTCGAACTCGAAGACGCTCCGGCCGGTGTAGGCCGACAGCGTCGGGAGGATGCGGTCGTGGAGTGCGATGGCGACCTGGATGTAGGCGTCGGGCTCGTCGGTCGAGAGCAGCGCGCCGGCGCGTTTGATGTCCTCGCGGAGCGTGTCGCGGCGCTGCTGCTTCTGCCGGTCGGCCGCCGACGAGACGGCGAAGTCGACGGCGTCGGGGTGACTGCTCATGCCGGTGCAGCCTCCGTCGGCAGATCGTCAGTGTCGACGTCGAGTGCGTCGGCCGTCTCGCTCGACAGCGTCACCGGGTCGTCCCGCGGCTGCTCGTCGTCGGCCGTCAGGACCGTGATGGCCTCGCGGAGGATCTCGCCGGTCGCCGTCATCAGTTCGGCGTAGGCCTCCTGGGCCTCGGTCAGGACCCTGGGCTCGCCCTGGTGGCGCTGGCCCGTCCGGAAGTCCTGGATGCCGTCGTCGACGGCGTCGGCCTCGCGGATCTGCCGAGGCAGTCGCCCCAGCTTCAGCGGGCAGTTGATGTTCTCACAGGTACACACCGGTCGGTCGCGCTGGCGCCGGCCGTCGCGGAGTCGTGACTGTTCGCGTTGGATATACGAGAGCACGAACTCCTCGTAGCCGTCCGCCCGCTCGGCGACGGCCAGGATGGCCTCGTGGCGAGAGAGCCAGTCGTTCGCGCGGCGTTTCTGTTTCGTCGGGATGGACTTGTCGTCACGCTCGAAGTGGCGGTTGATCGTCGTCCAGAGGTCTCTGATGTGGTCGTAGTTGTCCATGAGTTTAGATGCCGACTGCGTCGCGAACTATCTCGTGGGGCTTCTCGTAGATAGCGTACAGCACCGCGTAGCCCAGGACGATAGCGCCGCCGAGGATGAGCGATGGAATGCCTGAGTTGAGCATCACGAACGCCACCCCCAGCAAGAACAGTCCCCAGACCACCTGTCGCGTCAGTTGGATGCGTTCGAACCATCGCCGCGTGGCCTCGGGAAACTGCCAGTAGAGCAGGCCGACGATGCCGAAGACGATCGCAACGATGACCATCGCTGTCGTCGCCACTACCCGTCACCTCCGAAGAATTCCCGCTCGCGAAGCCAGCGATCGATCCTGTAGCCCAGGCCATAGGCCACCAGGGCAGCCACGGCGATCAGGAGCAGTCCGAGGACGATACCGCCGGTCGTCGACGCGAAGACGACGATGACAAGGGCCGCAATCCCTGCGAAGACCGTCACCGCGCCCTTCCACGTCGTCGGCGTGCGATGTGTCATGCTCCACCTCCGACGAGCCCGCCGAGGGCGTCGGCGACGTCGGTGGGGATGCTGGCGAGGTCAGACCACGCCGACTTCACGCCCGCGAGCGCGTCGCGCTGGAGTTTGTACCGCACGTCGGGCGGGTTCGCGTCACTCGCGAACAGCACCGTCGAGTTGTTCCGCTGGAGTTGGCAGACCGGCGCGTCGGCCTGGCACTCCGGGACGGTCAGCCAGCTCTCGCCGTCGGCGTTGTACTGGACAGTCATGTCGTCGACCTCGTCGGATTTCGGAACCGTGTACGTGGGATTCGTGCCCTCGAGGGCGTCACTCGGCGGGCGCTGCCACTCGCCACCGCCAAACGAGGGGAGTTGGACGCCCGTGGCGTTGCCCCACACGCCCGAGACGGTCTCTCGGATCGCCCAGAGTTCGCCGTTGAGGTCCGACAGCCCGTAGACGGCGTGGGTCTCGCCGCTGAGGTGCAGCGTCACCGACTGATGGCCGTCGAGCGGTGTCACGAAGTCGGCCGTCGGGCTCTCGGCGCCGAGCGGCGTCGCCCCCTTCGACGGCCGCGGCACGACGATTTCGTCGTGGATGTGCAGGCGGACGGTCCGCGGGATGGATTCGTTGTAGTCGACGCGGACGAACCGCTTGAGTTGGCCCATGTGCCAGCCCGGCGCGTCGACAGTCTCGGGGTCATCGGCGATCGTCACAGAGAGCTGGATGTCCTCGGCCTCCATGGTCACTGACCCGGACCGCTCGTACTCTGTGTGCGCCTGGTCCGTCGCGAGATACTGATCGTCGTCGAGTGCGACGACGCCGTCGCTTGCCGCCACGGGGACAGACACAATCGCAAGAACGACGAGGGCCACCAGGGCGGCGCTGGCGGTCCGTCTCATGGTTCGAACACCCAGAAGTTGGCGTTCCAGATGTCGACGGCAGCCTGCGAAACGTCGTCGACGAGCGCGGCGAACAGGATGATGCTCGCCACCGCCGAGAGCAGAACGCTGTTGCTCGCAAGGGCGGCGAAGATGACGCCCGAGCCGACGAGCACGAGCACGATCCGGTAGAGGCTGAGCCACACCGAGACTCGCCGAAACCGGCCCAGGACCGACGCGACGTGTCGCGGTACCGGCGTCGGGATCGACGGCGACCGCAGCCAGCCACGGACACGTCGCCAGGCCGCGCCAAGGTACCCTCCCACCATGGCTCAGTCGCTAATCACCTCGTTGACCTCCAGCCCGAGGAGCTGGAAGACCTCACCGTCCACGTAGGGCACGATCCAGAGGATGGCCAGTCGTCCGCGCTCGGTCCAGGAAAGCTCCCAGTAGTAGATGGGCTCGACCCACGGCAGGACGTCCCGAAGGACCGGTATCACCCCCACGATATCGGTATCGAGGTACGGAATCAGCGCGAAGATGAACAGCGCGATCGTGTTGAGATTGATCCGTCGGAGTGCTTCGATGAAGGCCATGGTTAGAGGAACGAACAGTCGATGTTGCCGCCGTATTGCGTGCTGATGCGGGTGAATAGCGACTCGGAGACGTTGTCGCCCGGCTCGACGTACGTGTCCACGAACGTCTGGAGTTCCTCGTCGGCGTTCCGAGCGGCAGCACCCTCGAGTTCGCACGACTCGTCGACGGTACGGTCGGTGTCGGCGACCATCGTGGCGCCCTCGTAGTCACCATCGACGACGTCGGCGGTCACGTACCGCGTCGCGGTCTCGCCGTCGATCGTGAACTCGAACCGGAGGACGTCGAAGTCGCCGTCGGCCGTCGAGCGGACATTCGCGTAGGCCTGGAGGTCGTCGCGGTGCTCAGCCACGACGTCGGCGACGTCTGTCGCGGCTTGCTCCGCGTCGGGCGACTCCGAGACGCCGACCGAGTGCGTCACCGCCTCGACGATCCGGCTACGAATGCCTGACACAACGCCATCAGCAGCCGAATAGTAGCTACCGACCGTGTCGAGCAATCCATCGTCGTCGCTGCTGTCGAAGACCTGGTCAACGGGGCCTGCCGTATCCTGTTGTGCGGCGACTGGCGCAGACAGCGCCCCCTGCGCGAAAACGAGGCACGCGACGAAGGCGATCGCGTAGAGGCTACGCGTCATCGGTTTCCCTCCGGTTCTGTTCAAGCCGAGTCGCCAGTTCGATGCACCCGCAGTTGTCGGGCTGGTCGATCGATGTCCTGGACATGAATGGAACGCCCCGACCGGGATTCGAACCCGGGCCTGTACGGGGCAGAGACTCGCCGCCGGAGTCGAACCGGCTACAGCCAGAGGCGAGTAGGGGTACAGCGCGGCCGTGAAAAGCGGCCGCGCCAGTGTGGACGAGGTACCGAGCTGGCGAAGCTCGCGAGAGGTGATCGGGTGGCAGTGCAGGAGTGCCGGATACGAGGCCTCCGGGCCGGGCACAGGCTCGCCGGCGGAGTCGAACCGCCGTGCGCCAGCGCGAGCGCGAAAGAAGTCGGTGTCTCGGTGGCCCTACCACTCGGGCAGCCACAGCATCTCGCCGGCGCCCGTGAAGGCGTAGACCTGCAGCCGCGCCGGCCACATGATGACGCCGCGGACGAGCATCGCCGGTGTCGAGCTCGACGAGAGGCCGTCAGACCCGAGGACGAGCTGCCAGAGCACGTCGACCGCGCCCCAGAGCATCCCGACGATGACGACGACACTTGCGACCAGGGCCGCAACGAACGACCAGAGGAAGGCTGCGACGCGCCAGAGGGCGTCCATGCGCTTGCTCATCTGTTTACTCCCCGATCTCGAACTGGTCGCCACCGACAGCAAACTCTCCAGCGGTGAACGCGGAGAGGCGCTGGGTGTACGACGCGTCGTAGTCGCCGGTCAGACTCCAGATCTGGCCGATGTTGGCCTGCTCGGCGCCGATCGTCGAGAGCGTCGCGCTCTCGGTGTCGTCACCGAGCGTGTCACCGGCATTGTGAACGATGACCTCGTCGCCGGCTTCGTTGACGGTCAGGTAGGTCCGCTCGTCAGTGTCGACCCAGTCGGGGCCGTCTTCGCCGCTCGCGATGACCGGAACGAGGCTACCATCGACCGCGGCCGTACCGAACCAGGAGAGGCCAGAGTCGCCAGCGGATTCGTGCGTAGCGGCCAGGGCGTCCTGGGCGTCGCCGTCGGCGACGTAGACCGTGACGGTCTCGGTGTCCGCGCCAGCCACGCCGACGTCAGCCTCCGCCTGGGCGGGCGTCGACGACAGGTTCGTCGCGCCGATCAGCGGAATCCCAGCCGTGTAGGACTGCCAGAGGCCGGCATCCGCCGTCTCGACGTCACCGCTCTCGTAACGGTCGAAGGACTTGTTCTCGTGGTTGTCCCAGTTAACCGTCACGTTGAACGTGTCGGGATTATCGAGAGTGGTGTCGTTGGTGATCTGGTAGGTCAGCGTGACCGTCTCACCGGGATCGGCTTCGATCCCCTCGTAGCCCGACTCGTCGTCGGCGAGCGTGAAGTCGATGTAGTGGTCGTTCGCGTCGTCAGTGCCGACGAACTCCATCTCCTCGGCGGTGCCGTTCTCGAACGTCTCGAGTTCGGTCCCGTTCTGCAGGATGGTGACCGACGAGTTGGCGGAGTCCGCCTGGTAGGTCAGCGTCGTGTTGGTCGATGCGTTGTACGTGATCGTGTCGCCATCGTTGAGGCCGCTCGTCGAGTCCGTGGGCGCGCCGGTGTCGGTACCGTCGCTGACCGACGGCGCGGCCGCGAGTGCGGGCGTCGCGAAGACGCCGAGGACCATGATGGCGACCATCGCCAGCGCGGCGATGGCTCTCCGATTGGTGGTGATGCTCATTGAAGTGAGGAACGCGGATGGTGGTTAGCGGGCGGTGCAACGCTCGGTCGGCGGGGCGGTGGCACCGGAGGCGGTGGCGGAACGCCTCCTCCCTCGTAGCGCTGTGTCATGACTCGGGCTCCTCCTCGGCGCGATCGTCGGCGTGGCGCAGCTCGGCGACCGCCTGACCGAGATTGCGGCCGGTCTTCGGCAGGCGCTTGTAGCCGAAGAAGAGGATGATCAGGAACACGATCACGCCGAGTTCGATGGGGCTGGCGAACATGGTCAGGGACTCACCTCCGGGATGTAGTCCGGCACGGTGCCGTTCTGCCGGCGTTCGTCCCAGGAGCACGGACCGCCGTTGTCGTCGTGAGTACACTCGTGGTATCCGATTCGGTGCCAGTCGCAGTACGACGTAAGGTACTGGTCGAGATTGTCGAGGATGTGGGCGCGATCCTCGGTCCACTCGAAGGCGAGTTCGACCTGGTAGTACTCGGCGTCGCTATCGATCGGCGACCGCGTCGACGACGGCACTTCGTTGGTCACCTCGGAATCCGTCCAGGGCTGCATGTTCGTCAGCCAGGTCTCCAGCCAGCCGTGAAAGCCGGACGCGCCGGTCGTACTGTAGAACAGCCGGGTCCTGTGGATTGTCATCGGTGTTTGCTCCTGATCTCTTTGGCCGCCGTCGCCGACGAGGCCTGGATGTAGTTGCGGGCCGTCTGGATGTCGTTCCAGCCCATGATCGACATGAGGGCATACGGAGAGACGCCCCGGGAGGCGTGCAGCGACGCCGCGGTCGCCCGCAGCGAGTGTGGATAGATTCGGCCATCCAGACCGGCCGCCTCGACGACGTCGTTCACTCGTCTGTTGACCGTGCAGCGAGACCGCGGGTACTCGTCCCAGCGGCGGTCGAACTCCTCGATGCACATCTCGACGCGCACGTCGAAGTCGAACGGGACTGACCGGACGCTGTTTTTCGTCTTGGGTTTCCAGCGCTCCTCGATGGCGGCTTCGTAGGTCATGTTCACCTCGTCGCGTCGACTGATCGCCATCTCGCGGAGGTCGGCGCCCTCGGCGGCGCCGTCGAACTCCTCGCGCAACTGCTCGACCGCCTCGTCGATGGTCAGGTTGTTTGCCCGAAGCCTGCGCTCGGCCATCTCTCGGCAGTACCCACAGACGCCGCCGTCCGAGCCTTTCGTACAGTTGCGGTGCTCGGGGATCTCGATCGTCTTCGCAGACCAGTCGATCCAGTCCGCCGAGAGGTGCGCGATCTCGCCGGCCCGCAGCCCCAACTTCGTCGCGGCCATGAGCACGAACCGCGTGTCGAATTCGAGATGGCCCTCGAGGTCGTGCGTCTCTCGGAAGAGGCGCTCGAACTGCCGCTCGGAGATGCTGTCCTCCTTGCTGTGGCGTGTCTCGCCCGTGGTCCCCCACTCCGTGCCGGTGGCTGACGCTGATGCGTCGTAGGCTTGAAACTGTGACATTGTTGTTAGTTGAAGGTTTTAGACGCGGACACCGAGGAAATCATCCGCTGATACTCCCTGTGTTGTAGAGGTTACTCATTTCAGTCGCAGAAAGCCCCTTATCGTACACCCGAATATCGTCTAATAACCCATTCCAGTAGTTGCCGAAAGTGGGCGATGAGCCTATATACTCGGTTGTTGATGAATTTTCATGTGTTGTGATTGAGTCGCTTGCAACCGATGAACCATCAAAATACAACTCAATCCTATCGTTTTCTACGTATACCCCGCCAATGTGGTGCCAAGACTCCGTTGCCGGGTCCGTGCCCTGAAAAAGGTTAATGTCGTTGCTACCGTCACCAACAGTAAACCTGTAGCCATCTCCACCGCCTACATAATATATGAATATCCGTCCATTTGGCCCATCCGTAGCAACTTCATAGACTGCTTGTGGGGTGTTTGGACTGGGTGCGAGATATACCCATGCGGTAATAGTGAACTCAGAGAAATTTTTATAATCTTCTCCTGAAACATCTATATAGTCGTCAACTCCATCAAGAGATTTTGAATAGGAGCCAACTGCTGAGTTGGTCGAGTAACCGTCACTTGTGTTGTCCGATCCGTCATTGTCTCCCCACGAGTCCGTCACATTTTGCTCAAACTTCCAGCGCGCTACCCCGCTGTCGGGTATTGCAGGCTCTGCACTCCACAGGACCGTCCCGTCGCCCTTCCGAACTTCGGCGATGCCGGTCCCGTCTCCCGTACGGATGCTCGAAATCCCCGTACCGTCGCCTCGCCGAATCGGTGCCATGCTCAGGCTTCCTCCTCGAAGATGAGGTCCTCGGCGTTCGCGCCTGCGGGGTCAGAGGCCCCGTTAGAGATTAGCCAGACCTGCCGGCTGGTTCCATCCCCCTCAGAGAGTTCCGCGTTGATCGTTACGGTGCCGTCGCCGTCGGCAGAGGCGTCGAGACCGGTCCCGGCGTTGATATCCTCCGTGTCCTGTACGACCGTCGTGTCGTCGTCGCTGACGTTAGTGCGGGTGTCTGTGCCGCCCGAGCCAACGTTCGAGAGGTTGCGGACCGCGCCGCCGGAGTAGACCTTGACGTCGCTGCCGTTTCGCTGGAGCTCGCCGTTCGCGGACGGGTCAGCCGATTGATCGGCGAGGGTCACCGTCGAGTCGAACGTGTGGGTGCCCGTCCACGTCGGCGTGATCGACAGATCGATCTCGTCGACCCCCACCGCGTCCGCCGCGATCTTCGCGGCCGTCACCGCCGCGGTATCGATCTTGTCTGTCGTAACTGCGCCATCGGCGATCTGGCTGGTGTCCACCTCGACGTCGATCTGGGCCTCGCCGTTGCCGGTGTCGGTGACCGAGACGCCGGCGACGAAGTCCAGCACCGACAGGTTCGACACGACTTCGCTGCCGCCGTCTTCGACCGAGACGTCCGTCGTACCGCTGCTTCCGCTCGCCAGTTCGTCGACCGTCCGCCCTTCGAGTTCGATCTGGCTGTCCGCCAGGCTCTCACCGTCGCTGTCCGTCGCTTTGATGTTTGGATTGGCCATGATTTACATCACTATGTTGAGAGACCGTTCGAGCAGGCCCAGCCGCGTTTCCAGTTCCCATTGCGCCGATGCCGGCGGGTTCGGGCCGGGCTCGTAGATCAGCGCGTCGTCGAACACGCCGTAACTGCCCACCTCGGAGTCGTCGGCGTCTTCCTGATGTGGGATCTCCGTGGCGTTGATCCGGAGTTCCGTGCCATCGGCGCCGGATTCGCGGACCGGTTCGACGAGCGCCGGATGCGAGGAGAGTGTGACGAACTCGCCGACGGCGTACGCCGCCGCCTCCTGTGGCAGTTCGCGCGCGTAGACGATCGTCTCGTCGCGGTCCAGCGCGCCCCTGACCCACGCCAGGAGGCGGTCCAGCCGGCCACGGGAGTCGCGCAGGTAGACCGACACCTCGCCGGTGACGTCGGGCTTGAGCACGACGCCCTCGGATGGCTCGTCGATCTTGCCGACGCGCGTCGCCGCGGCATCGACGAGCAGCTCCGTCGTCGGCGGGAGTACCTCGTCGACGACGTCGAGCACGCGAAGCTTGACCGGGCCGTCTGTGGCGTCGATCGTGAGGCGGGCGATCTCCAGCGCGACCACGTCGTCGCTGCTGTCGTCGTCCTCCTGGCCGGCGACCGGACGGGTCGCTGCGGCGAGTGCGCCCAGCGTCGCGACGGCCAGGCCGAGTACCTCCCGCCGGCGCATGGACGGCCCCTCGACGTCGGCCTCGGTGGCGCCCACGGCACCGCCGCCGGCGACGCCGAAGATCAGCCAGCCATCGCCGTCGTCCTCCTCGCTCGGCAGGTACGTCAGCGCCGAGATGGAACACGTCGACGCCTCGGGGACGCCCAGATGCAGCGGTCCGAGCGCCACACCAGTTGGCGTCGGGAGGACGGTCGACGGCGCGTAGACGCTCTCGCCTGACGAGCGGACGACGCCACCGTTCGGCGAGTCGATGCCGACGAGTTCCGGCAGATGGACGTAGGCGCGACTGCTCATGTTGCCGCCTCCAGGGACCCGACTTCGCCGACGCCGGCCCGGCGCGCCAGCCGGACGAGGCCGGCGTCGAAGGAAATGGGCAGTTCGATGCCGAGCGCAGTCTGGGTGTTGCGCCACCAGTGCGGTGCCGTCCGCATTTTCCAGGGCTGCGTGCAGCTGCCCGGCCGCAGCGCGTCTTCCAGGCCGTTCGCGAGCCACGCCTCGAGGCCGTCGTCGGGGTCGGTGAGGTCCTTGACGTCGACGTAGACGCCGTCGTCGACCGGCCGGGGCAGAGTGTACTGATGCCAGGGCTCGATCACCCGGAGATGGGGGTGTGTGTCGTCGACCAGCGGCATCGCGTCGCCCGTCACCTCGCCCTTGAGCCAGTGGTAGATGCTCGCGCGGAGTCTGACCGGCTCGCCCGTCTGGCTATCCACTTCTATATTTAGGGGCTCGTGGTCCCCCCAGTGACTGTCAAGTGAGCCCGCCCAGCCCTCCTGGTGGGTGTACTTGCACCAGTAGACCAGGCAGTCGGTGTCGTAGTCGGGCGACCGCGCCACCCAGCCGTAGAGGCCGATGAGTTTGTCCCGCGACGAACCCGGGAACACGAGTTTCGGGCGATAGGTTTCGAGCATGGTTTGGTCGAATTCGATCGTCACGTTCTCGGGGATGTCCTCCAGGTGCGACGCCGCGGCCGTCCCGGTGAGGCCGAGCGCTGCCGTCCCGACGGCCAGCCCGGCGCCAGCCCGGCGGACGAACTCGCGGCGTGTGTGGCCCATGGGTCAGTTGAGGGTGGCGACGTAGCTCTGGATGCGGTCCAGCGGGTTGAGTCGCTGGCCGCCAGCCAGCGTACTCCAGAACTCGTCACGGGCCGCCGCGGTGTCGGTCATCGCGTCGGCCTGCGAGCCCGTCGTGTTGCCGGCGAGTAGCTTGTCCGCGGCGGCCATGCCAGCGCCGATCTCCGTCGCCGGTGCGCTCGGGACCGGCCGGGCGGTCTCGCGCAGGGCCTCGGTGAACGCCGCGGCGTCGCCCAACCACTCGGCGCCGTCACTCACGCCGAGTGCGCCGAGGCCGGCCACCTGCGGCGCAGCCATCGACGTGCCCGAGAGCGTGCTGGTCTGGACCGTCCCGCTGGTCGACGGCGTCTTCGCCGCCAGATTCATGCCCGGCGCGCCGACGGTGACTGTCTCGCCGCGCGTCGCGCCGAGCGAGCCATCACTCACGCCGGGGTCGTCGCCGACGTTCGCGAAGTAGGCCACGCCGGCGTCGCTGGCGGTCGCCGACGTGTTCGTGGCCGTCACCGCGGCGACGCCAGCGACCGGTGCGTCGGCCGGCGAGGCCAGCCAGCGCGTCGTCTGGCGACTGTTCCCGGCGGCGATGGCGATGCCGGAGACGCCCTCGCCCTGGGCGTACTCGAGGGCGTCGGTCAGGGCGCTGTCGTAGACCGGGGAGCCGAGGCTCATCACGATCACGTCGGCCCCTTCGTCGGCAGCGTAGCGGACCGCGCTGGCGATGTCAGCGGTCGACCCGCTGCCCTCCGAGTCGAGCGCCCGCAGCGCGAGGACGTCCGCGTCGGGGGCGATGCCGTCGTAGGTGTCGTTGGTGTGGTTCGCGGCGACTGCGGACGCCACCCACGTGCCGTGGCCGTTGGGATCGTCGACGGCGTCGATGCCGTCGTTCTTGACGGTCTCGTTCTCGACGAAGTCCTTCGACGCCGGGAGGATGCGCGAGGGGCCGGCGGCAGTCGACTCGTTCGCGAAGACGGCGCCGTTGGCCGTGTTGACGCCGGAATCGATCACCGCGACGGTCGCGCTGTCACCGGTGACGGCTACCTCGTCGACGCCGAGCGTGGCGCGGACGTCGGCGGGCGTCGAGCGATTGGCGTCCGCGGCGTAGGCAGTGCCAGACCGCGACCACTCGGCGCCGCCGGGGATGTAGTCGCCGCCGGCGAGGCGAGCAACGCGACTCGGCGCCGCGACCCCGCTCTGGTTCTGCAGCCCGACCGGGTCGGCGAGACTATGCTGGATGTTCGGCGACAGGTCGGTGACGTAGCCGCGGTGGGCGAGCCCGCTATTGAGGAGACCGCCGAGGAAGTCCGTCCCCGCGGCACCGGCCGGGGCGCGGACGACCGCCGTATTGCTCGCGTTGTGCGTGGCGATGACGGCGCGGTCGTCACCGCTGTCGGCCCACGATTCGAGCGTGCCGAGCGAGCCGTTGTCGACTTCGACGATCCAGCTCGGCGTCGACGACGCGCCGTAGGTGATGGTATCGCCGTCCGCGGCAACGGCGGCGCCGGCGCCGAGCGTCGACAGGACGACGAGCGTTGCGGCTACCGTCGCGGTGAGTGTGCGTGACATGATGAGCCTCCTAGCTACCGAGGAAGGGGATGTCCGGGATTTTCTGTGCCTGCCGGTCGACCCAGTGCTCGATCTCCTCCCAATAGCTGGGGTTGGCGATCGTCCGGATCGTGACCGAGCCCGTGTCGTCGGTGACGGTCGTCACGCGCGTCTGCGTGCTCGAGGCGTTAAGCCAGCCCAGCGAGCCGTCGTCTTCGGGGAGGGCTTGGGCCTCGCCGGCGGCGCGACGCCAGGCCAGGCCCTCGGTCCCGATCGACGGGCCGTGCCAGGTGACGCGCGCCGCCTGGCCGAGCTGGCGCTCGTTTTCGGCCCGGAGCAGCGACAGCGAAATGGTGCTGTCGTCCGACAGCGAGAGGCCATGCGTGTAGACGTGGACCGTCCCCGGGACGTCATCGGCGTCGACTTTCCCGGCGAGGCTCACCTCCGAGCCATCGCTGGCGCGGTCGATCGACCCGCCTTCGAGGCCATCACCGGTCAGCGCGTAGGTGCCGAGATAGCTCTCGCGGACGCGAATCCCCGGCTCCATCGATCGGTCGACGGTGGCGGCCTGCAGCGGGAAGGCCGTCGTGAAGTTCTGGCCGCCGGTGTCCGAGAAGGTGACTTCGACGTCGTGCGTGCCCGCGCCCGCGGTGGTGAACTCCTGCACGCCATCGCTGGTCGTCCGAGTGTCCAGCGCGTTGCCGTTCGGCCCGATCACGTCGATGGCTTCGACCTGGCCGAAGGGAGCGGTGTCCGCGGGCTGGACGTCGAGTTGCACCGGTTCGTTCGGCCCGGGCGCCAGCGAGGAAACGTCGATGGCGTCGAGCGACGGGATCGTGCCGCTGAAGGCGGGGTTGCGAGCGCTATCGGTGGCCTCCGACGCGCCCTCGCTACTGACGGCCTGCCAGCGGACCGACACCGCCGGCGAGTCGCCGACCGGATAGTCCTCGATGCTCACCTGCGTGGCGTCGTCGACGCCGGGAATGACGCCGAGGCCGCTATCGCTCTCCGAGACGCTCATGTACTCCGAGTCGGGCGTCAGTTGCACCGACGAGCCGTTGGCAAACTGGACGACGGCCATGACGCCATCGCTCGTCAGGTCGGTCTCGAAGATGCGACTGGCAGTCAGCGTTTCGTTGACGATCTCCGAGCCATCGCCCTCGCTGGGGATCTGCGGTTGCTGTTCTTCGAGCGCCTGTTGCATCTCCTGAATGGCGTCACGGAGATCCGCGACGTCGGTATTCGTCAGGTTCTCGGCGCCGCCCTCGGCGCGGTCGCGCAGGTCTTCGAGCGTGCTCGTGACGTTCTGGTTTTCTTCGAGCAGGCTCTCGGCGCGGTCTTCGAGCACCTGGTTTTCGCTCAGCATGTCGTGCATGTCCAGGTAGGCCTGGGCGAGTTCGCCATCGCCGAGGTTCTCGAGGCGCTGTTCGATGACGCCCAGGGCCTCCTCGTAGGAGTGGTTCTGGAGGTAGCTCTGCAGCCAGTCCCAGGCCTCTTCGACGTCCATCTGATTCGGGAAACTCGGCGCGACGGATTCGGTGACGCGAAGCGTGACGTCCTCGCCGGGCTGGGCCGTCTTCGGTGCCGATGGCACGTAGAAGCTGCCGTTGTACGTGCTTTCATTGAAGAAGACGGCGAGGTCCTGCTGGGAGAGGTTCGTGAGGTCGCTGGCGCTGTCGATATCGCCGAACTGCTGGATGATGTCGTCGACCGGCCCCTTGTAGGCCTGCATCGTCGCGCTGTGGACGTTCGCGCCGTCGAGCGTGAAGTGGCCCGTCGCGTTCGTGACGACAGCCTCGCGCGAGATTTCGTTGTTCTCGATCTGGTCGCGAATCCACTGGGCGCGCTCGGTGAGCTGCTCGCGCTGGTTTTCGATCGATGCCGACATGTCCGCGACGGGGTCGCCGACGACGACGTAGTAGCCGACGCCGCCGCCTTCGGGCGTCACCCAGTAGATGCCCTCCGAGAGCGTCGTCCCCGCGGCGTAGTGTTGCTTGCCGAGCGGGCCGGAACTCGCGACGGGCTCGGTGTCGAGGGTGCGCGAGGAAATCGAGGAGTTGCGGGCGTCGACCTTCGTGACTTGTATCGACGCGTCCTGGACCGTCGCGCCGTGGAGATCGGCGTCGATGCCGTCTTCGATTAGCGACTCGTCAGTGGGATCCCACACCGAGAGCACGGCCGGCGCTGGCCCTTCCTCGAAGCGGAACACTGGCGGGTTCGACAGTGAGATACCGGCTCCGATGTCGAACGTCGGCGACCCACCGTCGTAGTTCAACGCGTAGCCGGCGAAGTTCGAGAACCCGAGTTCGGCAACCACGTCGTTCCCCCAGTCCTCCGGCCGGTGGACCGCGACGTAATTGCTGTCGAGGTCCGACGGCGTGACCGACGGGCCGTTTGCGTCGTCAGCGATGCCGAGGCGGGCGTCGCTCAGGAGTTCTTCGTCGTTGCGGAGGCGGTCGGGAAACGGCGTTTCGAGTTCGGACTGGAGGTCCTGAGCCTCTGCTTCGAGTTCGTCGGGATCGGGGAAGCGCTCGGAGAGGTCGGTCTCATTGAGGCTGAGTGTCTGGACAGTCGCGTTCGGCACCGGCTGCCCGTCCTGGGTGGTTACCTGGCCGGTTATCGAATTTCCACTTGCCGCGGCAGCAGGACCGGCGTCTATATCGAGAATTCCGCTAGTGCTCACCGACCATTGCTCAGAGCCATCCTCGGTATTGAACGACTGGAGCGCATCACTTCCTGCGTATAGTGTTTCTCCGTTCGGTGATACATCAACGCCATCAACGTCCGTGTTGCCCGACGCCGACCACAAGAGATCGCCATTCGAAAGACTCACCCCGTGTATTCCGCCATTATTAAACCCGTAATAAGCACTCTCGCTATCAGGCCCAACTTTCACCGATTGAATGCTTTCCGTTGGGTGAGACCGGGACCAGACCTCAGACCCATCAGACGCGTCGTAAGCCTTCACACTGGTCGCCACAGATCCAGCGACCACTATTTCGTTATCCGGCGAAACATCTATTGAATTGACGTTTTCACCGAAGCCAGAGGTGACTATCCAGTTTTGTGATCCGGTATCGGCATTGAGTGACGCAATTTCGTTATTGCCACCATCCGCCGCATAGACAGTAGACCCGTCCCCAGATACGGACACGTCATTAAGCCCCCCACTACTGACGACTTCTTTACTCCAAGTCTCCGTCCCGTCCGTCGCATCGACCCGAGTTACGTTCGAACCGATGGCAATGAACACCGCATCGTCCTGGGGTGAAGTCTCGACTGCGGATATTCCACTACTAAAACTGGTTGTCCATAACTGGCTACCATCAGAAGGATCAAGGCCGCTCAGAGTCCCGTCATCCTGGGCGACAACAAGTGTGCTTTCGTCATGGGTCGTATCAATCTGGGTAGTTCCAGAGTAAGTCTTATCCCAGTTCACCGACCCATCCGCCACATTTCGACTTTGGACGTTGTCGCCCGTACCATCGACGACAAACACCTCGTCGCCCGACTCCGCATCGGCTGCTGAAGGTTGAATTAGAGCCGGTCCAATAAATGGCGCCAGCGGCGCCATTGCCAGCAGCACCGCGAAGGCGACCGCCAGCGCAGCCTGTCGGGTGCGGGTCATACCAGCGCACCCCCCAGAAGCGCGGCGTTATGCTGCGCCGCCAGCAGATTCAGCCCGACGGCAAACCCGTAGAGGCCGTGTCGAAGGTGGTGTCGGTACGGCCGCAGCATGTCGTACCGCGCCCAGCCGAGCGCGGCCATCTCTGCAATCGCAATCGGGCCGAGGACCGCCACCGCGTAGGCCACGACCAGTCCGTGCTGGACGCCGAGCGTCGCGACGAGGCCAGCATACACGGGATTGAGTTCGACAAACTGCCCGGACGACAGGCCCTGGTGGGTCAGCAGCGTGTCCGGTGCAGCCGCAAGGGCCAGCACCGGCACCCAGAACGCCCACGCGGGAACGCTGGGGAGACGGGTGCGATCGGCGGTGGGCTGGTGATGCGTCTCGCGAGAGGTGTCGTGGCTCATGAATGCGGGGAAACTCCAGTCAATCAGTTCGCGCGCTGCTCGCCGATCGCGCCGGGCTCGATCACGTCGCGAACCAGCCGCCGGATCGTCTCCTCGTCGCTGAGGTCGGGATCGGACTTCATCCGGCGCGCGTCGCGCATGAGGATGGTCGCCTGCTTCTCGCTGACGCCCTGGGTCTTCTGCCAGACCGCCAGGAGGATCTCGACGACGTCGAAGAACTCGTCGCTGGGAAGGTCGCCGAGGACGACGCCCGTCGACTCGCCGCCGCTGATGTAGCCGTCTTCCTCGTTGACGCGGGCCTTCCGCATGTGCTCGCGATTGCCCTCGCCGTGCGGGTAGACGCTCGGTTCGGTCAGTTCGGTCGCCTCTTTCTCGGGATCGACGATCGACACCTGGCAGAGCGCCGGCGCGACGCCGCGGAGGAGCTGATGGGCGATGCAGGCAGCCTTGTCGTCGCGTACCTCGGGCTTCGACCACTCGGTGCCGTGCTCGCGGTGGTCGTCGGCAGCGGTGCGCACCTCCGGGTTCCCCCACCAGTCGTCGCGTCGCCACTCGGAGCGGTCGCTATCGTTTGCAGTGGACATGAGTCGATAGGTTCGGCTGTCAGTCCGTGCCGATTAAGGCCGGACTCCCCCACGGCGTCTGGCGGCGCGGTGCCGTTACCGACGGCGACGGTGACGCTTTTGCGTCCCCGCCCCGGCGGGTGTATCCGGTTCGAAACCGGGCCAAGCCTGTGAGTTCGTTATGTCGTATGTCGGCAGTAGCGCACTTAAAGCTGTCCGTAAACGGTTGTTTCAGGACCTCTAATAGCCAAACGTGATTTTCTTTAAGTGGTTTAAGTCAGTTCAGTAATGTCGAGATCGCGTGCCGCCGCAGCGGAGACTGTTACCGTTTCGCCGCGAGTTATCGGTTCGTCAGTGACCGACTCCAGGAGTGCGATCACGCTGTCGATAAACTGCTCGGAGCGCTTCGTGAGAAGGAGTTGAATCGTCTCCTCAGTTCCCGGCGACGACCCGCGTTCGCGGACGAACAGCCGGGCGCAGGTTTGCCGCGTCTCGTCCGGTGCGTCGAAAACAAACGCCGGAAACGGGTCGACGGTGTCGGTGGACTTCTGGCCGACGGGGCAGCCCAGTGCTGCGAGCGATCGGCCGATGAGATGGCCATCGGACACCCAGAGTTCGGCCCCGTCACCCTCGCGATCGATATTGGCCTCGATCTCGGCGTCGTCGAGGGCGGCGAGCAGCTCGTCGGTCGTATCGTCATGTGAGGGGAACCACCGCGGGAGTAGCGTTTCGCTGGCGAGCGAGCCACAAGCGTACGTGCCGACGACCAGGACGCAGAGCGCTTTCCCCGCCACACGATGGGGAAAGGTGTCGAACCAACCGCGGGCTTCGATGCCGTCCAGGCCCTTGACCACGGCCGGGCGGCTGTCGTGAATCCAATTGTGGATGCGGTCGGATGAAACGTCGGGAAACCGGCGACCGAGTTTGACCTTGCCGAGGTCCGGATGCGCGTTGTGGTAGCCGCGCACGCGATAGAAGTCGTGGACGAGATCGACGGGATCGTCGTAGCCCGGCGGATCGTACGTCCGGGCGACATCCTCGAAATCCAGCATGATCTGAGCGCACGGCCAGCCACCAAATCACTGTTTCGACAGTGAGAGTCAGGGCGGGCGCGTGTCGGTGTGCCGCTGAGGGCCTGTTAGTAGGAATCGCCAGACGGCACAGGGTTATTAACGAGCGTGAGAACGCCACTTGCGGTCAGAAACCATGCCACCAAGCCCCCGCCTTGTGGTTTCCAGATTTGAAACTGGCGCCCCTCCGACGGCCACTAACCCTCCATTAGTATACGTTCCCATACCATTATAAGGAGTGATGATAACCACGTGGCTATGCAGTTGAAAAAGCTGCTGACGGCGGACGAGGAACAGGCAGTGAGTCCCGTCATCGGCGTGATCCTGATGGTGGCCATCACGGTGATCCTGGCTGCAGTCATCGCGAGCTTCGTGCTTGGGCTTGGTGATAGTCAAGATGTTGCACCGACGGCGACGTTTGACTTCAATTATGATTCTGAAAGTCCTTCATTAACAATCACACACACTGGAGGGGACAACATCAAAACAGACGAATTGTTTGTCCGTGGGTCAAATATGGGCAGTGATAATACTGGGCAGTGGTTAGGTGACGATGGTTCTACAAGTGGTACAATAGGAGGGGATGCCAGCGCTAATATTGATGATGAGTCGGCTGTTTCGTCCGGTGATTCGGTTGTGTTGGATGGTAGTAATCTTGACGACAATTACGTCGCCCGCGTCGTTTGGGAGTCGAGTGACGGTAGCAGTTCGTCCGAACTCGCGACCGACCGCGGCCCCGACGCCTAACGGACCCACCGAACTTCTCGAATTTTTCAACCCCACCCAGCAACAGCGCCGGAACTTGCCTATACTCGCCGCCGGCGCGAAAGTGTAATTTGACCAATCGGCGGCCAGGTACCGCCATTTCACTTTCGCGCCGCGAGTGAGTGGCAGTATCGGAACCACCCCGGTTACGCCTAATCCCTCCCCGCGTCTCCGTTTGCGACGCCGATGCAATCCAACGGACGACGCGATGGGATGCCGATATCGGCGGAGACGCGCACCGTGCGCGAGGCCCTCCGACGGCTCGGCATCGATGACGGAACGGTGACGCTGGGCGAGCTGGTCGAGGCGACGCACCTCGACGCCGCCGGCGTCGAAACGGGGATGAGTGCGCTCGAACGGACGTCGCCGGTCCAGGCCGTCCGCCAGGGCGGGACGGGCGAGGCGATCACCTGGAGTCTGCGGCGGTGACCATGCCGGGGGTGAGTGCCGAGGCATTCCAGGACTGGGGGCGCGTGCGCTGTCCCGAGGACCACAGCAACCTGGTTCCGCGGCCGCACGTGCGCACGGCGTGGTGCAAGGGCTGCAGGGAGACCTACAGCTTCGACGAGCTCGTCGACTCGAAGCAGGAGGCACTGCCAAATGAGTAGGGTTAGGCCACCGCCAGCACCCGCCAGCAGTCACCGCCGCGGTGCACGCGCCGGACGGTCAGGCCGTGGTCGGCCAGCGTTTCGAGGACGACCGGCGGCACGCCACCGGTGCGGGGCTCGGTCAGGAGTTCCAGCCCCCACGTGGCTGTGGGGGACGTCCGCGGTGCGACCGGCTCGGCGCCGAAGACGACGAGATCGGCGCGCAACTCACGAGCGGCGAGGCGGACCGCGGCGCGCTGCTCGGCCTGGCACGTGGGCTGGGTCATTCGTCGAGGGCCGCTACAAGGTCGTCGACCATGCCGAGCAGACCGCCGCCGTAGCGCTTCGTCGCCCACCCGCGTTCCTGGCCGACGTAGCCGACCCACTCGTCGACGTGGCGGTCGCCGATGTGCTCGACGTGCTCGCGACGGCCGTCGGCGGTGACGACATGGACCGTCTCGGTCCCCGTGCGGTAGATGTGGGTCGCGCCCTCGGCGTCGGTGCCGAGGTCGATCGTCCGCGGGCGGATCTGTGCGTCAGATTCTTCCGGGCTGATTGCGTTCGTCGACATGGGTTAGTCCAGAACCCGGCTCGCGGTGTCCAAAGCACCGTGAGCAATTTCCTGCTGAAATCGCCCGATAGCGGCCGGTGTTCCTTAGCCTATAGTATAAAGTGGAACGATCATAAACCTTTTGCAATAGCAAAAAGTAATGGATGATGTGCCCCAGGGAAAACAGACGGTATCGGACGACGAGATCGTGCGGCGGTTGCGCGAGCATCCAGACCCAGCCTTCACGACCTCAGAGATCGGGGACATGTTCGAGATGTCCACTGAGGGGATTCGTGGTAGACTCGCAGATTTGGAGGATAGGGGCCTCCTGTGCCGAAAAAAGCCCACGTCAAGAACAGTCGTATGGTGGGTCCCAGAGGATCAGCGCGCGTCGGCGTGTTCGGCGTAGTACTCGATGCCGTCTTCCGTTACCCAGTACAGAACCGTCCGTTTTCCAGGCTTCTTCTTTGCAAGGAGGCCGTTCTCGACGAGTTTATTCATTTGATGGCGCGCGCCTTCGGTCGTCACCTCTAACCGCTCGGCGATTTCCGCCGGCACGAAGGCTGGATCTGTTGATAGGACGAATATGGAGAGTATATCCAGCGCCTTTATCTCCGGGTCTGGGCCTCTTGGCACGGTTAGGGTATTGCTTCCCGGGGGTATCAAAACCCCGACCTGTTTCTTCTGTTTTGTGCAAAAGGTTAAGTGGGTGGCCATTACAAGTCACAGCCATGGCTCAGCAGGCGGCATCGTCGCCAGCGAAATTGGCGACCGCGAATATGGCGCGGCCGCCGGCTGGGTCGGGAGAAACCGACATGCGAACACACGCGACCTGCCACCAAGAATCCGGCGGTAACCCCGCCACCGACGGAGGAATTGCTGCATGAGCACGACCACACACCCCGACGAGGATCTCGACGGCCTCGGCGACGATCTCGCCTTCATCCGCGCGAGTCGGTTTCGCCGCGCGGTCATCGTAACGCTACACGGGGCCACTGACGGCCACACGCCGACGGCTATCGCCGAGCAACGAGACCTGCTCGCAGACAACGTCCGCCCGACAGTCAAAGCGCTTCGCGAGCGTGACCTCATCGAACTGCTCGTCCCCGAGGAACGCAAGCACGGCCGGCGCTACGGCCTGACCGATCGCGGCGCCGCGATCGCCCCCCACGTTGCGGAGCGTGATGCCGATGCCTAATCGGTGCCACTTCTGCGGGCGGGACAAGACGGCCTGCTCGAAACACCCCGACGGCGAGGTGGAGCATGGCGACGAGTGAGGTGCGGCCGACGGCCGAGGGCGACGATGACGTCGCGCCACTGGCCGATCTTACCGCTTTCCAGCAGGAACTCCTGCTCGCGATGGCGCCCCCCGACGCGCCGCGGCACGGCCTCGGCCTCAAGGCTCGCGTCGAGACCGTCCTCGGCGAGGAGGTCAACCACGGCCGGCTCTACCCGAACCTGGACGAGCTCGTCGACGCGGGGCTCGTCGCGAAAGGCGAGATCGACCGCCGAACCAACTCCTACGAACTGACGGCGGCCGGCGAACGGCGGCTGCGCGCCGACGTCGAGCGACGACAGGCAGTCCTGGGTGGCGACAGCGCCGAGGCACGTCTCGACGAGGCGTTCGTCCAGGCGGTCTACGACATCGCTACCACGGTTCGTGACTTCTCGCCGCGCGAGCCGCCGCTCGACCCGCAAGCTGACCTCGAGAACGGGTCGATCACGACGGCCCTCGACAGGGTCGAACCGCTGCTCGACGGGGGTGACGCCGATGGCGACGAGTGAGACATCCGACGGCCGCGCGGCCGAACCGGCCGCGACCGCCCCCTGCGACGGTGACTGCGGCGACCGCTACCGCGTCGCCGACCTCCACGTCATCTCCTGGCCGAATCCCGGCGGCGCGACCGAGCGCTTCCGAGATCAGCTCTGTGAGAATTGCGTGCGCAAGATGTGCGAGGCGGTCGGCCTCGACTACGAGCCGCCGGAGAACCCGCCAGAGCCAGTCGGGCGAGGAGGTGACGCCTGATGGTCGAGAGCGAGCCCGAGGTCATCTATATACCCGGCGCACAGAATCGCTACGACTACGAGGAGAACGTCGTCGTCCTCGACTCACGGCTGAAGGACTATCCGCGAGCCCACGACCTCATCAAAGAACACGAGTTTGGCCACGTTGAGGCCCAGAGCAGCCTACAACTACTCTTACACGAGTTGAGGGCTGACATCCGCATCTCGTTCGGGCGGGACTCCGCCGTCGAGGAAGTTCGCGAGTACTTTGAGGCTACAGAGCCGGCCGAACCGCTTTCACTCCAACGGAGAATCGGGTTTGAGGCCGTGTTCTTCCTGCGCGCCGTCTGGCTGGCGGTGATGAGTCCTCTCGGGTCCCTGTGGCGGTCATTGCGGGCAATTGGAGGTGACGGCCGTGGCGACGCGTAGTCGGCGATCGGCCGCGCGGCCCGACGCCACCCTGACGCACGCCGGCGTCGGCGACCAGGACCCGACGTGTCGGAACGGGACCCACGGCTGTCCCGGACCCAACAGCGGCGGCGTGCCCTGTGCAGCGTGCTTTTTCCAGGGAGGTGACGGCGATGTGTGAGTCATCCTGGGAGCCCAAGCAGGCCGACCTTCGCGACGACGAAGAGCCAGACGCCACCGCGCATACGCGTCGCACCATCGAGCAACTACGGGAAGTCGAGCGGAGCGACCGTGTCGGCCCCGAGCGCAAAGCAAGCGCAGCCGAGCGCCGCCGCGAACTCGAATCGGAATTGGAGGGTGACGATGGCGACTGACCTCGACTACGCCGATCGCGCCGTCGAGGACTCGCTGCCGCTGTGGCCGTATCTCGTCGTCGCGCTGGTCGTCCTCGCGACTGTCGCCGCGTTCGTCGTCCAGCTCGCGTACCTCAGCGGCGACGTGCCCGCACTGCTAGTCGTGCCGGCGGTCTCGACGGCCGGCGTCACCGGCGCCATCCGCCGCGGCGTCGCGTCGATACCCGACGCCATCGCCTGGTTCGTCCCGAAACTGGCCGGCGGCCTCGTCGCCGTCGTGGCCGTCCTGTACGCGCTGGGGACGCCCTTCGACGTCGGCGTCCTGCTGGCGTCGGCCGCGACCGTCGCGGTCGTGCTCGTCGGGGCGGGCATCGGGACGGGCTGCTACCGTCTCGCGGCCGGGAGGCTATCATGAGTTCCACCGGCGCGGCCGGTCCGGTGACCGACGCCAGCGCTCGCGAGCGCATCGTCCGCAACGTCGACGAACTGAGCCTGCTGCCACGCCACCCCGAGACCTTCGAGTCGGTGGACGTGCCCAAGGCCACCTTCGATCTCGTCCGGGCGTTGCTCGCGACCGACGCGATCGACGTGGTTCGGGAGACCGACCGGCGGGGCGATCCGACGTGGCAGGCCTACCGCCTGTCGGCGGCCGCGAGCGACCTCATCGACGAGCGCCTCGCCACCCGCGACACGATCTGTCCCTGTGGCCACGCCGGCGTCAGCAACCGCGGCGACCACTACGCCTGTGGGTTCGATCTCTGTGACCGCCGGTTCGAGCGCGACGACCTGGAGGTGGATGCCTGATGCATCGCGAGCGCGGTGCCGACCACGCCAGTGGGTACGCCTCCAAAGTCGACAACCGCCCCAGCGGGGAGGTCGTCACGATCGCCCCCGAGGGCGAGTTCGAGCGGCCCTGTGCGACGCGCTGGGTTGAGAGTGACGTGGCCGTCAACCGGGAGGACTGGCGATGAGCACCGAGAGCCACGGCGGGAGCGCGGCGACGCCGGACGGCCGGCGCTGCCAGCACTGCGACAGTCACGTCACCGCGGACTTCGTCCGCGTCTTCGGCGTCGACGGCAGCGCCCAGCGCTGTCTCGACTGTGCGACGCTGGCCGAACTTCGGGCCGGCGCCGCTGCCGGTCTCGACAGTGCGGAGCACGGGATGGTACGATGAGTCTGGACCCCAGCGAACGCGAGCAGCAGGCCGCGCGTCGCCGGCGGCAGGCCAGAACAGCAGCCGGGCTCGAACAGGTCGTCGACGGTCTCCAGGACATCGACTGGGCGCGCGTCGACGGGATGGACGCGGCCGAGGCCGCCCAGATCACGACGCGTCTCGAGGCGGCCAGACGGGCTACCGAGCCCGGGGAGGGGTCGACGTGAGCACCGACGACACGCTCGCGGGCGTGAACGACTCCGCGACGGCCCTCGGCCAGTCGTTCCTGAGTTCCTTTGCCGACGACCAGGAGTTCGAACTCGACTGCGAGGACTGCACGCGCTTCGTCACGATCCGCGGCGGGTTCGACGACGCCGTGGCCTACTCGCGGCGCCACCTCGACAAGGTGACCACGCTCTGCGATGGCGTTCGCGTGACCGACGCCGACAGCGATCAGGAGCTCGCGATCGTGTTCGAACAGGAGACCGAACTCCTCGCGGAGCAGACTGAGGTGGTCGGCGGTGACTGAGGACAGCGACGACGTCGGTCGCGAGGAAATCCTCGAGCGCATCGACGAGCTGCGCGAGATGATCGGCGCGGAGGAAGAACTCCAGCCGATGGCGCCCGACCGCGCGATCGAACTCTGGTTCGGCCAGCTCGACGATCCCGCGGACTCGACGGTCCAGTCCTATCACTACCGGCTGGATCCCCTGGAGGAGTTCTTCGAGGAGAAGGGCATCGACGACCTGAACGACCTGACGCCGCGCGACGTCAAGGAGTTCGAAGCCGAGCGTCGCGTGGCCGTCGACAAGCAGAGCACGCTCAAGACGCAACTCGGGACGATCCGGCAGTTCCTCGCGTACTGCTACGACCTGCAGGCGGTGACGGCCGACGTCGCCGAGGCACTTAACGTGCCCACCCTCTCGAAGGACGAGCGCGTCAACACCGAGAAGCTCAGCGCGAAGCGCGCCGAGCCGATCCTCCAGAACCTGGATCGCTACCGGTACGCGTCAGCCGAGCACGTGATGTTCCTGCTGCTCTGGCGGACCTGCTGTCGGATCGGCGCCCTCCGTAGCCTGGACCTCGGCGATCTCTACCTCGAGGCGGGTGACCGCGAGCGTCTGCGGTCAGAGCTCGAAGAGGAGGGCATCCACCCGGACGCGGTCGAGGAGGTGATGAAAGACGTCGAGTTGCCCATCGTCTGGTTCCGACACCGACCGGCCTACGGGACGCCGCTGAAGAACCGTCGCGACGGCGAGCGCGTCGTCAACATCAGCGAGGACACGGCCGTAGTCCTCCAGGACTACATCGAGGTCAACCGCCCGGACCTTCGCGACGACTGGGGCCGGGAGCCGTTGCTTACGACGCGATCGGGGACCGGTCGGCGGTCGACGTCGAACATCCGCAACTGGATGTACGTCCTGACCCAGCCCTGCGAGTTCGGCGCGGAATGTCCCCACGACCGCGACCCGGAGGAGTGTGAAGCCCGCGAGCACGGCCACGGTAGCAAGTGCCCGAGTTCGCGGTCGCCCCACAAACTGCGGACCGGATCGATCACCGACCATCGCGATCGGGGCTGGTCGATCGAGGACATCGCGGAGAAGGCCAACGCTGGCGAGCGCCTGATCCGCGAGGTCTACGACCAGCCCAACGAACTGCTCCGCGCCGGTGCGCGGCGCGAAAATCTCGGCGTCGACAGGAGGTCTGACTCATGATAGCAGAGACACGTCACCGACGAGAGGTACCGCATCGGGACCGTCAGAATACCGGCCATACCTCGGCGGCCCCACTTTCGTGGCTGGAGCGAACCTGTGAGCGACAGCGACGAAAGTGGGGGCACGCGGGGCGACGGAGTCGTCCCGCGGCGGCCCCATATTTTTCGGAGAAAAATTGGGGGCACGAGATCGAGCGTAGTGAGATCTCGGCGGCCCCACGTTCGTGGCTGGAGCGAACCTGTGAGCGACGCCCACGAAAATCGGAACACACGTCGACTGATGTCTTTCGTCATCAACAACAGATTATTTCTGACACTGACTAGAACAAGCCTCCGTGACTGAAGAGAAGGCGTGGGAGGAGGCAATCACCGACGCGAGACGGACGCTCCAGGCACATTTGGACACTATCGACGAGTTGAATCGACACGCATCCCATACGCTCCGGCTCAACGCAGTGGTTATCTCGCTCGTCGTCGCGGGCCTCTACCAGACCTCGCCGCCCGCATTTGTGATTCTCATCGTCGCAGTTGGTGGTGCTTTCCTCATCGCGAGTTCGTACTTCGCGTTCCGAGTCCTGCACACCGAGCCTGTCTCCGGAGGAATTCCCCCTTCGATATATGAGGACCTCACACAGCAAGATGTTAGCGCAGCAGAATATTACGATCACATCGGTGGCGTCATCTACCCACGAGCGATCCGGGACGCCCGTGAGCAGTCGAACACCTACTCGGAAGAGTTGGATCGAGTATACACGTTTGCGGCCATGGGTATACTGGTCCTCACTTCCGCTGGGGTCATCATGTGGTTCAACAGTTCGATGGTGCCGGAGATTATAAACAGCAGTAGCACCTTTCTGAAGTCATGAGCAGAAACACCGACGAACAGAGCGTCGACTGGTCCACCGACGACCCGGAGCCGGTGTCGAAAGGACTGACGTCAGAAGACGACGACGAGTAGAGACCCGGTCGAGGGCAGCGGGATACACGGTTTGGAGTCCAATTACTCTCCGCTAAACGTCAGCATCGGTCGCGATCACGGCAGTATTGAGTAGACCCTCTTGGTCCGTTCACACGTACCCCCGCGAACCGGGGTCTTACCGATCGTTCGACCACGTCATCTCGACCGACGAATCGACAATCGGGAGCCTGCCAAGCGCAGTCGCACTCAGTGTAATTTGGCATCCCCAGGCCCAGTCTGCCAGCGTGGCATAGACCGCACCGAAGACCAGGTGTGCAATGGCCAAGCCCGCTCCCGGAATGTTCGAAGACGAACGGGAGGACCGCCAGCGAAACGGCCACAATCACGACAGTGAAGGTGACCGCTCCCAGGTACGGCAGGAGTCCTGCGGCGAACCCCGCGAGAAGTCCACAGATGGCGCCCGAACGGCCGGCTCGCTCCCCAGGTATCAGGAGTCCCTCGTCGTGGTCTGTTTCACCCATCGAGGGGCTGTGAGGGACTTCACCAGGAGTTCCGATGGCCTGCGACAGCAAGTCCACACCGCGACAGCCTAATGCCTTCTCTCAGTTCGAGGTTCGACAGCGCCAGAGCCCGCGCTCGGCGTCTCGGGCGGCGCTCGCAGCTGCCTCGAACCGCTCGCGCTGCTCGAACGTCGAGGGATAGACGCCCGCGTGGCCGCGGTCGAGGAGGACGTAGTTCAGATTGCGCCCGTCGTGGTGGACGTACGCCAGGAGTCGATCGTAGCCACCTCGTCGGTCGGCAGTCGGGTCGGTCTCGACGCGAACGCGGTCGTCTGCGATCCGTCGCTCGACGAAGGCACTCGCGTTCTCGCCCGCCCGGCGGAGACAGGCGTGGCCCGCGTCGGTGTCGGGAACGCCTGCGAAGTGTTCCGGTTCGGTCTCGACGTGGACCTCCGGCGTGTCGACCCCCAGGAGGCGCACGCGGTCAGTCGATCCGTCGGCGAATCTGACGTCGACGGTGTCCCCGTCGACGACGTGCGTGACCGTCGCGTTGCGGACGTCGCCGGTCTCCGTCGTGGCAATCAGATCGACACAGCCCGCCGAGACTGCCAGGAGCACGAGGACCAGGGTCATGACCGCGGGACGGCGCATGGTCCACGGTCAGGCGACCAGCCAATGGGTGTTTCGGCTCTCCGTGCGAACTTCCGACCGATTCGGGGGCTACGTTTGCCCCACCGGATAGTTTTGATATAGCGAATTCTGATGTAATATATAAAACCTACGTGCATCGGCACCACAGAGGTGGCCCTCGTCGCCGGACGAAGACAGGTCTATCGAGGGCGAAAAACGGGTACTCAGTCCCAGGTCGCGCTGGGATTCGTCACGGCGCCGTTGGCCGCCGACCCGAAGTCCCGGGCGTACTTCGCGAGGACGCCGTCGGTGTAGTTGGGTTCCGGCTCGGGTCGTTCCTCGAGCCGCCGTTCGATCTCCTCGTCGGTGAGGTCGACCGACAGTTCGTGCGCGTCGACGTCGATGGTGACCACGTCGCCGTCCTCCAGTGCTGCGATTGGCCCACCGACGAACGCCTCCGGTGCGACGTGACCGATGGAGAAGCCACGGGTCGCCCCGGAGAACCGGCCGTCGGTGAACAGCGCGATGTCCTCGGCGTGGCCGTGGCCGGCGACGGCACTCGTGACGCCGAGCATCTCGCGCATGCCCGGCCCACCGCGCGGGCCCTCGTTGCGGATGCAGATTGCGTCCCCGGCCTCGGCGTTGCCCTCCTGGACGTACGCCATAGCGCCCTCCTCGTCCTCGAAGACTCTGACGGGGCCCTCGTGGTGAAGGTGGTCCTCGCCGGTGATCTTGATGACGGCGCCGTCCGGCGCGAGATTTCCGGTGAGGATGCGGATGGCGCCGCGCTCGTGAATCGGGTCGTCGACCGGTTCGAGAAAGTCGGCGTCGAGGTCCGATATGGCCGGCGGGTCGAGTGCCTCGAGTTCTTCGGCCATGGTGTTGCCGGTGACCGTCAGCGCGTCGCCGTCCAGCAGGTCCGCCTCGGAGAGGGCGTTCAGGACGACGGGGACGCCGCCGACCTCGTGGAGGTCGTTCATCACGCGCTCGCCGCCGGGCTGGAGGTTCGCGATCTTCGGCGTGCGCTCGCTGATCCGGTTGAAGTCCTGGATGTCGAGGTCGATCCCTGCCTCGGCGGCCATCGCGAGCAGGTGGAGCACGGCGTTGGTCGACCCGCCGATGGCGACCTGGAGTGTGATGGCGTTTTCGAAAGATGCCTTCGAGAGAAAGTCCGAGGGTTTGCGTCGTTCCTGGACGACCTCGACGGCGAGTTCGCCGGCCTCGCGGGCGGCCTCGTAGCGTGACTCTTCCTCGGCCGGGGGACTCGCGCTGCCCAGCGGCGAGAAGCCGATTGCCTCGGAGATGGAGGCCATCGTGTTGGCGGTGAACATTCCGCCACAGGATCCCGCGCCGGGGCAGGCGTGGCGCTCCAGGTCGTCGAACTCCGCCTCGGTCATGTCGCCCTCGGCCACGGCGCCGACGCCCTCGAAGACGTTCTGGATGGTGACCTCGCGGCCGTCGTGTTCGCCCGGCATGATCGACCCGCCGTAGAGGAAGACGCTCGGCAGGTCCGTCCGGATGGAGGCCATCATCATCCCGGGCATGTTCTTGTCGCAGCCGCCGATGGTGACGAGGCCGTCCATCCGCTCGCCGAAGGCCACGAGTTCGACGGAGTCGGCGATGATCTCCCGCGAGATCAGCGAGGCCTTCATCCCCTCGGTCCCCATCGAGATGGCGTCGGAGATAGTGATAGTGCCGAACTCGATCGGCATCCCCCCGGCGTCGTCGATACCGTCGTAGGCAGTATCCGCGAGATCGTCGAGGTGGACGTTACAGGGCGTGATGTCGGCAGCGGGGTTTGCGAGGCCGACCATCGGCGAGGAGAGGTCCTCGTCGTCGTAGCCCATCGCACGGAACATCGCCCGGCTCGGGGCCTGGTCGCGCCCGTCGGTGACTTCCTTGCTCGGGAAGTCGTCGGGCTTGTCTCCCGGAGCGTCTCGCTCCTGGTGTTGCTGACTCATACCGGACCGTGGACCCGGCCGGCCTTAAGTTCGGCCGTCCGCTCCCACGAATCGAGACGCCCCGTCGTCCGGCCGAGACCGCACGTTGAAATCCCCGCCGCGCGCATGACGCCCATGGTCACCGTCGAGACCGGCGCCAGGCTCCACCTCGGCTTCCAGAACCTCGCGCTGGCCCACGAGCGCCTCTACGGCGGGGTCGGCCTGGCGCTCGACGAGCCCCGGATCCGGCTCTCGGCGGAGCGGTCGGAGACGGTGGCGTGCGACGACGAGGCCGTCGACACCTACGTCGCCGACGCCGTGGACGCGCTCGGGGTTCCAGGTGCCACAGTCGAGGTCGAGACACGCTTCGAGCGCCACGTCGGCCTCGGCAGCGGCACCCAGCTGGCACTTGCCTGCCTCGTCGCGGTCGGGCGTGCCTACGGCCGAAGGGTCGACACGATGGAGCTCGCGCCGGATATCGGCCGTGGCGGGCGAAGCGGCGTCGGCGTGGCGACGTTCGAGTCGGGAGGGTTCGTCGTCGACGCCGGCCACCCGACGGAGCGGTTCACGACGGCGCCACCGGACCCCGGGGACTGGACGGTCCCCCGCCCGATCGTCGACGCGTCGGTGCCAGCCGACTGGCGATTCGTGCTGGTCGTCCCCGACGGCGAGCGAGGACCGAGCGGGGTGCCCGAGGACCGGCAGATGCGGGCCGTCGTCGAACGTGCGGACCCCGGCATCGCCGACGAGATCGCCACGCTCCTGACGCGACGGCTCCTCCCGGCCCTGGCCGAGGGAGACCACCGCGCCTTCGGTGCCGCGGCCGCGCGCCTCGGCAGACTCAACGGCGCGTGGTACGCGGACGAGCAGGGGGGCGTCTACCGACCGCCGGCGGGCCGCCTCGTCGAAGCGCTGACCGACGCCCCCGCCATCGCCGGCGCAGATCAGTCCTCCTGGGGCCCGGCCGTCTACGGGATCACGACCGAACGCGACGTCGCCGCGGCCGAGGCGGCCGCACACGACGCAGTCGGTGCCATCGACGCGACGGCCGAGGTCTGCGTCGTCGCACCTCGCAACCGGGGCGCAAGCGTCGAGTAGGGGGCGACGCGCGAGTGGCTCGTCGAGCGACTCCGCGAACAGTTTTATGCGGCGGGCTCCGCTTGCAGGCGTATGGATCGGGTCCCGTTCGGCATCAAACAGCTCGACGGCATCGTCAACGGCGGGGCGCCGGCGGGCAGCGTCGTCCTCCTGTCGGGCGAGGCAGGGGCCGGCTCCCGGGAGTTCATGTACACCTGCGCGGTGATGAACGGACTCGCGTCGCTCGATCACGACCTGTTCGACCTCCACTACGGTAACCTGGCGGGCAACGCCGAACTCCCCGGCGGGATCCACTACCTCTCGTTCACGGCGACGGAGGAGCAGCTCTGCGACGAGATCACCATGGCGATGGACCCGGACGTCGCCGAACCGGCGCTGGACGCCATCGAGTTCGTCTCGCTCACGCGCCAGTACTTCCACGTGAGTCCCGTCCCCCGGGACTGGTACGCCGAGGAGACCCCGGACATCACCGACCTCCGGAAGCGCCACGAGGAGCGCGAAGGGCTCCTCTCTGCCCTGGGGACCGAGTTGAGCAAGCGCGCTCCTGGCGGCATCGTCGTGATCGACTCCCTGGCGGATCTGACCGGGGCGATCGGGGACGACGTCGACTGGGCGGACGTCAACTACCTCGTGCGCGGCCTCCAGCGGGCGGCCCACGAGTGGAACGGCCTGATTCTCCTCCACGCCAACCACGAGGCGCTCTCGCCCCGGCGACACGCCCAACTGGTCGACGCCTGCAACGGCGCGATGCGCTTCCAGTGGGAGACTGGCGGAAGCACGCGCGCACGGACGATGATCGTTCAGTCGTTCCGCGGCGTCCTCTCGCAACTCGAAGACGAGGACATCGTCCAGTTCGAGACCGAACTCGGCGACGCCGGGTTCGACATCAGCGACGTCCGGAAGATTCGGTAAGCAGATCCTACCTGCTGCCGGGGGACAGATCGCGTCGTGGGGTCGACGACCTATCGTTTCTCGAAATTGGCGGCAAACCCTTAACTACCCGCTAGCGTTAGCGCACCTGTATGGCGAGTGAGTCGACCGAGGAGGCAGCCGTCGCGGTTTCCCTCGGCCCCGAGCTCGAAGCGTGGCTCGACGAGCGGGCCCGGGAGCTGGGGGTCGACCGCGAGGCCGTCCTCGTCCGACTCCTCACGGCCGCCCGCGAGGCAGATGCCGTCGACGGGACCGCGGACGTCGACGGCCTGGCGGCCGCGGTCGCGGATACGGACGCCTTCGGGGACGCGGTGGGCGACGCCGTCGACGAGGCCCTCCACGCCCACGAGGACGACCTGGAGGCAACGGAGGCCCGGCTCGCAGAGCGAATCGAGACCGTCGAGGCGGACTTCCGCGAGAAGATCGAGGACGTCCGCGAGCGGGTAATCCAGGTCAAGCAAGAGGCCGACGAGAAGGCGCCCGCCGACCACACCCACGAGGAACTGGATCGGGTCGACGCCATCGGACGGCAGGTGGACGATCTGGAAGGCGAGCTGGCCGCCCTCGAATCCCACCTGTCGGATCTCGAAGCCACCGTCGAGGCCCTCGAACCGGGAGCAGCCGAGGACGTCGAACGGACCGTCGAGGAACTGCAAGAGCGGCTGAAGACCGTCGCGTGGGTGGTGAGCGACCTCCGCGAGGCCCACGAGAAGCGAGCCGACTCCGCGACCCTCGAACAGCTCAAGCGCTCGGCCGCCGAGGCCGACGTCTCGCGGGCCCGGTGTGAACGCTGTGGCGAGGGCGTCGAAATCGGGCTCCTGACCGAGCCCACCTGCCCCCACTGCGACGCGACGGTCACGGAGGTCGCGCCGTCGAGTGGTTTCTTCGGCAAGCCACGGTTGCTCGCGGCCTCACAGCTCGAATCCGGTGAGGAGCGATGAGTGACGACGAGCCGGACCGCGACCCCTTCGGCAGGCTCGAGGAGTCCGCGGGCGACCGGGAGGGTGATCCCTTCGAGTCCCTGGCCGACCCGGACGACGACGAGCGGGCAGACAGCGACCCGGTGACGTCAGCGAACGACGACGAGCGGGTCGATGCCGACGCGGGGGTGCCACCGGACGAGGGACGGCCCGATTTCAGCGGAGGGGCGACACCGGAGGATGACGGTAGCGGCCCCACCGACCCGGCAGGAGGGCCTGACGCGGAGTCCGGATTCGACCCGGCAGGACGTATCGGACCCGGGACGCCAGAGGTCGACAGCGACGGGCCGTCGTCGGACGACCCGTTCACCTCGCCGGAGAGTTCGTTGCGACACGTCGACGTCGGCGACGTCGACGAGGACGAGGTCTGGGCGGCCATCTCGGACGCCCAGGCCCGCGGCTCGGTTGCCGACGCCGGCGGCCGGACCTACGCCGAGGTGTCCAAGCACCGCTACTGTGAGACCTGCACGTACTTCTCGGCGCCGCCGGACGTCGCCTGCTCTCACGACGGGACGGAGATCCTGTCCTTCCTCGACGCGGAGACGGTTCGGCTGGTCGACTGTCCCGTCGTCGCCGAGCGCCGGGACCTCGAACGCCGCGATAGCACGGATCGCTGAGGACGATCGAGCGGTCCCCGAAACGTCTTTCTCGGTGGCTCCACGAGTCAGTCTACCGATGTCGAGCCACGCAGCCGCGGTGACCGGGCCAGGGAGGTGTCAGCGTGCAGTTCTGTGAGGAGTGCGGGTCGCTGATGCACGCCGACGGGGACGAGATGGTCTGTTCGGCGTGTGGTGCCCGCGTCGCGAAAGACCAGGACCGCGCTGACGACTTCGTCTCGACCGAGGAGCAGTCGGGCGAGGAACTCATCGAGACCGAGGAGGGTGCGGACTTCGAGGGCAAACCCACTGCCGACGACGTCACCTGCGAGGAGTGCGGGCACGGCGTGGCCTGGTACACGATCAAGCAGACGGGCTCGGCAGACGAGCCGCCGACGCGGTTTTTCAAGTGCAAAGAGTGTGGCCACCGCTGGCGGGAGTACAACTGACCGTGTCGGATCGCGCACTCGGCAGTCGTCGCGATCCTCACGCGCCCGAGACGAAGTAGACGGCGAGCACGGCGAAGAATATGCCGAGCGCTTTCCGCGCGGTGAACTCCTCGTTCAACACGAGGAACCCGATGATCGAGGAGAACACGAGGAACATCGCGAAGATTGGCGTGACCACGCTCACGGGGCCCAGCGCCAGCGACCGGTAGAGTGCGAGGATCCCGATGCCCAGAAAGAGGCCCGCCGCGAGCACGTACACGATCTTCGGCGAGGACAGATGGGACGCGAAGCCCTGGTCCGTGTACCACAGGACGGCGAACGCCATCGCGACGAGCAGCAGGTTGGAAACGGCGACGGCGACGTCGCTCGGAACCGAACCGGGACCGGTCGTCGCGACGCGCATGAGCGGGGAGACGAGCGCGTACGCGCCCATCGCGAGAAGCGCGTAGGGCAGGTACGAAGGAGCCATACGGACGCCTCGGCCAGTTCGGACAAGTGTTTGCTGGTCTGGGGCCGAGGAGTGTGGCAATCGAACCGCTGGCGTCCAGGTAGAGACTGATATTCGTGGCGGACCGCAGCAAGTCTTGGCCGCCGCGGTGGCAGGGCCCGGGCTGGCACGTGGGTCGACATCAATGCGGGTGGGCGGAAACCGCCGGATAGTAGCCCGATCGCGGCCGGTAAGCGACCGGTGACCACAACGTCTATATATTTCTCCGGATGACACTAGTTCCATGTCCCTCCACGACGCGGCCGCGACCTGCGCACGGACGACCTGTGCCAGCGTCGCCATCGTGGCGCTCGCCATCGCCGCGTTCGTCGTCCTGCCGGAGTCGTTGCTGTACAACGACTACGTCTCTGGTGCGATCTTCGGGACCACGATCCTCCTCGTCAGCGGCGTCGTCCAGGTGACCCACGAGGCCGACGGCGGGAGTCCGCCGAGGACGGACCGGTAGCCACGAGAGCGGAGGTCCGGGGAGCGCGACCTTTTTCGCGGGCGGTCTCCAAGCGAGTGCCGTGTCGGCCGACTCCGCGCCCCGCGTCGAAGTCCACCCCGGCAAGGAGGCCGTCGTCGACTTCGATCCGGCGCTGACCTTCGAGTGCGTCGAGGAGTGCACCTGGTGCTGTCACCACGGCGTCCTCCTCTACGAGCCCGACTTCCTCCAGCTCGCCGAGTGTGCCTCCCTCGCGGAGGCGACCACGCAGGTTCGGGGCGAGGACTTCGTCCGGAAAGAGCCGAAGGATCGCGACGAGCACGTCGGTGCGGACGGCGAGGCGTGTTTCTTCCTCCGGGACGACGGGCTCTGTGCGCTCCACGACGAGCACGACTGGAAGCCGGCCCGCTGCTCGGTCTTTCCGCTGCACGTCAGCGTCGAGGACGGCGACATCCACGTCTCTATCCGCGAGGAGGCCCACGAGCACTGCGACGGCCTCGACGTCAGCGACCGCCGCGTGATCGACCACCTCGATGCCTTCCTCCCGGCGGTGCTCTGGGACCTGGACGACCCCGAGACCCGGCGGGCGCTCTGAGTCAGACCGGCGTCGTCCCGACGGCGAGCCAGGCCACGAAGACGGCGAATCCGCCCAGGACCGTGCTGGCGACCGCGTGGATCCGCAGCCGGTCGAGCAGGGCGTGGGAGTCCTCCGTCAGGCCACAGACGTCGTGGACCTCCCCGCCGACCTCGCAGGTCGGGAGGAAGTCCATCGCGACGTGGAGGAAGACGCCGGCGGCGAACCCGAAGACGGCGGCGCTGACGACGGGCACCTGCGGGACGGGCAACATCGCAGCGGGAATCGCGGTCAGGCCCACCCCGGCCGCGGGGAGGAGGAGCGACGAAATCGGTTTGTCCGCACGGCGGAGGCGGTTGGCCGCGGCGTAGCCCGCTGGCCCCTTGTGCGAGACGATGGCGAGGCCGAGCAGGAGTCCCAGCGCGGGCATCGACCCGTAGACAAGCCCGATGATGATCCCGGCCGACAGGGCGTGGGCGGTGATCTGGGCGGCGGTGATCTCGAGGCCGACGTCGACGTGCGCCAGGCGGTGGCCGACGACGTGGCCGCCGTAGCCGGCCAGGAGGCCGGCAGCGACGCCGAACCCACCGACGCGCGGATCGAGCCCGATCGCCTGGGGGAGCAGGAAGACCGCGGCGCTCGTCACCATCGCCCCGCTGGCCAGGCCGTAGCCCCAGACGAGTCGCGTCGGACTCGTCGTGCGCGTCCTGGCCCCGAGAAAGCCGCCAGCGACCATGGCGACGAAGGCCACCCACGAGATGACCAGCACCTTGGGGACCGGCGCCAGGAGGGTGATCCCCGACAGTGCGACCAGGAGCAACGCCCCGCCGAGACCGGCAGCCGACCGCCCCCACGCGGAGTTATTAATTTCCCCCGAGTTGTTAATAGCCATTAGCTATTTGTCGGGCATTGGTTCACATAAGTCCAGCGGTTCCTGCGGTCGGCGACGGCCGGCGCGAGAGGCGACGCGTGACCAGTCGCGACGACGAGTCGCGCGACCCCAACAGTGTGGGGCTGTGTCTTTTGCGTGGCGCGCCCGAACACACGCTCGATGAGCGAACTCGCCGGGACGTCGGTGACGGTGGTCGGTGGCGGCGTCGGGGGGCTCTCGGCGGCAGCGTACCTCGCGGACGCCGGGGCGGACGTCCGCCTCCTCGAGAAGAACGACCAGTTGGGCGGCCGCGCGAGCCGCCTCCACCGCGAGGGCTTTCGCTTCGACATGGGGCCCTCCTGGTACATGATGCCCGACGTCTTCGAGCGCTTCTTCGCCCACTTCGGCCGCGAACCCGGCGACTTCTACGATCTCGAGCACCTCGACCCCCACTACCGCGTGTTCTTCACGGACGGCGATCGGGTCGACGTCACCGGTGACCGCGAACAGCTGCGCACGGTGTTCGAGTCCTACGAATCCGGGGCGGGTGACGCCCTGGCGGAGTACCTCGAGACGAGCCAGCGACACTACGAGACGGCCATGCCGCAGTTCGTCTACGAGGACCGCCATCGGCTGCGGGACTACGCGGATCCCGACGTCCTCCGCGCGGCCCCCGTCGGGCTCTCGCTGCTGGGGTCCATGGAGGACCACGTCGCCAAATTCGTCGACCACCCGAAGCTCCGCCAGCTCCTCCAGTACACGCTGGTCTTCCTGGGCGGCTCACCGGCGACGACCCCCGCCCTCTACAACATCATGACACACGTCGACGTGAATCTCGGCGTCTACTACCCCGAGGGTGGCCTCGGATCGGTCGTCGACGCCCTCGTCGACCTGGGCCGCGACCTCGGCGTCACCTACGAGACCGGCCGCGAGGTCACAGGCATCGCCGAGCGACCGGGCGGCGTCCGCGTCGAATCCGCCGACCTGGCGTCCCACACCGCCGACGCGACCGTCGTCAACGCCGACTACGCCCACGTCGAGCGGGACCTCCTGCCCGCCGACCAGCGCGAGTACGGCGATGCCTACTGGGACTCGCGCACCTACGCGCCCTCGGCGTACCTGCTGTACCTCGGGGTCGAAGGGGACGTCGAGCCACTGGCCCACCACTCGCTCGTCTTCCCGACCGACTGGAACAGCCACTTCGAGCAGATCTTCGAGGAGCCCGCGTGGCCGGAGGACCCCGCGTTCTACGTCTGCGCGCCGAGCACCACCGACGACACCGTGGCACCGACCGGCCACAGCACGCTGTTCGTCCTGGTGCCGATCGCGCCGGGCCTGGAGGACGGTGAGGAGGCCCGCGACTCCTACCGCGAACTGATCCTCGACCGCCTGGCCGCCCACACCGGGGTCGACCTCCGCGACCGGATCGTCGTCGAGGAGGACTTCTGCGTCAGCGAGTTCGCCGAGCGGTACAACGCGACGGAGGGGACGGCCCTGGGCCTGGCCCACACCCTGCGCCAGACCGCACTGTTGCGCCCGTCGAACCGCTCGTCGGTCGTCGACGGCCTGTACTACGCCGGCGCGTACACCACGCCGGGCATCGGCGTGCCGATGTGCCTGATCAGCGGCGAACACGCTGCAGCGGCCGTCAGCGAGGACCTCGGCGGCGCATGAAGCGTCGATCGCTATACGAAAGCGCAGACGAGCCGAGCAGGGGATCGCTCGCCCGGTACCTGCTCGCGGCCTCTCGCCCACGATTCTGGCTGTACCTGGCCGGCCCGGCGCTGGTGGGCGTCGCCTGGGCGGCACGAGATCCGGGTGACCTCCTCGCCGTCGTCCCGCTCGCCGTGATCGGCTACTTCCTCCTCCCGGCGAACCTCTTTCTCTACGGCGTCAACGACCGCTTCGACGCCCCCGTCGACGCCCACAACCCCCGAAAGAGCGAGTCCGGGCCGGAGGTCCAGTACCGCGAAAGCCGGTGGGTCTGGGCAGTCGTCGTGACGGCTGGGGCGCTCGGGCTCGGGCTCGCCGCGCTCCTCGTCTCGAACCGCGGCGGCGCCCTGGCTGCGGGCTCGGTCCTCGGCTTCCTCGCGCTCGCGGTCGCCTACAGCACACCGCCGTTCCGGTTCAAGGGCCGGCCGCCGCTCGATTCGGTCTCGAACGGCCTGTACGTCCTCCCCGGCGTGGCCGGGTACGTCGCCGTGGCCGGCGTCGCCCCGCCGGTCGTCGTGGTCGCCGCGGGCTGGCTGTGGACGATGGCCATGCACACGTTCTCGGCCATTCCGGACGTCGATCCGGACCGTGCCGCCGGCGTGGCGACGACCGCGACCGTCCTCGGCCCCGCAGGCGCGCTGGCGTACTGCGTCGGGTGCTGGCTAGCGGGCGCGCTCCTGGCGGCCGTCCACGCACCGGCGCTGGGGCTGCTCTTCGGCGCCTACCCCGTCCTCGGGGCCGCGGTGGGACTCGCCGACGTCGAAATAGACCGCGCGTACGCGTGGTTTCCGCTCGTGAACGGGCTGCTGGGGATGGTCCTGACGCTCGCTGGCCTCTGGAGGGTCGTCGGTGTCGCCTGACCGTCGGGCCCTCGAGGCCCGCCTCGATCGGCTGGTCACCGACAACCGCGTCACCATCGCCGTCGTCTTCCCGCTCGTCGGCGCGGCGCTCATGCTCGCCAGCGCCTGGGGGTGGCTCCCGCCGGCGCTCGCCTTCCAGCCGCTCTTGCTCGTCGCCGGGGCGCTCGTGATGCGCCTGCCCGTCGTGGCCACGATCGCTCCCCTCCTGGACCGGCGGGCCGTCACGGCCCTGGGGGCGCTCGGGAGCTACGCCTACCTGATCGAGTTCGTCGGCGTCCACACGGGCTGGCCCTACGGCCGGTTCGTCTACGAGGTGGCCCTCGGCCCGATGCTGCCGGGCGGGGTCCCCGTCGGGCTGCCGCTGTTTTTCGTCCCGCTGGTGATCGACGCCTACCTCCTCTCGGTGCTCGCGCTCGGGCCGCGCTCGCACCTGGCGCGCTACCGGCTGCCGGCGACGGTCGCGGTCGTCCTCGCCGTCGACCTCGCGCTCGACCCCGCGGCGGTGGCGGTCGGCCTCTGGTCGTACGCCGAGACCGGGGTCTATTACGGCGTGCCGCTCTCGAACTACGCCGGCTGGCTCCTGAGTGCCACCGTCGGGGCCGTCCTCGTGGACCTGGCCCTGACGGGTGAGGCGCTTCGCGAGCGACTGGCCGCCTGTCCGTTCGCGCTGGACGACCTGCTGAGCTTCGCGCTCCTCTGGGGCGCGGTCGCGCTGGCCACTGGGCGCTGGATTCCCGTCCTCGTCGTCGGCGGCTTCGGGGTGGCGCTGGCGCGGCTCGGACGCCTCGACTTCCGGGCGACCGAACGGCCGGGAGCGATCAGCGAGTAAGGTCCGGCGTCGCCTCGTCCGTGACGGCGGTCCGGGGGACGTCGTTCACGGGTGCATCCAGCGGTGACTCGGGGACGGCGCTGGCCCGCTCGAAGGCCCGAACCGGGTCGCGCGTGCGGCGCCAGTGCCACCACGTCCGGGCGACGACAGCGAGCTTCCGGGGGGTGGACAGCGACGGTGGCTCGGCGAGGACGTCGAAGTCACGGTCGCGAATCAGGCGGTGGTGTTCGGCGTAGAGCGTCACTGCCAGGAGGACCGGGAACCGACAGTCGGCGGGGAGATACTCGATGCCGGCGACACCGGTCTGGTAGCGCGCCTCCGCCCGACGGAGTTCGTCCCTGACGGCCGCCCGGAGTGCCGGCGATGCGGCCTCCGCCGCCAGGTCTGCCTCGTCGACGCCGTGGGCGTCGAGGGTCGACTGGGGGAGGTAGATGCGGCCGAGGTCCCGGTAGTCCTCCCGGACGTCGCGCACGAAGTTCGTCAACTGGAGGGCCTCGCCGAGGGCGGCGGCGTGGGGTCGGGCGGGACCCTCGGGGTCGATCCCCATCACCGCCGAGAGCATGTGCCCGACGGCCCCCGCGGACCCACGGACGTAGCCGTCGAGCGCAGCCGGCGTCTCGTAGCGGTCGGTGTCGACGTCGGCCAGCATGGCGTCGACGAAGGCGTCGACCTCCCGGACCGGGATGCCGGCGTCGTCGACCAGGTCGGCGAACGCCGCGACGACCGGGTCGTCTGCGGGCCCATGGCCGAGAGCGGCCGCGCGCAGGTCCTCGAGGCGCTCGCGCCTGGCGGCTGCCGACGTCACCTCCTCCCCGTCGACGACCTCGTCGGCCAGCCGGAAGAACCCATAGAGCACGTAGACCTCGTCGCGGACCCTGGCCGGGAGCAGCCGGGTGGCGTAGTAGAACGTCGTCCCCGTTTCGCGGTGGATGGTCCGCCCGCGGCGGATCTGGGTCGACTTCACGCCACTACCTACCGCCCGAGGCGGGCAAAGTTACGTACCCGATTATTTTGGGTAAGCGGGCGTGACCGTGGCCCCGGCCGGGAAGCCCCCCCGAACTCGGCCAGGTACTGCTCGCGCGTCGGTCCAGGCAATGTAGTTTTAAGGGCCGTCCCCTCGAAGCCGGATCCATGACGCGACTGCTGGTCGGGACCGACAGCGTCGAAACGAGCGAGAAAATCCTCGAGTACCTCCTCGACACCCTCGAGGACGGTGACGAGGTCTACGTGATCAACTCCCAGGTCGGTGGCGAGGACACGAGCGAGGACGAGATCCTCGAGGGCGAGGAGGCCCTGGAGGTCCTCGTCGAGGGCCTCTCCGACCTCGCGCCGGTCGAACAGCACCAGCTCGTGCGGGGCAAGGCGCCCGTCGAGGAGTTCCTCGACTGCGCCGACGACTGGGAGGTCGACGAGTACGTCATCGGCATCCGCAAGCGCTCGCCGGTGGGCAAGATGGTGTTTGGCTCCACCGCACAGAACCTCCTCCTCGAGTCGGATCTCCCCGTTCGGTGCATTCCGCTGGTCTCCGACTGATCGGCGATCCGACCACAACGGTTTTCGCAGGTCCGGCCGACGGTCGGACCATGACCCGTTCCGAACTAGCGACGGCAGCAGATCGGCTGGACGCGGCCGTGGACGCGACTGACGACGATGCCGCAGCTGACCGGCTCGGTGACGTGGCCGCCCAGCTACGGGACCTCGCCGAGGCCGACCGCGATCCGGACCACGGCCGTCTCGCGCGCATCGAGTCGAAACTCCACGACGTAGACGCCGACGTCGGCGAGAGTGCCGCCACAGAAATCGACGAGGCCTTCGCCGCGATCCGCGCCTTCCGGGAGACGCTGGACGGCGTCTGAAAACACGGTACTACAGTCCTCGCCTCGACGGCCTCAGCGCTCGTCGAAGAGGTTTTCGGCGAGGATTGGCACGAAGGTCCCGATGTCGGTGACCATCCCGACGGCCTGGTCGCTGCCGCGGTCGAGGAGCTGCGTGACCGTGGCCGGATTGATGTCGACGCAGACGGTCCGGGTCGTCGAGGGGAGGCAGTTGCCCACCGCGACGGAGTGCAGGAGCGTCGCGAGCATGAGCACGAGGTCCGCGCGGTGGGCCTGCTCGCGGATGGCGTTCTGGGCCTCGATGGCGTCGGTGATCGTCTCGGGCAGGGGCCCGTCGTCGCGGATCGAGCCCGCGATGACGTAGGGGACATCGTTGGTCTCGCACTCGTACATGACGCCGGAGTCGACGGTGCCGTTCGCGACGGCCTCGTCGATCCCCCCGGCGCGGATGATCTCGCTGATGGTGTAGATGTGGTGCTTGTGGCCCTTCCGCGGGTGGTCCAGGCTCTCGGTGTCCATGCCCAGGGACGTCCCGTAGAGGTCCCGCTCGAGGTCGTGGACGGCGAAGCCGTTGCCACACGAGAGCATGTCGACGTAGCCCTCACGGACGAGGCGGGCCATGTCCTCGCGCGCGCCGGAGTGGATCAGCGCGGGCCCACAGACCGCGAGGACCTCCCCGCCCTCGCGCTTGGTCTCCTCGATGGCCTCCGCGATGGAGGCGATGGTCGACTCGCTCGGGCGTTCCGAGGAGACGCCACCCTGCATGAACCCGAAAGCGCCCTCCGTCCCGCGAGGGCGCTCGGGCGGGCGCACGCGGATCCCGGTCTCGCCGGTGACCACGAGGTCGCCCTCCTCGATTGCGTTGAGGACCTTGGTGACGGCCCGGGGGGTCTCGCCGTCCGAGACCACGACGGCACAGTCCATCTCGATGTCCTCGACGGTGAGCCACTCGCCGTCGATCCTGACGTCGGTCGGGTGGTTCGTCGTCGAGTAAAACCCCTCGGGGACGACCTGGTCGTCCGGCGCGGGGACGAGGTCGGCGTCGCGCGGGTCGGAGGGGTTGGCGCCGTTCTGGTGGAGTTCGTGGACGATCGACTGGAGCGTCTCCTCGTCGGGCGCCTCGACCAGCAGTCGCGCGTAGGAGTGTGCGGTCTCGTGGCGACCGATGGTGAACTCCTCGACCTCGAAGGACCCGCCCATGTCCATGATGATGCCCATGGCCGTACCCATCATCCCGGAGTCGATGATGTGGCCCTCGAGTTCGACCTCGCGCGAGACGGTCATGCACGCGAGAACGTGAGGCGGGCCTATACCGGTTATGGGTTTGGCGCGGGATTCACGGGAATGAAAACGGCTTTCAGACTGACGCGAGCCCTGGGGCACATGTCGGAGGGACGGACGACCGTGCCGCTGAGCCGGCCGCTCGGACGGGTCGGACTGGATCGTCTCGTGAGCGCGCTGCCGGGCGCAGGAACCCCCCTGGTCGGCTACGCGCTCCTCGTGGTGATCGTCGAACTCGGCGTCCTCCAGGGAGCGCGGTTCCTCACGGGCCACGGCCTCTCGGTCGTCGAAAATCCGCTCTGGCTGCTCCGGCAGCCGACCCTGATCGGGGCCGCGCTCGCGACGGGACACCTCCACCGCCGGTACGACCGGGCCGTCGCGGAGACGAACCTCCTGGACCGCGCCGAGAACCCGGCCGCCTTCCGCCGACTCGTCTCGCCACGACTGACCGGGACCATCGTCGTCGTGGGCCTCGCCTTCACGCTCGCCAACGCGGTCGCAGTCATCGGAATCTCGCAGTTGTACGGCCAGGGCGGTCTCGCGGACGTCCTCCAGTTCCTCGTGGTGATCCCGTTCGGCTACGTGCCCGTCCTCTCGGCGTTCCTCGCGACCTACGCGTCCGTCGAGGTCGCGCTCCCGCGGCGGATCTTGCGCTCGGACGTGCCGCTGTACTACCTCGACCCGGAGAACCTCGGCGGGATGCGGCCCGTCGGCGAACTGCTCAAGCTGGCCTACTACTACCTGCTCTCCGGGCTGGTGATCTACGCCGTCGCGCTCTACGGCCCGTACATCCTCGACGGCGTCCTGTCGTTTACCGCGGCCACCCCGCCCGGGCTCGTGGCGAACGCCGGCTTCACCGCCGTCTGGGCGGCTTCGGTCGGGACGATGCTCTACGGGATCCACACCCTCCATCGCTTCATGCGCCGCCAGAAGCGCGAGAAACTCCAGCGCCTCGACGCCCAGGCCCGCGAGTGCGTCGAGGACCCCTGGGACGTCGAGCGCTTCGAGGTGCCCGACGAGGCCGCCGAGACCTACGACGACGTCCGCGCCCGGATGGAGCGCGTCTCGGCCACCCGCGAGTACCCGGCCACGTTCACGATGTGGGCCCAGCTGGCCGTCGGCGTCATGATCCCGAAGGCAGTGCAGATGTTGCTCGCGGCGATCTGAGGTGGCGACGAGCGGGCGGTGGCCGTCAGTCCAGCACCTCCCGGTCCACCGTCCAGTCGCAGTCCGTCGCGTCGCGGAGGCGGTCGTAGAACGCCCGGAGGCCGCCGGACTCGGTCTCCGGCAGGACGTGCAGCCAGACCGTCCCGTCGCGGATCGCGACCCGGAAGACGTCGGTCGTCTCGTCGTCCCGGACGAGGTACAGGGGCATCGGCAGTTCGAGGAAGTCGCCGTGTCTGTAGGGGCCCGAATCGAGGACGGACTCGACGAGGACCTGCAGGGAGGTGTCGAGCGACGCCGTCGGCTCGAGACCGAACCGCGTCCCGCCCTCGTACTCGACGCCGCCCGGTCCCGGGTAGCGACGCGTCGGGCGCGACGGGATGTCGAAGGCGGGCTCTGCGGCCATCTCGGGCGTGGCTTCGTCGCGACCCCACAAAAAGCGTCGTGCGATCGCCGACCGCCCCCGCGACCGCCGGTGGAACGCTTATGCGAGGCGGCTGCCAACCCCCGTCCATGTGTGGTCGGTTCAGCCTCTTCGCGCCGGCCGAGGACATAGAGGAGCGCTTCGGCGCGACGTTCGACTACCCCCACGAGCGGCGGTACAACGCCGCCCCGGGGCAGGCCTTGCCGGTCGTCACCGACGAAACACCCGAGCGCATCCAGGCCGCAGAGTGGGGCCTGATCCCCACCTGGGCTGACGACGACGGGCACGCCCCGATCAACGCCCGGGCGGAGACCCTCGCCGAGAAGCCGAGCTTTCGGGACGCCGTCGCGGGCGTGGAGACCGCCGGGGAGTCGGCCGACCCCGGCGAGGCGGCGGGCCGGTGTCTCGTCCTCTCGGACGGCTTCTACGAGTGGGGCCAGGACGCGGACGGCGAGCGGCGCCCCTACCGCATCACCCGCGTGGACGACGAGCCGTTCGCGATGGCCGGGCTCTGGACGCGCTGGCGGCCACCCGGAACCCAGACCGACCTCGGCGAGTTCGCCGGCGACGGTCCGACCGCCGAACCGTCACTCCGGACGACGTTCACCGTCGTCACGACCGAGGCCAACGACGCCGTCGGACGGATTCACGACCGGATGCCCGTGATACTGGCGCGAGCCGACGAGCGGCGGTGGCTCTCGGCCGACCGTGCGAACGCCGGGCACCTCCTGGTCCCGTGCCCGGCGGCGGACCTGCGCGTCTATCCCGTCTCGCGGAAGGTGAACGACCCGTCCAACGACGTGCCGTCGGTCGTCCAGGAGGTCGACGCGCCGGGCTGAGCGACGGACGGACGCAGACCGGAAATGGGGTGGCTCGTCAGTAGACGGCGTCGCGAATGTCGTCGGCGAGTGTCTCGAACTGGGCCAGGTACTCACGGCGCTCGGCACGCAGGTCGGCGAGTTCGGCCTCGAAGTCGTCGTAGTGGTCCGGCGGGTAGAACGCCGCGGGATCCATCCCCTCGACGTCGCGAGGGAGGTCGAGTTCGAGGACGTCGTCGTGGTACCACTCGATCTCGCCGCGCGCGGCGGCGACGAGGATGTTCACCGACTCCTGGACGCCGATGTCGGCCTGGTCGGGGCCGACGTGGCCCGTGTTGATCACGAAGCACTCGACGTCGTTGGCGTCGATGAGGTCGTAGAAGCGGTTCCCCTCCTCGCCCTCCGGGCCGACGATGAAGGGGTTCGTGCCCACGACGCGGATGGACTCCCCGGCGGCGTCCGGATCGCCGGCACTCGTCTGGATGGACTCCCCGAGCATGAACGCGACCGCGGCCTGCCGGGGCGTGAGTCGGGCGACCGGGGGCATCAGCGGATTGCGCGTGATGAAAAAGACCTGGTCGACCGAGTCCATGTCGATGTCGTCTGCGGCGCTCTCCAGGCACTCGCGCTGGATGACCGCCCGGCCGTTCGTCGTCAGCGTGTCGTCGTCGAAGTCGACGGTGCCGTCGTCCGCGACGGTCACGTTCTCGAAGACCGCACTCTCGTGGGTTGCGGCGCGGTAGAGTTGGGGCTGTTCGGCCTCGTCGAGGCCGATCGTCTTGATGTAGAGGCCCTGGCCCTCGCTGCCGGTCACCTGCCCGTCCTCGAGGAGGGCACAGACGTCGTCCTGGAGCATCTCCGCGCCCTCGGGGTCCTCAAGCCAGCAGCCGTGACCGGTCAGGGTCGACTTGCCGGTCGCCGACAGGCCGAGGAAGGCCTGGCCGACGGTGGTCAGGTCGCCGTCACGCTCGATTGTGAGGCGCTTGCTGCCGGCGTGGATGCCGAGGCCGCCCTGCTGTTTCGCGCGGTACATGTAGAGCCGGAGGAACGACTTCTTGGCCTCGCCCGAGTAGTCGCTGCCCAGCACGAAGGTCAGGCCCTCGTCGGGCAGGACGCGAATTCGGCGCTGGCGTCCCGCGCCGTCCTCCCAGCCGGGAAGCTGGAGCGTCTGGAAGTCGGGTTCTCCCTGGGCGGGTTCGAGGAGCTTTGCCCAGGCGAGGGCGACGCGGGCGTACTCGACGGGTACGAACAGCCGGCACACGAAGGACGTCTCGGGGTGCCGGCCGACGGTCCGGTCGAGACAGAGCATGTCCCGCTCGCGACCGACCGCGAGTGCCTCCGCGATGGCACCCCAGTCCTCGTCTGTAAACGCGTCGTCGACGAGGTTCTTGGTGCGGTCCGCGCTCCGGGAGCGCTGGTCGCTGACGTAGCTCGGACTCCCGAACTCGGTTGTCGTCTCGTCGTCCGCAGCGAGTTCGCGCAGCCGATCGACGGACGGATTGTACGTCACGTTGGCCGCGGCCTCGGGATCAGGGAAGTCGTCTGCCAGGCTCGACGCCTCCACCCTCTGCGTGGTCATGTACGAACGACCTCGCCAGCCCGGGGCATAAAGCCACGGAAATGCCCCCGAGGTGACGCAAATTCCATGATAAAGTATGCGTCATTTACCGCCGTCACGGTAGCCTGTTCCCCAGTCCGACGCTTCCAACGTGATCGGTCCGACAGCCAGCCGTCTCGAGTTAGCGTCGTATTTCCGCCCATAGACTGCTCCCACACGATGATTCCCTCGTGGAAACGATACGGAACGATCGTGACGGTTGCGAGCGTTGCACACACGTATCACGCAATATTTACGACGGATTTCGTATATGTGAAGCCCTCGCCCAGCACCGTCACGATGCAGCTATCAATTCGCACGTGGGTAGTAATTCGTTCCTGTGGAGAGCAGACGCGGCCCACGACCCGGCCCTCACTCCGACGCCGGGTGGCCCCTGAACCGTGCAGCCACACACCCACCTTTTTCGTCCGGACGCCCGAAGCCGCTCCATGGATCGGCAACGCGTCTTTCTCCTCCTGTTCATCGCGGTCCTGGTACTCCTGTCAGTCCTCTTCGTCCTGCCCTTCCTGGATTACTTCCTGCTGGCCGTGATCCTCGCGTACGTCCTCTGGCCCGTCCAGCAGCGCCTGGAACGAATCACGGGCCCGACCGTCGCGGCCGCGAGCATCGTCCTCGCCACGGCGGTGGTCGTCGTCGTGCCGGCCCTCTTCGTCGTTCGGACGACGTTTTTCGAGGGGCGCCGACTCCTCGAGCAGATTCGGGCGGGCGACGTCACGTTCGCCTCCGTGGAATCGTCCGTCCTGGAACTGACCGGCATGCGTCTCGACCTCTCGGGGCTCCTGCAGCGAGCGGTCGACGACGTCGGCATCGGCGCCTTCGGCGACGTCGTCTCGCTGGTCGGGACCCTGGCCCACGTCGCCATCGGCGTCGGACTGACGCTCTTTCTCCTGTATTACTTCCTCAAGGACGGGGAGTCCTTCGTCGCCTGGCTCCGGGACGTCCTCCCGCTCTCCGAGGACGGCGTCGAGGACCTGTTCACGGCCATCGACGACATCACCTGGGCCGTCCTGGCCGGCCACGTGTTCGTCGCCATCGTCCAGGGGATCCTCGCTGGCCTCGGTCTGTGGGCGACCGGGGTCCCCAACAGCGCCTTCTGGACGGTCGTGATGGTCGTCCTCGCCCTCTTGCCGATCATCGGCTCGTTCATGGTCTGGGGCCCCGCCGTCGTCTGGCTGTTCGTCACGGGCTCGCCGGTACCCGCGGTCGCCTTGCTGATCTACGGCACCGTTATCGTCGGCATCTCCGACGACTACCTCCGGCCGATCGTCGTGGATCGCTACGCCGAGGTGAACCCCGCAGTCATCATCATCGGCGTCCTCGGGGGCATCTACGTCATCGGCTTCATGGGCATCTTCGTGGGGCCCGTGATCATCGGGTCGCTCCGCGCGGCACTGACCGTCTACGACAGCGAGTTCGTCGAGAAGGCGTGAGGAGGGGGATCACGACAGCGCGCCCGTCCGGCGCAACGTCAGCGGGGCGTCACAGCACGAGGACCGGTACTCCTCGTGTCGTCGGACGAGTTTGCAGTCCCGGTAGCGACGGGCGACCACCTCGTCGCACGCCCCGCAGTCCAGGACGTACCTGGGCTCGGCGAACCGCTCACACCGGACGGTCGTGTCGAGTGCAGCGGCCCGCTCCCGGAAGGCTGCCCCGTGGCCCGTCGCCCCGAACCGCTGGAACTGCTCGACGTGGATCAGTTCGTGCCGGAGGGTGCGCGCCCACGCCGAGCGGTCGAACTCGTCGGCGGCGCCCCAGGTCAGCCTGACCGTACAGTCCGGCGGGGAGGTGCCCGCGCCGGCCTCGCGAGACGTCCAGTCGAGCGGTTCGCCGACGGAGGTGTCCCGGACGCGCGGGTGGAGCACCGCGGCGGCGCGCCGCTTCGCCCGCGCCGAGACCTCCCAGTCGACGCGGTCGAGGGTGAGATCCAGCGCCGTCAGTGCGACGATCCGGCGCGCATAGGCGCGCGACCACGCGACCAGGTCCTCGTGGGACGCAATCGCGGCAAAGGCCGGAACGCCCGCGTCCCCCGGCGGACGGTCCGGAAGCGTCGTCACGCCCACCACCCCAGGCTACGCGCTGGCATTCGGCCGAGCGTTCCGCAGCAATGGCCTTCCCTGTTCGGGTTCCGGTCAGCGGACGCGTCGCTCGCCGCGATGAATCCAACGTACGTCTGGCCACTCCGAGTGAGGCAGTCGCTCGCGCTTCGTCCGCGCGACGTCCGGCGATCAACCCTCGAGTGGTCACTCGGCGAGGATGTCGAGGACACCCGCAGCGAGGCCACCCGCGATGGCGTAGGTGGCGACCTCTCCGGGAATGTTGACCTCCGGATCGCCGTACGGCGGCAGGCAGGCCACTTCGAGGTCGGAGTGGGTCGCCCGCACGAGCGGTGCGAGCCCCGTCCGGCGCCGCAGTGTGTCGGCGACAGATGCGTCCATACTACCACGTGCCGACGGGATGTGCACCGTCTTAAAACCACACCCTCGGTAACGCCCTCCTACCTCTGGCCCGACGTACCCGGTCAACCACCCGACGCGCCGGGCCCAGTCACCGCCCGGAACCCCGCCCACCACCGTGAGCAAAGCGACGCCCCATGCTCACGTCGCCCACACGGACTCGCCTTCGGGCGGCTTACCGAGTCCCTTCCGGCTCCATACTAAAGTGGCGAGCAGCGCGACTCCCAGGCGACGATGGCGACCAAAGAGAAACAAGCACGAGCGGAAGCGGCGATGGAAGCAGCCGAGTCGACGGGCCGTGATCCAGCAGTACTCGCGGCAGCCGCCTCTGTCGGCCTCTCGCTGTACCTCTTTTTCGCGAGGGGCGACCGGGAGCGCGGTGCGTTCGTCGGCCTCTGGCCGCCGACGATACTCGCGTTCGCGAGTTACTTCCGGCAGACGGAGATGAAAACCGAGTTCCAGCGAGCGATGGGCCAGTCCGAGGGGATGCGGGGCACCGTCGAGCGGATCATCGGCCAGTAACGGACCACCGACCGACCCCCTTCCCGTCTCGCGGCCCACCACTCCAAACGGCTTTTCGACGGCGTCGCTGCCCCGGCTGTCACAGTCTCACGGCGCTCCTCGCAGTCTGATCCGTCGAAGCGAGCGCTACTGGTTCGCCGGCCACTGCGATGGCCACAGGGACCGCCAGGTGGTTTCCGGTCGCGCCCTCGAACCGGCGTGTCCACGGTTCGTCGAGGCCGCCGTCGCCTGTCGGTTCGGACCGAGGTGTTTAAGCACGGCGAACCGGTTGCTAGGCCAATCGTACCACCGTGACGTCGCCGATCGAACTCGTCGCCGCGGTCCTCGCCCTCCTCGCAGCGCTCGGTGTCGGCACCGTCGTCCACGAACTGCTCCACGCGGGTGTTCTGCGAGCGGCCGGCGCAACCGTCGACGTCCACTGGGGGAGCGACGGGCAGTCCGAACGGCACTGGGCCGCGCTCACCGGTTCACTGGCGGCCGTCCGCCTCCGGCACGTCCCACCGACGCTCTCGGCCTGGCACCTCCGGGTCGCTTCGCTCGCGCCGCTCGTGCTCGCGACGCCACTCGTCGCAATCGGCGCCGGTATCGTCCCGGATCCGTTCGGCGGCCCGGACTACCTCGTCCAGTTCGCGCTGATCGGCTGGCTGGCCTGCGCGCTCCCGAGTCCCGACGACTTCTCGGTGTTCTGGCACGCCGCCGACGTGCTGGACGACGAGCGGTAACCGGCGCGGGGAACGCGTCCAGACGAACCTTCGTGCGCCTCGAGCGGGCTTGCGGGCCGTCTGCTCCGTCCTGCACGAGCAGTCTTCGGGTGGATGCTGGCAGTGCCGGGACAGGATACAACCGTCGCGAGCCCGTCATGAATAGTGGAATGACCCGTCGAGCGATCAGCGGCGGGACCACCGAACCATGTCAGGACCGAACTCCAGGAACGCCGGACGGACAGGACCGACGACGAACAGCGACGCGACCAGCGGCGGGAGTCGGCTGCGCTCGGTGCGTGACTACACGGGGACGATATCGCTCGTCCTCGGTGGCGCTCTCCTCGTGCGTGCCTACCGGGCCGGGACGACCGGCCGGCGCGCACTCCAGGGACTCGCGGGCGTCGGCCTCCTCGCGTTCGGCCTTCGTCAGCGGCTGTCACCCGGGAAGTCCGGGGTGGATCGAGCGGGCCGGGCCGCCGAGACGAGCGACGGTGGTGCCGGATCGGCCGGCACCGACACGGCGTCCCGGACCGCCCACGCCGTCGAAGACGCCACCAATCCCCGAGACGTGACCCAGGCGCCGGACGTCGAGACTCAGACGGAGCCCGACGAGGGCGACATCCAGTTCACGACCGGCGGCCAGGACGAACCGCGGTCCGAGCCACAACTCGACGAGGCGGCGGGCGAAGGGGATTCGCGCCAGCGCGACGCGGGCGAGGAGACGTCCGTCGACCTCTCGAAGACGTCGATGGCCGACGAGCCCAACGAAGCCGTCGGTCCCCAGCCCGACCAGGCGGAGCCAGCGAGCAGCGAGGCGACGGAACCCGACCCGAGTCCGACCGAGGACGCCTCGCACGTGCAGGCCGACGAGCCGGCGACCGACGTCGGGGGCGAGGACGCATCTGGGGAGGAGGGCGGAGGCGAGACTACGGCCGACCGGACCGACGAGGCGAACGAGGAAGAGTCGTCCTGACGAGGCCGGGCGAGCCGTGGTGGCGGTCGGTCACGCCCTTTTTTGCTCCCGGGTGCCGATGAGGACCCGATGACAGCCAGGCAGCGACGTGTCAGCCAGCCCCGGGTGGGATGCGGTGGACCGCGATGAAGGTCCTCCTGACCAACGACGACGGCATCGACGCCCCCGGACTCCGGGCGATGGCCGACGCGCTCTCCGACCTCGGGGCGGTCACCGTCGTCGCCCCGGCGCACAACCAGAGCGCAGTCGGCCGGAGTCTCTCCTACGGCCGGATGGACCCCGACGGGGGCGTCGCCGGTGACCTCGGCATGGACGACCCCGACGATCCCTTCACGGTGACGCTCCCCCACGAGGACCACGACCTCGGGTACGCGATCCACGGCACGCCCTGTGACTGCGTGATCCTCGGCGTCAACGCCTTCGACCCGGACGTGGTCGTCGCCGGGTGCAACGCGGGCGCGAACCTGGGCGTCCACGTCCTCCCGCGCTCGGGGACGGCCAGCGCCGCCACCGAGGCCGCCTCCCTGGGCGTCCCCGGCGTCGCGGTCTCCATGGACATCATCGAGATGGACCGCGAGGACCTCACCGTGGCCCAGTTCGAGCGGGCGGCCGCCGCGGGCCGCGACGTCGTCGAGGCCGCGATGGCCGAGGGGGCTTTCGAAGACGTCGACTACCTCAACGTGAACTGTCCCCGGCCGGACCGCGAGGTGAGTGGCCTCTCGATCACCCACCCGACGCCGGTCTACGACATGCACGCGGACCTCGCCGACGGTCGCTTCAGCCTCCACAATCCACTCTGGGCGGGCTTCGCCGCCGGCGACATCCCCGACGAGGAAGGGACCGACCGGCGGGCCGTCCTCGACGGGCGCGTCAGCGTCTCCCCGCTGACCCTCCCGCAGACGGGCGTCGACGACGCGGTCGTCGACCGGCTGGAAGCCGCCTTCGCGGGAATTCCTGCCGGCGAGTAAGGGGGGTTCGAAGCGATCGTGCCCGAACGCTCCCACTGCCACACCGCTCCGGGAGAGTTCTGGAGCACGTCGCTACGCGAAACCACCGGAGGGAACTGACGCTACCCACGCAACTGCGTGTCGCGACCCGAGCGGGACGCTCGGGAGTCGATCGTGCTGCAGAAACGAAGTACCGCGTCGCCGGAGCGACGGTGGGAACTCCTTATGCGCGGACGACGTTCGTCGCGCGGGGGCCCTTCGGGGCCTGTTCGATGTCGAATTCGATCTCGGTTCCCTCCGTCAGATCCTCACCGCCGACGTCCTCCATGTGGAAGAACACGTCGTCGTCGGAATCGTCAGTCTCGATGAAACCGTAGCCGCCAGTGTCGTTGAAGAAGTCGACCGTACCGTTTACCATTGCATCCTAACGGATGGGGACTCCACGGTTAAGGGTTCCGACATCGGCACAGAAGTCCCGGCACCTTCGATACATGTGTTCTGCATTCCCGCGAATATAGTAAAATAAGTTCGATTCCTAAAGGCAGCGTGGGGGCGACTGGCGGGAACGGACGCGATTCGCCGCGACCTGATGGGATAGGACGATTCCGCCCGACCCGGTCGTCCACGATGATTTGCAGCCCGTCGATCGACGCGGTGACGACGGACAGGGGCGCTCGACCGTGTCGTCGGCCTCGGAGTCTTTTTCCAGGGCCACTGAGAAGGTGAGTCGTCAGCAAACCTGGGCGCCCCCGATCCGGGGCTGGAAGGTGGCGACCAGCCGAGAATTATAGAGCCCTGGGACGTACTGTCGTCCATGACGGAGTTCCGTGGTGCCTGGGACGAGGACGACGTGGAACAGTTCCTTCGAGAGGCGACCATCCCGATCAGGCTCTGTGCCAGGAGACCAAACGACTCCCTCTGGCTGGTCGCCCTGTGGTATCGGTACCGCGACGGACGACTCGAGTGTGCGACGGGAGCAGGGTCGGACCTGGTAGGCTTCCTCCGCCGGAATCCCGAGGTGGCCTTCGACGTCTCCACGAATCAAATACCGTACCGGGGCGTCCGGGGAAGCGGGACCGTGACGCTCGCTCCAGATGCCGAGAAGACCGTCCTCCGGTCGCTCCTCGACCGGTACGTCGGCCGGACCGACACCCCGCTCGGCCGGGAGCTATTGCGAGACGACAGAGACGAAGTGTGCATCACGATCGATCCCGAGGAAGTCTACAGCTGGGACTTCTCGAGCCGAATGCAGACCGACGGGGAGTGAGATGCTCCGAAGGGTGTGTCGTGCTCCGCCGAGACAAGACGGCGTCCGTCCACCGCCCCGAAGCGGAGGGTGATTCGGCCTCGGTACTCATAGGGTTCGTCACCGCCCGGCGCGGATTGTCCCCGCACCGGGCTCGGACCCACAGATGCTCGTCATCGGCCGGGTGTGGGTACGCGCCACCGGGCCAAGTGACTTGCCGTCCACGGACGGGCAGCGCCGGTCACTCGCCGCCGTCGGCGATCCGCTCTCGGGCGGCGGCGACGAGGAAGGGGAAGGTGATCGTCGCGTCGGCGTAGACGGAGACGTTCTCGGCGTCGGGCTCCAGCTTGCCCCAGGAGCGGGCCTCGTCGAGGGTCGCACCTGAGAGCCCGCCCGTCCGGGGTGGGTCCATCGTCAGCTGGACGGCGTAGTCGTAGGCGTCCGGCGAGACGAGCATGGTCTGGAGGACGAAGTTCTTGGGCACGCCGCCACCGACGACGAGGGCGCCCGCGCGTTCGGCGTGGTAGGCCTGGTCGGCGATGTCGTCCATGTCCGCGAGGGCGTCGAGCGCGAGGTCGGACGTCTGCCCGTAGATCCAGGTCTGGATGCCGAGCACGGAGTCCTGGACCGCCGGACAGTAGATTGGCACGTCGTGGTCGTGGGCCACGGCGGCGATGCCGGGATCCGCGTCGATGCCCTCGGCCTCGTTGACGGCGGCGTTCGCCCGGCCGAGTTCGGCCGTCAGGTCGCGAATCGAGACGGTCCCCTCGTCGGCGAGCGGCGGAAAGACCTCGTCGCGGAGGTGGGCCTCGAAGGCCGCAAAGTGCTCCTGGGGGAGGTAGACGTCGTAGATGCGGTCGACGCCCTCCTCGCGGAGTTGCTCGTCGTGCTCCCGGGGGTCGCGGTCCGGCGGGGCCTCGCGGCCGTGGTGATGGTGCCCCCCGATGGCCTCGATGGCGTCGTGGGTCAGGTTCGCGCCGGTGGTCACCAGCGCGTCGACGTGGCCGTCGCGGATCAGGTCCGCGACGAGCCGGCGCATTCCGGCGGGGACCATCGCGCCCGCGAGACCGAGGAAGTTCGTCACGTCCTCGCGCCCGAGCATCTCGGCGTAGACGTCGACGGCCTCGGCGAGACGGCCCGCACCGAAGCCGGCGTCGGCGTAGGCGGTCGCGAGGTCGCCGACCGTCGCGTCGGCGTCGACGGCGACGCCGGCGACGGGGTCGTGATCGAACTCCTCGCGGTCGGGAGCGTCGGTCATTGGCACGTCGTCGCGCCTCCGCGGGCTTGAACGCGGCGGTTGCGGGCGGTGGCGGCACGGTGCGGGGCCGCGGTCCACAGCCCGCGGCGCGGCGAGGGTCCTACAGCCCCGTCGGGTGGTCGACGAACGTGGTCTCGAGTCCCCACGACCCCACGAGCTCCGCCAGCGACCGGACCCCGACGGTCTCCGTGGCGTAGTGGCCGCCCAGGACCACGTGGATCCCCGCCTCCCGGGCCTCGTGGTAGACCTGCTGTTTGCCCTCGCCGGTCAGGAGCAGATCCGCGCCGGCGTCGACGGCCTCGCCGAGCCAGTCCGCGCCGCTGCCGGTGACGATGGCCACGTCGCGGATCGTGCTCGGCCCGAAGTCCAGCGTCTGGATCGACCCGTCGCCCGTGTCGAGGGCTGTTTCGAGGGTTTCCCGGAGGTCAGACAGCGTGACGGGGTCGGGAAGCGAGCCGCGCTGACCGACGTACTCCCCGCCGTGGGTCCCGAAGGGTGCCCGATTCCCCAGGTCAAGCAGGTCGGCCAGTCCCGCCGCGTTCCCGAGTTCCTGGTGGCCGTCGAGCGGGAGGTGCGAGACGTACAGGCCCACGTCGTGTTCGATCAGCGGCGCGATGCGCCCGTACTGGATCCCGGTGACGCGTTCGATGCCGCCCCAGGAGAGGCCGTGGTGGGTCACCAGCAGGTCCGCGCCGGCCTCGACCGCCCGGTCGATGGTCGCCTGCGCGGCGTCCACCGCGAACGCGACGTGATCGACGGGCACCTCGCTCCGGCCGACCTGGAGGCCGTTGGCGCTCGCGTCGACGTCCGCGTAGGCGGCGGTGTCGAGTTCGTCGTCGAGTCGCGCGGCGATGTCTGAACACTGCATGCGCTCGCCTTCGACGGCCTCCCTGTTAGGCGTTCGCCGTCGCGGCCGACCTACGCGTCCTCGGGTTTCACCAGCTGGCCGTTTTCCTCGGCGATCAGGCCGCGGTCGACGGCCACGTCGATGACCGTCGCGCAGTCCGAGCGCGCGACCTGGTAGGCGTTGGCGGCGACGATCTCGATCTCCTCGCGGTCGACGGGAAACTCGCGGTTCTGGAGCAGTCGCATGACCTTGTTGTACTCAAGCGCCGAGATGTCGTGCTTGCCCTCGACGACCGCGCGCTCGGCGTCCTCGGCGTCGTCCGCGTTACTGGCGTCGTCTGCATCACCGGCATCGTCCGCCGCCTTCGAATCGCCGGCCGCTCCCGCGTCGGGTGCAGCCGCCGTGGACTCGGATGTCCCTGGCTCCGTGTGCGTGCTGGACTGCTCCTCGGGCCCGGTTTCCGTCGCTGGCTCGTCGGTCTGGCGCGGGTCCGGAACCGCGTTCACGTCCGCGTCGGTTCGAGGTGACGCCGAGGAGGCCGTGGGTTCCGTGTCGGGCTCGACGAGCAGGTCGTCCGCGTCGGCCTGTGCGTCGACGGTCGGGGAGTCGGACTGCGCGGTCCGGAACGCGTCGCCCAGTTCGGCGACGATGGCGTCGAGTTTCTCGTGACAGGACTGGCAGAGAGTTACCGTGGTCGGGTCTGCGTTCTCGGTTCGGAGGTCCTCGGGGACGATCGGGTAGTCGTCGACGGGGTCGTCGAGGGCGGTGCCGCAGAAGTAACAGGCGGAGAGCTGTGGCATACTCCCACCTCCGAGTGGGCCAGTAAAAACCCCACGGCCTCCGTGTGCGGTGGGTTCCTGTGGGTTGGTTTGGTCGGTTTCGGTTGGTGCAGTCTCGTTTCGTAGCGAGTCCTCGTCCCGCTCGGTATGGAGGTATCGAGTATCCGCGTTCGACTCTCGAAAGCCCTCGGCCCGCTCGCGACGTGACGTCTGTGGCTTCCCAGACGCTGACACCAGAAAGCCCTCGGCCAGCTCGCGGTCGCTGGGTGACATATCCTCACTGCTCACGGCTTCGCCGTTCGCACACCGTGACCTCCCGTTGGTCGGTCACGCACCGTTCGGATAGTGGTCACTCAGCGACTCCCTTCGCTTCGCTCAGCGCCACCGGGCCTCGCCCTTTCAGTCCGCCAGGACCGCACCGCGTCAGCACCACGAACCTCCCCAACCGACTCCCTCGCTCCGCTCGGTCGTCCCTCGCACAGTGTCGTCTCACCGCCTCGGCCCGCCAGGGCCTCGGCGGTTCGACAGCGCGCGCCACGCGGGTGTTCTGCCGTCCCGTCACTCGTCGCCGGCCGCGTGCGCGAAGACGAACTCACGGAGCAACTTCGCGGCCAGCGTCGCGGCCTGGCCGTCGTCGCGGTCGTTGACCTCCACGACGTCGAACCCGACGGCGTGGGGCGCGACGGCGCGAACGGCGTCGCGCATCGTCGCAGGGTCGAGGCCGAAGGGCTCCTTCGTGCCGGTTCCCGGCGCGAACCCGGGATCGGCGGCGTCGACGTCGACGGAGAGGTAGGCGCGGCGGCCGTTCAGGTCGGGTTCCCAGTTTGGGACGTCCTCGGGCGGCACGGCGGTTACGTCCTCGGCGTCGGCGCGGTCCCATTCGGCTTCGCTGCCGGAGCGGGCCCCGAGGACGACGGCCTCGTCAGCCTCTTCCAGGGCGTGGCGGGTGACGGTGGCGTGACTCAGGGAATTCCCGCGGTAGGCCTCGCGGAGGTCGAGGTGGGCGTCGAGACAGACGAAGACGTCGAACTCGAGCGCACGGCAGGCGGCGACGCTGACGGTGTGCTCGCCGCCGAGGAGGAGCGGCCGAATCCCTGCGGCGTCGAGGTCGCCGACGGTGCCCGCCAGGAAGGTGAGGTAGGAGTCGACGTCGTCGGTGGGCCCGACGTCGCCGTGGTCGTGGACCGCACAGTCGGTGAACTGCTGGCCGGTGCGGGGGTCGTAGTCCTCGAAGCCCCCGGCGTAGTGGCGGACGCGGCGCGGGCCGAAGCGGGCGCCGGGCTCGAAGGTCGTCGTCGCGTCGAGGGGTGCGCCGACGACGGCGTAGTCGGCGGCGGACCGGTCCGCGCTCGCACCAGGGAAGCCCATCGGGGCCTAGTCGGTGAGGATCTTGCGCTGCTCTTCCATCTCGAGGTACTCGATCTCGTCGTCGGGCGAGAGGGAGATGTCGTCGGGCACGCGCATCGTGAAGGTGTCGTAGGTCTCGAGGTCCATCACCTGGGCGTCGTCGTCCTGGACGGAGACGACCTGTCCCTGCTTGCGGTTGATGATCGGGACCCAGATCTTGGCGTCGACGGGCTGGGAGAGCGAGCGCTTCTTGCCGTCGAAGACCCCCGCAGCGTCGATGCGGGCCTTCGCGCTGCCGTGTTTGCCCGGCTTGGCCGTGCTGTAGGAGTTGATCTTGCAGGGGGCGTCGTCGATCATGACGTAGCTCCCCTCGTCCAGATCCCGGACCTCGGACTGCTGCTTTGCCATGGTGACGTGTCGTCCACCGACCGGTATAAACGGTTTGGAACGTCAGAGCCGGCCTCGCTGCAACCCGCGTGGCCGATCCTCACTCACGCCGTCTCGTCTCCACCGTCCGGTCGATCCTCGGTCTCCCGGCCCGCCGTCTCGGTGTCGGGTCCCGCTGGGCCCTCGTCGTCGACGATCGGGACGTCCACCGATCGGGCCGTGGCGGTTCCCGACTCGTTCGCGCCGTCCCGGTCGGTCCGAGACGTGTCGTCCGGCGCCACGACGTCGACGTCGCCGTAGCCCACGGCGGCCTCGTCGGCCTCCCGCTGGCGCATCTCGTGGCGGGTGAACTGCGGTTGGGCGCGAATACCACCGCGCTCGCGGAACGAGCGATAGAGCAGGCCGAGCGCGACGAGCGTCAGCGCGAACGGCACGGCCGCCGCTTCGACGGTATCGAAGGCGTACAGGACCGTCGTCGAGAGGACGCCCGTCGCGAAGGTCATGCCGTAGACGAGGCGGCGGGCGAGCGACGTCAGGTGGTCGTCCGAGTCCTCGATGTCGGCCCGGACGCGGAGGTCGTCGCGCTCGACGCGGTCGAGCGTCGACTCCAGTTTCGGTGGCACCCGGAGGATGGACTCGCCGGCCTCACGAACCTCGGTCGCCCGGTCGGCCACGAACTCGCGGGCGCCAGCGGTGAGATAGCCCTCCTCGCGGAGGAAGTCCGTCGCCACGTCGATGAAGTCGAAGTCGGAGTCGAGCGAGACGCAGACGCCCTCGACCACCGTGGCGACCCGGAGGACGAGCGCGAGGTTCGAGGGAAGGCGCAGCGGGAACTCGTAGATGGTGTCCTCGACCTGGCCGATGATCTGCTGGACGCGGTAGTGTTCGATGTCCTCGCCCCGGGCGTCGGCGATGGCCAGTTCCATCACGTCGCCCATGACCTGGCGGTCGGCCTCGGGCGAGAGCGTGCCCATCTCGATGAGGGCGTCGAGGATGGCGTCGATGTCCTGGCGGGCGACGGCGCTGTAGAAGTCGACGATCTTCTCCTGGACGAACGAGTCGACGTACCCGCTCATGCCGAAGTCGTAGAAGACGAGCGTCCCGTCGTCCTGGACCGCGAGGTTGCCGGGGTGTGGATCGGCGTGGAAGACGCCGTCCTCGATGATCATCTCCATGTACGACCGCTGGAGCGTCCGGGCGAGGGCCGTCCGATCGACGCCCGCGGCGTCCAGGGACTCGACGTCGGTGATCTTCGTGCCCTCGACGTACTCCATCGTGAGCACACGGCCCGTGGAGTGGCTCTCGACGACGCCCGGCATCCGGACGTCCTCGCGGTCCTGGAAGTTCCCGCGAATCTCGGTGAGCATCCGGGCCTCGCGGCGGTAGTCCATCTCCTGGCGGATCGTCCGGGCGAACTCGTCGGCCAGCGTCTCCAGGGAAAAGGAGCGCGCCTCCCCGACGAACCGCATCACGACCGGGAGTGTCCAGCGGATGACCCGGAGGTCGGACTCGACGAGCGTCTCGACGCCTGGTCGGCGTACCTTGACCGCCACGGGCTGGCCGTCGACGTTAGCCCGGTAGACCTGGCCCAGGCTGGCGCCGCTGATGGCGTCGGTCTCGAAGTCGTCGAATCGGTCGTCGACCGGCCCGAGTTCGTCCTCGAGGACCAGTCGGGCATCGTCCCAGTCCGCGGGCGGGACGCGGTCCTGGAGCTTCGTGAACTCGTCGACGTACTCCGGGGGCAGGATGTCGGGCCGCGTCGAGAGGAGCTGGCCGAGCTTGATGAACGTCGGCCCGAGGGTGAGCAGCGAGTCGAGCAGCGCGGCCGCGCGCTCGCGGCGCTGGGCCGCCGTCACCTCCCGGGAGCCGCCGAACAGCAGGAAGCGACGCCGGTCGCGCGCGTAGGCGAGCGCCAGCGGCAGGAACTGCCACGTGACGACGACGAACCGCCAGTACGCGCGGGGGTTCACCGGCGGGCCACCCCGTTGTCAGCTCCCCTCGATGGGTACGGACGAGGCGGGCGAGGCGGACCGTTTGGGAATCCGGAGTTCGAGAACGCCGCGGTCCAGTTGCCCCTCGGCGCCGGAACCGGTCGCGTCGGGCGGGAGCGGCAGCGCGACGTCTAGGAAGACCGACCGATCCTCGTCGACGTACTCGAAGCCCGTCGGCACGTCCTTGACCCGACTCGCCTCGATGGTCAGCCTGCCACCGGCGATGGATGCGTCGACCGTCCCGGGGGTGGTCCCCGGCAGGTCGATCACGAGCAGGTACTCCGTCGGACTCTCCCGGAGGTCGGCGTACACCGGACGAGGCAACGTGCGCAAGGCGTCGCGCAGCGCGGACATGCTCCGTGGTTGGGACGCTGGGGCGAAAAAGTCCCCGGTACCACTCGTTGGCGACTTGTCATCGACGGCGCGATCACGCCGGCCCAGTGTGGGAACTCAGGTGTCGACGTCGGTCAGCGTCGTCACCCGGTGGTCGCCGAGCGACGGCGCGGATTCGGCCAGCCGGTCGTGGCGCTGGACGTGGACCGCGTCCAGACCGGCGTTCCGGGCCGCGCCCACGTCAGAGGGGGCGTCCCCGACCATGACGCCCCGGTGGCCGTTCCCCCCAACGTCGAGCCCGTTCATCGCCAGTTCCATCGGACGGGGATCGGGCTTCCAGCCGGTCTCCTCGGTACAGCAGACGACGGCGTCGAACCAGTCCGCGATGTCGAGGGCGTCGAGGATCGGCTCGGTGAGGTAGGGCTGGCAGTGGGTTACGAGGCCCACCGGCCGGTCCCTGGCGGGGACGAACTCCGCGGCGTCGTCGTAGACGTAGGTCGCCTCGGCCCGCGAGACGGGGTCCTCGACCGCGTGGAAGGTCTCCCAGAACGACTCGGGGGTCAGGTCGTGGGCGTCGAGGACGGCCTCGCGCTCGGCATCGACCTCGTACCAGAGGCGCTCGGCTTCGGCCGGGCTGAACGCACTGCCCAGCCGGTCCCCGACCTCCCCCATCACCTCGTGGACGTACGACTCCTCGATGTCCACGACGGTGCCGTCGAGGTCGAGCAACCAGAAGTCGTAGGGGCGACCGGGCATCGGACTGTGACTGTAGGAGACCACCGGGCAAGTACCTTCTGGCGAGTGGATCACTCGGCGAGGTCGTTCAGCCGCCCCGCGAGGTCGACGTCCTTCTCGGTTATCCCGCCGGCGTCGTGGGTCGTCAGCCGAACCTCGACTTCCGCGTAGCCGATGGTCATCTCCGGGTGGTGCCAGGCCTCCTCGGCGAGGCCGCCGGCGCCGGCGGCAAAGCCCACGCCGTCGAGGTACCCGTCGAACTCGAAGGTCCGGACGAGTTCGTCGCCGTCTCGCTCCCAGCCGTCCGGGCACTGTGCCTCGATTTCGTCGTCGGAGAGCAGGTCCGCCATACGTAGCTCGACGAGTGCCGGCCCGTTGACTGTTTTGGTGGGTCCGAAACGAGGGCCTTCGCCGATTGCGACGAGCGATCCCGAGGGTGGAAATCGCCCACATAGATCAGCCATAGAGATATCCTCTCAATCTGTTCGTACCGAGTTCGGGGCTGCGCCCGGTACCACCCACACTCAATCGCAATTCACAGTCCATATGAGCTCAATACCGGAATTTCCACTCTCAACCTCACGACTCGGACTTCGTTCGCGAAGCGCGATTTGCGCCCTGTGTACTGGAGTCAATAGCCTATTTACGGTGTGTTCGAGGCCATTAGCGCAGTTTCCGGCGAGATACTGCCGTCCACCAGCGTGATCGGCGATAACGGTATGAAAACTGTGTAGAATTATATTTTATCAGTTTTCACTCATTAGTCAGTGCCGTCGTCGCGACGACTACGAGGCGAACGGCGGCTGCAAAAATAGACGGACCACCGACGAGTCAGGTGGTCCGGCAGCGATCGGTGGGACGCTGTCGGTCGTCGAGACGGTCGGCCGCGCAGTGGCCGGAAACGGCCGGCCCCTGCGGCCTCACTGGGTGCTGGCTGGCTTCGTCTCCGGCTCCGGGCCGGAGTCGCCCCCGGGGGTCTCCTGGTCACCGACGGCCGCGCTCGGCTGCTCCTGCTGGCCAGTCCCGGGGGCCTGCCAGGGCTCTGGCTCCGGCGTCGGCGCCTGCCCAGTCGGCGGTTGTCGGGGCTGTCCCCCCGAGACCGGCGGTTGCTGGGGCGTTCCTGCCTGGGACGGAGGGCCGTAGCGCTGGGAAGACTGGTGGGCCTCGCGTCGTGGTGGCTGCTGGGCGTAGCTCTGCTGTGGGGCCTTCGGGGGCTGCTCGGACCCCGTTTGCGTGGGATGGCGACCCCGGGCCGGTGCCTGGGGCACCTGGCCCCCCTGGTGGGGTGACTGCCCGAACTGGGCGGTCTGCTGGCCGAGCTGCGCCGCGGTCTGCTGGCTGGCATGCTCGGTTGCCTGGCCGGCCTGCTGCATCGACTGGACGCCCTGCTGGACCCTCGACTCCGACTCCCGGGCCGTCTCCTCGAGGGTCTGAATGTAGGTGTCGAACAGTTGCTTCGTCAGGCGGAGGCTACGGGACTGGGCCCACTCCGTCATTTCGAGGCCAGTGCGGAACAGTTGCGCCGCCCCCTTCTGAGCCTGAACGGTCTGCTCCAGCGGATACTGCATGGCCTGCTGGATGGCCTGTTCGTTCGTGCGCTCCGCGGACTGCGATCGTGTGGATTGTGTGGGGTGACTCATGGGTAGGTCGGCCGTCGTCGGGACGCGTTCGGCGATCCGGCACCGAAACGAAATCGGCTAGCTCCGCACCGAGTGACGGACGACGAACTCGAATAAAGGGGGTGAATCGTTCAGCCGGGTAGCGTGCGTCCCGGCCGCCGGGTCGCCAGGAAACCGGGACTTTCCGTCCCCGTCGGCGGGTGACGACAGGGTGGCCCCGCGGTCGGGAACAGCTATCCCTGGACGGGGGTCCCGACCGGGACGATCGTAATCTGGCCGCTGGCGTAGATCGTCGTCTGGTAGCCCATGACAGTGAAGGAAACGTGGCCGTTGACCCGGGGCTTCCCGTCCGACTTCGGAGCGAAGAGCCGGTTCAGGGCGTCCGGATCGACGTAGTCGTAGAGCGCGAAGTCGGCGTCGGTGACGTCCATGCCGGTGACGTCCGAGAGCGCGTGGACGACCGTCTCGGTGACGGTCGCGACGCCGTCGAAGTCGTGGTGCACGGTGTAGGACTGTTGCGGGGCAGGCTGTGCTCCTGCCCGAGAGGCGGACCGCGCTGCGGTGCCGTTGTGGCGCATGCTGTCGTAGCATCGAGGACCGAAGTAGAAAAGTCTTACCTCAGAACGCCTCGAGGAATCGGGCGGTTAACACCATCATACCCGACGAAATATAGATAATTCGGTCACTGACTGGTAACTACTCTGCATAAAAATGAGTGGGGACGTGTCGAACCACGATACCAGCCGATCACGTCGGGCGGACTGCCCACGCGCGTCAGAGGTAGGCGCCGTCCCAGCGCTGGGCCGTCCGCACGTTCTCGCAGTGGGCACACTGGACCCGTCCGTCGGCGTCCATCGACGTCTCGGCCGATCCGCAGTTGCTGCACTGCCACCCGTAGCGATCGGTGAGGGATTCGTCGGAGTACAGGGGGTAGAAGGGCGCCTCGGTCCCGGCCTCGCCGCCGGAGTAGTCGACGTACAGGTCCGCGCCGTCCGGCCCTGCGACGCTCTCGACGATCTCCTCGCCCACCTCGTCGTCGAGGCGGTGCTCGTAGATCGTCTCCTCGTAGGCCTCGCCATCGATTTCGACCGGCTCGGTGTCGCGGCGGTCGAAGCCGTAGGCCCCGAAAAAGTCGCCGCCGTCCTCGTTGCCGGCGAGGACGCTCCCGCGGACGAAGGCGGCCTCGTCGGTCTCGAACCGGCGGACGAGTTCACCGAGCAGGCGCACCCCGACGTCCTGCCGGCGGTCGTCGGGGTGAACGTGGAGCCAGCGCACGTCGCCGACGGTCGGCTCGTCGCCGATGAGGACGCCCTGGGCGAAGCCGGCCACGCCCTCCTCGTCGACCGCGACGAGCAGCCGCTGGTCGGCCTCGTCGTCCAGTGCCGCGATGCCCTCGTCGTCGAACCGGTCGTCCACGAGGCGGTCGATGGCCGCCTCGTCGAACACGGCGTCGTACGACGAGGCGAACGAGTCGCGCGCGACCCGTCGGATTCCCGGCGCGTCGTCGAGACGAGCCTCTCTCACGTCCATGCACAGCGTTCCCGTCGTGGACAGTAAACGCTTCTGCCGGGAGCAGCTTTTTTCGCGTGTGTCACGTAGGCCCGATCGATGGGAGACTCCCAGTCGGATCCCGGCCCGCAGCGAGACGCATCGCGCATGGAACTCGACGCCGACGCGTTCCACGAGGACGAGGACGGGCTCTCGATCGACTGCCCCCAGTGTGGCGCGACCGTCCCGCTGTCCATCCTGGCCGCCGACGGCCGGTGTCCCAACGCGCTCGATCCCGACGACGTCGAGGTCGAGACCGACGCGACGACGCCACAGGAGGGCGCGTGTTCCGCCCGGCTCGGGCTGGAACTCGTCTGGTGGGCCGACGAACCTGCCTAGTCGTCTGGCGACGTCGACTCGCTGCCGTCCGACTGGCGCTGGTCGCGCGACGGCAGAGAGGGACGCTCAGTCGGGTAGTTGAGACGTGTGGCCCTTCAGCCGATGGATCAGCCCGTAGCCCCGTCGAAGCGCCTGCGAGGGGTACCATTCCCTGACGCGGTAGTCGATGCGCCCGTTGCGCAGCGCCGCGACCACCCCCTCGGGCGTGAGCGGGTCGTCGTCGACGACCGTGTGTGCCCGACCCACCTCGAAGGGATAGTGTGCGTCGCTCCCGCCGATCAGCGGCCGGTCGTGGTCGGCGGCGAAGGCCGCGATGCGCTCGATCGACGTCGACCGCTTCCCGTTGACCTCGATGGCGTCGACGTCGGGATTCGAGTCGATGACGGTGCTGTTCCGGAACGGGTGCGGGAGGACGACCGCACAGTTGCGCTCCCGGGCCAGGTCGACGACCTCGCCCGGCGTGAGAACGTTCGGTTTGGTCCGGCGCGGCGGATCGGGCCCGATGACGAGCATGTGCCCCGCCGTCGACGTGACCTCGATCCCGGGAATCACGGTCAGGTCGCCGGTGTCGACGTCGAAGCGTTCGAAGTAGTCGTGGTTCGTCGTGGCGAGGGCGTCCAGGCCACGGCGCTTCGCGAGGGCGACCAGGAGACGGGCACCGTACGGGTCGAACCACGTGGGACGACCGGCGAAGCCGTGGAAGAACCGCGTGTGCGTGTGGAGGTCGACCAGTGCCATGGGTCTCAGTCGACGGTCGGCGTCGGGTCGTAGTCCTCGCCCACGGGAACCCGGAGGGCCCGGTGGCGCGTCGAGAGCGACAGCGAGTCGAAGTCCGACATTTCGCCGTCGAGGCTGAAGGAGACGGTGTCGTCGGCCGCGAGGGAGAGGTCCAGCGACGAGGCGAGCAGGCGAGTGACGTGGTCGCCGTCCTCGCGAAACAGGCGCTCGGCGACGCGCTCCCGGAGCAGCGACTCGGCGGGCGCCTCTTCGACGATGGTCACGTCGAGGAGGCCGTCCTCGACGTTCGCCTGCGTGCTGCCCGCGTGGGCGAATCGCCGGCCGTTGCCGACGAGGACGATCGCGGCCGACCCGTCCCAGACAGTCTCCCCGCCGTCGCCCTCGGGTTCGACCGACGCCGTGAGATCGATGGCGTCGAAGGAGGCCGCGGTCCGGAGGGTCGCGACGGCGTAGGCCAGCACGCCGATGCGTGACTTCAGGTCGTCGGACGTCTCGCTGCTGGCGTCTGCCGTCAGGCCCGCGACACAGGAGTTGACGAACGGACAGTCGTCGGCCATCCCGACGTCGAGCCACCGCCGTTCCCCGGACTCGAGGACGTCGAAGGCGGTGTCGAGGTCCGTGACGCCGACGTTCGCGGCGAAGTCGTTACCCGTGCCGGCCGGAATCACGCCGACGGTCACCGCGTCGAGGCCGTCGGCGTCCACGACGCCTCGGACCACCTCGTTGAGCGTGCCGTCGCCCCCGGCGGCGACCACCTGCTCGGCGCTCGCCGCGGCGGACTCGCGAGCGAGGTCGACGGCGTGACCGCCGTGGTCGGTCTCGACGACGTCGTACCCGAGGACGGCCGCGCGGTCGCGAACCGCTCGTCGGTGGTCCGCGCTCCCGCTCTGGGGGTTGAGAATCACGACCGTCTCCGAGGGCGCGTCGATTTCGGGTGCCATGGAAGCGTGTGAGTGTGACCGGCTTCGTTCCGACACCGTATGAAGCCTGTCCCGGAGAATGTCTGCCGTCTCAGTCGACCGCGTGCCACTCCCCCGTCGCGTCGCTCTCGGCGACGGCGCCCAGCGCCTGCTGGACGGCCAGGCCGTCCTGGAAGGTCGGCCGGTAGTGCGCGTCGCTGGCGACGGCGTCGAGAAACGCGTAGCTCTGGTGGACGAAGGCGTGCTCCCAGCCCAGCGCGTGGCCAGGCGGCCACCAGGCGTCGACGTAGGGGTCGTCGGGATCGGTGACGAGGACCCGCTCGTACCCGCGGTCCTCGGGCCCGCAGACCGCGAGTTCGTTCAGCCGCTCGAGGCCGAATCGGAGGCTGCCCCGGGAGCCGTGGACGGCGATCCGGAGGTCGTTCTTGTGCCCGGCAGCGACCCGGGAGGCCTCGACGGTCCCCATGGCGCCACCCTCGAAGCGCACCTGGGCCGAGAATGCGTCGTCGACCGTCACCGGGAGGCGGCCGTCCCCCTCCGGGTCGGGGCGCTCGTCGACGAACGTCCGGCGGTGGCCACTGACGGCAGCGAGGTCCCCGACGAGCCACCGGAGGAGGTCGAACGCGTGCGAGCCGAGGTCGCCGAGGGCGCCGCTTCCGGCGAGGTCGGCGTCGAGTCGCCAGGACCAGGGCGCCTCGGGGTCACGGAGCCAGTCCTGGAGGTACTGGACCCGGACCTCGCGGACCTCGCCGATGGTCCCGTCGTCGACCAGCGACTTCGCGAGCTGGAGGGCTGGCACGTACCGGTAGACGAATCCGATCGCCGCCCGGGCGTCGCTCTCGCGCGCGGCCGTCGCCATCCGATCGGCGGCCGCGTGGTCCTGGGCGAGGGGCTTCTCGCAGAGGACGTGCGTGTCCGCCTGGAGGGCGGCGATCGACGGGTCGGCGTGGAGGTGGTTCGGCCCGAGGTTGTAGAGGACGTCCACATCGTCGATGGCGTCCCGCCAGTCCGTCCGGGTCTCGGCGAATCCGAGGCGGTCCGCGGCCCGCGCCAGCGCGGCCTCGTCGCGCCCGATCAGGATCGCTCGCTCCGTCTCGGGGGCCTCCGGGAAGAACATCCGAAGGCGGGCGAGGGCGTTCGCGTGGGCGGTGCCCATGAACCCGTACCCGAGGAACCCGACGCGACGTGTCACGGGTGGTCACCGCCGTCGGTGTGGAAGGGGTCGCCCGGCTGGGTCTGGAAGACCGCACGCTGCAGGACGTCGACGGCCTTCTCGAGGCCTTCCCGCGTGGAGGTGAGGTCGTCCTCGTGTTCGATGCTGAGCGTGCCGTCGTAGCCGACCAGCCGGAGGGTGCTGACGAGGTCCTTCCAGTGGGCCTCCCCGTGGCCGTAGCCCACCGAGCGGAAGAGCCAGGAGCGGTCGGCCACGTCCCCGTAGGGCGTTGTATCGAGGACGCCCTTCGTCCGCGCCTGGGACTCGTAGATGGCGGTGTCCTTGGCGTGGACGTGGTGGATGGCGCCGCGCTCGCCCAGCAGGCGGATGGCCGCCAGCACGTCGATCCCCTGCCAGTAGAGGTGCGACGGGTCGACGTTCGCCCCGACGTACTCGTTCGTGGCCTCGCGCAAGCGAAGAAGCCCGTGTGGCTCGTGGACGAGGGTGTTCGGGTGCATCTCGATGGCGACCTGCACGCCACGGTCGGCGGCCAGTTCGGCCACCTCGGTCCAGTACTCGATCGCCACCTCCCACTGGTAGGCCAGCGCCGCCGCGTGTTCGGGCGGCCACGGGGCGGTGATCCAGTTGGGCGTCTCGTCCGCCGGCGCGCCCCCGGGCAGTCCCGCGAAACACGTGACTGCGTCGACGTCGAGCTGGGCCGCGAGTTCGATCGAGCGCCGGAGGTCCGCGTCGGCGCTCGCGGCCCGGTCGGCGTCCGGGTGCAGCGGGTTGTCGTGGGTTGCGAGCGCGCTGACGTGCACCCCGTGCTCCGCCAGGGTGTCACGCACCTCGTCGCGCCGGTCGGCGTCGTCGACGAGCGTCTCGGGATCCAGGTGTGCGGTGCCCGGGTGGCCGCCGGTACCGAGTTCCACCGCGTCGACGCCCAGCCCGGCGAGGTACGACAGCGCCTCGTCCAGCGAACTCCCCGCGAGCGGGACTGTGAGCACTCCGATCTCCATGTGCGGTGTTCGCGGTGGACACGGTAAAGGGTGGCGCGAGTACTGGGCACGGACGGCGGTCGGCACGCACCGTGCCGGCATTCCCAGGCCACAGGCTTAGGACAGTGCGAGGCGACTCTCCGGCTGCAGCGGCTGTTTCCCACCCCCACGACCCCACCACTCCCACCCCCATCCAGGGACGCCACGACCGCTGCACTGCGAACGGATGCCATCGACTGTGACATGGTCCCTGCGTCCGTCCGTACCCGACACTCCTCCCCTCCCCTTCCGTTCCCGTCTGCGCCAGTCTGTTGCGGACGCCAGGTCACTCTCGTCGCCGCGCAGCGACGCGTAGGGAGTGGCTCGGACCGCGCGGCCGGGTCGCTCGTGGGGAGGGGCGTGTGCCGGCACACGCAAGCACAGTCGGAATCCCCGTACGTGGCGGGGATACGACAGCAGCACCAGTGCAGTGCTGATTCGTCTGGACCATGAACGAGACGCCATCGCAGCGACGGAGAGCAACAGCGCATCGGACCGACGGCGGACGCGTCCCGTTCGGGGAGCGGGACCTCGTCGTCGTCTCGAATCGGCAACCGTACAGTCACGCCGACTCGGGGGACGGCGTCGAGGTCGATCGGCCGACTGGGGGCCTGACGGCCGGACTCGACCCGGTCATGCAAGCGACCGGTGGGACGTGGATCGCCTGGGGCGACGGCGACGCCGACCGCCGGGTCGTCGACGGGGCTGACCGCGTGTCCGTCCCGCCGGACGATCCGAGCTACGTGCTCCGGCGCGTCTGGCTGTCCGACGATCAGGTCGAAGACTACTACTACGGCTTCAGCAACCGGGTCCTCTGGCCGGTCTGTCACGGCACGCTCGGGACCGTCAGCGCCGGCGCCGACCACTGGGCGGCCTACGAACGGACCAACCGGCAGTTCGCGAGCGTCGTCGCGTCGGAGGCGAGCGACCGATCGACGGTCTGGTTCCACGACTACCACCTCGCGCTCGCACCGGCCATGGCCCGCCGGACGCTCGGGGGCGGACCGACGTTCATGCAGTTCTGGCACGTCCCCTGGCCGGGCTGGGACACGTTTCGGGCCTGCCCGCACCGCGAGGCACTCCTCCGGGGCCTGCTCGCGAACGACGTTCTCGGCGTCCACGTCCCCCGGTATCGGTACAACTTCTTCGAGTGCGTCGACGCGTGTCTCGAGGACGCGGCGGTCGACCACGACCAGGCAGAGGTCACCTATCGTGGATCGGTCACCCGGGTCGTGGCGAGCCCCATGGGCGTCCCCTACGACGACATCAGGCGCCAGGCAGCGACCGTCACCGAGTCCGACCTGGCCGACGTCCGCCGGGAGTACGGGGTCTCGTCGGACACGGCCCTGGCGGTCGGCGTCGATCGTCTCGACTACACGAAGGGGATCGTCGAGCGGATCCGCGGCCTCGAACGGTTCTGGGAGCGCAACCCCGCGTGGCGCGAGTCGCTGACCTTCGTCCAGAACAGCAGCGAGAGCCGGTCCCGGATCGACGCCTACGCGCGGACCCAGGAGGGCGTCGCTGACGCCGTCGAGCGCGTCAACGACCGGTTCGGGACGGACGACTGGCAACCCATCGTCTTCTTCACCGACACGCTCGACCAGGAACGGCTCTACGGCCTCTACCGCCACGCCGACGTGGCCCTCGTGACCCCCATCAGGGACGGCCTGAACCTCGTGGCCATGGAGTACGTCGCCGCACAGGTCGACGGCGACGGCGCCCTGCTCCTGAGCGACCAGTCCGGCGCCCACGACCTGCTCGGCGAGTTCGCGTTCTCGATCTCCCCCTTCGACGCGCCCGGAATCGCCGATCAACTCGCCGCGGCACTCACGGCGCCCGCCGCCGAGCGCACGGCGCGGATGACGCGCCTCAGACAGAGCGTCGCCGGAGTGGACCTCCGGACCTGGTTGCAGCAACACGCGGATCTCACCGCCCGGTCAGACACGAGCGATTTCCGACAGTCGGGCCATGAGCAAGTCTGAGGCGTCCCTGCCGGTCGTCGACGGGGCCGACGACCTGGCCGCACGTCTCCGGTCGGCGTCGGGGCTGCTACTCGGCCTCGACTTCGACGGGACGCTCGCGCCGATCGTGACCGATCCTGACGCAGCCACGACGTCGCCCGCGGTCCGCGAACCGCTCGAGCGGCTGACGGCCGCGAGTGACGTGCGGGTGGTCGTCTGCAGCGGTCGCGCCCTGACCGACCTGTGCGAGCGCGTCCCCGTCGACGGCGTCGTCCTCGTCGGCAACCACGGCATCGAACTGGCCCGGGGCGGGGAACGGCAGGTCGCGCCCGTCGCCGCGGACGCCCGGGACGCAGTCGCGACCGCCCGCGACCGTCTGACAGAGACGGTCGAGCGCGTTCCCGGGGCCCGCCTGGAGGACAAGGGCGCGACCCTGACCGTCCACGTGCGAACGACGCCGGCGGATCGGATCCCCCAAATCGAGGCCGCGGTCGAGCGGACCGTGGACGAGGTGGCGGGGGTGGGACTCGTGACCGGCAAGGAGGTCTTCGAGGTCCGACCCGCGGTGGCGCTCGACAAGGGCACGGCGATGACGCGGCTCGAGGACGACGCCCCCGCCGGGTGGACGACTGTCTACGTGGGCGACGACACGACCGACGAGGACGCCTTCCGGGCCGTCCAGCCCGACGGCGTGGGCGTTTACGTCGCCGGGGACAACGAGGATCCCAACGGCGACTTCGAAACGGCTGCGAACTACGCCCTGCCTGGCCAGGAGGCCGTGGCTCCCTTCCTCGCCTGGCTCGCAACGGAGCGGTGACGAGGGGGGGTGGGGCCCCGTATTCGAACCGCAGTGCGAACCGAGGCGGCCGACCGCCCCAGCCGCGGTTCGGGTCTAGAGTTCTTCCAGGTGGACCGCGTCGTCGGTGACGCGTGCGATCGCGTCGGTGCCCAGGGGATAGTCCGACTGAGCCACGTCGTCCCAGCCCAGTCGCGCGAGCAGGCGGTCGTCCAGCCCGGGGTCGAGGTCGACGTACATCGTGTTGCTGCGGACCCCGGAGACGATGCCGAACTCGTCGCCGTCGTTCGCCACGACGCGGTTCCCCTCGATGGACTCGTCGAGCGTCATGCTGGAAGCCATCGTCCTGTGATCACCGGGAGCGCTGCTCGGTGCGGGAGTCGCGGCCGCCCCGCTGTTCGGGTTCGCTGCGCTGGCCGTACTGGAGTCCGGCGCTCTGGCCGCCTCCGGACCGGTTTTGCTGACCGGACGCCTCTGGGCGGCCGCTCTCATGGCTGCCGGCGCGACCGAACTGACGCTCCTGCTCTCCGGTGTGTCCGGTCTGGGGTCCGCGAGGGCCCTGTTGTCCCATTCGGGAATCCTGCTGTCCCGACTGGCCCATTCGAGTGTCCTGCTGTCCCGACTGGCTCATTCGAGTGTCCTGCTGTCCCGACTGGCTCGTCCGGCCACCCTGCTGGCCCTGACTGGGGGTACTCTCGGGCTCCTGTCCGTGCCTCTGGGAGGCCTGTCGACGCTGCTGTCCGGGCTGCTGGGTTCCCTGGTGACCGTACTGTCCGGTCTGTCCACGCTGGGATTCCTGCTGACTGCGTCCTCGTGAATCCTGCTCGCTTCGCCCTCGTGACCCCTGCTGGGAGCGACCCACCTGGTGGCCCTGTTGCTGGGACTGGTGGCTTCGGCCACCGTACTGGCCGCCCTGCTCCCCAGCACGGCGATGCTGGGTGTCCTGGTCGAATCGAGTTCCCTGTTGGCCGGGCTGTCCCATCTGACCGCCCTGCTGGCCCGGGTTCCCACCCTGCTGACTGGACGGGCTCTCGAACTGGGTGCGCCGGCTTTGGCCGCCGTGTCGCCCCTGCGGGCCCATCTGCTCACCGTGCCGTCCGCGCTGGTCCTGCCCGCCCCCTCGTCCTCGGTGGCCGGGTTGGCTCCCGGGCTGTGCGTGCTGGCGCTGTTGGCCGAACTGACTCCCCTGTTGGCCCTGCCGGCGTTGCTGGCCGGCCTGTCGCTGCTGTTGATCCTGCTGGCGTCGCCCGTGCTGTCCGGAGTGGTGTGTGCCGTGATTCATGGGTGTGCACCGGGCGCGGCGTGCTACCGGTCGCTCGAGTGATAGCACCACCGGCCGCCCGTTGGAGCGCCACACGACATCGGTCCTAAGTAATGCAGTTCCTGTCCTCGAGCGGCCAAAATAAGCCGAGGTTGTCGCGGGACGTGCCGGAGGAAACGAGGGCCGCGGGACGACGGGCCCCGACGGAGTGTCGGCAGTTAGATGCGGGGCGACTGCTCGCGGATGACCTCGACGGCCTTGTGGAGTTCGCCATCCAGCAACACGAGGAGGTCGTCGAGGGTCACGATCCCCTGGAGCGTGCCGTCGTCGTCGACGATCGGCAGCCGTCGGATGCTCGACTCCTCCAGTCGCCGGATCACGTCGAAGACCGATTCGTCCATCGTGCCCGTCGTGAGGTCGCCGGAGACGAGGTCGCTCGCCGTCTTCTCGGTCACGTCCGGGTCGGTCTCGAGGGCGAGGCAGATGCTCCGGTCGGTGAGGATGCCGATCGGGCGCTCGTCCTCGACAACGACGACGCTCCCGACGTCCTGTTCGGCCATCTGGGCGACGGCCGTGGCGATCGGCGTATCCGGCTCGACGGTCACCACGTCCGTCTGGACGATCCGGTCGACGGTGACCGTCTCGAGTGGCCGGCCCATCCGTTCGGGGCGACCGGGACCCATCGCCTGCCCGGCCTGGACCTGCTGACCGGGCTGCATCTGCTGGCCGGGCGGCGTCGCCCCACCAGCTTGCACGTCCGGACCGGCACCCATGGCCCCCTGTGACTGTGCAGCGGGAGTCCCTGTGGGTGGCGCGCTCGGCCCACCGGTCGGCCCGGCCTCCGGCTGAGTGCCCTGGCGCGGTGCGTGCGCCGGCTGACCGGTCGGAGGAACGCCCTGCGGAGGTTGGCCGCCGGGCCCCGGTGCACCCGTCCCCTGGCGCGGCTGCCCGGAATCGCCCCGCCCCGCCGGGCCACCCTGCCCGGCTGGCGGCTGTCCCTGTGTCGCTGGCGCTACGGGCGGTTGCTGGCCCTGCCCCGAAGGCTGGATCTGTGGTTGCTGGCCTCGTCCCGGCGGTTGTGTCTGCGGTTGCTGACGCTGCCCCGGTGGCTGTGTCTGTGGTTGCTGTCCCTGGCCGCGCTGCTGTTCGCGCGGTCCGTTCCGGTTTCTGTCCTGGTTGGGTCTCATAGGTGAGCCTGTCGGTGGACGCAGTGCTGGCGCCCGACCTGACGTGCGGTGATACTGCTGCACTACAGTTAAAACATGGTGCCCGTCAGACCGGATTCCCGGTGGCGAATTGGGCGCCCGACCGGTCGGGGCTTACTCCCGAGCCCGGTCGATCAGCGGCTGGACGTCGACCGGTGCGGACGTCTCCGCCGCCTCGTAGATCGCCTCCGTGAGTGCGGTGACCGCGACGCCAACCTCGCCCGGGACAGCGGGGTCGGCGGTACCGTCGATGGAGGCCGCGAAGTTCTCGATCTTGCGTCGGTTGAGCGTCTCGAAGTCAGTGCCGCCCTCGACCTGGGTCGTGTAGGTCGGCGCGTCCGTCTCGGCGATGGTGAGGTCGTCGCCGTCGTAGCTGAGGCGCCCCGCCGCTCCCCAGTAGACGTACCCCTCGTGGGGGTCGACCTCGATTCCGTCGCCCGTGAGGCCGACGCTCGCGACCATCGATCTGTCCGGGCCCTCGAGTTCCATCGAGATGGCGCTGTTGACGTCGATCTTCGGCTCCGCGAACTCGACGCAGGCCGTGACCGACGACGGCTCGGCGTCGGTCGTCCAGAGCAGCGCATCCAGGAGGTGCGAGCCGGTGTCGTAGAGCTGTCCACCGCCCGACAGCGACGGATCGGTCCGCCACGCGTCGCCGTGCAGGTCGATCCAGTTCTGCCCGAGGTAGGCGTTGGCGGTGTGGAGGGCGCCGATTCGGCCGTCGGTGATCACCCGGCGGATCTCCCGGAAGGCCGGGTGGAAGTGGCGCTGGTAGCCGACCTGGAGAATCACGTCCTTCGTTGCGGCGGAGTCGACGAGGTCGACGGCGTCGGCCACGTCGGTCACCATCGGCTTCTCGATCAGGACGTGTAGCCCCTGCTCGATGGCGGCCAGGGCCTGCTCGTAGTGGAGCGTGTGTGGGGTGACGATGGCGACCGCGGCCAGGTCTCCCGAGTGCTCGTGGAACAACTGGCGGTAGTGCTCGTAGGCAGGCGCCCCGAAGGTCTCCTCGAAGACCCGTCGGGCCTCCTGGGACACGTCCGCCGCAGCGACGATTCGGACACCGTCGATCCGGTCGAAGGTCTTCGCCTGGAGGTAGCCGAGGCCGCCGACGCCGATCATGGCGATCGGGAGATCCATACACGGAGCGTACGCCAGCGCGCGAAAAAGGCTTCCGCCAGAGTCAGCAGACCTCTCCGACCCGACCGCGACCGGAGGCAAACAGGTAAGTGCGTGTGTCGCGCATCGTGAGGCATGCCCACGTGTCCAGGGTGCCACCAGCCGGTGGAATACGATCAGTTGGAGACCCACCTGCAGCACTGCCACGCGCTTCGCCGCACCGAGGTGGAGCAGCGCCGGTCTGTGCAGCGCCTGGAACGGCACGTCGACGACCTCGACAGACAGATCGAACGGCGACTGCAGGCCATCGAGAGCGCCGTTGGAACCGCAGCCTCGGGGGACGACACCGCGGGAGAGGGTACCAGGCTACTCGAACGGGACTCCTGAGAAAGGCGACGTTCCGCGCCGTGATCAAGAGGTCGACTCCATCCGGGAATCGGGGTAGCTGCGGAGGCAAGACGAGCCCGGCGTCACGGTTTGCGGTTGATCGGATTGGGCGAGTCACAGAGCGTCGTCCGGACGAGGTTCCGGTGGCCACGGCGGAGTCGCTCGGAGAGGGCCTGGTGAGAGACGCCGATTTCGTCCGCCAGGCCGTCGAGGGTGACGCCGCGCGGGACGCAGTAGTAGTCGTGTTCGAAGGCCGTGACGAGCGCCTCGTGCTGGTCCTGCGAGAGGTCCATCCCGCCGTGGGTCACGACGTCTTCGACCCCGTTGACCCGGCGAATCGACGGATCGACGCCGTGGTCGCGCCAGGCCTCGTAGGTGCGCGAGACGGATTCCTGGTCGGGAAACAGGACGCGAAGCTCCCAGCGGTTCTCGCGCCCGGCGGCCCTGAGCAGCGTCCCGTTGGTCTGGACGAAGACGTCGAAGACCTCCAGAACTGCCGCCGACCAGGAGATTTCGTAAAGAGACCGTCCCTCCTCAGTGGCGAGGCGGTTCACGTCCACCGTCGACGCGTCCGCCCGGAGTCTCGCGTCGAGTTCCTCCGGGTCGTCGGCCGCCCCCCACACCAGCGGCATGACCTCTCCTGATTCGTGGGCGACGACGCAGATCGACTCGACGGTGGCGTCGGGAAGTCGGCCGAACGTGTCCCCCAGCGCGAACTGGTCCGGCGGAACGATCACGTCCACGATGGTACCCATGCGCCAATGGAGCGGCGGGGTCCCCAATAGTATACCCTGGATATCCATGCCCGGCGTTTAAGCACCACGAGATGAGTGAGAGAAAGTGTACCCTACTCTCGTCGTGCGGTTTAGTCGGGATTTCTCGGTGAGTTCGGTTCGTGCACCGGCCGTGAACCACTGACGGTCCGGTGCCCCGCGACCCGGACACGGGGCTGTGTCCCGGTACGGTCTCACCGGCACTTCCCCCGGCCGGCCCCGAACAGGTATCTGCTGGCGCCACCCATCTCGTCGACGCTACCCCCGCGAAACGCCGAGGTTCGCGAAAGACAGCGATCATCGACGACGAGAGAGCCGGCAACTGGTGCCGGTTCCAAACGGCACGGACGTCCGCTCGCGTCGCGGGCCGGCCAAACGGCCGAACTCCATGTGAGTAAGCAACCATTTGGTGAACCGGGGGACGTTCGGCCGTCAGACGTTACAGGTGTATGCGTGTAACGGGTTCGGTGACGTTACTCGCAGGTCCGGCTGACAAACCGTCCATTATCGTCGTCGGGGTGAATCTGCGTCCTCGCAGCCCACCCTGCGGAGCAGGGACAGCCATCGTATCATCGGCGCTCGGCGATCGGGAGGTCTGCGCACCCCCTCGTCGAAAATGGTCACGTCGGGACCCGATCCATGGCCGCGAGTTGGCGCGCCAACTACGTAACGGACCGGCAGGCCACCGTTCCGAGGACTGTCCGACTGGAAGTCCCTGCTCGCCCCGACAGTCGCCAACCCCCGATTCGGCAGAACGCGCCGCTCGGGCGCGACCCAACTGTTGGGCAGGTTCGACCCACCCGGTCGCCGCACACTCGCGAAAGGCCAAGGGTTAACCGAGTCCGCGCCGCAGCAGGAGGTATGAGTGGACGAGGCGAGACCGATCAGCGACCCGTGGCCGACGAGGCCGTCGACGTCGTCCCCGGAGACCCACTGTTTACCGAGGACGGGCACGAAGTGGGCGTCGTCAGGGGAATCGAAGAGCAAGGGATCTTCCTGTCGGCCCGCGGGGGCGTCGAGTCGCTCAGCGTCGAACACGCCCGCTCCGGCCACGCGTTCGGCGAGGCGGAGCTGGTCTGGCGCTGCTCGACCTGTGGCGAGATGGCCCCGATCGAGGACCAGTTGCCGGCGGCCTGCCCGAACTGTGACGCCCCGCGAGAGGCGCTCATGTACTGGACCGAAGACTGAACCGGCGACCCGGAAGCCCCCAGAATTCAGCAATCGGACCAATAATACCATATCTATATCTATACTGTGAATCTTATAATTCGTCCCGAATCGATTCAGCAAGGCCCAGAACGAACAGAGTCGACCGGCATCAGTGAGGCCCCCGAGTTTATCGCGGTGAAAGAGCATTGGCTGCCAAGTCGAGTTCTGAGCCGATTTTCTCCGCCATTCGATCGGAAGTTCGCCCATTATACGACTGTACGGTCAAACGCACAGCCTGCCGGGCCCAAGAGTCCAAACGCTCGCTACGCCGAGGGTATCCATCGTCCTCGAACGGGGCGCATCTCACCGACGATGGAGGCACCGATTGTCAGCGAGTGAGCCCCCGAGTGAATTCATACGTTTTCTGTATACTTCCCAGTAACAAAAGTTTACTGTTATGTTTACCCAGCATCATATCTCGGGAGCCGCATGGCTGGTGCCGGATGAAATCTCAGCCCGAGGAGGGTCAGTCGTCGAGCTGTTCGAGAACGGTCGCGGGGAGGTCCTCGCGGACGTGCTCGGGAATGGCCTCGGTGTCGTCCGGGAACTCGGCGGGGACGGCGTCGTCGACGGCGAGTTCGGACGGGTCGAACAGCTGGAGAGCGGTGTGGATGGTCGTCCAGTCGTCTGCCGCGGCCGCGTCCCGGAGACTGCTGGTGGGCGCAGCCAGGAGTTGCGAGACGATGGCGTCCGCCATGGCCTCGACGACCGCCTCGCCCTCGGGATCAAGGTCGAGTTTCGCCAGCGCCGTCTCGACCTCGTCGGCCTTGATCCGCTCTGCGCTCTCGTACATCGCCGAGATGACGCGGTCGGCCCGCTTTCGCTTGTACTGGGTCAGGAGGTTCTCGAAGGCCTCGTCGACCATGGCCTTGACCTCGCGGGCGGCCGCCGCGCGCTGGCGGCGGGTCTCGTCGGTGTGGGCCTCCAGCGCGTCGAGGTCCCAGACCGTCACGTCGGACACGTCGTCGGCGGCCGGCGGGACGTCGCGGGGCTGACCGATGTCGACGACGACGGTCTCGCCGGCCTCGGTTAGCGTTGCCCGGTCGAAGACCGGCTCTGTGCTCCCGGTCGCCGAGACGACGACGTCCGCTTCGGCGGTCGCGGCGGGGAGGGCGTCCAGACCCACGGCACTCGCCGGCACGTCGACGGAGTCGGCGACGTGCGCCGCGTGCGGGACGGTCCGGTTGGCGATCAACAGTTCCTCGACGGTGGTGGCGAAGGACTCGGCGGCGAGGCGCCCCATCTCGCCGGCGCCGACGACGAGCGCCGTCGCGTCGGCGAGCGAGCACTCGGCCCCGGCCAGGCGGACGGCCGCGCTGGCAAGCGAGACGGCGCCCTCGTTGATGGCCGTCTCCGTCCGAGCGCGCTCGCCGACGTGAAGCGCCTTGGTGACCCCGTCGTCGAGGACCGGCCCGATGCCTCCCACGCTCCGGGCGTCGTCCACGGCGTCGCGGACCTGACCGAGGATCTGGTCTTCCCCGAGCACGAGCGACTCCAGGCCCGCGGCCACCCGGAGGAGGTGGCGGAGGCTCTCCTCGTGACCCATCTCCCGGACGACGCCGGGGTCGACGTCCCCCATCAGCGAGTCCAGCGCGACGTGGCCGGCCGCGGGGTCGTCGGTGACGACGTACCCCTCGACCCGGTTGCACGTCTGGAGGACCATCGCCTCGGAGACCGCCGGATCGTCGAGCAGCGCCGCCGTCGCGGCGCGCTGGCTCTCGACGTCCGCGGCTTCGAGCGCGTCGAGACTGGCGTCGCTGTGAGACACGCTGATGCCCGCGATCACGCCTGCGCCCGTCGTCACGTGGAATCACCCGTCACGTTGTCGATCACGTTCTCCGCAAGTTGGCGTGCGTTGGACCCGCCACTATCTAAAGCTGTCCAAACGTCCCGGTTCGCGAGAACGGCCCGGAGCGCCGCCCGCCGGCGGTCGGCTGGCAGCTCTCGGTCGGCCAGCTCCGTGCGGAGGGCGGCCGTCAGCCGCGCCATCTCGCCAGCCCCGTCGACTTCCTGCTGGATCCGATCCCGAAGGTGGGCGCTCAGCGCCGGACTCCGTCCGCCGGTCCCCACCCCGACCACGACGGGCCCGTCCCTGGCGATCGCCGGGAGAACCACGCTCCCGGCGGGCCGTTCGCCGGCCGCGTCTGCGCGGTTGACCAGGCGGCCCTGGTCACGGGCAGCCGTCTCGACGGCCTCGTTGAGGTCCGAATCGTCCGTCGCCGCGACCACCAGCGCGGGGTCGACCCGCGAGAGCCAGTCCGCGACCGCATCCGGCGTGGGCCGGGCACGGATCAGCGCGGCGTCGCCGAAGTCCGTGGCCGCGAAGTCGGGACTCACCACCACGACGCGCGCCTCGGTAGCGAACCGGCGAGCCTTCCTGGCACCGACGGGACCGCCGCCGAAGACCAGGACCGTCTCGTCCGTGAAGTCGTGGAGGAGGGGAATCATTGCACGCTGTCGCCACGGAATCGGCACCGCGGTAGGAAAAGCCCACCGCCCGCCCGGCGAGCGAGTGCCGGGGCAAGCCAGTAGAAGAACAGCCGGTCACGCCGCGTCGGCTTCCGGCGCGTCCTGGTCCCCTGGAACGGTCGTGACGACGTAGCCCTGCTCGCGGAGAGTGGCGGCGAGTCCGTCGAGGTCCTCGGTCCGCTCGAAGTAGAAGACGAGGTCGAACGAGCCCTCGCGGAGGAGTTGCTGGCACTCCCAGACGAAGGACTCGTCGGCGAGCGCCCGGCCCTGGTGCTGGTTCGAGGCGAACTCCGGATCGTCCGTTCCCGAGTAGACGAAGGTGTCTGCGGGGTCGTGGCCCGCGTGGGCGGCGATCGCGTCGCCGACCGCGACGGTCGCCTGGTGCATCCGGGTCTCCTGGCTGCCGTCGAACTCGGTGTGGACGACCAGCCCGTCGAGGTCGATCTCGCCGGGCTGGAGGAGTTCCCAGGTCCGCCGCCGGAGGTCAGCGTCGATCGGATCGGCCATGCGCGTTCCTTCTCGGGGCCGGCCTATACGCCTCACGATCGTGGTGTGGCACGCGCCGGCCGGTCGGGAGACCGAAATGTCGCCCGTAGGATGCTCCTGACGGCACGTAGCTGCCGTCTACCCGCGATCGAGTGGACGGTCGAACACAAGACTCTTTTCGGCCGGCAGAGAGAAACAGAACGATGTTGCGTCGGCTGCGCCGCCCGCTGGATCGCGCCTACGAGCACCTGCTCCGACGGGAACTGTCCGAGACGCCGAGCCACGTGGCCGTGATCCAGGACGGGAACCGCCGCTACGCCGACGAGCGCGGTGGCGACGCCCGCGACGGCCACCGGGCCGGCGCCGAGACGACGGAAGCGGTCCTCCGCTGGTGTGACGACCTCGGCATCGACGAACTGACGCTGTATGCCTTCTCGACGGAGAACTTCGACCGGCCGCCCGCCGAGCGCGAGCACATCTTCGACCTCGTCGTCGAGAAGTTCCGGGAGTTCGCCGACGCCGACCGCGTCCACGAGGCCGAGGTCCGCATCCGGGCCATCGGCGAACTCGACCAGCTCCCGGAACGCGTCCGGGACGCCATCGACTACGCCGATCGGCGGACGCGGGGCTACGACTCCCTGCACCTCAACGTCGCACTCGCCTACGGCGGCCGCGCGGAACTCCTGACGGCCGCCCGCGGGATCGCTCGCGACGTCGCCGCGGGCGACCTGGACCCCGCCGACGTCGACGTCGAGACCGTCGAGGGTGCCCTCTACGACGGGCCGACGCGCGACGTCGACCTCATCGTCCGGACGGGCGGCGACGAGCGCACGTCGAACTTCCTCCCCTGGCAGGCCAACGGCAACGAGGCCGCTGTCTTCTTCTGTGCGCCCTACTGGCCGGAGTTCCGCAAGATCGACTTCCTGCGCGGCCTGCGGACCTACGGCAACAGACAGGAGTCCTGGCGGCGCACCCGGGCCGAGCGCGCGCTCGCGCTCGTCGGCGCGCTCGGCGAGGCAGAGCTGGCCGAAGCCCGGTCGATCCTCAGGCGGTTTCGCGATCGGCTCCCGAACGCCGACGCGGCCGCCGTCGACGGCCTCGAGCCGGCCGACGGCGAGCCGGAGGTCGAACCGGCCGCCGACTGACGCGCGAGCGGCTAGGCCGACCAGACGTTACCGACCGAACCGCCGCTGGCGCTCCTGGTAGTCCCGTAACGCCCGGAGGTAGTCCCGCCGGCGAACGTTTCGCCAGTTGACGTCGGTGAAGTACAATTCCGAGTAAACGGACTGCCAGATACCGAAGTCGGAGAGGCGTTCGGCCCCGGTCTTGATGACGAGGTCCGGGTCCGCGGAGAAGATCAGGCGCTCCTCCACGTCGGCCGCGGTGATCTCGTCCGGGTCGAGGTCGCCAGCGTCGACAGCCGCCGCGATGTCTCGGACGGCGCCGGCGAACTCCGCCTTGCCGCCCAGGCCGATGCTCACCTGAATGGGGGCCTCGGCCGGCTCGTCGGAGGTTTCGGACCGAACGGCGACGGGCCGTGGCGCGTCCACCGACTCCAGTTCGCGCCGGAGCGTCGGCACCACGTCCTCGTCGAGCACGCTGACGTACACCAGGACGCGCTCGGCACCGAACTCGAACGCCCACCCGAGGAACGCCGAGAGCGTCTCGTAGGCACCCGACTCCAGCAGGTCCCGCTCGGTGATGACGACGGCCACCCGCTCGGGCAGTTCGGCGTCACTCAGTCGGATCCGGGTTGCCAGATAGGTGTCGTAGAGACCCACGCCGGTCCGTCGTCGGGGGCGGCCCTAAAGCTCCCGTTCCACGGGGACGGACGGGACCGCCAACGGACCGCGACGGCCGCTGTGGCCAGCAGGGGGCGACCCGGAACAAGTAAGTGGGGCTCGGGAATACGCCCGGTCGTGACCTCGACAGTCCGGCGTGCAGCGGCCTTCGCCCTCGTCGGGACGCTCGCATTCGCCGTCCCGCTCGCGGGGGTACTCGAGGACCCCGCGCTGGCGACGGTCGCCGCCGCCGGTCCGTTCCTCCTCGTGGCCCTCCTGGCGCTCACCGTCATCTCCGAGGGGCCGCTGTTCGAGCTGTTCGCCCGGCCCGGCGACCGCCGGCACGGCTCGCTGTACGGCCTCGCCGGGTTCTCCCTCGGAGCCGCCGGACTCGCCATCCTCAGCCTGGAGTTCGGCATGCCCGACGCCGTCTACGTCGGGACCGTGTTTCTCCTCGCCGTCGGCAACCTCGGCGGGCAGGTCGTGCGATCGTACCGCCCGGATCCGGCAGTGGCCACCGCGGGCTTCGTCTCGGCGGGCTTCCTCGCTGGCCTCGGCGCGCAGGTCGCGACGACCTGGCTGCTGGAGGGCGTCGTCCACCTGCCGACGTTCGCCTTCCTCGCGGCCGCCGGCGCCCTGTTCGCGGCGCTCCTGCGCGAGGTGCTCTTCCAGCAGGACGACCCGCTCGTGATGGTCGCCGTCTCCCTGCTCCTCTGGCTGTTCGCGAGCATCCTCGGATCCCCCGGCCCACCGACCGTCGGCACCACCCAGATCCTGATCGCGCTCGGGATCACCGTCGTCCTCGGGTACCTCTCCTACGCGCTGGAGACGGCCTCGCTGCCCGGCATGCTGACCGGTGTCCTCCTCGGTCTGCTGACCATCGTCCTCGGGGACTACGGCTGGTTCGCCATGCTGATCGCCTTCTTCGGCATCGGCGGCCTCTCCTCGAAGTTCCGCTACGAGGAGAAACTCGCCCGCGGCATCGCCGAGGAGAACGAGGGTGCCCGGGGCTCGGGCAACGTCCTCGCCAACTCGCTGGTCGCCCTCGTGGCCGTCCTCGCCGCCGCGGCCAGTGCGGACCTGGGCCTCCCCCGCCAGCTGTTCTTCTTCGCCTTCGCCGGCGCGGTCGCGGCGGCGCTGGCCGACACGCTCTCCAGCGAGATCGGCGGCCTCTACGACCGACCGCGGCTCGTCACGACGCTGGAGATCGTCGAACCGGGAACCGACGGCGGCGTGACCTGGCAGGGCGTCCTCGCCGGTCTCGTCGGCGCGGGAATCGTCGCCGCCATCGCCTTCGGCACGTTCACCGCCGTCGGGCCGCCAGGCGCCGCACTCGTCACGCTCGCCGGCGTCGTCGGCATGACCGTCGACAGCCTCCTCGGAGCGACGATCGAGGGGCGGTTCGTCGGCAACCAGGGCGTGAACTTCCTGGCGACGCTCGGCGCCGCCGTGGTCGGCGGGCTGCTTGCCGCCGCCGTCGGCCTCGTGCCGGTCTGAGCGCATGGTTCGGATCCGTCCCGGCACCGCCGACGACCTGCCCGCGATTCGACGGATCCAGACCGCAGCGCTGGCCGAGCCCTGGCCGGACCTGCTCGACCTCGCGACGGGAGACGGGGGACCCCGACTCTCGGTCGCCGACGACGGCGAACCCGTTGGCTACGTCGTCGCCCTGACGGCCGGCCACCCGGTCGCCTACGTCCCCGAGCTCGCAGTCCGGCCCGACCGCCAGGGGGAGGGCGTCGGGTCCGCGCTCATCGACGCGCTGATCGCGTCGCTCGACGAAGCGGCGTTCGAGCGGGTTCGACTGACCGCGCGGGCGACCGACGACGCCGTCCGTGCCTTCTACCGCGACCGTGGCTTCGAGGCGGTCGAGCGGGTGCCCGGCCACTTCGAGGGCGGCGACGGCGTCGTGCTCGAGCGACGTCTCTGAGGCGTTGCGTGACCTGTCGGTGGGACTAAACCGGTCGGCACCCCAGCCACCAGCATGCAGACGCACATCGTCCCGGTCGGGTTCGACTACGACCGGCTGATCGCGCCGCTCGTGCGCGAGCAGATGGACGTCGACCGCGTCGTGCTCCTGGAGGGTGCGGTCGGCAGCCAGGCGAACGTCGATTACTCCCGGCGCCTGGCCGAGAAACTCGAGCAGGACTACCGCAATCTGCTGGGTGCCGAGACGGAGCGATACGTCGTCGAGGACGTCTACGACTACGACGCGGCCTTCGAGCAGGCCTTCGCCATGATCAACGCAGAACTCGACCGCACACCTGTCAGCGGTGACGCCGACGACCCTGTCCCGGCCGACGGCGGCGCCGTCCCCGCGGAGGCCACTGAATCGGACGGGAACCGCGACGAGGCCGCCGGCGAGGTCTGGGTGAACATCTCGGCGATGCCCCGGACGGTCTCCTTCGCCTTCGCGACCGCCGCGCACTCGATCATGGTCGAACGCGAGAGCGACCGGAACCGGATCCACACCTACTACACCGTCCCCGAGAAGTACCTGGAGACCGAACTGGCCGAGGAGTTGCGGGCCCAGCGCGACCTGCTCGCGGACCTCCGCGGCGCTCTCGACGGCGACCTCGCCGACCGCGTGGCCGAGCGCTACGAGAGCGCCCGCCAGTTGCTCTCGGAGTTCGACGAGCGCGGGACGACCATCGGCGCCAAGGAGATCGACGGCAGCCACGTCGTGGAACTGCCGGTCGCCTCCTTCTCGAACGTCAAGCCCTTCGAAGAGGTCATCCTGTTCACGCTCGGCGAGCACGGCGAGTTCGAGTCCGTCTCGGAGTTGGCCCAGCAACTCGCCCGCGAACTCGGCGAGGAGTACACGGACAGCTTCCGCTCGAAGGTCATCTACAACGTCGACCGCCTCGGCCCGGGCGGGAAGGGCTACATCGAGCAGGAGTCACACGGCAAGTCCCACCGGACGCGGCTCTCGCGAATCGGCGACCTCTGGGTGCGGGCACACGGCGACCGCGGCGACGTGTCGGGCTCGATCGAGGAGTAAGGAGGGGCAGTTCAGGCGCGACGGGCCTGGCTTTTCGGCGCGAAATTCCGACCGGGCTGGGTAGCGGATGGTCGGTTCCCGTCGTTCGACCTTGCGAGGGCAGGGCCGGTCACCTTCGCCGTCGAGTGCCGAGAGTGCCGAACGACCATGGTCGACGTCACCGGACACCTGGGAATGGCGTTGCTGTTCGCCGCACCGGCGTGGGCGGTCTGGGGACGGCGAGGCGCCTTCAGCTTCACTGCCTTCGCGCTGGTGACTGCGATGCTGCCCGACGCAGACCTCTACCTCCAGGGCGTGTTGCCGATCAGTCACCACGGCCTCACCCACACCATCCTCTTCGTCACGGTCACGGGGCTGGTCGCCGGCGCCGTCGCCGCTCGCCTCCTCACCGCCAGGCTCAACGCGCACCGCTGGGTCAGGAGCACCAACATACGGGGCGAGACGGTCGCCGTGTTCGCCGCGTCCGGGTTCGTCGTCGGCGGGCTCAGCCACATCTTCGCGGACGTCCTCTCGGCACCCGACATCGCCGCTCCGCTGAAACCGTTCTGGCCACTCTATCCGGATCCGGTCATCGTCGACGTCATCTACTACGACGCCCCGCTGTGGAACGTCGGCCTGATCGCCGCGGCCGTCGTGCTCCACCTGGGGCTCGCCTGGTACCACCGATATCCGGTAGCCCACCGGTATCGAATCGAGACGCCTGTGGAAGCGGACGACGTCGCCGACGCCGACACTGACTGAGGAAGGGCTCGGTGCAGACGACGGCACTCGTCGTCAGCGGGAGACCTTCGCCACCCGCGTCGCCAGCGCGAGGAAGACGGCGACGACCGTCAGCGTCACGGCAGCCGCCGCGGCGAGATCGTGGGCCGCGAGGGTGTGGTCGTAGCCGCCGACTACGTTCTCCGCCCGGAGCAGCGTGTGGTGAAAGTCCCCGACGACCGGCCAGAAGTAGTCGACGACGTCGTTGACGAGGAACCACCCCGTCGCGACCGCGACCGCGCCGACCGAGAAGTTCGCGTACCGGTGGATCAGGAACCCCTCGACGACCATCGCGAGGTGCGAGACGATCAGGAAGTAGTACAGCCAGTCGGCGATCCCCGCAGAACTCTGAAGGACGAGCTGGACGAAGGGGGTCCAGAAGCCGAGCTTGAGACACCCGAAGAAGGCCACCATGTGGAGCCAGTCGGCGTTCAGATCGAGTCGCCAGGCCGCAAGCGACAGCGCGATGAACAGCGTTGCCATCGGGCTGTCGGGGACGAAGGGCCACATCACGGGCTCGGTGATGGCGAACTGGAAGCGGTAGTACCAGAAGCCGAAGGCCGTCCCCGCGAGGTTGATGAGGACGATGGGCCAGGCGAGGCGCAGGCCGACGTTCTCCAGCCACTCGGGGAGCGGCGCGACGTACCGCGGGAGCTCCTCGGACGCGGGGAGCGTGGCGTCGAAGACCCTGGCGACCAGCGCGTCGAGTTTTCGACCCAGTCCCGCGACTCCGGCCATGTGGCGTCTCTGGCAGGGGGTCGGCAAACCGGTTGCGGTTCGGTGGGTCGCGTCAGGGCGTACTTTGCGTTCCGAATGCGCCCCGGTTACGCTTCCCGGTGCAGCAATCCAGGAGGGGTCGCACCCGGAACCCGTCGGGATCGGTGGGATTAGCGTTTTACGTGATGGCGCCACTACAGACACGTATGGCTCAGGCGGCCCGCCGCATCGTGACCGAACTCCACGACGAACCCCACCTAGAGGGGCGCCGCGTCACGGTCCGTCGGATCCAGGGCCTCGTCGAGGGGGCCGGTGAGTCCGCCCACGAGGTCGCCGACCAGCTCGACCTGGCGGTCGCCGACGTCTACGGCGCACTCCAATACTACCACACCCATCCGGGAAAAATGGCCGCGGCAGCTCGGGCCGCGAAGGAGCGAGAAGCGACCGCGCGGGAGTCGGGAGCCAAGTCGGTCGGGGAACTCGAACGGGAGCGCGACGAGGGAGATGAGGTACCGGGTCCTGGTTGACGAGAACACGAGTCCGACCGTCGCCGACCTGTTGCAGGACGGCGGTCACGACGCGATCCACGTCAGTCGAGCGCTCGAATTCGGTGCCAGCGACGCGGAAATCGTCGAGTACGCACGATCACGGGAGGCCGTCGTCCTGACCCACGACTCCGACTTCCTGCGTCCGGATGTCGCGTCCGGGGTGCCGATCCTGTACTACGCTGACGATAGCCTCGGTTCGACGACTATCGTGGAGCGCGTCGACGAACTCGCGTCGCTCGTTCCGGACTCGGCGGATTTGCCGCCGATCACGAACCTCGGCGACTGGCGCTGATCGTGGTCCCGTCTGAGGCGCACGTGATCGAAGCCCGTGGGCGAGCGGTGCACGGGGCTGGCCCTGCTTGCCATCCGAAGCAAAGGCAACCGTTAGGTAACTCCCGTCCCAAACGCGCCCATGAGCACGGAGACGGACCTGGAGGACCTGCGTCGCGGGACGGACCTCGTCAAGCGCGGGTTCGCCAAGATGCAGAAGGGCGGCGTCATCATGGACGTCGTCGACCCCGAGCAGGCGAAGATCGCGGAGGAAGCCGGCGCGGTCGCGGTCATGGCCCTGGAGGCGGTCCCCGCGGACATCCGCAAGCGCGGCGGCGTCGCGCGCATGGCCGACCCCGCCGACGTCAGCGAGATCATCGACGCCGTCTCCATCCCGGTGATGGGCAAGGCCCGCATCGGCCACACGAAGGAAGCCCAGATCCTGGAGGCCATCGGCGTCGACATGGTCGACGAGAGCGAGGTGCTGACGCCCGCCGATGACGCCTACCACATCGACAAGCGCGACTTCACCGCGCCGTTCGTCTGCGGTGCCCGGGACCTCGGCGAGGCTCTGCGCCGGATCGACGAGGGTGCGGCGATGATCCGCACGAAGGGCGAGGCCGGCACCGGCGACGTCAACCAGGCCGTCCACCACCAGCGGACGATCAAGGGCGCGATCCGTCAACTCGAAGGGGCGACTCACGAGGAACGGGAGGCCTGGGCCCGCGAGCACGAGGCGCCTGCCGAACTCGTCCACGAGACCGCCGAGATGGGGCGGCTCCCGGTCGTCAACTTCGCCGCGGGCGGCATCGCGACGCCCGCGGACGCGGCGCTGATGATGCACCACGAGTGCGACGGCATCTTCGTGGGGTCGGGCATCTTCGGCGCGGAGGAGCCCGAGGCGATGGGCCGGGCCATCGTCGACGCCGTGAACAACTGGGACGACCCCGACGCGCTCGCGGAGATCGCCGCGAACATCGGCGCCGGCATGAAGGGCGACGCGAACGTCGACCTGCCCGAAGAGGAGAAGCTGCAGGGACGGGGCGTCTGAGTTCGGTTCACGACAGAACACCCGATTATGAGCGAGGAATCGACGACCGAGGTCGGCGATGGGAGCGAGGGGGACGGTGGCCCCGAAGACCGCGATCCCGTCGCCGTCCTCGACTCGCTGGAGAAACCTCTCCTGCTATTCGACGGCGTCTGCAACCTCTGTAACGGCTTCGTCCGGTTCGTCGTCAAGTTCGACGCGGAGGGGGCGGTCCTGTTCGCGCCCCTCCAGTCCGACGTCGGCCAGGCGTTCCTGACGCGCCACGGGATGGCCACCGAGGACTTCGACTCGCTCGTCCTCGTCGAGGACGGCGAGTACTACACCAAGTCGACGGCCGTGCTGCGCGTGGCGCGGCGCCTCGACGGGCCGCTCCCGCTCCTCTATCCCGTTCGCCACCTCCCCCGCAGGCTGCGCGACCGGGTCTACGACCTCGTCGCGAACAACCGCTACCGGCTGTTCGGCAAGAAAGAGTCCTGTCCCGTGCCGGAGCCGGAACTCAGGGAGCGGTTCGCCAACCGGACGCTGGAGTGAGCGGTGCGGCGGCCCGTCGCCCGACCAGCGCACACGGTGCAGTCGCTCCACGTCGGGAGAACGAGAGAGAACCGGGATCCGTCAGTCGATGTGGCCTTCCTGCCGGAGCTGCTCTGCGTCCTGGGAGTCGTAGCGCCACTCGATGTTTGCCTTCTCGTCCTGCCAGTCCCACGGTTCGACGAGGACGACGTCGCCTTGCTCGATCCAGACGCGGTACTTCATCCGACCGGGGATCCGACCCATGCGGTTCTCCCCGTCCTCACAGCGAACGCGGACGTGGTTCCCGCCGTTGTGTTCCGTCACTACGCCGAAGAGCTGGTCGTCGTTGGGCATTCGGAGGTTCCGACGGCCCGAGTTCTCGCTCATACACTCTCTAGACGGCGGCCCGGTTAAAGTGATCCGGAAGTCGTGTTACCGTGGCACGGGCCGACCGCTGGACTCGTCGGGGATCTGACCGGCCAGAGTCGCCCGTGGCCAAGGGTCGCGCTCCACCAGAGGACAAGCCCCAAGTCGGCGGGCCTCCTGCTCGCCCGTATGCACCCACCCGGCGCGTCTGGACTGATCCTGGCCGCCGGGTCCGACGTGGGCGCCACCCTGCAGCAGTTCCTCGCGGGCGCACAGACCACGGAGGGGCGAGTCGTGCTCAGCGCCGCCGTCGTCCTCGTGACCGTCGCCCTGGTGGCGGTCGTCATCCCCTGGTTGGCGCGGATACTCGGCAGACCCGGCGCGGACACCGAGAGTGCGAGCGAGACGCTGTCGGCCATCCGCTCGGGCGTTCGAGTTCTCTTCCGACGGGGCCTCCAGGTAAGCCTCGTCTGTGCGGCCGCCGTGGCACTCCTCGTCGTCTGGGGTCGGCTCGACGAGGCGGTCGCGCTCCTCGAGCGGAGCGAGCGACCGTTCCAAGTCGGGACGAACATCGTCATTACAGCCGGGCTGGCGCTCGTGGCGTACGTGGCGATCGACGTCCTCGACGACACTGTCGCCCGGTTCAGCGACGGGGCCGACCGGATCACCGACCACGAGGCGGAAATCATCCGCCGCGTCGGTCAGCTGTCCATCATCGCGCTCCTTATCGCGACGGTGTTCACGGTCTGGGGCGTCGACCTCTCGGGACTCCTCGTCGGAGCGGGTTTCCTCGGCATCGTCGTCGGCCTGGCCGCCCGCCAGACCCTCGGCTCGCTCATCGCCGGTCTCGTCCTGATGTTCTCCCGACCCTTCACGATCGGTGACTGGGTGGAGATCGGCGACCAGGAGGGGATCGTGACGGACATCACCATCGTCAACACGCGCCTGGAGAACTTCGACGGCGAGTTCGTCGTCATCCCCAACGACATCGTCGGCAATCAACCCATCACCAACCGGAGCCAGAAGGGACACCTTCGGCTCCGACTCGACGTCGGCGTCGACTACGGCAGCGACCCCGATCACGCCCGCGACATCGCACTCGACGCCATGCAGGACCTGGCGGCCATCGAGCAGACGCCCCCGCCCCAGGCGTTCCTCAAGTCCTTCGGCGACTCGGCGGTGGTGATCGAACTCCGCTTCTGGATCGACCGCCCGACGCCGCCGCGCAAGTGGCAGGCCACGAGCGCCGTCGTCGAGGCCGTCAAGAGCGCCTTCGAGGCCGAGGGGATCAAGATCCCATTCCCCCAGCGCGAACTGTCGGGTCGCGCCGAGACCGGCGGGTTCCAGATCCAGAGCGAGGCCATCGACCCCGAGCGAACGCGGGGCACCGTCCAGCGTCCTGCGGGCCGGCCGACCACGGACGGGGACGACGGAGCGGTGCCCGCAGAAGCCGACCGAGACGAGGGCGACACTGGTAGTGAGGACGATGGTGCAGGCGAGGGCGATACTGGTGGCGATGGCGATACCGTCGACGATGATTCCTCGTCGTCCCGACGGGCCGAATCAGAGGACTGAGCGGGCACGCGACTCGAACACTCCGAACAGGCAAACGGCGGCGTTCAGTCCCGGTAGACCGTCGCACCGTCGCCGATCCGCGTGGTGTAGACTCGAGCCTCTGCGCCGGCGTCGGCGAACGCGTCGAGCATCGCCGACCCGACCGCGCGCCGGTCGCCCTCGTGACACGCGGCGATGACCGCCGGGCCGGCACCGCTGATGGTCACCCCGGTCGCGCCTGCCTCGAAGGCGGCGTCGCGGACGGCGTCGTAGCCGTCGATGAGTTCGGCCCGCGAGGGCGTCACGACGGAGTCGTACATCCCCGCGCCCACAAGGTTGGGGTCGTTCCGGTGCATCCCCGTCGTCAGGGTGGCGGCGTTGCCCACGGTCTCGACGAGCTGTGAGACCTTCGCACCGTCGGGCACGACGCGGCGCGCGTCCCGCGTCGAGACGACGATGTCGGGCAGGCAGGCCACGAGAGGGACGTCCGCGTCGACGCAGGTCACGCCATCGTCCGTCGCGATGGTGAACCCGCCGAGGATGGCCGGGGCGACGTTGTCGTCGTGGGCGTCACCAGACACCACGGCCTCGCCCTTGGCGGCGATGGGCACCAGTTCCTCGCGGGAGTGCCCGCGGTCGTAGAGTTCGTCGAGCGCGACGGCGGCCGCCGCGGCGCTCGCCGCCGAGGAGCCGAGGCCGGAGGCCGGCCGGATCCCCTTGTCGATCTGGATGTGCGCCGGGGCGTCGAGTGCCTCCGCGACCGCGCCGACGGTGTTCTTCTCGGGGTCCTCGGGGATGTACTGGCTCCCCGCCCCCGTGACCGAGATGGTGGTCCGGCCTGCCTTCTCGACGCGGACCACGTCCGCCGGGCGCGAGAGCGCGACGCCGAAGACGTCGAAGCCGCTCCCGAGGTTCGCGCTGGTCGCGGGCGCCCGGACGGTCAGCATGCCTCCGGGTTCCATGACGGCGGCCAAAAAGCTGCCGAACGACCACCTTTTTCGACGAGGCCGCGGCGCGCACTCGCCCACGGCCGAGTTGTCTCCTCGACGCCGGGACCGTCCGAACGCGGGTCGTCCCGACCCCCGAAAGGACAAGGCCTATTCCCGCCACCGGGCAATCCCGCGTATGATCGGCGTCGTCGGCGGCGGCATCGCCGGGCTCGCTGCCGCCCACCGGCTCCAGTCCCACGGCCACGAGGTCCAGGTCTTCGAGGCCAGCGAGGACCTCGGCGGCCTGGCCGCCGTCTACGAGACCGCCGGCGACCCCATCGAGAAGTTCTACCACCACCTCTCGAAGTCCGAGCAGACCATCGTCGACCTGGCCGAGGACCTGGGCCTCGGCGACGCCGTCGAGTGGCGCTACGGCTCGACGGCCAACTACGTCGACGGCGTCGTCCACCCGATGGACAAGCCCTGGGAGATCCTCGCCTACCCCCACCTCAGCCTCTACGACAAGTTCCGGCTGGGGATGCTCGTCCTCGACGTGGACCTCCGCGGCGGGATTCCGAGCTTCGACACCTACCAACGCCTCGAGGATTTCGAGGACGTCCCCGTCGAGGAGTTCGTCGTCGAGCACACGACCCGCGGCGTCTACGAGCGGTTCTTCGAGCCCCTCCTCGACGCGAAGTTCGGCGCCCGCAAGGACGACGTCAGCGCCGCGTGGCTGCTCGGCCGCATCAAGTTCCGCGGCGAGCGCGACGTCTTGCGCGGCGAGCAACTGGGCTACCTCCGGGGTGGCTTCGGTCGGTTGCTCGACGCGCTCGTGGACTCGGTGGGCCGCAAAAACGTCACGACCGGGGCGCGCGTGACCGACCTCGACACCGCCGGCGGGCGCGTCTCGGAGCTGACCGCCGAGACGGCGCACGGGTCCGAGACGCACGACGTCGAGAGCGTCGTCGTCGCGACGATGCCGACAGTCCTGGAGGAGTTGACGGGCTATCACTGCGAGATCGACTTCCAGGGAACGGTCTGCTCGGTGATCGGGATGGACGAGCCCCTGACGGACACCTACTGGCTGAACGTCGCCGACGACGCCCCCTTCGGGGCACTGATCGAGCACACGAACTTCGTCCCGCCCGAGCGCTACGGGCGCGAACACCTCCTCTACGCGGTGAGTTACGTCCAGGACCCGTCTGAGGAGCTCTGGCAACACGACGACGCCGGCGTCGAAGAGGCCTGGCTCGCGGGCATCGAGGACCTGTTCCCGGACTTCGACCGGGACGCCGTCTCGTGGATCGAGACGGCCAGAAACCCGCGGACCGCACCCATCTACGAGCGCGGGTACCTGGACATGGTGGTGCCCTACGACCTCGGCGACGCGGTGGCCGAGGGCGTCTACTACGCGGGAATGGCCAGTCGGGCGCAGTATCCCGAGCGGTCCCTCGACGGCGGCATCGTCGCCGGGTTCGAGTGCGCCGACCGCATCGCCGGCGCAGCTACCGGCCGCGCGACCGCCGATCGGGCCGCGGAACCGCCGGACGCGCCGTGATCGCTACCCGACGGAGCTCGCGGTGACTCAAAGCGACCTTTGAGTCTCCTCAAGACACTTTTTCCCGTCGCGCTTCACCGCCAGTGATGACAGTCACCCGCCGCGCCGTGCTCGCAGCGCTCGGAACCGCAGTCGCCACCGCCGGCTGTTTCGGCCAGGGGAGGCGAGACCAGGGCAACGGACCCGGGACCGAGACCGACGCGCCGACCGACACGCCGGGCGAGACCCCGACCGAGACGGCGGATCAGTCCCCGAGCGAACCACCGCAGGGGACCAACGGGGGTCCGTTCTCGGACCTCGACTGTCCCTCCTTCACCGACACCGACCGCACGGTCTGCTGGCACGGGCGATCCGGGGACGCACCGGTCGTCCTCGAACCGGAGGACACGGCGTTCCGACCGGTCGATGGCAACAACACCATCGAGACCTTCGAGTTCACGCTGCGCAATCGCAGTGAGCAGGCCTTCGGGTTCAATCCCTACGCGTGGCAACTCCAGGTCCTCGAGGACGGCGAGTGGACCAAGGTCGCACCCGACGAGTGGATCCAGCCCTGGCACACGGTCGCACCCGGCGAGACGTACAAATGGGTCCTCGCGACCGAGCGACACCCGACGCCGGGCGGCGCGGACGACAAAATACACGTCATCGAGGACCTCGATCCGGGGACGTACGCCTTCGCCGTCCACGGGAACCTGGGTGACGAGACGGACGACGCCGAGTCGATCGAGTGCGTCGCCCGCTTCGCGGTCGAGGACGTCGTCGCTTCGGAGCAGTGAGGACCGGAGACCGGCCCGGTCAGGGAGACTTCGCCCGGGACGCGTCGTCGCCGGCGGCCAGGTCCGACTCGTCGACCCCGGGTGCGTCCGTCGGGTCGACCTCTTCGGGCTCGTCTATGTCCCCACCGACGATCATGGTCCCGTCGCCGTCCTCGACGTAGACGTCGTCGGCGAAGCCGCCCGCCGCGTGGGGATGGTCGGGGTCCTCGAGCTTCTCGGGCGTCGAGGGTGCGTCGGCGACCCCGTCCGCGGGCTCGAACTCGCCCAGCGGGTCGTCGATGGTGATCCCGTGCGCTTCGAAGAAGTCGCGGTGGCGCTCGTAGTGGGGTTCGACCTCGTCCGTCGGGAACTCCATCATCTCCGTCCAGCCGTGGTTGTAGAAGTCGAAGTTGGCCTGGACGTGGGTGATCTCGCGGGCCTCGGCCTCGCCGTAGCCCGCTTCGAGGGCCGCCAGGTAGGCGTCGACGGTGCCGTCGAAGAGGTCCTCCAGGTGGGCGCGCCGCTCCTCGCGGCGGTCCTCGTCGGCGTAGTCGAGGAAGATGCCGACGTGGAGGTCCACCAGTTTGTCGTGGGTGACGTCGGCGAGGACCGGCACGGTCAGGGCCTGCTTCATCGCCCAGTGGCGGACGTTCTGGTGGATCTTCATCGCGCGGCGATAGGCGCCGGAGGCCCAAGAAAGGCCCGACCGCAGGCGATACCGCCGGGGCCGTCAGTGCAGCGAATCGGCGAACCCGAAGACCTGCTGGAGTTCGGCCTCGATCTCGTCGACGTAGCGATCGAGCACGGCGGCCAGCTTCTCGTCGTCGACGAGCACGCCGGAGAGGCTGTCGGCGGGGTCCTCGGGCAGGTCGACGCGGAACTCCCCCTCGCCCTCGTAGAAGGGTTCACTCTCGGCGAGGACCTGCTGGTCGATCGCGTGGACCAGTTCGGAGTCGTAGGCGTCGTTCATCGTCTCGAAGGCCTGGCGGTAGGCCCGCTGGAGTTCCGGGAAGTAGTGTTCGTACTTGTCCTCGAACTTCTCGGGGTCGAACTCGGCCATGCGTGCCAGTCGGTCGGGCGCCACAAGCCGGTGTCGATCGCCGCCGTCTACCGGGTCCGTTCGAGGGCGGACGTGCTGTACTTCTGTGGCAGGTACATGACGATGTATCCCACGAAGAGGACGCCGAGGACCCCCGCGACGACGAGGTAGACCGTCAGGTCGAACCCGAGGAGCGTCTCGACGATCGTGTCCAGGCGCTCCCGGGAGAAGCCGAGCCCGAAGAGTTCCACGTACAGGACCGTCCCGATGACGACGAGCAGCGCCCAGTCGAAGACGTCGCGTGGGTCCATTGCCGAGCGACCAGAGGTCGGTGCCCGACCGACAAAGGCTTTTCTCGGCGGACCCCCCGTCGAGCGGCAGGACGGGGCCGGTGTCGTCGGCGGCGCTCAGTCCTCGCGCAGGATGACGCCCTCGTAGCTGGCGGACATCACGGTCTCGCCGTCCGCGTTGCGACAGACCGCAGAGGAGGCCACCTCGTAGCGATCCGCGCGCTCGGTCACCTCGTCGGTCGTCACCTCGCAGGTGATCCGCTCCCCGGTGTAGACCGGGCGGTGGAACTCGTGGGTCATCGTCCGGGCGAGGACGTTTCGCCGCCCGCCGATCACCGTCGGGAGGACGCCGACGAGGAGGCCGTGGACGAGGAGCCGGCCCTCCTCGTCGGGTTCGACGTGGTGGTCGCCCTCGTCGCCCGACAGCGCCGCGAACCGTTCGACGTCTTCGCGCGTGAAGGTCCGCTCGACGGTCGCGACCGCCCCCTCGGTCGGAACGTGGCTCCCCTCACCCACGGGTCGGCCTCCGTCGCTCGTCGGGACGCCCACTGACGGCCGCGCTTCGAGCAGACATGGACGGCCCTTCGACGGGCGGGATGAAAAAGGAGGCGGCGATCCGTGGCGCGGTCACCCGCCGAGTTGCTCACCGACGATGTCGTCGGCGTGGGCGACGAACTCGTCCTCGCGCCCCGCCGGAATCGTCGCCCCGGCGGCGACGTCGTGGCCTCCACCGCCCCCGCCGACGGCACCGGCCGCCTCGCTCATCACGGCCGAGAGGTCGAGCCCCTGGCCGACCAGGCGGCCCGTCCCGCGCCCCGAGACCTTCGTCTCCTCGTCGCTCTTCGCCGCGAAGGCGATGATCGGCCGCCCGGCGTCGACGCCTTCGACGCCGAGGGCCATCCCCGCGACGATGCCCACGATGGTCTCCCGGATGGCGTCGCCCGCGTCGAAGTACTGGACGTGTGCTGCGCGCTCGACGCCGCGCTCCTGGACCCAGGTGAGTCCCTCCGAGAGGTTCCGCCGATGGTTCTGGAGGAGGGTGCGTGCGCGCTCGAGGGCGCCGTCGCGGTTGCCCAGACAGACCGCAAGCCCGACGTCGGCCCGCTCGTAGCGAGCGGTCGCGTTCAGGAGCGTCGAGAACTCGCTGGCGTCCCGGAGTTCGGTGCCGACGGCCTCCTCGGTCAGGGTGTAGGTCGTGCCGACGAGGTCGTCGACCTGGTCGGCCGGGACACCGCGCTCGATGGCGCGCCTGACGAGGGCGCTGACGACGGTCCGGCGCTCGTCGTCGGTCAGGTCGGCCCAGCGCCGCCAGTCACCGTCGCCGTCCGTCAGGTCCACGTCGAGGTCCCGGAGGAACGCGACGGCACCGGCCTCGTCGTTGGAGATGCCGGGAATGTCGACCTCGCTGCCGTACTCGAGGAGTTTCGGCAGGGGTCGCGTCTGGGTGCCGTAGAGCGCGAGGTCGGTCGCCTCCGCCAGGACGTCGACCTCGATTCCCTCCTCGACCAGCGCTCGGTTGGCTCCGACGAGTTCGCCGCCCACGGCCTGCATGTCGCCGATAGCACCGACGACGGCGAGCGCGGCCAGGTCCCGGTTGTCGGTGGGGTCCCCGGTGTCGACCGCGGCCGCGAGCGCCCGGGCGAGGACGTACGCCGCGCCGGCACCCGACAGTTCGCTCGCCCCGTCGATGCCTTCCAGAAGCGGATTCAGGTGGTACTCGGTGTCGGCGTCGGCCGGCTGGTGGTGGTCGGCGATCACGGGCGTGAAGTCGCCCGCCGCCTCGTGGGCGGCGATGGCGTCGAGTTGCCCGCTCCCGAAGTCGGTGAACAGCACCGTCTCGTGGTCCGTCGCGGCGATGGTCGCGATCTCGCGGTCGTCGAGCTGGTTCTTGAAGACGACCTCGAAAGGGACCCCCGCGCGTTCGAGGGCGGTCGCGGCGACGGCCGCGCTGGTCAGGCCGTCGGCGTCGATGTGGGAGGCCAGCAGGACCGACTCGGCCTCGCACAGCGGCCGGGCGCAGGCCGCCGCGCGGTCGTCCAGCGCTGGAACGGGACCCATTCGGGAATGGGTTGGCGCCGGATCGGGTATAAATCTCCGGTCGGCGGGCCATCGACGGGGCCGCCCGCCCGTGGCGTCTCCGACTACAGGTCGTCCACCACGGCACGCGCCAGCGACTCGAAGTCCGCACGGTCGGGGACGACGTCGACGTCGACACCCGCGCCCTCGGCCGTGTCACGGGTCGGCTGGCCGATGGCCCCGACGACGGCGTCCGCGAGCCCCGCGCGGGCGGCGTCTCCCTCGTCTCGCTCGGCGGCGATCTCGAGGAAGTGCTCGACAGTGAGCGAAGAGGTGAACAGCGCGGCGTCCAGTTCCCCGGCGGCAGCGCGCTCGACGGAGACGCCCGCGTCTGCCGGCCGAACGAGGCGGTACAGGACCGTCTCGTGGACGTACGCGCCCGCGTTCTCGAACCCCTCCAGGAGGACCGGGGAGCCGTGGTCGCTCCGGGCGACCTCGATGCGCGCGCCGTCGACCGCGTCGGCCAGTTCGCGGACGAGGCCCGCAGAGGAGAACTCGGCGGGGACCACGTCCACCTCGTAGCCCGCGTCGCCGAGCGCCTCGGCCGTGGGGGCGCCGATGGCACAGAGGGTTGCCTCGCCGGGCTGCCAGTCGGCCGCCGCGACGAGTTCCGCCCCCGTCTTGCTCGTCAGGACGACGTAGTCGGCGTCGGTGCGCGGCGTCGCGTCCGTCGGCTCGACGGCGAGCATCGGATCGGGAACGGGCTCGGCGCCGAGTGACTCGAGCAGGTCGACGGCGGCCTCGATGCGCTCGTCGTCGGGTCGGAAGACAGCGACGGCAGGGCGGTCCTCAGGCATCGTCGACCTCCGTGGATGCCGAGTGGGGGAGCATGGCCCCGAGGACCTCGGTGCGGATGCCCGCCACCTCGCCGATCACCGTAATCGCCGGCGGGTCGATGCCGACCTCGTCGCGCGCGTCCACGATAGTCGACAGGGTCCCCGTCGCGACCTGCTGGGCCGGCCAGGTCGCCCGTTCGACCATCGCGACCGGCGTCTCGGGGTCCATCCCGCCCTCGATCAGCGCCGTGGTGTACTCGGGGAGCCGCGTGACGCCCATCAGGACGACGATGGTCCCGCCCGCCTCGGCGAGTGCGGTCCAGTCGACAGACGACTCCGTCTTCGTCGGGTCCTCGTGGCCGGTTACGACGGTCACGGAGGAGGCGTGGTCGCGGTGGGTGACGGGAATCCCGGCCACGCCCGGGCCACCGATCGCGGAGGTGATGCCCGGGACGACCTCGAAGGGGACGCCGTACTCGGCGAGGTGGCGCATCTCCTCGCCACCCCGCCCGAAGACCGTCGGGTCGCCGCCCTTGAGTCGAACCACATTCTTTCCCTCGTGGGCGAGTTCGACGAGGCGGTCGTTGATGTAGGCCTGCGAGGTCCCCTCCCCGTGGGCGCGCTTGCCGACGTCCTCCCGTCGGTCCTCGGGAATTTCGGCCAGGATGTCCGGGCCCGGGAGCTTGTCGTGGAGGACCACGTCGGCAGTTTCGAGAAGCTCCCGGGCCTTCACCGTGAGGAGGTCCGGATCGCCGGGTCCGCTACCCACGAGGGAAACTGTCCCGACGTCGGACGTGGGCCGGTGCCCGTGGTCGTCGTCCGTGTTCTCCCCGGTCATGTCTCCCGTTTGGCTTCGTCCGGGCCATCGCGGCGTGCGGCCTGGATCAGGTCGGCTGCACCGCGGTCGGCCAGGTCCGCGGCGAAGTCCACGGCGGCCTCGGCGTGGTTCTCCGCGGGCAGTTCCCGCGTCGCCGCGACCGCCTCGGTGCCGTCGCGGGACTGGACCCGGACCGTCGTGGCGACGATTTCACCGCGCAGGCGGGCGTGGATTCCGACCGGCGCGACGCAGCCACCGCCGAGTTCCGAAAGGATGGTCCGTTCGACGGTCGCCCTGACGCGCGAGGGCGGGTGGTCGAGCACGTCGTGAACGAGTTCGGCGGCCTCGCCGTCCGAACGGGCCGTAATGGCGAGCGCGCCCTGGCCGGGCGCCGGGACGAACTCGGTCGGATCCAGGGGCTGTGCGTGGACGTGGTGGGTCAACCCGGTGCGTTCGAGCCCCGCCTCGGCGAGGACGATGGCGTCGTACTCGGTGTCGACGTCGCGCTCGAGCGAACGGCGCTCGATTTCGGAGAGGTCGTCGAACCACTCGTCGACCGACCGCTCGAATTCCGCACCCTCCCAGCCGTCGGCTGCTTCACCGTCCCCGTCCGCCTCGGCGGCCTCGACGCGCGCCTGGTGTTCGCGCTGCCGGTGTGGGGCCAGCAGTTTCTCGAGGCGCGTGTCGACGTTGCCCCGGAGCCCGACGACCTCGAGATCGTCCCGATGGGCCAGCAGTTGTGCGCGCCGCCGGAGGCTCGCCGTGCCGACGGTCGCGCCGTTGGGGAGGTCGTCGAGGGCGGTTCCGTCCGGCGTCACGAGGACGTCCCGGGCGGGGGCGCGCTCGGGCACGCCCGCGACGACGAGCTCCGGGGGCTGGTCGGTCGGGACGTCCTTCATCGAGTGGACCGCGGCGTCGACGGTGTCGTCGAGGACCTCCTCGTCGAGCGCGCGGACGAACGCGCCAGTCGTCCCGAGTTCGGCGATCAGTTCGTCGCGAATTTCGTCGCCGGGCGTGCTGACCTCGACGAGGTCGACGGTGACCCGTCGCTCCTCCAGGGCGGCCTTCACGGCGCCCGCCTGGCGGGTGGCGAGATCCGAGCCGCGCGTCGCCAGACGGATCGTCCGACCGCGGTTGCTCATTACCCTCCTCTGGACCCTCGGGCGGTAAAAGCACACCACATCCGCCGCCGCGTCACCACGGTTCGTCCTTCAGACCGAGGGCGTAGGCGATGGCGTTCGTCCCGACGTGGAGGACGGGCGTGACGAGGACCACCGCCAGCAGGACCGGGCCGGTGAACGTGGCTGCGAACCACTCCGGTGCCGTGAGCAGCGCCAGGACGAGGGCACCCGCGACGAAGTCGAGCTGGTCGAGGACTGGAACCGGGGCACCCCGGGTGCGGCCGATGCGGCGCTTCAGGAACGACGCGGCGACGTCTCCGAGCATGGCCCCGAGCGGGAGGTTCAGGGCCGCCGGAACCGGGAAGGTCGGGAGTGACCTTCCCAGCGCGTCACCGAGCGGGGGTGCGAGCTGACTCAGCCCCAGTGCGACGGCGGCGCCGGCGATCCAGCCCCCGGTGGTCCCCCGCCAGGTCTTGCCGTCGCCGAGGAGTCGCTCGCCGCGCCAGGTCCGGCCGCCGTCGATCGGCGGACCACCCCCGACCAGGACGGCGACGTTGTTGGGCACGTAGGCCGGCAGCATGACCCAGATGGCGGTCGCGACGACGCCGAGGGTGCTCATGGCCGCCGACTCGACGCCCCGGGTCTTGTAGCCGTCGGAAGCGTCGGTGGGCCGGTGCCAGGACGCAAGCCGGCAGCCCCCCGGCGGTAGTCTCATACGGCGTGCGATCCAACGATGCGCCATGATCCCGCCGCTCGCGCGCCGGTTCGTCGCGGGCGAGACGGCCGCGGGCGGCATCGACCGCGCCCGGGTGCTCGACGACGACGGGCTCGGGGCGATCCTCAATCTCCTCGGGGAACACTACGAGCGGCGTGTGCCGGCCGACGCCGACACGGCGGCCTACCTGCGCCTGCTGGAGGACCTCGCTCCGACCGACCTGCGGGCCTGCGTGTCGGTCAAACCCACCCAGCTCGGACTCGGGGTCGCCGAGCCGATATTCCGCGAGAACCTCTCGCGGCTGGTGGCCCGGGCCGACGAGACGGGCGGCTTCGTCTGGCTCGACATGGAAGGCCACGACACCGTCGACGCCACGCTCGACGCCTTCGAAGAGCACGCCCGAGCGGGACGGCCGGTCGGCGTGGCGATCCAGGCGAATCTCAGGCGGACCGGCGACGACCTCGACCGGCTGGTCGACCTGCCGGGCAAGATCCGGCTGGTCAAGGGCGCCTACAGCCCGCCGGCGGATGTCGCCTATCGGAACCGCGACCGCGTCGACGAGGCGTTCCGCATCCACCTGCGCTCCCTCTTCGAAACGATGGACGGGGGAATCGCCGTCGGGAGTCACGACCCGGCGATGCTCGACCTGGCGGCCGGCCTCCACGACGAATTCGGAACGCCCTACGAGGTCCAGATGCTCATGGGCGTCCGGGAGGACGCCCAGCGCCGGCTCGCGACCGACAGGGAGGTCTGGCAGTACGTCCCCTACGGCGATAGCTGGCTCTCGTACTTCTATCGGCGCGTCACGGAACGCCGGGCGAACCTCCGGTTTGCCATCCGGGCGCTGGTGCCCTGGTAGGCGACGCGGGAGGGGTGGCGTCTCGCGGCGCGGGCCCGACGCGAAGGAACAAGCTGATAACGCACCCGGGTGGTAGCTCACACCAATGGCGACCTGGAAGCGCGACTTCGCCAGTGGGCTCATCATCCTCGTCCCCATCCTGGTGACGGCCTACATCATCTTCTGGGTCTACAACGCACTCGCCGGGATTCCGATTCCCACTATCGGCAATCCGGTCTTCCGGGTCGCGATCACCGTGACCGTCTTCGTGCTGCTCGTCTTCGCCGTGGGATACCTGATGCGAACGGCGCTCGGCACGGTCCTGGAGCGGACCCTCGACGACGTGATGAACCAGCTGCCCGGCCTCCGGGTGGTCTACAACGCCTCGAAGATGGCCGTCGAGACGGCCCTCGGCGGGACCGACGAGCTCCAGGCCCCGGTCAAGATCGAGACCTGGCAAGGCCTTCGCATGACCGCGTTCAAGACCGGCAAGACCGCCGCGGACGGACGGGACATCCTCTTTCTCCCGACGGCACCGAACATCACCTCCGGGTTCGTCATCGAGGTCGAACCGGACCAGTACGACCAGATCGACGAGAGCGTCGAGGACGCCCTCACGCGGATCCTCAGCGCCGGCTTCGGCGACACGAACGAGGAGGACGTCACCGCGTCGCTCCTCGAGGGCGTCGACGTGGTCGAGGGCCCCCAGTCCGACGGCGACGGGGGGGAGGACGACGCGAGTGCAACGGCGGACGAGACGTCGGCGAACCCGGACGACGGCGACGACTGAGGCGAGCCAGGCACTCCCGTCACCGACCGGTGGAGGGCGCGCAGTCACGTCCCGCCGGCCATCACAGAGATGAGACGCTTCCCGAGGTCGATATACTTATCCGCCGGGACGCCCAGGTGTCGACCATGGCAGACGCGACGGGACGCGCGCTGGCCCACGACGCGCTCGCGACCCTGAAACACCTCGCCCTGATCGGTGCCGTGGACGGGCAGGCGAAGCTCTCGTGTGCGGATCTGGCCGACCGACTGGACACCTCGACGCAGACGGCCTCGCGGCGCCTCCAGCAACTCGAGGAGCGCGACCAGATCGACCGCGAGGTCGTCAGCGACGGCCAGTGGGTGTCGATCACCGAGCCGGGCGTCAAGCGCCTCCGCTCGGAGTACGACGCCTACCGGCGCATCTTCGAGGCCGCGGCGACCGTCGAACTCGTCGGGACGGTCACCAGCGGCATGGGCGAGGGGCGCCACTACATCACCCTCCCGGGGTACATGGCCCAGTTCACGGAGTTGCTGGGCTACGAGCCCTTCCCGGGGACGTTGAACGTGGACCTCGACGAGGAGAGCGTGCGGGAGCGCGCCCGCCTCTCGGGGATCGAACCGGTCGAAATCGAGGGCTGGGAGGACGACGAGCGGACCTACGGCCCGGCCTACTGTTACCCCGCGACGGTGGTCGCCGGCGACGAGTCGGTGGCCGAGACCCACGTCATCGCCCCGGAGCGGACCCACCACGGCGAAGACCAGCTCGAGGTGATCGCGCCGGTCAAACTCCGCGACGAACTCGACCTTGCCGACGACAACGAGGTGATCGTCCGTGTCACGGAGTAGCGACGTCGCGGAGACGGACGAGTCGGTCGCCGCAGCCGTCGACGCGTTCAGGCGCGGCACCCCGGTCTGCATCCACGACGCCGCCGACCGCGAGGGAGAGACCGACCTCGTCTACCCGGCCGGCGCCGTCTCGCCCGAGGCGGTCGCGCGACTGCGCAACGACGCCGGCGGCCTGGTCTGTGTCGCACTCGGCGACGCCGTCGCGGAGTCCTTCGAGTTGCCCTTCCTCCATGACGTCGTCGATCACCCGGCGGCAGACGCCCACGACCTCGGCTACGACGAGCGCTCCTCGTTCTCGCTGACGGTCAACCACCGCGACACCTACACGGGAATCACCGACGAGGACCGCTCGGTGACGATCCGCGCGCTGGCCGACGCCGCCGCCGATCCGGCGAACACCGACTTCGCGGCCGAGTTCCGAACGCCCGGCCACGTCCACCTGCTCCGGGCCGCGCCGGACCTGATCGGCGACCGGCAGGGCCACACCGAACTGGGGCTGGCCGTGGCCGCCGCGGCCGACCTGCCACCCGCGGTCGTCGTCTGCGAGATGCTCGACGACGAGACGGGCCGGGCGCTCCCGACCGCGGACGCCCGCGCCTACGCGGACCGCCACGGCCTCCCCTACGTCGAGGGCGCCCGGGTGCTCCAGCACCTCAGCTGACGGCCCGGTTCTCGCGGCCCTACTCGCCAAATCGCGATCGGCGCCGAGCCCTGCGTCCGCGGTACGGAAACTGTTAAGGAGAGATTGTCCGAAGTGAGTGCACTACCAATGGGATTCGACGAGATGGACGTCGACACGATCTGGATCGACGGGGAGTTCCAGGACTGGGAGGACGCCCAGGTCCACGTGCTCACCCACGGGCTCCACTACGGCACCGGCGTCTTCGAGGGGGTGCGCTGTTACGACACCGACGACGGCCCGGCCATCTTCCGCTGGGAGGACCACCTCGATCGGTTCTACCAGTCGGCCAAGCCCTACGATATGGAGATTCCCTTCGAGCCCGAGGCGGTCACCGAGGCCACCCTCGAACTCCTCCGGCGCGAGGACCTCGAGTCCTGTTACATCCGCCCGATCGCCTTCTACGGCTACGAGGAACTCGGCCTCAATCCGAGCAACTGCCCCGTGACCGTCGCCGTCGCCGCCTGGCCCTGGGGCGCCTACCTCGGCGAGGAGGCCCTCGAGGAGGGCGTCGACGTCGCCATCTCCTCCTGGCGCAAGTACGGCTCCGACAAGATCCCGACCAACGCGAAGACCACCGGCGCGTACGTCAACAGCGTCCTCGCGTCCCTGGAGGCCACGGGCAACGACTACGTCGAGGCCATCCTCCTCAACGAGGCCGGCAACGTCGCCGAAGGACCCGGCGAGAACCTCTTTCTCGTGCGCGACGGCGAGATCCACACCCCCGGCCTCTCCGAGGCCAACCTCGACGGGATCACGCGCCGGTCGGTGATCCAGCTCGCCCGGGACCTCGGGTACACCGTCCACGACGACGCGGCCATTTCGCGTGGCGAACTCTACACCGCCGACGAACTGTTCTTCTCGGGAACGGCCGCGGAGGTGACGCCCATCAGGAGCGTCGACGACAACCAGATCGGGTCCGGCACGAAGGGGCCGGTCACCGACGAGATCCAGGCCGAGTTCTTCGACGTCGTCGAGACCATGCCCGAGGCCTACGCCGACTGGTTCACCCCCGTCGACGCGTAGTCCGCGACGGTTTGTGGGCGAGGATGTCGACGGTCCCGCCAGCGGCCGATCCTGATCCGCCCGCCCGGCCGTCGTCCCCCGCCGACTCGCGCGTCGATTCGACCGTCGATAGGCGAGCTCGGAGCCCCTGCAGCCGCTCGTCGATGGCCGCCGGGTCGCCCGCGCGGAGTTCGCGGGCCACCCGTCGCGCACCCGCGAGTTGATCGAGGGCGGCGCGGTACCGATCGGCGGCGGCCCCCTCGCGCCCGGCCAGCCGGCAGTCGTCGGCCTCGCGTCGCAGTTGTGCGGCCAGCCCGGCGCGGGCGTCGATCAGCGCCGTCGCCACGTCCTCGACGCGCGCCGGGAGATCGTCGACGTCCCCCGTGAAGTCGACGGGCGTCCCCCAGCCGGCCGTCAGGGCTGCACGGTAGTGCTCGAGGGCGGCCGCCCACGCGGGGACAGCGGCTTCGAGGTCGTCTGCCTTCCGCGCCGTCTCGTGGGCGTCCCGGGCCAGGGCGAGGGGCAACCGGGAGAGGCGGCCGACCCGCTCGTCGACGCGTTCGATCTCCGTCTCGATTGCCCCGAGGAGGTCGAAGCCCTGGCCGCGGGCCGCCTCGCGGGCCGTCTCGAGGTGGTCGCGCGCGTCGCGGTAGACCTCGAGTGCGGCGTCCCAGTCCTCCGCGTCGGTCAGGCGGTCGGCCTCTTCGAGAAGTGTCTTCGCCCGTGCCACGTGGCTCCGCGCTCGCGTCCGGTCGCGTTCGGTCGTGACGGTCGCCACCCGTTCCTCCAGGGCCGCGGCCACCCGCTCGGGTCCCGCCTCGATGCGACGCCGGGCCAGCGAGAGTTGCTCGTCGATGGCCGCCTGGGCAGCATCCGTCGCCGCCCGGTCGCCCGCTTCGATGGCCGCCCCGAGGGCGGTGACGTGCTCCCGGGCGGTGTCGAGTGCGGCGAGCACGCGCTGGTGGGTGTCGCTGGCTCGCTCCAGGAAGTCGGCAGCCGCCTCGGTCGGGGCCCCGCGCTCGACGGGGACCCGTACCGTCCCCCGGTTCCAGGTCCTGATCGCCAGGCTGGACCGGAGGAGCCCGCTGGTGGCCTCGACCGAGCGCACGTCGCGGTAGTCGACGGTGTCCACGACGCGGTCCGCCCGAACGACGTACACCGTCCGGTCCGTCAGCACCACGGCCCACTCCCCGTCGGTGGACTGCCCGAGTGCCACCTCGCCCTCGTCCGTCTCCCGGACGACGCGCGTTCGCGCCGCGAGCCGGTAGCTCACCGACTCCGCCGCCGAGAGTACGGACTCGATGCCGTTTGGCTGCTCACCTGCCGTCGGTCCCCCGCGGTCCGGGGACCGGTTGGTTCCCCCACGTTCGAACATCGGCGACCCCCACGGTCGTGTTATCGTATCGACGTGACACGGGACCTTAATCCTTGCCAAGCGATCACGTTGGACAGGGAGTAGCCGGCGGTCCGCGGGTCCCGTCTCGCACTGGCGTGGCGCCGATCAGTGTGTGCCCGTCGACGCTGCCAGCGCGTCGCCCTGCCAGAACGAGGAGTCCTTCTCGAGCTTGGGTACCCAGGTGTCCTCGTCGGGCGCGAGCAACGCCACGCGCGAGGCGGGCACCTCCTTCAGCACGTCGTGGGCGGGCAGGAACGGCTGCATCTCCTCGGCGAAGGCCACGACGTCCTCGTGTTCGGGCATGTTGTCCCGGTCCAGTCGGCCGCGCGAGTGGCCCACGTGCATGTAGGCCTTCAGCTCGACGAAGTCCGCGTCCGCCCGGTCGCACATCGCCGCGTACCACTCGGGGTGGTGGGCGTTGTGGTCGCCGACGAGGGTGGTCCTGATCACGGTCCGCGTGTCGTCCTTCCCGGCGAGTACGTCGAGCGTCTCGATCAGGGACTCCCAGGCCCCGTCCTCGACGGCCTTGACCGTCGACTCGAAGGTGCCGCGGTCCGGCGCGTCCACGGAGACGTACAGTTGCGTCGGGTCACAGTCGGCGAGAACGTCGGGCTTCGTGCCGTTCGAGACCAGGAACGTCGTAATCGATCGCTCGTGGAACTCCTCGATGAGTTCCGGAAGGTAGGGATAGAGCGTGGGCTCCCCGTCCAGCGAGATGGCGACGTGGCGGGGTTCCAAGGCACCCTCGAAGACGTCCTCGGGGACCTGGTCGTTTCCGCCGAAGCCCGCGAGGAGTTCGCGCTGCAACTCGATGGAGGCGTCCGCGACAGCCGCGGGGTCGTCCCACTGGACGTCGCCGAGTTCGTAGGCGTGACCGGCGTGGTCGCGCCAGCAGAAGACACAGCGCTCGTTGCACTTGACGACCGGCGTCATCTGGATGCAGCGGTGGGACTCTATCCCATAGAATATATTTTTATAACATTTCCCCTCCCCCCGAAGGGCGTTTTTCGTCCAGCCGCACGTCTGGACCGCCGTGTGATTCTCGCTGTGGTAGTTCGGGTCGTCTACCTGTTTCGGCCCGCCCGATTCGCTCATTATAGCGGTGAAGCCATTCCAGGCTAAAACCTTCTTTCCCTTCTGAACCTCACCAAGCCGTGCTTTTCGATCAACGAGCCTCAGTAGGAATTCTCAACCGAGGCCGTACGCCGTTCCACACACAGGACAGCACTGCCAGTGTGATTCGAGATCCGTTTCACAGATCGCACATTCACCAGGAGTCAATGGTTTTTCACCGATATCGTTCTTCCCTGCAATCTTGCGTTCTGTATTCGATAGCAACCTTCCAGTGATCGAGTGGTTATAGGTTCGATTGAGACCATTGCTCTCGCGCTTGTGCCCGAGCAGCAGTTTGATCTCCTCATCGTTTAGCCCGTAATCCTGCTTGGCGATGGTCGTCCAGTAGTGCCGAAAGTTGTGGGGATTCACCGGCTTGTCGGCGCCAGCGAGATCAGCTCGATGTTGGATCATCCGTCTAATCGTGCCCTGGCAGAGAGGCTGATCGGGTTTCGTATAGTGATGGTCGAGATCGCCGATGAACAAGTACGCATCCGGGTCATCGGCGAGCGGGTGGACGTCGATCCATTCTGCGAGATACGGTGCCGCTCCGAAGAGTGGACGACGTTCGCTCCGTTCAGCAGCCCCTTTCAGACCATCTCGGTCGGTGTTCAGCGAGAACCAGCCTTCCTCAGTATCGACGTCCCCGATGCGAAGCCCCTGTATCGCGCTGATGCGCTGTCCAGTGTTGAGGAACATCTCGAGGATCGCACGATTGCGGGGTTCGGTGACGTTGCTCCTGAGGGCCTCCACCTCTTCAGGAGTGAACAGGTCGGCCTCGTCGTGTTTCGGTTCGCTAGGTTTGCCGAAGACAACGATGTCCTCGGGGTGTCCAAGATCGTGATACCAGATGAACGTCCGACCTGCAGACTGTATTCTCTGAACCGTCGTTTTGGCCAGGCCATCCGGCTTGACGTTCGGGTTCGAGCCATCGTGCATGGCCTGCATCTCGGCGTCAAACTGCTCGGGTGAAACCGCAAGAAGCTCTGGGAGTCCCCGTTCGGCGACCTTACGCATCTCTCGGAGGTAGCCTTGGACAGTTCCGATTGCGAACTCTCCTGGTTCGCCATTCGGCCATGTGAATTCATGTGGGGATTCGTTCGGGTGGAGCGCGGAGGACCATTCGAGCAATGCCTCGGTCGTCTGTGGTGGAAGCGTCCCGTCCTGGCCGTAGCGTTCGATTCGTTTGCGTTCGTTACGGAGTTTCGTCTGTGGTCCCTGTGCCATCGTCGCTCACCGACCTACCTGTGTGAAGATTCCATTCATGCGTTGCTCAGGGGCATCTGGTCTAACGCCCCTCGCCCATCAGGGGCGAATAAAATCGACGTGTACTGTGACCGTTCTACCGACCACCTCGAGTCCCCATTTTTCACAATCGACGAATACGTCCGGAAGAAGTCTTCTCTCGTTAAATCACATCTAGTTCGTGGCCCTCGCCACCGGCCAGGCACCCGTTACTCACCCAACCCCACAGCAACGCACAAACCGGCCGATCCCGGGCGTCTAGACCCGAACAAGGTCGAATCGCAGACACTCAATCGACCCCGGTCGTCGCGAAACCACGTGGGCCTCCAGTCGTCCACACACGTCCGCAGTCGGGCGGTTATTCGCGCAGGTTGGGTGTGGGCGTGCTAGTGGCCCCGTCCTCGGAGTCGTTGAACCAGCCCCGACGGGGGGACTCGGGCTCTCTTGGTTCGGATTCCGGGTCGTTCCATCTCGACTGACCAGGGGCTCCTGCTCGCTCACACCCCGCCCTGCTAGTGCTCACAACGTGACTTCTTACGGATTGTGCGTTCGATCGTGCGGGGAAGACGGAGGGGCGAGAACTGCCTAGCGAGCCGTTCGGGGTCGGTCGTTTGCTGTTGTGGGGGTGTGATTCATTGCAAATCTACGGCCTCTGTAGACTGTAGCCGGTATTTTCAGATGTCGACCACCGGTGTTTAATCGAGCCGGAGTGGGCGATGCGCTGGCAACGTATCGGCATCCGATTCACGATGGAACCTGAACATAGGGTTTACAGGGTGAAGTATAGTGAGCCGAGTTCGAACCGCCCGTAGAGGAGGGCGAATATAAACGGAGTCACAACCATCAGACCGCCACCGCCCCAGGTCCCTCTCCGTTGCAAGCCTCGTTTTCTCTGGTGTGGTCCTCAGTCTTTTTTGAGAAACCTGGCGTACTTACAGCCCAGGTAGGGCTATTGGCCGGAGCCATCGGCCTAATACGTAACGCTGCGTTTGCCCCGGAGCTACCCCGTGACCGTCGGCTGGCGTCTACGTTCCTAGAGAACGCATTCGAGTACGGAGTATTGGTCATGGGTTGGGGTCGCTAACTACTGGTTGCAATAGTCGTTCCGGATGCCAGTGATGTCCTGGTCACCGTTTTCGTTGCAGTACTGGTTTTCCGGTTCGGTCGCCTCTGGGGTGATTTGAAAGCTCACAAACTAGCGTTCGAAACCTCTGAAAGCGAATACCGACGTCAGTACGTTCGAGCTGCATTGGTCGCATAGAATCGGTATCTGTCTCGTATACTCAGAAGGTTTATTTGACAGCCAAATATACTAAAAGACATGCCATGTATGATTTGACTGGATTCCAGCGAGATCTACTCTACGTCATCGCGGGGAAAGACCAGCCACACGGCCTCGCAATCAAAGACGACCTCGAAGAATACTACGAAACGGAGATCCATCACGGCCGGCTCTATCCCAACCTCGACACACTCGTCGACAAAGGCCTGGTCGAGAAAGGGCAGAAAGATCGTCGCACCAACTTCTATAACGTGACGAAACGCGGCACACGAGAGATCGAAGCCCGACGTGAGTGGGAACAGCAGTACATCGGGACCTGAGTCGACAGCAATGGATTACCCGTCGCCTCGGAGCCGACCAGCCACTTTCTCTTTCCTCGCGTTGATGGCGGGAGTCTATCTGGGTCAACTCGCACTGGCTGGCAGTCTCAGTTCCGAGGCCGCGTTCACGGTTATCGACGGCCTTCACTGGTTCGTGTACACACTGCTGAATCCATGGCTGCACTCCTATCACCTGCACATCCTGCAAAACGCATTGATCGTCGGCCTGCTCGGATGGTGGGCGGAAGGAACAGTCGGCTCCGACAGCTTCACGATCGCCGTCATCCTTTCCGGGTACACCACGAACCTGGCCCCGTATTTCGTCGGTTTGGGCGGCCTCGGTGTCGGTGCCAGCGGTATCACGAACATGCTCTGGGCGTTCTTCCTCGCCTCACAGCTCCTGGGATACATGCACGCAATGGCCGCCGAACAGGGAAGCAAGCGCCAGGCGATGATCCACCTCGGCTGGGTCTTCGTCGCCCTCATCTTCGTTGTGAAGACAGTGGCCGAATTCGTCGGGTACATTCCGGCCCCGGATAACGCGGCTACCGGAGCTCACCTACTCGGCGTACTGCTCGGATTCTGCTGGTTCATCCTCCGCCATACCGATCTCACCGCTCGCATCCCCTTCGACGTACAGGCCTCATAGCTGACGGTCACCGGGTGTAATATGCCAGACGTCTGTAGAACCGGGTCTGCACTGGGTGACACGGTACCGTTGGTGAACGGATTCCCGTTCAGCAGGGGCCTGGTCGCCCGCAATAGCTTACGGGATTCAGGCCTGATTCGGTAGAGAGGACGCTCCAAAGCCCTCGACTCGGTCGTGGTCGCTGACCGACATATCTCCGCTTCGCTCCGATAGTGGTCGCTCAGCGACGCTCCGCTGGCGCGACTGTGCCTGGCCCTTTCAATCCACCGGGGGAGTGGGTTGTGGCCAGAGGGGGCTTTCCCCGGGTAACACGAACGGGTTTGTTTATCTGCCCCTCCAAGGGTGGAGGGTTCTTCGTGAATCAGCTACCGCGTAGTCGGTCGATTCGTGGCATCGTGCGTGGACTGCTCCGCAGTGATGGACGACGGACGTCGGGGTGGCCCAATCGGTGTCCGCACCGATCCGAAGATCGGTGTCGGCAGGTGATTGACGGTGACCGCCTCGAGGCCTGTGAGTACTGTGGGTTGGTGCTGGAGCGACGATCGACGACAGTCGTGGTTGATCCGAGTGAGATGACCACGTCGACTACCGAGCCACAGGCTGGGGGAATCCGATGAGTCGCTATCGCTTCCGGATCGAATTCTGGACCCGTGACGGCGAGCGACGGCGAGTGACGTTCATGGGTGACATGAACGGGCTCCGGTGGTTTCGTCGGGAGAAGGTCTTCGAGGACGGCCAGTGGACACGACGGAGTCACGAGCAGGTCTCGGCCCCGACCGTCGAGGTGCAGCCGGTGGGTGCCGGGTCGTTCGCGTGACCGTGACTAGTGGATGTCGTCGACTGATCCCGCACGCCGAGGAAAATTTACGAATAAACCGTCAACGGGACGGCCCACCGGACATCTGGACGTTTCGGTGGCAACACACCACCGGCCATCCCTCCGGCAGTCAAGCGAACAGCCTGCGGTGGTCTTCCAGACGCAAGCTGGGGACCACGATAGTAAAATACTTTACTCTTGCATATTTTTGTGTAAATATAGGGAATAATATGTATTTGGCCTGCGGCGAGAAGGCGCTAAAGACGATACTCGCGATCGAGCCTGGCGACACCATCGCCGGCGTCGCTCGGAAGATCGACGAGAACCGGGAGACGATTCGCCGGACCGTCGATCGCCTCGAAGCGGAGGGCTACGTCGAGTATGAGGATGGGCTCCACCTCGTCGATCACGCCGTGCGCGAGACCGGCCTGTCGTTCCTCGCGGCGTCGGCGGGCGTGTCACCGCCATCGATTTCGGAGGCCTACGTCCTCCCGCACTTCGCCGGGATGGACTTCGCCTACACGGCCATCGACGCCGTCTACGTCTGGACGCGCGGTGGCTATCAGGTCGCTCGCGACCCTGGCGATTACCCGCTGTTCGTTGCCGTCGAAGCGGACGACCTCGAGGAGTGGGAGCACTTTTTTGACCAGTTTGGCCTCACTGTCGCCCAGGAGCGCCGACCGGCTGATGACGTCGAGGGTCCGATTCAGATCGTCCTGGACCTGCGCGATACTGTCGAGGCGGAGTTGGTCGACGGACGCCCGGTTATACCCCTCGACGAAACGGTCGAGTTTGCCAACGAGCACTACGCAACGTTCCAATCGGCACTGGACATGCTGGACCGCATGTACGAGGACGTCGATACCGATGCTGACTACCGGATGGAGCCGGCCTGAGCATGAGCCAGAAAGAACGAAGCGAGGCACTCATCGACGTACTGGAAGACGACAATCGAATAGCGGCGACTCCCTTCGTATAGTTCGTCGGGCAGCCTCACCACGTTTTTGTATGTGTAGGATCTACACATAGTCATGGGGTCGACGGAGAAAACTCGGGTGGATTTCAACGCGCCGACACCGCTCGTCGAGCAGGTCGACAGGATTGCAGACCTCCTGGACATCTCTCGCACACAGCTGCTCATCGACGCACTCCGTGACGAGATCGACGACCTCGCCGCCGACGACGGGTTCACACGCGAACTGACGACCGCCTACTACGACGGTCGCATCGAGTTCGAGTTCGTCGAGTCGATCCTCGGCACGGAAGAAGCGATGCGGCTCAAGCTACTTCGAGATTCGCTCGACCGTGAGCCACCCGAGCCACAACTCGACGGTGACCTTCCCGCTCGCCAGGAGTTCTACGACGGGGAGGTACCGACGTGGCTGCCAGACGATGAGTCGGCTGGTGACGAGGACGACGTGGAGTCACGGGCGTAGCGATGGGGACGGGCCCACCAATCGTCGTCGACACGAACGTCCTGTTGAATCTTGCGACGCCAGTGGTCGACGGACGGGCCGTCGCGCCAACTGGCGACGACCCCTTTCGAGCCGTGCTCTCGACGTACGATGTGCACGTTCCAGCAGCCGTCCTCGGAGAGGTCGGTGACGCGATGGGGAGCGACGATCTGCTCTCGGTCGCGGCTGCTGCCGTCATGCAAGCGACACGGCACCTGACGGTCCACGACGTTGCGGCTCGGACGGAGGCGCAGCTCGACTTCGGATTGGACCGCGGTGAATCGCATGCGATCTGGCTAGCGAATGATCTCGACGCCCAGATGTTCGTCACTGACGAGTTCAACTCGACGAACTACCTCTTTGTCGCCCTTGCGCTCGACGACCGCAATACGTTGTTCACCACCCCTCATATGTGCTGTTTCCTCGCCAACCGTGATGTCCTCGACACGAACTACGTCGACGCGTTACTGTCGTACTACGTCGACACGAAGGGGTGGGATAGGCAGTATGTCGAGCGGCTTCGCCGTCGCTATCTTGGCCAGTAGGGGTTCTTATCCGCAGACGGCTTCGAAGCGGTCCGATTGGCATTGGCGTCTGCCAATACACCTCGATTCGACCGAGTCCCGGTCTTTTCGATGATTCAGGATGACCACGTGACGACCGCGTTTGCACAGGAACACGTGAATCTGCGAGACGAAGACGAAGGGCGATTTCGTGTGTTCGGTGCTCCTCGACGAGGGGTCGCCATCGAACGCGCAGACTGGCCACTCGTTGGGGAGATCAAGACTGCCGGCGGTCTGTCGCTTGGTGATGCCCACGCCGTGGCGCTTGCAGACGAACTCGAGGCGACGCTCGTCGTCGGTGCCGACGGGGAGTTCGACGATCTACCGGTCGACATCGAGATCGAGCGGATACTGGATCACGGTGTCTAACTCACGTTTTCCCTGCACGGCGCAGTTCGAGCGTCACGACGTTGCCCTCTGCAGCAGTCCGGTCCACGGAGAGGCTTCCACCTGACGTTCGAACGACGAGATAGACGAACCACAATGCGAGCTCAGTCGGGTGAAACGTGGGACTCAACCGGTCCCCCTCCGCCAGCGATTCGTATTCGATTTCGGGGATTGCCGCGCCGTCGTCACGGACGTCGATGGACACGGTCGATTCGTCGGCCCGAACGACGATTTCCACGGTCGGTGCTGCCGTCTCGGTGTGTTGGATGGCTTGTTCGACCAGATCGGCGATCGCCCGGTCGAGCAAGGGGACTGCTGTGACGACTGCCGACTCCGGACTGGTGACCGAAATCGTCGCGTCGGGATGGTCCTCTTGGAGCCTCGGCACCAGTTTGTCGAGGAGCGAGGCGACGTCGATTCGCTCTGGTGATGGCTCTGCCGTCAGGAGCCGCACGATGTGATGGTGGTCCTGGAAGATCGAGAGCAATCGCTCGGTTGCTGCCTCGATTCGCTGAAACTGTACCCGGTCGGTGTCGGTGGTCGAGGACTCGAGGAGTGATGACGCGGCCTGGATCACGTTGACCTGGTTGCGCAGGTTGTGTTTCAGGAGGTGATCGATGGTCCGGATGTGCTGGTCTCGGATCGTTCGGTCGGACATGTCTCGGCCGATCCCGACCACGCCTACGACGTCGTCACCATCAGTGAGTCGGCGTTTCCGGAATTCGTAGGGCACTTCGTTGCCGTGTTTCGTCGAGACGGTGGCCTCGACGACGTCGCTTCCCTCCGCGAGTGCGGTTGCAATCGACTCGGAGATTCGCGCCGTATCTTCAGCCACGAAGAACGCCTCGATATCCTTTCCGTCGAGTTCGTCGTCCGAGTATCCGGACCGTTTCCGCAACTCGTCGTTCCACCGCGTCAACGTGCCGTCGGGGGCCACGACGTAGAAGACATCCTGAATCGTATCGAGTGCGTCCTCGATGAACTCGCGCTCTCGCTCGAGTTCGGCCTGGACTCGCTGGCGCTCGGTGACGTCGATGATGACTGCCTGTCCGATGTCCTGGCCGGCATACTCGCCGGGGGCGGTCGAGACGAGGATCGACCGCGTCTCCCCATCTGGCAGGTGTAGCTCCATGGCCGTCGGCCCGGTGGAAGTTTTCTCCTCGACGACGCGTTGTAGCTCTGCTTTGGCCGTCTCGTGAAACTCAGGTGCGATGAATTCGAGGATCGATCGGCCGCGCAACTCCGTACGCGACTCGAACCCCAGGAGTTCGACCAAGGCGTCGTTGGACCAGCGGATCTCCCCGGATTCGTCGAAGAGATTGATCGGTGCAGGCGACGTTTTAATCAGCTGCTGGTACCGATTCTCACTCTCATTGCCGTGTGAATCGACCATCAGCAGTGCAGCTGTCGGCGGATAGTCGTTTGCATAACTGGGTTTCTCGATCTCTCGTGCGTTCCTGTACCACGTACAGACCCACTCATATATCCATTTGGGGCGATCTCCGACGGTAGCTGATCGACTGTGTTCTTGGCGAGTTTGGTCACCACTCACGCGAGGTGGCAGCGACGGCCATGCGTCTCGTTCGCGGCCAGTCTTCGAACACAGTCTCGACTGGGGCGTTGGATAAGCGCTCCACTGGTAGCTGTATTCCCCCGAGACGGCGGTCGCGGGGGCTGTTACCGAGACCGGTGACGGACCCTTGTCCTACCTCAGTCGACCGGATGAAACGCGGGCGCCGGCCTGGAACTCCTTCTCGTCGCTTCTCAATTCGGATCGCACGTTCTGATCTACGGAGTCAGCAGCTGTTGGAGTTCAGTTCGCTCACCGACGCGTCGTCGAGATCTCTCTTTCTGGACACACTCGTGTCACAAATAATCGTTCCTCGAACGAAGAAACTCTAACTCTGCCTTCAATTTCAGATCTGATCGTGATATCGAATATGGAGCGGGATCACGCTCCCGTGACATCATCATGGTAATCGTGGGTGGGGACTTGCTCGACGAGCCGGGGGTGATAGTACTCGATGAGATCGTGTAGCGTAGATACGATGCTATCGACGTATGCCTCTCGCGAGTCGAAGTCCTGTCTGACGATTTCATTCCGGACGACTTCCATCGGGCGATCCTTCCGCTCGAAACCCTCTGGAATATCCATTTCCTCAAGGAAGACTTCGGAGAGCCGTTCTTGCTCTTCGACGGGGACATCGTCTCTGCCAGTGAGATTGATCCTGACGATAGCCTTCTCACCATCCTCACGACCCGGAATATACGCGTTGTACAGAACGACGGACGGATGGTCTTCGTGAAGAGATTCGAGCCTCGTTTGAGTATTCGACGTTTGATACACGTCTACTTCCGGGAATTCCTCTAGTTGAGAAAGTACCCTCGTCGTCACCTCTGAAGTCAACTCCGAGTTATCGGCCGGAACACGTTTTTCGAGCGATTCTTCGAAGACGTCACTGAAGAACTCGGTCCCGTCGTGTTCGAGCGATTGGATCGTCTCCATCATTTGCTCGTACGTGATGACGGTATCGAACTCTCGCCTCTCGCTCTTGCTCACGTAAGCCTCCGGGGCGATGAGAGTCACTGAAAAATCGTGCCAGTCGCCTTTCTCGAGGTAATCTCTGCCCCGCTCGAAGTACCGCTCCACTTGGCGCTCTTGCATCGAGGCGTTAATTTTGTTCTCGATGAGGGCGATCTGGTTGCTTCCCTCAACCGTTTGGAATCCGGCCTCGATGTCTGATTCACCAGTTGCGGTGGTCACAGAGTGCTTGACGCCTCGAAATTCGTTGACAGCGGTATCGAAGCCAAGGCGGTCAGTAAACCAGTCACGAAATTCTTGTGATGTTTGGATCAACTGGACGACGACTAAGTCGACATCGCGCTCGACGACATACGAAACCGACCTCTCATGAGAACGCTCCATCTTGACCCGTGTTACCATCAGGTAGGTTCGATTATTTAGGAATTCCTCATTATTCGATGAGCTTTGCCACTGATTGAGAGGGAATTATTCTCGCTCGATTACTGACGCCTCGTCGAGATCGAGGTGGTCTTCAACGTCGGCTAGCAGCTCTTTGCCTTCGTCGCGGAGTTCCGTCGCTCGTTCGAGCGACACCTCCCCGTCTTCGAGTTGGGCGATAATATCACGGATGGGGTCCATCTTCTCGCCGATTTCGCCGTCGGAGTGGGTTGCGTCGGTCATGGTTACATCACGAATAGCACGTAGAGGGCAAGGCCGAGGACGATGGCGAGCAGTACGGCGATGGTGACGCGCTGGATGCGCTGGCGGCGTTCGTAGGTCGCCTCGACCTCGGCCGTCGCGGCCTCCTTCTCGCGTTCGTACTCGGCCTCGCGCTCGAGTGCCTCGACGGCGTGGTCGAGGCGGTTGTCCAACTCGGTGAGCCGCTCACGAGCCAGCGATTCGAGCGCGTGGTCCAGGCCATTGTCTGCCTCGGTGAGGACGGTCGAGACGTGGTCCTGGAAGGCATCGTCGAGCTCCGACTCGGCCTCTTCGAGTCGTCGCGTCGCGAGTCGCTCGTAGGCTCCCTCGAGGGACTCGGCGACAGTCTGGTGTTCTTCGAGGAGTGATTCCTTCTCGGGGACGACCGACCCGACGTGCGTCGGCGTCATGACGCGATAGTCGGCCACGTCGTCGGCGAGCGTCCGGTCGCGCTCGTGGCCGATGCCGACGACGATCGGCGTCTCTGTGTCGAAGATCGCTCGGCAGAGCCCGGGCTCGTTGAAGACGCGAAGCGTCGTGTCTGCGCCACCGCCTCTCGTGATCACGAGCAGGTCGACGTCGGGATCACGATCGAGGGCGCTGATCCCCTCGAGGAGCGTCGGCAGCGCCTTGTCGCCCTGGACGGATGCGTGGTGGACGACGACGTCGACATCGGGGTAGCGTTCGTGGATCGACGTGACGGCGTCCTCGCGAGCGTCGCTGTCGGCACTCGTGACGATGCCGATAGTCTCGGGGAGGTGGGGCAGTGGCTGTTTGTGCTCGTCGTCGAGCAGGCCGTCGGATTCGAGGGCCCGTTTGTGTTCCTGGTACTCCTGTTGGTAGGTCCCGTCGCCGAGTTCGACGACGTTGGAGACGAGGATCGAACAGTTGCCACGTGCTTCGTAATAGGAGAGGTCGCCGGCGACGGCGACCTGCGTGCCCTCCGCGAGGTCGTCGGTCGTTCGCGAGCGCCGCGAGCCGAAGATGATGCAGTGGATGCTGGCGTCGTCGTAGTCCAGGTCGAAGTGGACGTGGCCGTTGACGTCGCGGTAGTCGGTGACGTCTCCGACGACGTAGTCGAAGTACCCGTCGGCCGCCTCGACGATGTCGCTGATCTCGTCGTTGAGCTCGTCGACGGTGCAGACGGTGGCGTCTGCGAGGGCGTCGACGTCGGCGGTGGGTTCGGCGGGCGACTCGGCCATTCGGTCTAGATCGTGGTTGATTGGTGAGTATAAACCAATGGGTGCAGGTGCCGTTATACTGAAACCCTGATGGACGTGGGAGAGACTCCGTCAGTCACCATCGCCAAGGGCCTGGCGTATTCGCTTCAATTCTTCGCGGAGAAACGCCAGATCCGCTGCTGCTGGATTCTCTCCGTCAATCTGATCGTATGTGAGCCGAACCTGTTTTTCGGCCTCTGCAAGCCTGTCGCCCGTCGAGGGGCGCCATCGATATCGAGGAGTTCGAGAATGCTGATGTCGACGATTTCGAAGAACGGACTGACACCGAGCAAATCGTGCTGTTCCTTGACGAGCACGACGACCGGGCGTGGAAGGCGGCGTCAATCGCTGAGCGACTCGGGTTGGAGACGGATGCTGTCAGCGCGATCCTCTCGCGCCTGAAGGAACGTGGGCTCGTGCGACACAAGCGCCCATATTGGGCGATCACGGACGATGAAGACCGGCTGCAGTCCGCCTATCGGCTCCACCGCCTCCACGAGACGGCCGACGGTCAGTATGGCGAGGAGCGTCTCGAAGACCTCCAGACCGAGGAGATGGAGGACGTGCAGGGACTGCGTTCGAAGAACTGGACCGTGGCGACATCGTCTGGGCGAGCGACCCCCTCTCGGAGTAACGGCGCCTCGATATCGTGTTATTTCTGGAGGAAGGCCTCGACCTCTGCCGAAACCACTCCAGGTGCTTCAGCCGGTCCGTTGTGGCTGATCTCGTCGAACTCGACGAGACGGCTGTGTGGCAGTACCTCGTGGACGTCGCGGGCGCTCTCTCGGAGGAAGTCTGGTCCGTTCGTGCCGGTCATGACTAGCACGGGCACGTCGATGTCGAGGCGGTTCGGGAGTTCGTATCCCTCGACGGCGCGGTTCATCCGGACGACCTCTTCGGCGAGGTCGACGCAGTCTGGCCAGACCGGCCACTCCTCGAGCCACGCGTCGAAGTCGTCGATTCCATGGGGGTGGAGGACCTGTTCGACGTAGCGCTTCACTGCTTGTTCTCGTTCGCCATCGTCGATGAGCGCCTGCATTTGGGCGGCAAGCTCTGCTTCGTCTCTGTAGTCCTCGGGGAGGACGGCCGGCTCGTAGGCGACGACTGCCTCGACGGCTGCGTTCCTCGCGGCTTCGATTGCCGTGAGCGCGCCAAAGGAGTGACCGAACAGAATCGGTTTCATTTCAAATTCGTCGACGAGCCCGTGAACGTAGGACGACTCTCGCTCCAGAACCTCGTCTCCGGTCGTCTCGTCGAGGTCGTCGAGACAGGTGCCAAAGCCAGGGCGTTGGGGCACGACAGCGGCGTGCTCGTCAAACTGCGGGATGACCGGCAGCCAGTACTCACGGGGCGCCATTCCTCCGTGAAGCAGTATCATCGGTTGTCCGGTGCCGTGGCGGTCGTAGCTGAGGTCGGTACCAGTGATGGAGGTTGGTTGGACCATGCGACTCTGGATTCGAACGCACCACGGCTATGGCGTTCTCCCAGTGATCCGGCCCTTTTTACGAGCGGCGCAGTCGATTTGCCTGGCACCCCTCAGTCAGCGATGCGTCAGGTACGCACATAGTGGAGGCTCGAAAGGACGTCACATGGGGCTCGTCGCCGAATTCGACATCGACTGTGAGGCGCTCCCGCTCGTTGGAGTGGCTTCGGCCGTCACTGCGTCGACGCTGACTCTCACGATGCAGTTCAATCACGGCAACCGGCCGATGTTTCTCGTCACCGCGCAGGACAGCTCTCGGGAGACCATCGAACACGCGCTCACCGAGGCGTACGACGTGGCTGCGTGGACGCTCATCGGCCAGGCTGGCGACACCCGTCGATACCAGGTTGTCCCGGCGTTGAGCTTCGAAGAGCAGCTCGGCGACCACATTGACGACCTCGCGGGGCTGGAAGCCCTCGCCACGGCTGACGCGATCATCGAGCGAATCGAAGTCCTCCCTGGTGGGTGGCGACAGTCTGGCTGGTTCGCAGATCGAGAGGCCTTCTCGGAGTTTTCGTCGTTCTGGCAAGAGAACGCTGGCTTCCACTTACAGCGCCTCACGCTCGACGGTGAGTCCGAACCACCGGGTGATGGGCTGACCGATCGCCAGCGCGAGGCCATGCGGATTGCCTACGAGATAGGCTACTTCGACATCCCGCGCCGGGCGTCGCTCGAGGATGTTGCCGCAGAACTCGATATCTCGCCCTCGTCGGTCTCCGAACGCTTGCGGCGGGCACAGACGCAACTCATCGAGGAAACCGTCGCGACGACGTGGCCACCGCTTCCGACGTGATGGACTCCACCCTCGAGCGGCCTGGGTGTGGCGTTGGTCGCATCGACGCGAGCCCATCGCCGTGACCGACGCAGTCTCTGGTTGGTTCCGGTACCCGATTCAGGCCGACCGTACGGTGGAGTTCGAGCGTACCGACGTACCCGCCTCCACCAGCCTGCTCGACCGTACCGTTCCACTCCGAGTGGGTCACTCCGGTTAGTCGAACGGGCCGGCGTCATTCGTTGCACTGACGACCCAGGAGAACTCACCCGAACTGTATACCTGCCCGGTGAGGAACGAGCCATCTTCACCATCTCGAGGCGCGGGATAACACGCGACACGGCCGCCATTGTTTTCCGGCGAGGCGCCATCGACGGTGAATCGAACTGCCGTTCAAGATTGCGGATCGTAGCCCCAGAGGGCAGTGAGCGTTGTCGCTCACTGTGCTTTCGCTACGTCGACGAACGCTTCCAGGTGGCAACGGTGGCCGGAGACGGATGCGAACGGTCGTCCCTACCCGTCGAGCGCTGCCGCCAGCGTGTCGGTGAGGTAGGCGTCGAGTCGCTGCCGGACTGTCTCGAGTGGTGGGACGTCCGAAACCAACTCGGGGAGGGTCGTCTGCCAGTCGTCTGCGATGGTCTCCGCTGCGTCGTCCGGCACTCCGTCACGGGGGTTCGGAGGGGTGTGATAGGATTTTGCCGGCGCGTGGACTCGCTTCTCGTCGAAGATCGACGCCACCGTCTCGGCTGGCAGCGGCTCCTCACCGACGATGATCTGGTAGAGGTCGTAGTAGTCCCGGCCACGAGACCGCTGGTAGATGGTCCGGAGTTTCTCGCCGAAAATCTCGGCCAGCGAGTATGCACGAAGGGAGAACGGGTCCAGGCCCTGGTAGTCGTGCGTGTGTTCGACGGGCTCCGAGGCAACGGCCTCGTCGCCCATGACGTTGAGTTCGGTCGTGTTCTTGTGGTCGAACATCGCGCGATACTGGATCGAGGCTTCGACGTAGTAGGTGGGATAGCCGTCGTCGGTGCCCTCGTAGAACTCGTCGATCGTGAACTCGATCCCCGACGGACGTGACGCCGCATCCAGCGCCTCTCGAAGGTCGGACTTTGTCCCGGTGAAGTCCCCCTCAACGGTGAAGTCCAGGTCCTCGGAGAACCGCCACGTCTCCGGAAAGTAGAGCTTGCTGAGGGCCGTGCCACCCTTGAACAGCAGCTCATCGCCGAACCCGGTCGTGTAGATCCCGTAGAGCACCCACGAGTTGACGTAGTCCTTCTCGGCGAAGTCGGTCCGGACGCCGAGTTCCCTGGCCAGCCGACGGATGGCAGCGTCGTCAAGCATCGTCTTAGGGCAACTCCTCGTCGGGGATATTTACGTATAGCCGATACTCCGGCGCATACGTGCCAGTCGCCGAGCGCGTCGGGTCGAGAGGGGACGACCCCGCTGTAAACTCGGCTGTGACCCCCTCGCGATCCGGCACGGGAACCCCGTAGTGGTCCATGAGATAGACCAGCCGTTTGAGGGCAGCGCCGTTGCCGATCTTTCTGGCGTACTCGAGGAGCGTCTCGGGATCGTAGCCGTCGGCTCCTTCCCGAATGCCCTTCGCGAGTTCGCGGACGCCCCCGCAGTGGTTCGGCTGGTCGGCACAGTCGGCGAGCGTCTTTTCGGGACTGGCGATCGGAACCGAGTGACCGGCAACTGAGTACTGGTCGTGGCCGAAGAACTTCCGATCGGCCAGCGTGACGAAGTGATACTCGACGTCGTGGACGGTCCTGTCCGGCAGCCGTTTCGTCGTCGCGACGTAGACTGACCGCGGGACCTGTTCGGTGAAGCCGTGAAAGGCGAGCGCGCTCCAGAAGCTCACGTACATCGGCTCCACGAGGTGGCTGGCGATGTAGAACTCGTGGGCCGTGTACTGGGAGTCCTCGCCAGCAACCAGCGGGACGACGAGGTAGAGCCCGGGCTTCAGCCGGGTGAGCCACCCGTTGCGCTCCAGACGCGACGCAGTCGTCTTGGCTGAGTCGTAGGTCGTCTCCAGTGCCTCGGCCAACTCGTCGATTCCGAAGATTTCCCTGTTTTGGCTCGTCAGTCGAGCGAGCGCACTGCTCTCACGTTCCGAGAGTCCCCGTCGTGTAGTCTGTTCATCGTCCGTCGGTCTCACTGTTACACGTGATGAATAGAATGTAGACTACGCGAATAAGCCTTGTGCCGACAAATCGCTCTGGGAATGTCGGCGATGAGGTTACATACAATGAATAAACTGCAGGATTGAAAATCACGAACGGCGCGTGGTATACAGCAAACCCTCCGGCCCGTTCCCGTAAAGGAGTGATGCAGCTTACCCGTCCCATCTGTGCGTTCTACGACGCTCTGCCCGGTACCGAGACTGGCGAGGCCCATACCTGAGGACTGGACGAGGGGGTTACCCAGCCGATTTGTGTCGACTGGGCGATCCAGGTGGAATCGGATCCTGCCGAGCGCGATCACCATCGAACACGTTCCCTGACGGGGGCCCGACAACGTGACGGGAGTACTCTCAGCGACCGCGCGAGACTCCGTCTCGCTGGCCCTCGTTCGCTGCGGTCACGAGGACGCCGCTGCGCTCCTCGTCCCTGCGGTGCTTTGCGGGGTCGGGGGACGTTCACGGCGCTGTGCGCCGTGAGCACGGGAAACGGAGTCTCCCGGTGGCCGAGGCGGCCTCGCCCATTCTGAGTCCGCCAAATCGGTAGGTGGTTCGCCGAGTGTCGCGGCCGGTTGGACAGGTGTGTACGGCACGGCCCGCACCGCTCGCCGCTGCCGCCCTCCGCGTGCTCACGGCTCACTCCGTTCACCGTTCGCATCGAGGTTCTCCCTGCCTCGCGGCGACGCCGCTCGGCGTCCCGAGCCCTCCCTCCGGTCGGGCTCGCACCGGTCGAACCTCGCCTCGCTCGCGACCGACCATTCCGGGCGTGCGGGCGCTCTCCGCACCACCCGCGCCCGTTCCGGGCATCTGGTTTCGCGCCAGCGGGTGAGCGAGGGGGACTGCGCTCCGGTGGGTGCTCATCCCCCACGCTTACTCCGCTGGACGCTCGCTTCGGGCGGGTCGGCGCGCGGTGCTGGATGTTCAGTAGCTGTAGGCACGCGCCGCTCGCGCCCACAGGGCGCTCGCGAAGGCGCGAGCGGCGCGTGCAGACGTGGCTGTCGGTGAACGTAGAAAACCGCGATTGTGGGTCGCGGTTGGTCGGCGCGGTGAGCGCCTTCGGAGTGAGTACTCCAATGTCCAGTAACAACGTCATCAGTGAAGAAGGTTCGCGCGCAAACCAGGCGGTCGAGCAGGCAGACGAGGCGGTCGTCGAGGAGACGCCGGAACTGCGGCGGTCGGTCGAACAGGAGATCCAGGGGAAGGTAGACACGAATCACCCGGATGCAGGGGTCACGGGACTTACGCTGGTGGCGGAAGAGCGGCTCGAAGCGCGGGAGCGAGAGATCGAGCGCACGCGAATGCGGTTCGACAGTCAGCAGGATTCAGAGCGGGAAGCACGGACGCGACGGGCGGCCGGGCGGGGGAGCAGAGAGCGACGTCGGTCGTTCGCCAAGCGCGCAGCGTGCGTGGACAGGTGGTGTGACCCGGACGAGGCGGATCCCCGGGCGCAGTTATCGCGGTCGGAACTCGGAGCGGTGAACGAGGAGGCGGCGCGGCTGGCTGGGACGCTCGAGGGGTGGTCGCGGGCGGCGATCAGTCGACGGCTGGCCGAGCGGGTCGCAGACGGGGCAGATCTGGAGAGCGTGGTCCTCGAGGTCTACGAGGAGTTCCTGTGGGGGCCAGGCCAAGTGATCCCGATCAGTGCAGTGTCGGAGGTGCCGAGAGGCGAGGTGAGCATCGAGGGGTGCGTCGAGACACTGTGGTCACCGAGTCATCCGAGTATCTGTCAGGTCGGTCTGCTCGAAGACGACGGCAGTCGCATCAAGTTCACGAGCTGGGTGAAGTCAGACCCGACGCTGGTCCAGGAGGGTGACGTCGTTCGGATGAGAGGGGTCAAGAAGAACTGGCACGAGGGACGATGCTCGGTCGCGGTGACCTACTGGAGTGACGTCGAAGTGGTCGGTCGCGGGCGGTGGTGGGAGGCGTAGGGGGCTAGCGCCTCGTTTTCTGGCGAGTACGTTTCCCCCACCACCCCACCGCCTCCACGGTCCGGGCGGCTCACTCCGTTCGCTGCCGGGCTTTCGCACTGTCTTCGGTCGACGGCAACACGGAGACTATCGCTTGCGTAGATTCGATACGCATACGAGCGGTTCACATCGGCCAGGTAGGGAGTGAGGGGGCTCCATTTTCCCAGTGAATCGCCTCAATAGCGCCCGGGAACTGCTGCAGTCGGTACTCGAGGACAGCGAGTGGATGCGCATCGAGATACGTCGCGCGGTGCCGAGTGACTGGCGTGTCTTCGTAATCGAGTTGGAGGTGACAGGGTCCAAGGTCCGGATGATCGGCGTCTTGGTGAAAGCCAAGCAGTAGGTTCCGGTCCGGTTCGACCCAATTGAGTCGGTAGTATTCGTGGTCACCGTCGGCAGGGTACCAGAAGCGGAGCTCTAGTCGTGCAGCCTGCGCGTCCCAGGCAGTCCCCAGAAACGTTGTCGGATCGACATCGGCGATCACATACCGAGGTCGACGCCGAGAGGGGCTATAGCGTACGTTCTCACACCCAGCCTGTCTCGTCAATCGGTCGTGTACGTCGCGGAGAAGGGTCCGTTGTGTATAGCGGTCGCGACCGGCGAGAAAGATCATACTGGTTCAGGGGGGGCTTAGCTCGTGGCGCGGTCATTCACGTCGGTCTTGTGCTCGCGGGCAGATTCGACGTCCGAGTAGAGTTCTAAGGCGTGTTTAATGAGCCGACGATCCTCCTCGTTCTCGCGCCAGTACGCGATAACGTCGCGCCGGTCCCCGAGCTCTTCACGTGCGAGATCGCCGTCGGCGAGCGACTGTTCGAGCGCTTCCCACGTCTCGACGTCGTAGGTCGCCTGCCAGGCCTCGATCTCCTCAGTAATCGCGGCCAGTTCGGCGCGAAGCTGCTCGCGCGTATTCTCCTCGATGAGCGTCCGGATTTCCTCGAAGAGCAGTCGGGTATAGTCCGGTTGATAGTGCGTGGTCTCGCCGGCCTCGACGCGGCGCAACTGGCCTCGGTCGACGAGTTGCTGGAGTTCCTCGTTGGTCGTACTCCAGGCGGCGTCGGCCTGGTCGCTGATCCAGTTGACTGAACGCGGTTCGCGAAGGGTCTCGGCGACCACCCGAATGCGTTCTCGGGCACTCATCGACTCGGTCCACGACTCGACTCCATCTCGCGAGGACTCGGACATGCCTGGCACCTCTCTCAACCGTGTAGATGCAGCCCTCTCATATATATCTGTTTTCTCTCGTATAATCGCGAGCCAATTTCGAGTGAGGTTGATCGGTCGCGGGCGGTCGTGGGAGGAATAGGGAGCTAGCGTCTCTGTTTCTGGCGTGTACGTTTCCCCCACCACCCAACCGCCTCCACGGTCCGGGCGGCTCACGCTGTTCGCTGCCGGGCTTTCGTACCCTCTTTAGTCGATGCGAAAATCGTGGACGTACCGGGGGAAGCGGTTCTCGATAAAGCCGGGAACTGGCCACGATACGCCGTAGCCATCGTTTCTGCTGCCCCCGGACTCGCTATCGGCGCGTCGATCATCGTCCACGCGTCTCCACCGTCGTCACCATCGAGAGTACAGACCGGGCAGTGAGCCCGTATCGCTGGCGACCCAGGTTTACGGTCCGAAATGGGTTCGATAGGGGCAATATTTTCAGTGTTTGGATGCATAGTCGGAAATTATGAGTGGGCTTCGGGAGGTGATCCTGGAAGTTCTTGAGGCGGCGCCACAGAACCGAGTTACCATGCGGTATCTCGTCGATCAGGTGGACCTGCAGGGTGAGGACTTTTCGGTGAGTGAGTTGGACGAGACTGTCGAAGAACTGGTGGAGGATGGTGTCGTTCGGGTGCGGAACCCGAGGGCGCCATTGAATGATCGGTTGGTCGAACTCGTTAGCTGAGAGCCCGGGAGGGCCACGCGTATATACCGTGGGCTGATTGGGGGTGGCATATTTCTCACCGAGTGGATCTTCGGGACTGTTGCTACACGGACCTGGATTAGACCCTCCAGAAATCACCCAGTATATTTATGAGTGATAGGTCAACGCTTGACAATGGTCTCTCTCCAGAACTTGACGGCCGAGTTCTGCAGAGAGCCCCGAAAACGCAAATTTGACTGGGTGCTGGTCGGATGGGGAATGGTGCTACTCCTGGCTAGTACCGCAGGAATCCTTCTAGAAGATGCTCTGGGTCCGTTAGGCAGCGCGGGCCCGGATTTCATCCTTCTGGGGTTGGCTTTTGTTCTGATGGGTGGAGCCGAATTGGTCCCGGGCAGACAGCGTCGTCTACCAGCCCTGCTTCGAATTGTCACAATAGGGATATTCCTGGCTTGGGTGGTTGCCCGTCTTCTGCTATTATAACGGGTTAGTGGTACCGGACGCGCCTGTACCCACCGAACTCTTCACCATTCGAGATGGAGTGCCACCATCGGATTCGGAGTGAAACACCGGTTCGTTGTCTAGGCATGTTTACTGAACAAACGTACGAGATGATATCCAGAATATGCACTTACTCCTCCAACAATTGCGGCGACTAACAGGTTAACGGGCGCGAATGGAAGCAGACTAGCGACGACTGTGCCTACGACTGCACCGATTGCCCCACCAATCGCACCTGCAGTGTCGTCGTAGGTATTTCCCATAGTTGGAGGGGGTCTGAGTAACGGTTAGTGTTTTCCCTGTAATGACCGGGACCGAATCCTGCGTTCCAATCTACCTCGGCGAACCGATGCGCGCCCGGTATACAGCACGCCTGCTGAACCTATCGCTTCCTAAGGCTCTTATCGGGGCCAGTCGTTTCTCATTGACGACCGCTTACAGTCCAAATGGAGTGGACACTCACGAGATTGAGCAAAGCGACGTGGTGAACCGGATGTATCACGTCGAATCAGGGTCGCTAATCACCACGGTCGTGGATCAAGATGATGAGCCAGTGGAAGCCTGGCGTCCATGCTTTTCCTCACTCTGAATCTCGTACCACACAAGGTCCATGTCTTCGATCGGCTGATGAAACGCGTCGAGTGATGCGATTTTCGCCTGGGCTGCAAATATCCCAGCTGCCGTTGGTATTTCGTCATCTGAGATCTGGTGGATGGTCCCGCGTACAATGACGCTACGCCACTCGTCGATAGACTCCCACTCGAAGGTAGAGAGGCTGACTCTCCCTCCTTCTTCGAGAAATTCCGTTTTCAGGTTATCCTCGCCCTCAGATATTTGAAGCAGACACCGATTCTGGCTGCGATCGAATCCGAAAGACATCGGTATGCCGTAGCCCCCGCCTTCGTTTCCCATAGACAGAGTTCCCAGGCCCTGAGCTTCCAGAAAATCCGCAATTGCCGACTCGGTCATCTCCGACCCATATTGCTCTATAGACATGGAATAACAGATCCTTCACTAGCTCCGCGCAAAAACGTGCTGGGGGAAGGACTAGTTTCAGCGATATTTTAACAGACCTGGCCTCCATTAGAGGGTGATTGACTTGTAATGCCCGCGATTGGTCCGGATTGGTACACCTGGGAGGGGAGCCATTTCAGCAGGTCCAGTTTCACCACTGTATGGATCATCGCGCTTTCGACCTACGGTGTGGGAGATATTGTTACATCAATCGCTTTGATCTGGTTCAGTCCCGCACACGTCGAGGGTAATCCGCTGATTGCCCTCTCCATCTCGCTCTTCGGTGGGGGCGGATATCTGGCATTGAAACTGCTCTCGTTGTTCGGTTGTTTGGGGATATCTCTTATCGCAGGATTTCAGGACCGCGACCCGCTCCTGTTCTATGGTCCTCCTCTCTTACTCGCTGCGGTAGGAGCCGTGAGTACAGTATACAACCTCTGGATTATGCTCTAAGAATTACTGGCTGAATAGCCAACAGCAAACCGGTTTTGACGGTATACCGTAATTTAACGGAGTATGGACTCCGATGACACCCTCGAAGAGCGTGTATCTGGTTTGGAAACAGGAGCCTCGCGTATCGAGGAAATTCAGAACGAGATTGGGTCAATTCAAGCGCATCAATCCGACATTCACCACTTAATCGATGATGTGGTCCACATTCTCAACGGGCAAAGGGCGGAGACAGCGCGTGTTGCGGCTTTGTAACAGCTCTATGCAGACCTCGGTCGGATTGAAGGTGAACTATCCCAGCTGACATCGGGATTTCAGGAACTGTCTGATACCGACAGCGTAGACTGAAACCCGGTGGAGTACCGTGGTCGAGTCCGGAAGGTTGTCGCTCTCGCGGGGCAGATCAGCGGTTTGCAGCCGTGGTTTCTCAGAAAACGGGGGTGATATGGGTCTTCTGTCAGAACCCGGTTACTGAATATAGAGGATCTATTCAACACATTCGACACCAGCAATCTCAAATCGTGCTCCGCCACCCGCCCCATCAGTGACGCAAATCTCCCAATCGTGCGCATCAACGATCTCTTTGACAATTGCTAAGCCAAATCCAGTTCCATGATCCGACGTAGAATATCCCGCTTCTAATACCGCTTCCCGGTCTTCGTCGGGGATACCCGGACCAGTATCTTCCACATAGAATCCACTCCCGTTCTGTACTGGGCCGACCGTGATCGCAACGTCGGAACCGCCGTGTTCGATGGCATTTCGAAAGAGGTTTTCGAACAACTCCCGGAGGCGGTCCGGATCGGCTTCTACACTCATGTTCAGGTCCTCGTGAACCGAAACAGTGGCCTCCTTCGAATCGATCATTTGCCAGCAATCGTGGACCAGATTGGCGAGATCCACCGATTCGGTTTCGCCGATATCCATCCCGGATCTGGCCAACTCCAACAAGTCATCGATGAGGTCACGCATTCGATCGTGGGCCTTCGACACTTTCTCGAAGTACTCTTTCTCACCAGTCTCTCGGGCTAATTCCAGATTCCCATCTGCGATACTTAACGGGTTGCGGAGGTCGTGTGAGACAACGCTGGTAAACTGTTCCAAGCGCTCATTTTGGCGTTCAAGTCGTCGGCGGTATTGTTCCCGTTCGCTCACGTCGGTGAACGTGATCACTCGGCCCGTAACGACCCCAGCAGTCGTAATCGGAGTCATAGAAACATGATAATACCGAGGCGATCCGTCGTGATCGATGGGTATCGGATCCGCATTCGAATCCGACGCCGCATCGGCTACCAGTGGTAACAAAGCGTCCAGTGACCGACCGATTGCCCCGTCAAGTTCGGGAAATCGGGTTGTAGCCGACTGATTAACGTCTCTAATAGTCCAGTCTTGATCGAGGAAGATCGTGGGCGTTTCAGTCCCACCGACGAATCGAATGGCTTCAAACCGGTCGAAATACACAAACAGCGTCCCGACGGCGAAAATCGCTACCCCGAATGGTTCGTACCAGATCGGGAGCAGGGACTCTCCCATTGCACCATAGATATTGAAGACGATTGGGAGGCCGGTGATGCCCACCAGTGCGACCAGCGAGCGTGCGCTCGTTCCTGCCTGATAGAACCGCTCCATCAACATAAAGAAGGAGATACCGATGACGACGTAGGAAAGAGCAAGGATGGCCCAGTGAAGGACCCCCTGGTGAAGGGCAAGGTGTGGGAAGGGCTCAGTGACCCATTCGGTTGTAAAATACAGCTGGTGGATGGGGTTGGTGACTTTCAGCAAAACGATGCCAAGGAAGCCACCAACGATAAGGCGGGGGTATGGTGCTTGTCGCGGCGAACGCCCGGTATATGCCGCACTGAAATACAACCATGCCCCGACACACGCCAACGCGGCGATTAATCCGAAAATGTATGCCGCGATCTTCACCTCGGCTGTTGGTAACAGGAAGTATCCCAGATATCCACTCGCCCAGAGACCACAGGTGAGCAAAATTGCCACGAATCCTTGCCGCGTCTCAGTGTGCTCAATCGAGCGGGCTCGGGGGATACTGCCGAAACAGAGTAGGGCCGAAACCGCAAACACCGATAGATGTGCGAAATAGAGATAACTCACGAATGGACCCGGTATTATCCCCGACAATGCAGCACGCCACATAAACATACGGACTGTCAACTCGACCAGTTGTTGTCATATTCGGACTCGCTGCATTGCCCGGAGGTTTTCAGCACTTGGCGAAGAACGTCTATTTGAGTCGGTGTGATCGCTGGCGATCAATTCGCACACCTATTGAGCGGCTCCTGCACGCTATATCATAGCTGACGGAGCGGGTTTCAATAGCGTCGGAATACACAGGACTCTGGAGCTACGCGAGCGACCCGCAATTTCTATCGGCACTTCCGGAACCACCCCGGATCGATTGATCCCCGTCCGGTCCCGTCCGGTGTACATGCAGCTCACCGACACAGACGACAGGCCAGCCCCGGCGCTGCCAGAGCTCGATCCAGGAGTCGAACTACTGGAGACGGGCGCCAGCAGCGGCCTCGAGGCGTTGCACTCGCTCGCGATCGACGCCGTCCTCATGCGCGATGGCCCCGCGCTCTGGGTGGACGCCGGTCGACACGCCGTGACGTCGACGCTCCGCTCACTCGCGCCAAGCGACCGCGTCCTCGATCGCATCGAGATTGCCCGTGGATTCACGGCCTATCAGCACACTGCGTTGCTCCGAACCGTCCGATACCGGATCGACAATGCTTCGCCATCGGTCGTCGTGATCCCGGCCGTCGACGCTCACTACCGTGGCGATGACCTCCAGGGCGTGACCGGCCAGGAGATGCTCCTTGGGGCACTCGCCGATATCGCTCGACTGGCCCGCGAGGCTGACGTTCCGGTCCTTCTCACTCGGCAGCGGGCCAACGACTTCAGCGAGCCAGTCGCGGCGCTTGCAGAGCGCTCCATCGAGTATCACGAGACGGCGTTCGGGCCGCGGTTCGTCGGCGAGGACTGGGAGACGCAGGTCTACCCGCTCGGCGACGGATACGTCCAGACGACGCTCGCGTTCTGGGAGCACGTCCTCGCTGAGCGTGCGGCAATGCACGGCATTGCCGAAACGCCATCGACGGAGGTGGTCGCCGGTGGGGCGCACTAACCCGACCTACCGGGACCAGATCCGGCGGACCCAGGAGTCCTGGAGCGATTTCCGGCGGGGCCTTCGCCAGCGCGACCACGACGCCTACGACAGTCTCTGGGAGCACGCCAGCAACTACGCCGACGCCGCAGGCTACCAGAATCCATCGCGGACGCTCGACGGCGTCTTCATGTCGATCGCGCTGGCGCAGGAACGGCGTATCGCCGAGCTGGAGGAAGAGGTCGCGGCCCTTCAGGACGACGATGTATAAGGTGGACTACCCCGCGCCGGGGACCGTCGTCACGTGGTCGCTGACGGCCGACGGCGGCGTCGCTCGGTCAGAGGAGGAGTTCTACCCGACGCTCTACGTCGGCGCGCCGAATCACTCCCTGGATGGCGCCGTCACTATCCTCGAAGGGCATCCGCTCGTCGCGGAATGTTCGCGGACACGCGCCCGGCCAGGGTGGCGCCACGATCACGCCGAGGTCCTCGAGGTCGCGGCGACGAGTCTCGTGGCCGTCGACGAACTCGCACGGACGATCGCCCAGCAGGGCCGGCCCGGAAAGTACCGTCTCTACAACGTCGACCTTTCCCGGGAGTTCCGATACTGCCTGGAGACCGACACCGACCCGACGCCGGCCAGAGAGCCGACGCTGTGCCGTCTCTCTGCTCCCGAGATGACCTACAGCGACGACGGCACGCTTCGAGAGGTCACGGTGGACGGCGAGCCGGTGACTGGCTCACCGGCCGAAGTCGCGTCGGCTGTCGCGGCGATCGTCGCCGACCGCGACCCCGACGTGTTACAGCTCGGCCGGGCCGCCCTCGTCCCGAAGCTGTTTGACGCCGCGGAGACGGACAACTACCAACTCGGCCGTGAGCCAGGGTACCAGACGCTTGCGACGGAGTCAACCTACGAGAGTTACGGCCGCGTCGGTCACTCACCTGCCCGATACAACGTCCCCGGTCGGGCCATCGTCGACGAGTCGAACACGTTCTGGATCGGTGAGGGCGGCCTCGACGGAATGCTCGACCTCGTCAGTCGGTCGTGGAAGCCACTCCAGGAGACGGCGTGGGCGAGTATCGGCAATGTGCTGACGGCCATCCAGATCCGGCACGCCCGCGATGAGGACGTCCTCGTCCCCTGGCGGTCCTGGCGTCACGAGCGCTTCAAGAGCGCACGCACGCTCGACGCCGCGGACCGCGGCGGGTTCACCTTCGCGCCTGACGTCGGTGTCCACGAGGACGTCCACGAACTCGACTTCTCCAGCCTCTACCCCAACATCATCCGGACGCGCAACATCAGCCCGGAGACCGTCCGGTGTGACTGCCATCCCGATCGCGAGGACGTCCCCGGCCTCGACTACGCCATCTGCCCCGAGGACGGCTACCTGCCGGACGTCCTCGGGCCGATCATCGACGACCGCGACGAGATTAAGCAGGCAATCCGGGAGAGCGCCGACCCCGAGGAGATTGCTGCACTGGAGGGACGGTCGGACGCGCTGAAGTGGATCCTCGTCTCCTGTTTCGGCTACCAGGGCTTCGCGAACGCGAAGTTCGGCCGGATCGAGTGCCACGAGGCGATCAACGCCTACGCTCGCGAGATTCTGTTGGACGCGAAGGCGACCTTCGAGGCCAACGGCTGGCGAGTCGTCCACGGCATCGTCGACTCGCTCTGGGTGCAGGCGATGGACGATCGCGAACAGACGCCGCTGGAGGAGGTGGCGTCGGCAATAACGGCGGAGACGGGCGTTCGCTTGGAGTACGAGCAGGCCTACGACTGGATCGCGTTCTGTCCACGGCGGACCGACGACGCCGGCGCGCTGACGAAGTACTTCGGGCAGATCGCCGGGGAGCCTGTCGACGACGAGGAGAGCTACAAGGTCCGGGGCATCGAGATTCGACAGCGTTCGACGCCAGCCTTCTTCGCGGACATCCAGCACGACCTGATGCAGGCGCTGGGGGCAACGCACGATCCTGAGAAAGTGTGCAACCGACTCCAGGAGGCCATCGACCAGCTCCGCGTCGGTGCTGTAGACGCGGCTGACCTGGCCATCAAGAACCGCGTCTCGAAGTCCGTCGAAGAGTACACGCAGGCGACGCGGAACGTGGCTGCTCTCCAGCGGTCGGAAGATCTTGGCCTCGAGAAGCGGCCCGGCCAGGACGTCGAGTACGTCGTGGTCGACGACAGCGTCAGTTCCAGGGAGCGGGTAGTGCTGCTTTCAGAGGAACCCGACGAGTACGACGTCGCGTTCTACTGCGACGAGTTGGTTCGTCTGGCGGAGTCAATCCTCTCGCCGTTGGGCTGGAAGCGCGAGGAGATCGACGAGTACCTGTCCGACCGAACCGACGCGACGATCTCGGCGTTCGGGGCGTAGTTCGAGAGCGGGCATTCGTCGGGGCTTCACCACTTGTGTCCACTACTGTCGATCGCAGGGAATCGGTGTGGATTCGAGCCCATCCGATCCGGCACAAACTACATCAAATCCGACCGTACATTACTACGTGGCGCAGGTATCCCCCACTTGCCACCCCCTGGTGACCTGCCACAGAGCAGGCCGATTCCACCATCGATACGCCAGGGGATTCCGCCCCTGCGCCATTTGCCCTGACGTGTCCAACAGACCCTGGGCGGGGCTCCCCCACCTACCCTGCCCTGTCGTCCTGTAACCCAGCGGTATCGGGCGCTCGATTCCCACCCGAGTGGCTACCTCTTTGTCCGTGCGACAGCTTGGTGTCTCTATGTGCGGCCGGACCTCACTGTTCGTCGCCCAACCGCACCTTGAGGAACGCTTCGACGCGACGGTGTCGTTCGCGTACGAACCGCGATACAATATAGCGCCCCGGGACTCCCTACCGACGATACGGAACACCGATACTGCCCACATTGTTCAATAGGAGTGGGGTCTGCTCGCAGACTGGGCCGACAGCCCCGACGACGGACCCAGGCCGATCAATGCCCGCTCCGAGACGGTCGACGAGAAACCCATGTTCCGAGAAGCGGTATCGGAGCGACGGTGTCTCGTTCCGTCGAGTGGTTTCTACGAGTGGAAGGGCGAGCGTGGGAGCAAACAGCCGTTTCGCGTCCACGTCACAGACGACGACGTGTTCGCGATGGCCGGGATCTGGAACCGGTGGGAGTACGACGGGGACGTGTTGGAGACGGTGAGTATCCTGACGACCGAGGCGAACGAGGTGATGGAACCCATCCACGACCGAATGCCGGTCATCCTGCCCCGCGAAGCGGAACACGAGTGGCTAACTGGCGACGTCGCCGACGCCCTGTCGGTCTGCCGGCCGTACGACGGCGACAATCTAGCGGCCTACGAGATCGAGACCACCGTAAACGATCCATCGAACGATCGCCCGGCGATCATCGAACCGGCGTCCACCGAGCAAACCGGGATTGGTGAATTCGGCGCGTAGTAATCGCGTCAGAACGACGTATTCGGGGTACTGTTGGAACTGTGTGGCCGTTCACTGCCAGCAACCCTCTCGCACTCTGACGCTGGATTTTTGCCCAGTCGAGTGTGTCCGTCCAGTATGGCCCTCCCTGACCTGGTGTCCGACCATCTTCCGACCGCCCTCGTCGCGACGATCGTGCTCTTTGCCATCAAAGCCATCACAGGTGGCTTAGCGGCGCCGCCCGAGGTGGGTACCCGTTTCGTCCTGTACCTCGGTGCACTGTTCGGTGGCTTCGTCATCGTCGACCTAGTCTGGGAGCACGTGATCCGGCGGTCAGGGGCGTGAGACGAACGACCGTCTCGGAATCGTTTCGAGGAGCGGCCGGTCACCCGGAAAGGACTGTCAAAGCCGGTCAGTAAGTGACCGGAGCAGCGTTGGCACCGATGGGCACTCCCATGGGAGACGGAGCGTAGTCTGTTCGAGAGCCGACATTCTGGTGACCTCGACAGGTCCGACTATTTGCAGGAGTGATGCGCATGTACCATCCCACCTACTCGAAAACGTTCACCGGTCGCGACACGGGACGAGGGTCAGTCTCGAGGTTTCTGGCACGCTCGACGATCGTATCTCAACCATCGGAGGCCCTCGTTCGGTGCTCCGAATCACCGTACTGTGCGACGCAACTCGCACCTTCGCGACTATCAAAATGGACGCCTGGCCGAAGGACGGTAGCCACTGCAGGATGATCACCACGTCCACCGGGTAGTTTATCTGCCCCTCGATGGGCGAGGGGCTCCAGACTCGCTTCGCTCCTCGTGACCAACATGGCGACCAGAGATATCTACGAGCGACGGTTCGACGAGGAGGTACCGAGCGACACGACCAGTGGCTGTCCCGAGTGCGGTGGCCAGGTACGCACGAATTCGGTCGAAACGACATGCGAGGATTGTGGCCTCGTCCTCGAGGAGTCGCCGATCGACCACGGGCCCGAGTGGCGGGCGTTCGATGACGACGAGAACGATCCGGCGCGAACGGGTGCGCCCATCACGCCGACGCGGCACGATCGGGGCATCTCCACCGAGATCGGGAGAAACGTCGACGGCAACGGAAACGACCTGTCGAGCAAGAAGCGCACGCAACTCGGTCGACTTCGCCGTGAGCATAGTCGGAGTCGCTGGCGGACGAAGGCCGAGCGGAACCTCGCGCAGGGCCTCACCGAAGTCAGGCGCGTGGCGTGTGCACTCGGTGTTTCCGACTCGATTCGGGATCAGGCGTGTACGCTCTTCCGAAGTGCCCAGGACGAGGGACTGCTCCCTGGTCGCTCGATCGAGTCGATAGCCGCGGCGAGCGTTTACGCCGCGTGTCGGTGTAACGAGCTTCCGTGGACGATATGCGAGGTCGGTGACGTCTCGCGCGTCAGCCGCGAGCGTGTCGAGAACGCATATCGGGTACTGAACCAGGAGCTAGGGATTCCGGCTGTTCCGCCGTCCCCTCGTCAGTACGTCCCGCGTCTGGCTTCCGAACTTGGCCTCTCCGACGCTGTTCGGCGGATTGCAGAGCAGTTCGCAATCGAGGCAGAAGATGACGGGTTGGCGAACGGTCGAAATCCCGCTGGGGTGGCGACCGGTTGCCTGTACGAGGCGGCGCAGGACCAGCGGGAAGAAGTAACCCAACGTGAGCTCGGAAACGCTGCCGAAGTGTCGGCAGTGACCGTCCGTAGCAGGTGGCGGGAACTCAGAGAACGGATCGTCACGAAGTGAGCTTCCAGACCCGACGGACGCTACTTCGATTCGTGGTCGTGGAACTGTTCGATGAGCCGTTTCGCCGCTTCGACCGCCGGCCCATCCTCGTCGAGCAAGTCCACGATAAGTTGAGGAATCGAGACCGTGTTCACGCCGTCAACCGTCTGTTGGTCGTAGAACACGTGTTCGTCGGTCGCTCGGAGTTCGGCGTTCCCGCCACCGATCATTGCATCCCTCTCGATCACGTCCAGCCACGTACCGATATCGGCTTCTCGAACGTACAGGGCCGTCGTCGACGGAAAGAGAAACCCCTGGTGGACCTGTTCGGCTTCGTCGGTCGTGAGGGCGTAGTCGAGCCCAGTCTCCTGGATCCGTTCGAGTGGCTGCTGGAGCGAGACCTGGACCGCGTTCGGCTCGACGCGCGTCTCTCGCCAACGCTGGTACAGCGCCGGTGGATCACGCACCGTTGTGTCCTCGACGATCCCGGCCGCTGCCAGCTGATCGACGTACTCGTAGGCCCACGAGGACGAGACGTCGGCTTCTTTGGCGATTTCGTAGCGACTTCGCTCACCGTCGGGATGATTCAGAAGGACCCGATGAAGACGCTCCTTCTTGAATCCCCGTTGGCGAGCGGGCTTCTCGAGTAGCATTGTGTCTAGGTTATCGAGGGTACTTATATATCTAACCGGAATTCCGGTAATAGCGGTATCTTAAATACACAACCGGAATGACGGTCGAGAATCCGCGGCTCTTGAATTGAAATACATTGGACGAGAGGGGTGTGACCTATTGGGATTCCAGGTCTCTGGCGTCCAGTTCTCCGTTCAGGTATTGCTCGCCCTCGCGCGTAATGTCGTAGACGCCGTTGCCAAGATGGACGAGCAAACCGTAGGAGACCAGCGTCTTGCACCGCTGATTGATGTGCTGTCGAGAGAACCGGACGCGATCGCTGTCAGCCATTTCCTTCGGCGTGTCGGGCCCGTCCTCCGAGAGGTGCTCCAGAATCCGGTCGTCGGCCCGCGACATCCAGTCGTCGTCGAATCGCATACTCACCGCTGGTTGCGCCGGCGCTATCGGCAACGCGCTCCGTCACCTACAAAGTCGATACGCAACTACGATTGACTCCAAATCCTTTAGACCTTCTACGATAAACTCGAGAGGGAGAAATGACCGACCAACCTCCACCGAGGGACAGCAATGCCGATGATCTGCTCCTCGACGTCGTCGAGACGCTCGAGACCCGTGGCCTCTGTCGGGACCAGTATCAGCTACAGGAGCACGTCGACGTCGACGCGTTGGACCAACTCGTTTTCGAGTCCGATGCCGACGTAGAAATCAGAGTAACAGTCGAGGGAGTCACCCTCTCTGTCTCGAAGGACGGCATCCATGCTCTGAGCGTTCGGTGATCGGCATCACACGATACCGGCGGACGCCAGCACCCCGATCGCGAACAGGAGTACTATACCAATCACACCGACAACGAGGTACGGATTCTCCATCGCCTTCTGGTGGATGGCCATTGCCTCGTACTCTTCGCGGAACGCCTCGAGGTTCTCCTCGTCGTAGAAGTACTTCGTCTTCCACGCAAACCGTTCGGTGACGGCACAGCCGGTGCAGACCGGCGTTTCTTCCAGTCGTTCCGTCTTCGTGTGACTGGAACAGGCAATAGCCCCACAGTTCGCACAGTACGTATAGGTCTCACTCGAGTCGGTCTCGTCACAGTGCACACAGCGACGGATTCCGTCGTCGGCGGTGACTCGCGACGGGCCTGCTGCGAAGTATTCGAACGGATAGGAGTAAGACTGGAGGTCCGTGGTCTGGCGAACCTCCGGGACGTAGACCGGTTCGATGGACTGGATCGAGATGTCCGAGAGGTTCGGCTCGCACTCCTTGTTGTACGTTACGTTGTTGTCGCCGGTGTAGGTGACCGTCGTCGTGTGCTGTCTTCGGAGGCGCTCGACCGCCCAGTCCTTGTACTCGGTCTCGGTCTGACCGAACCGTCGCTCTTCGAGTTCGTCGAAGTCGTCCGCGAACCGCTCGGGCTCGAGGTCGACCGTCGCAGTGATGTTGTCCACCACGAGCGATGCGACGTCGTCGTCAGCGACGCTGGGACGACCGCGATCGGCGTGAACGACGACGGTCGGCCGCTCGTGGATCCGGTGGATGACGCCAACAGACGTCTCGAAAACCGCGTCGATCTTGGCCGAGATAGCAACGACAGGCCGGAAGGTCACCGCTGCGTGGGGCTCCGGGAGGTCGGTCTCGTCGATGTTCTCGACGTCGCGAAACGCCTCGACGACGGGTGTGTCGACAGAGGCCGATGGATCCGTCGGTCGAAGCGTCTCCTCACACAGGATCTCGATGCGGCCGTTGTAGAGGTCGAGCCCGATCTCGTCGGCGATCTCGCGGAGGTCCTTGCCGCCGATCAGTTCGATGGGGTATGGGTCGTCGTTCTCGCGGAGCCGCTCGACGTACTCCCTGGCTGAACCAGTGAATCGCCCCGTCGTCACGACCATTCCCCGCTTTGGGCCGTCGAAGTCGTGCGTGGCGACGGCGGAGTGGAGTTTCTGGACCACGGGCCGACCGACGACGCCGGTGTGCTTGCACTCGACGACGATGGCGCGGCGTGTGCCGTCGACGACCTCCTCCATGAGGACGTCCCGACCTTCGTCGGCCGTTCGATCGGCCTGGCGGACGTTCTCGTAGCCGAGTTTGCGGAAGACGTCTTCCATGAGGTCCTCGAACTCGAACCCCGAGAGGTCGTCCAGGACGGCCATCCTTTGGTTTACAGGATACCTGGCCAGTGTGTTAGGTGTTTCCGCGTGAGATGACGGGAGATTTGAGGGGCAGTAGGCGACAAAATGATGGATGATTTCACTAAACGATATAATGGCGGTAAGCTTCTTTGAACATTGAGTTCACACCGGGGCTATGGACTTCTGTGATGAGTGTGGCACCCTGCTCCCGGCCGGAGAACGCTCGGGAACGTGTTCGAACTGTGGCGCGTCCTTCGAGCGGGAATCGATTGATGGTGAAACAGATTCAGTGAAATCCGACGGTGGAAACAGTACTGCTCGCGACAGTGCACCGACGACGGATCTCGAACAGCTCCCGACGACATCGGCAGGAAACATCAAGAAATCGGACGCGATCGAATGGCTCGAGAGTCGGGATCGGCCGTCGTCCGCCAAATTGCGAAAGGCAGTCGTGGAGAAGCCGAGTGACTTTTCGGGAAGTACCTTCCCGACGGACATCTCAACCATTCGGTTAACCGGCGACGCTCAGTTCATCGAGACTGTCGCTGGATTGTTCCAGTGGATGGTGGACATGGAAGACTACAGTCGGCGCGTCGAAATCAATTTACAGGAGACGGAAGATCGAGACACGAGTGAACTGACCGGGAACTACGCTCTCTATTTATCCGTCGCTGAACGGTCCTGATCCCCCGGCTCAATTTACGGCGCAATCGGAATAGACCATCCAGCGGTCGACGCGACGGGGTGAAATCCCTGCGGCGTGGCCCCAAAGGACTTCACGCCTGGGTGAACTCAGAGAGCGAGTGATTTTCGCTCTCGCTGGTCCACTTGCCGATTTGGATCACGGCGAACGAATCCAATCGTGCGTCCGTGACGCTGTCGAGTCGGTGGAACGTATCGATGGAGAGGGTGTCCACGACGATCGCCGTAAGCGGACGTTGGGTGAGGGCGTAGCTACTCGCGAGACTCGTCGGAGCGACAGCGACGACGTCTTCGCCACAGACGTTCTGGATCTCCCGTTGAGCGTCTCGGTACTGACGGACTGTCGCATCTAGCTGTTCGACGGGGAAGAGATACGATGCGTCACCGTATTCGACGTGTTCGCCAGCAGTCTCGAAATGTCCCTTATGCATACCCATCGTGTATTTTATTCTTTATTTGCATATTCTTTGGGATTCCCCGCTCTTCCTTGCATCGAACGCCACCCTCTCCGTTACCATCACTTCCGGTCGGATCTCGGCCCCGAATACTCTCGCAGGCAGTAGATTCACGGTGAAGGATATCACAGCAATGGTATACCACTCGCCTAGGTGACTAACAGCACGACGCGCCCGGGGCCGGTCGTCAACTCGCTCAACGCCGGCTGCGAGGCGGGGTATCTATCCGCCGAATTCAATCTCCTCTCGAATCCGAAGATCGCCGGTCAAATCGACGCCATCCGTTCACGAGCAAACGCGATCGTCGAGGCCTTCGGTGGCGACGAACTCGACGTACACGTCACGAACATCGATCACGAGACGGGCTTCGCCGACATCGTATCCCACTATCGAGACGCGATCGAGTCTGCTCGTGAGGCAGATAGACCCGTCGCCGTCGACGTGACGCCGGGTCGGAAGTACATGTCCGCGATCGCCTTCCAGGCCGGCTTTCGAATCGAGGCCGACCACGTGTTCTACCTTCACGTCGAGTCGAACCGCTTCTACGACCTGAGTTACCCGGAGATCCCGCGAACCGGGATCGAACTAATCGACTTCGTGGAGGAGTTGGCGTGATTCTGACTCGTCATCATTTGACACTGGTCCTCAACGCACTCTACGAGTCAGAGACGAGGACGATTCCGGTATCCCATCCCTGCGAGGAGGTCGGGGAACTTCTTCGGATCGAATTGGGCGGGCCGTGGGACAGCACGGTCCGATTCACGCAGGGGGCGATCTCCTATCAGGAGACCCGTGAGGAGATACTCCGAAAGTACGGTGAACAGCCGCACTCGGACTTGCCCGACGAGAACCACTACGTCGCCGCCACGATCGCCGGCGGCCTAACCGACGTCGGCAACCAGGACGAGATTGAGGAGTTTGTGCTCCGACACGGATATCCGGACCTGGGGGCGGGCCACCATCCCGTGTTCGTCGGCATCGACACCAACCTCTTTCCGTGGCGAATTCAGGATGCCCTTGGCGTCGATCCGAACAAGGGCGATCGCGATTCGACGGGCCGCGCGCCGACGAATGGGTATGCCCACTCGACGGGCGTCAAGGAGGAACTCGACTGGCACTTCAAACACTACGACACGTACTCCCTCGCAGAAGCCTTCGGTGAGGAGTTCGATCGTATCTCGAACCAGCCAGCGGGCGACAATCGCCAGGGTTTCCTCGGCCTTTACGAGTATCGCCGACTCATGGCCGACCGGCGCGTCGACGTCGTCGAGACCGGAACTGGCGACGACGCCACCATCCTGGGGTATGCGGAGTAAGTCGACGAGGAACGAAACGATCTCCTCGTGTTCAGCAACGACCACGGGTTCGTCGACAATGCACGTGACGCCGGCTTGCTGGCACAACACGTCGAGATTCCCGTCGACCTTCCGCGGAGCGTGAGTACCTCGTGGTGGTCGATCGAGGACGCTCAGGACATTACGATCGACTTCACCGACGTCCCGTTCAGCGTCACGGAGTTCTACGAGCTTCTGGACTTCCCGTCGTACCTCGCCGAACGGGCGGCCGGTGACGCAGAGGCGAACGCGCCCGATCCCTTCCGGATCGACATGTGGTCGCTGCACTCGGGCGCGACGTACGCGCTGACGCACTTCTTCAAGGGCAAGGAGGGCAACTCGCTGGACGGGTACGCCCGGACAGCCAATGACCTACTTTTCAATCCCGAAGGGGCGGTGGAACGCGTGAAGTCAGAGTATGAGCGGCAGATCAAAGCCGAGGACGGTGGGGATCAGGAAGGGCTCAAAGGAGAGCGAGCTCTTGCCCGGATTGAGGATGTCAGTATGGAGGTGCAAGCCAAGGCCGAACAATTTGAGGAGCGCGAAGAGACATTACGCGAGCGGTTCAAGCAAGCAGCCAACTGAAAAATGTCTTCGCCGAGGTCACGGGTCAGGCGAGGGGCAATCGATTGAGCGGTGCGATCCGGCAATAAGATTTCTGTAACCCTTCTCGGCTATCGAATGCCGATACAGGTCTGCTGTCTGGCCAGGTTCAGTGCTGCGTATATTTTGAGTATATGCTCCCCGCCTCAGTTTCAATCTTCAACTATCTATTAGATAGCACCCACTATGTCTTTGGACTCATCAAGGCATTGTTTTCAAAAATACTCGGCCACTATCTGTTACAACAACAGATTTTGCCCGCCCATCCGGGTGGGTCTCAACAAGCCCCTCCTCCTCTAAATTACTAACGTGTCGTGCAATAGTACTCTTGGATTTGCCCATTCGATCAGCAATTTGGCTTATCGATAGGGGCGTACTCAGATCCATCAGGTTAGACAGTAGGTCCCCCTCGGCGTCCGTCGCGTTCCCGCGAAGATTCAACTTTGGGAGCCTACGTACAGTGCCATCGATATCACTGACTTGGAGAATAGTATCAACATGCTGCTCACCTGAAAAAGTCGCTACAACGAGGGGAAAGAGAAGTTCACGAGCACCGCCGCCGAGGATGACGAATGTTTCACCATTTGCTGCCTGAATGAGGTCAGTGCAACAGAGGACGGTTTCGACAAAATCGGTATGAGGTAGTGATTCCGTCTGCAGAGTAAGATCTGGAGAAACCTGAGTCAGAATCCCTTCCACCTCTTTGAGAGCGTCTTTGCCCCGATTAGATTTGGTTGATGGTCGTAATATTACGACCTCGTCGTCTGCGTCGAGACCTTCGCTTAGGACAGGCCTAATGACACGTCGACTGTCGAACCCAAGCGGTGCGAGATACGTCCGCATAGTTCAGGAGGTGGGGCAGAGACTCCATCACTGTTTCGAATTAGTGCAACAGTGATCGCGAAATTCGCACGCAATTTGGCTAAAACGGGATACTGGCGCCGATATTCTTCAGACGCCTCTAATTGCGTTCCAGAATGTTCCAACAAGACCGAGAGTATTGCGCTGCGGTAACTATTTGCATATTCATTTTAATCTGTAAAGCGTTCGCCTCAATTCCAACTGGATGGACCCCATTCAGTCTGAATAGATATATCTATAACGATATATATCCCACCCGACATATTTATGGTGGAGGGCGAGAACATCTTATCAGTTCGCACCGACCGAGAAGACCGAAAACGGCCGATTCGGATGGACACCGCTACCCCTCAATGGTGCAAGAATAGCGTCCGTCCCACCCGGTGCCGCGATCAATACCACGCAATGCCCAATCGAGATCTACCCCACGCAAACGAATCCGCGCTCGCAGACTTCCTCGGAACGCGAGACTCGTTTCTCGTGATCCGGGACCCGCAACTCGCGAAGACGGGTACACAGGCGCGTGCGCAACTCCGGTCGTTACCGCTCCTCGTTGAGTGCGGTCTCGATCGCGTTGCCCACCCCGGAATCTACGACAACGGGTTACGATTTGTCGAGTACGACCTTCTCCCGAACGAGGATCTGCGTTCGGACGGCGTGAGTGACATCGAGTTCCCGCTCGTGCACTACGTCAGCCAGGAGATGCTGACGGGGGAACTACGGGACGAAGAGAGCATTTACGACGACCAGGACATCGTACGTCGACTGCTACGCGAGCGACCTGACGACGTCCCATACGTGCTCGTGACCGACACCAGTTCGCCCCGGATGCCCCGTCACACCCAGAAACCGGGGAAGTCGTTCGTCGACGAGTTCGAGTGTACCGTCGCCGACCATAAGGGACTGCTGAAGCGATACCTGGAGCACAACCTCGACTCGGACCTGTCTCTCTCGGCGACACAGAACTTGTACTTTCACCAGATATCTGCCCACCATAAGCAGGCAGGGCTCAATGCGGGCTCGATTCCAGACCTGTTCGACTACACGCAGATCCCGGCGGATAGCCCGGCCTGGGATCCACTGTACTACCTGATTCGCGAGGATGTCGATCAGGTGCTGGAGGATTACTCTGAGCGCGTCCGGGAAGCCCTCCGCTCGTGGACCGAACGCGGGCCGACGCAACAGATCGCGAATAGCATGCTAGACATGCTGGAACGGATAGAATTCGAGGAGGTTCGACTCGACAGCTACCGCAACCGGCGGCAGGAGAACACATGAGCACGACGTATACCACGGCTAATACGAAACCAGATAAGCTACTCACCGGTTTCATCTCGGTACGAGCACCGGAACTCAAGCACATTTACGACGCCATTCAGGGCGCAACTAGCGTCGACGAACTGACTGAGAAGTTCGGACGGCCGACCGCTGACGGGCGCGAAACTGATAACATCGAAGAAGTGGTGCGCTTCCTGAACGCGATCGACCTGGTCGAGAGTCCGTCGGGAGACATCAGGAGTACGGTCGAACGCATTAACGAGCGTCAGTTCGCGGAACTCCCGTTCGAAGCACGGCTCTTATATCATTGTAACCAGCAGGACGGCCGTCAGAGACATTTCGCTACCGTCTACCAGGCGCTGCTTACCGAAGGTGTCAGGACGGTGAGCGCCGACCGAGACGACCTTCGGACCGTCCTGAAGCGCGAGACGGATTACGACTTCAGTTGGACCGACGAGAAGATCGACATGTGGGTGACGCTGTGTGAACAACTCGGGCTGATTTCGGAGACCGAGGATGAACTCATCCTCAGTCCCTGTCGGACTCTCGTCTACGACGCTCTCGTGGTGGCCCCAATCGACTCCAATGAGAATCCTGGATACGACGAGATTGAGGTCGAAAACGGGGAGTTCCGTCGAGCGCTCGACTGGATCAATGACAACCTCTTCGCGGTGTATCAGGAACGAGCGGGCACGCCTCGGGTCCATCCTTCAATCGCCGACGTACTAAGGAACATGGAGGCCGACGACGTGATCGCCCTGTCAAGCCCAGGCGACTCGCAGAACGCTGTCAAGATTCCACCCGAAGACCTCGACGACGACGTTCGGGGGAATAGGCGCGACGCAACGCGAATCTCGATCTCGACTCGACCGGCGGAGACGGCGTACGACTACCCGCTCAATCAGTTCCTGACTAGAAATGAGTGACAGCGTTCAGCAACCCCCGACTGACGACGAGATGGACCGCTACTGGGACGACGATGAAGTCGACCACTTCATAACCTCTGAGGCGCATACGGCGAAGAAGACCCCCGAACAGTTCAGGGAAACCCACGTCGACATCGATCGGATCTACGCGGACACGCTCACGCCACTCGGGGTCTCGGGTGACTTCGTCACCCAGGAAGACCTCCTCGAATCGATAGCAGCCTCGAATGTTGGAGGGCCCGATAGTGAGGCGGATCCCGATCCGAACCGGATTTTCATCCTCCGGGGTGAGCCCGGTTCCGGCAAGAGCCAGCTCTGCGAGTGGACCAAGTACCAGATCAACGGCTACGGCGAGGACGACGACGGTGTCGAGGACTACGTTGCGCTCCACGTCTCCCGTAGTCAAACCCGGATGGACCAGATCATCGACGTCCTTACCGAACCGCTGGATGTCGACCCCGACGTCAAGAACATCGACGAACTCGATCCCGTGGATGCTGCAAGTGCCATCGTCGAATATATGCGGGGGATCTGGTCCACAGAACATTTCACCGACGATGAGATTCAGGAGATCGCTGACGAGCGTGGCGACGAGAGTGACCTACGTGCGATCTTCGCGAAGAATATCCAAGAGTACCAGGACGCACTCGACTCTCGCGACGAGAACCCCGACTTCAACCTCCTGACCCGATCCGACTTCCGGGACCTTCGCCTCCAGTTGAGCTTCAGCGACAAACTCACCGAGAACAAGGATTTGCTATACTCGGTCCTCAAAAACGAGGCCCACGAGTACCTCTCTCGGAACCTGGTTGGTGACTTCAAGGAGCAATTGCAGGAATACTCACAGCGGTATCAGGAGCATGGGATCAGGCCCGTCCTCATCTGCGAGGACCTCACGACGTTCAGTGTCCTGAAGGAGCAACTCCTCGATCACATTTTCGAACTCGGCAGCAGCCACTACGACATCGTCCTCGGCTGGACCATTGGCTGGGAGCAGGACAACATCGACGACGCGATGGCCCGATCGGACGCGGCCACGTACATGAAAGGCCGAGCCGAGGGGTACCTGACGATGACTGACGAGAACGGTGAGGCGTACTTCCTCGACGACGATGCCTCCGTCGAACTCACCCGGTCGTATCTCGACGCTATCAAGCGCCACTCCGACGCCGGGCCTCCCTCGGACGACATCGAGGACTCCTTCGATGGGCTATACCCCTTCAACGAGCGGTTCGTCCACGTCGCCTACAGACAACTCAACGACGAAGGGAGCGACCGCAAAACGCCGCGGCTCCTCCTCCTTCGGGTCGTGAAACATTGCCTGAAGTCGACCTTACGGCCGTATGAGGCGATGAAATCGAACTCGTTCGTGGATACGCCCACGTTCGAGATCGATGTCAAGTACGACCAGATCTATCAGGACATCAGTCGCTGGTATGGAGTCCCCGTTGAGGAGGGCATCGGCGTCAAGACTGGCATCTTCGAGGCGTTCGGAATCGAACTTCCGGACAGCGGCGTGGCGACCGTGAATGGCGGCTGCGTCGTGTTCGAGAAGGGCAAAGGGAGCGCTGTCCTCGACAAGATCAAGAACCCACCGACGCCCCAACACCAAGCCGATGGCGACGACGACCAGGCGGGTGACGAAGAGGACAGTGACGATCGGGAGGGCAACGCGGACGAGGGTACAGACGACGAAGAAGATGACGATGTCACAGTCGTCGACGATGGCGAACTCTCGGATGAAGAGCGGGAGCGGCAGCGTAAGTTCCAGGAATTCCAGGACTGGGTGACCAATGGCGAGGAATACCCAAGTTCTGACACACTTCACGAGGGGGCCGTCGAGGTCCTCGGACGCTGGCACGACCCGACTCGCCTCGGGAACCCGAACGCGTCGACGCGGTCCGCGAGTGCGATCTACTACGCTCGTGGCGACAGCGTCCCAGTGTCGATCCAGGGAGACCAGCAGCGGCAAGCGAACATCGACATCGAACTTGAGTGGGGCGAGGAATACGCTGACCTCTACACCCCGCTGCTCGAGTACGGTCTCTTCGGGACGTTCGATACCATAGACACGAACTTCGACCAGTTACGAGCGTGGTCGGACACGAACGTCGCGCAGTTCAAGCAGGACATGCGTGCGGAAATCGAGAAGTGCCTCCCCGAGACACTTTCCATCGAGAAGACGCTGGCGCTGGGTCAGATCTTCCTCATCAATGCGGCGAAGGGCGTCCAGATCGACGAGGATGGTCTATCTGTGGAACTGGTTTTCGAGGACTACAAGCATGACCAGCCCTACGGAAAGCCGCTCATCGATGAGTACGATACCGATAGCGCGTTCGGGCAAGCATTCGAGGCACTGGCGAAGTCCTCGAGCGAGATCAATAACCTGATCGAGGGCTTCTTCCTGCTCAAATCGAACGTCGTCGACTACGAACGGCTGGCAGAAGCCAGACGCGAAATCGCCGATGACTTCGAAGCTCACGTCGACGACGCGATGATGATCGACGCCGGCGACATCCCCGACGCGTACAAGATCGGGTCGACGCGCAACAAGGCGAACACGAACGTCGCGACGCTCTTCCGCCGTATTGCGAATTACGCATCCGAACTGCAGCGGCTCACCGCCGAGGACGATGCAGAGCACATTCAGGAAGCGCTGGAACCGGTCGACCGATGGTACGACAGCAGCCACACGATTGACGACCTCGCAGATTGGTTCGAGACGCTCGAAACGTGCCGGGGCGTGTTCGACGTCGGTGACAAGCAGATCTACGAGGATGCGCGTGAACTGCTCGGGCTCGATGCTGAGGATTCGCAGGTGAATATTAAGCTCACGTCGTTCAGAGACGACATCGAGCGGTTCCGGAACATGGAGGGCGAGACTGGGACGGCGCTCATCGCGCGGCTACACGACTTCGCTCGCAGTCGTCATGAACAGGACGCCTGGACGGTATACCAGGCGCTGGACACGCTCATCGAGGAACTCCAGGACCAGGAACACTCGACCGGGGTCGACCTCGAGCACCGCATTCAGCACCTCTCCGAGTACAGCGAGTACGAACAGAAGCGGCAGGAAGTCCTCAGCATCACGGAGGACCTGTAGATGTCCAACACCCAGTCACTTCCCGCGGCCGTCGAGGCACTGGAAGACAAGGCCACGGAGCACAAGCAAGCAGAGAACACCCAGTTCCACGTCTCTGTCGCGCGACACAACATTCGCGAGGTCAACAGCGAGATCGACGACCTCGTGGAGAGCCTCGAGGACCTCCAGTACTACAAGACGGTCCTCGAGGGGGCTGAGGGATTCGACGGTTCGGCCCCGACGATGATTACTAGCGCCGTTCAGGCGGCAAAGACAGCGATCGAGGCCACGCAGGAGGACCTCTTAGAGAACGTCCAGAGCGACGATATCGGCGACGGCGAAACCGACCTCGACTCCGAAGACGACAGTGGTAACCCGGAGGTTGAGGTGACTCCAGAGGTCGAGACCCAGATCGAACAGAGCCGGTCCGCGAAGCGGCAAGTCGACAACGTTCGCCAGAAGATAGAGAGAAAACTCGAGTCGGGGCGGGACGAGTGGAGTACGAAAGTCAGTGCCGCCGAGGAACTCCAGAAGATCCTTGGCAACCAGGACGGGGACTTCGCGCGGACGCTCAATCAGATGCACACGCTGCTGACCCGGAAGCTGATGGATTCGAGCGAACCAGCGTCGAGTTTCGTCGCCCAGTGGAACAACGCCGTCAGCAGCTGGGAGAAACACCAGTCGCTCCAGAGCTTCGACGATTTCCAGGAGCGACACGACCTATCTGACTCGACGATCGAGGATGTGAAGACGCTCAGCCAATCCCGTCAACTCACGCTGGCAGACGTCTCCCTCGACACGATCGAGGAGATGAAGCGCGTCGACGAACTCGAGTCCGCAGTCGAACTGACCCTCTAACGATGGATGACCCCGTCGCCCGCGCGGAGCAGATGCAGGACGCCTACCACGACTACTTCATCGGTCGTGGTGGGCGAGCAGCGCGCAGTGTCGCCAACCGACTTGCCGAGGGCGAAGACCTCACCGGGATGCGCGGGCCGTACCTCCAGGCGCTCGATATCCCGAACTGGAGTGGACGCTCGTGGGACGCCTTCGCCCGGTCGGTACGGCTCGAACCCCACATCCGCCGCGCATTCACGAATATCGGCTTCGAGCGGCTCTACGACTTCCAGGAACGCAGTATCGAAGCCATCCTCGACGGCAACGACACCGTCATCACGGCCGCCACGGGGCGGGGGAAGACAGAGGCCTGGCTCGTCCCGATCCTCGACAGCATCCTCGATGACAAGCGGAACGGGAACGAAGACGGCGACACGAGCGTCAAGGCCACGCTCATTTACCCGACGAAGGCGCTTGCACAGGACCAACTGAAGCGCCTCCTCCAGTACCTCTATCTCATCAACAAGCAACTGCCGTCCGAACAGCAGGTCACGGTCGGCATCTACGACGGCGACACGCCGCGGAACGTCGGCGAATCGGGCGCCGAGGGGTACCTCAACGCGACGTTCCGCCACTTCGAGTGTCCGGGGTACAACGACGAACTCGCCAAGTGTCGAGACTGCGGCGGCGGCGTCCGCATCCGAAACACCGGTGCTCGATTCAAACTCATCCCCGAGAAGGCCCACTGCGAGGACGACGACCCGAACGACGTGCCCCTCGACTTCCTGCGCCTGACGAAAAACGACATCCTCGAGGAGGGCGTAGATATCCTGCTCACCAACCCCGATACGATCAACTACCGCCTCATCAACACGAACGCCGACGACGAGCACGAACGATTCGTCTACGAACCTGATTTCCTCGTCTTCGACGAGGTACACACCTACGACGGTCTGTTCGGGAGCTACACGTCGACGCTGATGAAGAGGATCCAGTCGCTCCGGGAAGAGCGTGGCGTCGAAGACCTGCAACTCGTTGCGAGCAGTGCGACCGTCGAGAACGACGTCGAACTGTTCCAGAAGATCAGTGGTGCCGTCGACGTTACCCAGGTGGATGAGCGCCCCCGCGACATCGACGGCGACGTACCAGATGCGGTCCCGGAAGCGCTGAAGTCGCAGAGTCTCTCCGTCGACCGTATTCTACGTGCGACGGCCACGTCTGACGACGCCGTCCTGGGTCTCGACGCCTTCGACTACACGCTGGAGGAGGCGTCGGGTTTCGACCGCGATCGTCGCGAGACGCTAGTAGCCGACGCCCTCTTCGATCATCTCACGGAAGTCGAGGACGATCCCGGCGCGCAGGTGGTTCGCTACGTCCATCAGTTGCTGTACGAGGACCCACTCACGCGGTCCCAGTTGCACGAGGAGGTGGCGAATACGCTCGATCTCGGCGCCAACGAGACGTCGACGCTGGTGTCGAACGTCCGGACTCTCGGCGAGTTCTCGGGCATGCTGGAGAACCGGAGCCACGTGTTCTCCTGGCCGATCGACGGCTTCTACGCGTGCCCATCGTGTGACACGGCGTACCGCTCGCCGCAGGACGACTGCGGTCAGTGCGGTTTCGAGTTCGTCACGCGTGCTACCTACTGTCGGCACTGCAGTGACGAGCACCTCGTAGCGTGGTACTGCCCGAGTTGCGACCAGCTAGAGCCGTACACGCCCACCGAGCACGGAACGGTCGATCAGGACGAGGAACACGTCTGCCGTCGATGCGAGACGGCCCGCGACGAACCCGTTCAGATGGTCCGCGTGACGTTCCAGCCGTTTCTCGAGTGTCGCGATTGCGGGCACCGAACCGAACGGGCGACGACCCGCGACTGCCCGGAGTGTGGTTCTAAGACCGTCCGAACCGACGAGTCGACGTTCACCTGCGTTAATCCGCAGTGTGAGTCGGATTACGCGGCCGATCGCGTCTGCGACCGCTGTGACGGAACCGACTTCGGACTCGCCACCGTCAACGGACGATTCGATTGCCCCGCCTGTGGCGCGACGTATGACCAGCCCGAGCAGGCACCAAGTCAGTGTGTCGACTGTGGTTCCTCGCTCACGTCGACGAGATACCTTCCGTGGGTCTGTGGAAACGATAACTGCAACCGGATCCACTTCGAAGACGCCCCAGCCCGTTGCGACTGTGACGCGTCGGCGTTCGTGAAGTGGGGACTCTTCGAGATCCACGACGACCAGCACTGTCGATCTTGCGACACTGTATTCATCGGGGACGAAGGGTGCGACTGCGACGAACCGGATGTCCATCCACGGACCGGCCACCATCAGGCCTACAAGACTATCGATACCCGCGGACGGATCCATACGATGAGCACACAGCGCTCGGCTGTCCCGTGTCCACATCCGTTCGCACGGTACGAGCTCGGCCGACGGTTCGACGAGTTGATGCGGGGCCCGGGCAACCTCGCCGTGACGACCTCGCAGTACATGCTGCGCCGGGTCGCCGACGAAGAAGGCCAACAGGCGGCGAAACTCCTGTCGTTCGCCGACTCCCACCGCGCCATGAAGGAACTCAGTCGTGACTTCTCGGAACCCGAAGCCGAGACGCTCATCGATCAGCTGTTGATCGAGAGTGCGTCGTCCCGCGACAACGAAAGTGAAAGTCAGTGGGTCCCCTTTAGCCGCGTCCTCGAGGGTGCCCTGGACATCGTCGACGAGGTCAACGACGCGCTTGAACCGCCGCGAGTTGCGAGGAGCGTCGAGTTCGACCTGAAGTCGCGGCTGAAGGATCAACCCCGGAAGCGCTGGGACGACGACGACGCCCTCCGGGACCGACTGACTAGACGCGCGATCGAGCACACGTACAGCCAGCGCCTAGCCGAACGCGACGGGTCCCTCGCCGAGGCGGGCCTGCTCGACGTCCGTTTCGCCCCGGGTCTCGACGAATTGGAGAGCGACGAGCGAACGATCGTCCGCGAACTCGTCGACGAGGGCAACGACTACCAGGTCGCGAACTTCACCTCTCCGAGTCCCGACCGTCCCGCCGAAGCGGTGGTAGCGGACTTGGTCGACCGCGACATCCTCACGTACGGCCACACTGAAGACTACGTTTCGTTCGATCCGGCGGTGCTCGCCGTCACGGTTGCGGGCGACGGCGACGGTATCAGGTTCGACCCCGACACAGAGCGGTACTACACGACGCTCCACCACCAGTTCGGCCTCGATGCCGCGGCTGCAGTCCCGTCTACCGCGTCGCTCACCGAGCGCGCGTCGATCACCCATCCGCGGTTTACACAGCGTGCCCACCGCGCCGAGTACTCACAAACGCGGATCCTCATATCGGAGGAGTACCTCGGGGCGACGAAGAAACGCAAGCGCCGGGAGCTGGAGTACCTCTTCCGCGAGGAGAACTACCCGCACCACCTCTCGTCGGGCCCGACGATGGAACTTGGCGTCGACATCGGCGATCTCGACGCACTCCTGTTGTACGGGACGCCGCCGAACATGAACGCGTACCTCCAGCGGGTGGGACGGGCGGGACGGAGCTCGCACTCCTCGATGGTCCATTCGGTCAGTCAGCGCAACCCCATCGACTACTATTACTACGACCATCCGGACGAGCTTATCGACACCGAACCCACACCCGTCCCGCTCAACGAGCACAACGAGGAGGTCCTCCGCGTTTCGCTAGCGTGGGGCATCTTCGACTACATCGCGGCCAACTTCACCATCCCGTGGGATGTCAGCCGCCACGGCCGTGCCCGGTCGATAGACGGCGGGGACACCTACCACCGGCGGGGAACGCTCGACGATAGCGAACACGACGACGCTAGTAAGCTGACGCACGTGATGTCGCTCACCGCCGATACGCTCTCGCTCGGTGCCACCGACTCGAAACTCGACGTGCTCGGCGAAGTCGTCGACGACCACCAACCGGACATCGCCGGCTACCTCGAATCGCTCCTCGACTACCGCTACTGCGAGGAGTGTGAGCGGCGGTACGCTGTCGACGACGACCACGAGACGTGTTCGAAAAGCGACTGTGACGGTGACGTCCGATACGCGAAGGACGTGTTCGGCCACCTCGTCGAAGACGTCCTTGAGAACTTCGAGGCCCGCTACATCACTGGCTATCGCGACTACAAACAGTCGCTCGAAGCAGAACTGTCCACCCTCAAGGAACGCAACCGCGAGTTCCGTCGCGACCAGCAGCGGGCTGACGCCGACGAGCGTGCCCGCATCATGCGGGAGCGTAGCGGCATCAAGGGTCGGATCGAAGTGCTCGAGGACTACCTCGCCGAATTAGGCGGTTCGAGTTACTTTGATTTCCTCAGAGAGTCACGCGAGAGCAAGTACGACTTCTCGATGCGAAGCGTCGCCTCGACGGCTGGTCTCACCCTGGTCGGCGAAGGATACGACCGACGGACCGTCGGCGGTCAGGAGAGCGGCCGGGCGATGCAGATGGCGCTCTCGGAACTCCACCCCGGCGCCGCCTACCTCGACGGCGGCGAGACGTACACTGTCGCGCGCGTCCGGTTCGACGACAAGGCCGGTTCGGACCTCCGGGACACGGTGAACGACGCCGTTGACGGAGACGACCTGGCAGAGAAACTCGTCTGTCCGGCGTGTCGCACGTCACATTCCCTCGATACGCAGGAGTGTGACTGCGACAGCGACGCCCCACTCAAGCGGCACAGGCTGGCAGTGCTCGACTCAGTCGACGCCTACCACGACAACCTCAAACTGACTGCAGAGGGCGACGAGGCCAGACACCTCCACAAAGAACCCAACAAACCCGTACAAAATACGTACGCCGAGCGGGAGACGTCGATACTCGAGTTCGATTCCGACCGGGTGTTCGAACTCCAGGATGCAGAGGGAGAGGCACTCGGGACGATCGAGTACGGCGATTATTCGGTACTCCTGCACACGGAGAGCTACAAGACGAAGTACAAGTCCGGCGAAGTCGACCCACAACCGACGCCCTTCGAAGTTTGCGGCGAGGAGAACTGCCCGGGAGTAATCTACCGCGACGCTGACGACGAGCGGCGGTGCAGTGCCGACCCTGAGCATTTTCCCGATGGTCGGGGAACCGACTCGGAATTCGTCAGCCTCGGATATCAGTACGAGACGCAGGGGATTCGCGTCGAACTCCAGGACCGAAACCTGTCGCACACGCTGGCTCACGGCCTCCGGGTCGCGTTGCAGTATCTCGGCGGCGTCACAATTCGAGACCTGGCCGAGTACGTTGGCGAGGAACACGTCGACGTCTTCGAGTCGCAAGAAGGCGGAGCCGACGTCGCGCGACTGCTCTTCGAACAAACTGACGGAGAGTACCGAGCGTTCGATCGGGCAATAGGTCTCGTTCGCGACCAGTTCGACTGTGAGTGCGAGAACGGGTGTCCGTCGTGTCTCTACCAGTACGGCTGCGACGTCAGGAACGACCAGCGCTCGTTCGACCGCGATCGCCTCCGCGATCGCCTCGGCCATGGTGGCGTGGAGATACGGCCCGCCACGGACCGTATGACCGGGGAACAATCCAGAGATTGATTAACGATCCACAATACCTACCACAGATGAACTTCGACCCACTCGAACTCGCGAACTCGATGCGTGAATCGTACGCCGAACATTACGCCGGTTCTCAGCCCCAGCGAGCGGTCAAGAACCTCGTCTCGCGATACTCCGACGGCTCCGGCGAGTCACTCGAGAGCGACCTCCCGGAGTTCATCCGAACGAAGGGCCCCTACCTTCAGGTGCTCGATCTCCCGCGAATGAGCGACACCTCGTGGGAGACGTTCGCCGATAACCACGACCTCCACGACGATGTTACGGAGACGTTCTCCGAAGCTGGGTTTCGGTCACTGTACGAGTTCCAGGAGGATGCGGTCGAGTCGGTCTTGGAGGACCACCACACGCTCCTTACGGCGAGTACCGGTCGCGGGAAGACCGAAGGATGGCTCATTCCCATTCTCCAGTTCATCACCGAGGCAAAGGCGGGAGAGCACGACGACCATCCGCCGGACAGCGTCAAGTGCATTCTCACGTATCCAACGAAGGCGCTCGCACAGGACCAGTTGAAGCGGCTAATCGACTACCTGTTCACGCTTAACCGTGGGCGACCGCCGGATGAGCAAGTGACTGTCGGCATCTACGACGGCGACACCAAACGTCGTGATCCCGACGAACTCGCGTACCTTCAGACCACGTTTCAGTACTTCGACTGCCCGTGCGACGAGTGCGATTCTTCGCTGACAGTCACCCAACGCGACGACGGCTCGTTCGTCGTGGAGCCGATGGTCGACCACGAGGGCGACCTCGCCTTCGAGTTCATCAAGGTCACCCGTGACGCCATCGTCGAATCGCCAGCCGACATCCTGCTGACGAATCCCGACACGATCAACTACCGGCTGTTCAACGTCAACGGCGATGACGAACAGCAGCGCTTCGTCGCCGAGCCGAAGTACTTCGTGTTCGACGAGATCCACGAGTACTCCGAACTCTTCGGTTCGTTTACCTCGACGCTCATGCGCCGGTACATCCGGGAGCGGCAGGACCTCAATGGCTACGACAGCGAGACCGAAGATGACCTCACTATCGTCGGTGCGTCGGCGACCGTCGAGAACAAGCGGACGGTCTTCCAGCGCATCAACCCGTTCGTCGACCCCGACGTCGAAGTTGTCGAGGAGGACGAGCGGACGCTCGACGCGCCGTTCCCCGACGATGTCCCCGAGGAATTCGTTTCGGCAGAGATGCCTCAAGCTGAGTTACACGCCGGTGATACTGAGGCTGCGCGGCGAGTACTTGACACGGCCGACGCAGCGGGAGGTAGTGAAGACGTCGAGGATGCCCTCTACGAGCATCTAGTCGAGGACGAAGGTGGACCGCTGGAGTTCGTTCGTGGGATCTACGCGGCGCTCCACGAAACCCCGCTTCGACCAGTTGGTCTTCGCGACCGTCTGATCGACGAAGCAGGGCTCACGGAGTCCCAGGCAGAGACGGTCGTCTCTAACTTCATGACGATCGGAACGGCGTCCGGCATTCTGGAGAGTCGAGCCCACTTGTTCAGTTGGCCGCTCGACGGTTACTACACGTGCATCAACTGCGGAACCGTCTACGACACTCCACAGTCGTCCTGTACCGAGTGTGGCCACCACTTCGTGACGAAGCTCTCGCTATGTAACCAGTGTGGCGAGGAATCGCTCGAGTCGTGGTTCTGTCCGAACTGCGAGCGGCTTGTGCCACACACAGTCACGTCCGAAGAGGGACGGTTCGAGTACTTCCAGCGGCGGGAGTGTCAGTGCGAGACCGTCGACGGCGAGACCCCCGAGATGGTCCGCGCCTACTGGCGCCCGTACTACGAATGCACGGACTGCGGCGAACAGCAGAAGATCGACCACCAGCACGACTGTTCCGACTGCGGCGCCGTGATGGTCCTCGACGACTCGATGGAGACGCACGTCTGTACCAACCCGGACTGCGACGGCGAACTCACCGTCAACGAGGCACGGGAACCGGAGTGCCACTCCTGCCACTCGAACACGTTAGAACCGCTCGCTGACGACGGTGTGCAGTATTGCAGAGAGTGTGGCGAGGTATACGAGGACCCCGACGGGCAGGAATGTACTGCTGACGACTGCGACGGCGAGCTCACGCCGAAACGCTTCCTCGGCTGGACGTGTAGCGATCCCGACTGCGACGAGGTGTACTTTGGCGATCCGCCGGCGTCGTGTGGCTGCAGGAAACGAAAACTCGTTCGATCGGCGCTGTTCGACATTAGCATGGTCGATGAGTGCCAGTCCTGCGGACACGAGTTCTTGCCGAACGGGCCCCACAACTGCGACTGCGATGACCCCGAGATCAGTCGCCGAGCGAAGGGCTACAGCAACTTCCGGATGGTCGACGACGACGGACGAGTTCGGGAAGCAAGCACCTTCCCCGGTGGGCTGCCGTGTCACCACGAGAATCGACGTGAGACGTACGCGAAGAACCGGCGGTACGACTCGATGCTCCGTGGCCCCGCTAACGCTGCCGTCACGACGGGACGCTATCTGCTTCGTTCACTGGCTGACCGGGACGAGCCAGAGACTTTCGGCGAGTCAAAGATGCTCTCGTTTGCGGACAGCCAGTCCGACATGAAGGAACTAGAGCGGAACTTCCGCGAACCGGAGGAGTCGTTCTTCTTCGACCAGTTGTTCATCGAGAGCGTCAGATCGGAGGCTGATGGATCCGGCTGGGCGGTGCTCTCCGATGTCGTCGAGCGTGGTGTGAACGACGCAAAGCAGTATGATGATGACCTCGCTGGTGAAGAAGGGAACGCACCCGGGATGTACGAGCGCCTGGCCGGATATGAACAGTCGGTCGACGAGTACCTGACGGAGGAATTGGTGTCCCGCGTCCTGGAAGGAAAGTACAGCCAGCGCTACCGTACCACCCCGCTCACCGACGAAGAGGGGCTGATCAACGTTCGATTGGACACCGAACTCGACGACCTCAGTGAGGGCGAGCGAAAACTGCTTACGGAGGTACTCGGGCAGAATCACCATTACGAACCGAATCTCGTGGAAGACGTCGAGGACGGACACGACCACCTCGAGTCCCTCGTCGACCGCGGTATCCTGCGCCGCATCGAGGAGGACGGCAGTCGATACGTGATGGTCGACGAGGACGCAGTCGAGTGTGCCGTCGTCGACGACGCGACGCCGACGCAATACAGTCCGAACCGAGAGTCGTTCGCGACATCGCTAGAGGTCGACCTCGGGATGGCGCCGGACGACGTCACCGAGTTTGAGACGACGATAGCAGAGCGGGCGGAGTTCGCTCACCCTCACTACTCTCTGACGGCGCAGCAGGTCTCGACGTCCGACCCGATGATGCTGCTCGCCAGGGCGTATTACGGCGAGACGGATCGGGACGAGCGTCGCAGACTGGAATTCCAGTTCCGACAGGGGCGGTACCCCCACTTCCTCTCGTCGGGACCGGCGATGGAGTTGGGCGTCGACATCGGCGACCTCAACACGCTTCTTCTGTATGGGACTCCGCCAAACGCCAACTCGTACCTCCAGCGGATCGGACGGGCGGGTCGTGCCTCGGGTAACTCTCTCATTCACTCGGTCAGCCAGCGCAACCCCATCGACTACTACTACCACGAGCACCCCGAGGAACTCATCGCCGCTGATCCACAGCAGGTCCCGCTCAACGAGGTGAATCGCGAGGTACTCCACCAGTCACTCTCGTGGGCCGTCCTCGATTGGGCTGCGACGACCCGTTGGATTCCGTGGCGCCGCGAGCAGAGCGGCCTTGAGGATCTCGTCGTCTGTAAGGACGACCCGGTAGAGCGAAACGAGCCCCGGCCGAACGACGTGATGACCTTCACTGGGGTGCTCTCGTCCACGAACTTCCAGGTCCAGAGTTGGAACGACGATGCACCACTCGAAGCGCTTCGGACGCTCCTAGAGGAGAATCGAGACGAACTCGAGGAGTGGTTAGAGGACCTGTTGTCGTTCAGCGTCTGTTCGGTGTGCGGGAGAAAGCACGACGCGGGCTACGGTGGGGAATGCCAGCGTACCGACTGTTACGGGGACGTCGAGTCAGTCCTCGGAAAGCACGGCGACATCGTCGAGGGAGTCCTGGCGGGAACCGAGGACGAACAGAGCTTCGAGGAGACGATTATCGACCTGTATCGCAATCAGCAAGACGAGATCTACAACGATATTGACGAGCTTGACGAAGAGGTGAACGACCTGCGACGGGAAGAGCGGAGTACGCGCGACCGAGACGAGAAGCGACGCCTCCGGGAACAGCGCGAACAGGTCGAACGCCAGGTCGACCAACTGCAGGACTATCTCGACCGACTCGACGACATGGACTTCGGCAGCTACCTGAACCGGGAGAGCCCCGCTGCCTTCGGATTACGGTCGGTCGGGAGTTCGGTCGATTACGAACTCGTCGGTGAGGACTTCGAGCACGTCAGTGACGGGTCACGCGAGCGTCGCATCGCGCTCTCCGAGTTACATCCCGGCGCTGCGTATCTCTACGATAGCGAGACCTACGTCGTGACGCAGGTCTACTGGGAACCGCTGGAGTCCGCACGCATCACCGACGACCTCGAGGATGCAGCTATCTGTCCGACCTGTGCCACTGAGTACGATACCGACACAGCCAACTGCAAGTCGTGCGGGACGCGGCTGAAGCCGCTCGTCACGCAGGTCCCGGAGCGGGTGATCGCCTACCAACACGATTTGCCGCTCAGTTCGACGCCGAGTGCGGAGCATCTGCAACCGTCGACGATCTACCAGACCGACGCGGAACCCCAGAACACGTACGCCCCCGTCGAAACCGACGCCGGTGATTCGTTCGAGGCGACGTTCTCACGGGACATCGTCGACGAGAGCGGAACCGTCCACGGGCAGTTCGAGTACGGCGATGTCACGCTCCTCGCGTCGACGAGCAAATACTGGACGACCTACAAGGACGGCGGATCGGACCCGCTGCCGAACGTATTCGAGATGTGCGGCGTCGACGGATGCAGGGGGGCGATCGCGAACACCGGCGACTCGGCGTACTGTACGAACAACGTCGAACACCCCGTCGACGAGAGCGTGGCTGTCCGGCCCGCGACGAAGTTCTCTACCAAGGCGGCCCAGGTACGCTTCGACAGCGAAGAACTCGAACACGGCTTCGCTCACGGCCTCCGAGTGGCTCTCCAGTACATCGGTGGTGTCAGCGTCAGGCAGGTTCCAGAGTCCATCGAGGACGACGGGACGCTCGTGTACGACTCTGACGAGGGCGGGAGTGGTATCACCGTGCTACTTACGCAAGACGACGGCGAGAAGTTCGAGCGTGCCGTCGAATTGATGCGAGAGGCGTTTTCGCCCGACGAGTCGAAGTGCAACTGCGAGAACGGTTGCCCGTTCTGCCTCTATCAGTACGGCTGCGTGGAGCAGAACGATCCCGAATCGTTCGCGAAGGACGAACTGTTAAACCTGCTGTCGCACGACCTACACCTCGAGCCACGGACTGATGAGTGACCCACTCACTACTGCAAAGGAACTCCGAACGCAGTCGCCGGATCGCCTCTGGGGATTGTCGGCAGAGAGCATCTACTCTGCACTCGCCGCAAGGGCCACCGGGGAGCCGATTCGAAAACGTATCGAGCCACACCACCGGGCGGAGACGATCAGAACGAACGACGAACGGGACAGCGATGCAGTCGTGTCGATGCACAAGTGGCTACTCGACGCGCTGGATTTCATCGATGACGGGACTCTCTCGTTACTGGGGATAGTGGTCCTCACTTCGGACGATCCACAGCCGTTCGTTCGAGCTGCAACTGTCGCCCAGTTCCAGTCCGCCAAAGTGGTGTTGCGTTCGTGCAGAGAGATCGAGGACACCGTTCCGCGACGCGAATTCGACAGTCTCCTCGCTGGCGAGTGGGACGAGACTGTTCTCGCCCCACTTCTGGGGTCACTCGACTTCTTGACGATTTACCCCGACAGTGTCGAACTCGAACGAGATCGGATCACTACCTCACTGTCGGCACAGCAGGGGCAGTCGACGGAGACGGCCGTCGCCGATGCTTACCGGGACGTCTTCAGTCACATCGTGCCGTCCGCCGACGAAGCCTGTCTCGGAGACCTCGTAGCACGAGTGACTGCGACAAATCACACAGGCGGAGAACTGGACGAGACGGACGTAGCGACCCTCGCTAGTACGTCACCGATCGTCGTCGACGAGGCCGACCTCGAAGAACTGATCCATGTTCAGCGACGGAAGTACGAGACCGATATCGACACGGTACGTTCGCTACTAACCCCGTCTTCAGAAGCGGCCATCGAACGGGTTGAGTCCGACGATACAGTCCCGTTCGATAAGAAATCCGAAGAGAGCGATCGAACCGACGATATCCGGGAAGCTGCGCTAGCCCTCGCTGCTACGGCGACAGCGCATCCCAACTTCACGACGTTCGACGTTCAGTTCGCCTTAAAGCGATGGCCATCTATCACACCGTATTCCCTCTACCAAGCGCTTTCGTCTATCTCGGGGGTCGAGTGTGCGATCAGCGATGGCGTCATCGAATTCGAAACAGTCCCGAAAACGGTCGACGGTGAACCGGTGTACGATGAATACATGGAACATCTCGTGGAACGGTGTTCGACGATCCAGCGCCGCCTCGAGGCACTCTCCCAGGCTTCGATATCACTTCCCCCTTCTCCCGTCGCGACCGAGTCGATGGTGGCTCAGGACTACAACTCAATCGACAGCGGTGCCATTGCACCGACCTACTTTACCTATACGCTCATTGATCCTGACGCACTCGGTCAGAAGAAGATGGACGATTATGTCGGCGAGTCACGCGGACTCGGCCGGGAACGAGCACGTCTCCGCCGATGGCACGGCAAACGGTCTTCAGGGCTGAAGTCGTATACAGCCATGACCGACCGCCTGTTCAGCCTCGGCCTCGAGCGCGATATCGAAGAGCAGGTCCTGCGAATCATGACGCCGTTCGACGACGACACGTTTAACGAGTACGTGGCCCAGATTCGACGGTTGCTGGAACAGGGCTTCGAGTTGCGCCTGCTCACCCGCCATACCAAGGAACCCTGGGAGTGGCGACGGCTTCAGCGAAACCTTTTGAGCGAGATCAAGGAACACCGAGATCGAATAACTGTGCGCACCTACTCGCGGTTCAAAGAGCACCAGCGTGTGACGACTGACATGGACTTTCGTGATCTCGGCGAGATCGGGATTCACGGAAAACTCCAAACAGTCGGTTCACCAGGTGAAGGCGCCGCTCTTCTCGGTTCGGCGAACTTTATGGAGAATAGTTATAACTGGAATCCAGAATGTGGTGTCTACACGAAACGCACCGAATTTGTCGCAACTGCGATCGAATTCTTTGACATCGTCTGGAAGATCTCAGCAGCAGATCAACTTTCGATAGAGCGATTGCAAGAGATCCCCGACCAACAACTGATCCCCTCATACTATAGTTGATTTACTACGCCAAGATCACGACCCAGGTTTGGCCATCGGGTTTAACGGGACACTATCTATGGGTCGTGTATATCAGTTATTTAATACACTCTGCATGAGTTCCGGAGAAATTTCGTTGATCTCTTCGTCGACTCCTCGGTCGAGGGCTCGACCACAGACCGAGAGTACTTGACGAACGTTCCCCTGAGAACGTTGATGTATCATCTCCAAACTCTTCTTCTGGAAGGGTTGAATTCCACTAACTCCGTCAGTCCGGTTTGTCTCAAGATACTCCGTAATCAGATCGACTAGATCATCTTCCGTCAGGGGCTGTAAGGCGACCTCGTTCCCGATCCGCTCGGAGAACGCGTGGTATTCACCCATGACATCCTGCCAGACTTCCGGTGCACAGGCGAATAGGACGGAGAGTCCCGTTCCGTTCTGGTCCATCAGGTGGCGTATGCTGTTGAGGGTCGCCTGCTTGTCTTTATTACCCAGTCTAGCGATTGCCTCGAACTCGTCGATGAAGACGAAAACGCCAGTGTATCCAAGCTCACGCAGGAGATTCTTGAACGAAGTGAACGCTCTCACGCCCATCGTATTGTCATCTAGCGCACTGTGAATCTCCATCTCTTTGCGCTGCTCGTATCGGATTCCTTCCGCCGTTAGCCATTGCCAGGCATAGAGGTTCGTATCCTCGTAGACCATGTGAACGATGGCTCTCGCGAAGTCAGCAAACTTCGTAACGTCGCTGAGTCGTTGAACTGCGGTGGGGATTATCTCAGAGAGAAGTACCTCGCCGGAGTCAATGAGATCCTCCATTGCGCTGGCCCCCATTGGATTTAGATCCGTCTCGTTGCGTGCCACTGCCGCGAGGAACTCGTAGGCGATCTCTTGAACGCGATCGAACCCGACATCGTACATGAACTCGTGGTAAATGTCGAGGAATCCCTCGCCGGGTTGAGCAACGTACCCGACGAGTACGTCTTCCCGATCTCGGACGAGCGATCGCGCGTACTTGAGGGTGTGCGACTTTCCGTTCCCGTACTTCCCGGTGATCACGAGGTGCTTCGACTTCCCCGTCCCGAGTAGAGTCGACACCGTGTCGCTGACGGCATCAGCTACGTGTTCTTGGCCGCAGTAGACTTCGGGATCTTCGTCCGGAACAGGACTGTAGGGGAAGGGGTTCTCTTCGAGGCCGTACATCGAATAATCCCGCTCATCGTCCGTGATTGTGAATGCGTCGCTCATGTGTCTGAATCTTGTGAGTACGTGAGGGTCTCGTCGTGAATCGCGAGGTAGTAGTACTGTTTTCCGAACTGTTCGACGCCGGCCATCACGCGGTCGGTCGACTGGTCAGTCGATACCAGACCGCCCGAGTCGGCGAGATCTATCTGCTTGATGCCGAGTTGCGCTTCTTTCGCGCCCGTGTCCATCGGCGCACCGGACAACTCGACTTTCCCGACGTTCTCGCTCACCAGGGACAGTAGCGCTTCGTCGAAGGTCGGACGCGTACAACGCGTCCGCTCGCACGTGTACTCTCGGAGTTCAGGGATCGACAGATACCGCTGGCTGAGATTAACTCCAGCCGTCTCCTCGAGTTCTTCGAACACCGAGAGTAGCACATATGGGAAGTTGGCCGGTGCGGTCGTCTCGGTCGCCCGGTAGTATGTCCCCGTGAAGGCATTCCGCTGTACTGCGCCGAGGCGCTCGCCCCAGTCGCCGACGACGTCAATGCTCGCCTGGTTGAAATCATAGGGGGCGTGCTCGTGTGTTGTTTCGAGGTGTTCGAGTACCGCTCCCGGATTTGTCGGCTCTAACTCGTCGACAGCGTCGAGGAACGCGCCGTAGTGAGGACTACGGCTCTGGAGCACGTCGCTGACCCGAGGCCAGTTCTCGTCACGAACTGCTTCAAGGAATTCAGAACCAATCTGAGTCGTCTCGTACGATGGATCCACGTCCTCTCCTCCCTTGTCCTCACTCAGGAGGCCAATCCGGGCTGCCTCGAGGATCGTCTCTCGTGCGCGCCGGTGACTCACGTCCAGGGCCGCGTTAAGATCTTCTGTCGTCCGCGGACGGTCGCCACACGCGTTGGTCAATTCGACCAAGCGAGCGAGCGTGACAGGCCGTACCGTGGCGCGTTCGCTCATGTTAACCTCCGGACCTGCTGCTTGGCAATGCGGTACGCTCGTTGCGTCACCGAGTTCCCCTGGAACCGGAGGTCGAGGTACGACTCGATGTCTTCGCTAGATGCCGCCATGTACCGGAACCGCCGAAGTTCCGTGACCAGCGACCACAGGTTGTGTTTGGTGAGTATATCTCGGTCCGCACGGATCTCCTCGTAAGTCCGCGAACTACACACAGGACAGGAACAGGGCAGGTGGTCCAACTCTTCGACGTTCCGCAACTCCTCGCCACCGAATCCTGGGATTAGATAATTCCGGTTCCCGGCACTGCGGATGAACGCCGACGAATCGAAACTGTCGACGCCTAGGTACAGCAATAGCGGCTGATACACTAGCCCGCCGAGACCGTACACATGAAGATGTTTGTCTGTTACCTGCCTGGCCGATAGTATCAACTTAGTTACCTTCTCGTAGTCCGTTCTGATGGGCACCATACTTCCGAGCGCATACCCGTCGAAGTCTCCGTTGCGCTCGAGGTACCGTAACGTGTTCCGGACGGTCTCGGGATCGTAGCCGTGAACACTGGCGAAGAGCAACTCCTCACCCTCGTGGAGATCACTAGCCCGTAGGGCGTGGTTCGTACTTTCCTCGATTCGTCGCTGGTTCTCCGCCGATCTGTTATCTCGAGAGAGGGGGAGGTCGACCGTTCCGAAGATGTCCGCACCGACCGCTCGCTGGGTTTCGAGTGTTCGTTCTGGTGTGGTGTCGACGGCGTCGTCCTGGAAGTCGAACCCGCCACTGTCCGCAAATAAGATGGTCTGGTGAGGGACCTCCATTTCTTCTCGTAGGGAGGCCCCCGATTGAATCCGGTTCCACTGGGGATCACGCTGTCTGATCGCCCTCGCGTTGATCATTCCAGTGTTTAGGTCCGGAATGCTATCCGCGTACTCTGGCGTATTATCTGTGGACCGCTTTCCCACGTTGCGGACGGGGAAGAGGACTGGGGTGTCTACCGCCCCGTGGGGGGTCTCCAACGTTCGCTCTCTGTATAGCATTTCGCGACGCGCTCGCATAGCTCGGGCTGCTATATAAAAACAAGTGTTAGAAAAATGCTAATTCATTCGGTATGTCGATCTAGCTTGCTTTGGGAGGTGGATACCTCCGTACAGTACATTTCTATATCGTCGGGTCCCGAAATTTCTCTCCCGTGAGAGCGGCACTCTGCAAAGTTTCGTAGGTATCTCCCCTTAAGAGCGACGACGATCGTCTCCTGTTCCTTCGCCTGCTCTACTCGCGCTGGCAGAGAGACGACGTTCTCAAAGGGTTCTGTAATCGATTCGTGGTTGAAACAGACGGCCCAGGTGCCCTCCGAAATCTCTTCCAACACATTGGACAGATCGAAGCTAGCATAGTAGTCTGCTCCGAGAGCGAAGTACACTAGATCGTACCCCTCATCGATTAACCCGATGAGTTGGCTTTCTATCCCTAGTTCTTCTCCACGATGCCTGATTTCCTGCTTTGATTTTTCTGAAAAGGTGATGTCATATGGGGGAAGCCGTTCAGTCTCCTTGATCAGTCCAAACCCCGCACTAATGAAGTACCGATCGACCTCGTCGCCGGAAGAGCGGAGGCTTGTTACTGCATCGTCAACGAACTGTTGTTGACGACCCGCGTAGAGGTTTCGAGCCTCGATGGTGGGTGTCTCAGTCTGTTCCTGAAGGTTACTGAGACTAGTGTTTTCGATGGTTTCCTCGTCCACAGGCGTGAAGTCCTCGGCGTAGTCTTTCGCCTTCGAGCATTGATCGATGACGAGTATCTTCATCGTTTAAAGTCCGAAACGCCGATTTGGTTGGGTTCTTCTCGTTCGGGATGTGAGGGGAGTGTGCGTTCGTCGTAACTCAGTCTTTCAAGTACTGCCGATCGTAATCTACTCGGAGATTCGAAGACGTGGAGGGCGCACTCTCGCTCTTCGAGGCCACTACGGATATCTTCGGGCACGTCCCAATGATTACCGTCCACGAAGACATCCTGGTATCGGGGGCAGTGCTCCTGAAGAGTCGCATTCAACGATGAAGGGGCAAACGAGAGCGTTTGTGGAGACTCTTCCCACCATTCGTGGATGCCGTTAGCGGTCACAACCGCTACTTCGACGACAGGAAGGTCGTGGACATACTGCCAGAAATCCTTGCGCTCAGTCGAAAGGAACTCCTCGACTGAATCCACCGCAGAGAGTGACGTATCTCCCTTCGTGAGGACCAACACTTTTGGTAAGTCCTGTTTGAACTGGTCGTAGAACCGGCGCGTGTTGTGGAATCCACGCCGTCGATTCCGGTTATTCCCGCGGAAGATCACCACTTCGATCCCTAAGTCGGAACAGATCGGACAATCACATAACTCCCAAGGTCGGTCTTCGAGGAGCGCGCGATAACCGTCCCGGTGTTGCTCATCGCCCGTCACGCTCGTGTAAGCCTCGACGACAGTCCATATTGCCTCAAACGAACTTGATTTAGCACCATTGCGGATTTCTCGTTCGATCTGGTCGACCGTTTTCGGGAACTGTTCGAGACACTTCTCGGCGGTCTTGATGAGTTGAGTGTACTCCTCTAAAGCAACGGGATCCTCGCGCGTGTCCTGGCGAAGGAGTTTGATGATCCGTTTCCTGAAACGGTTGCTGAAGTTCGCCTTGAGCTCTCCGCCGTAGGGATATTCGGCACGGAATGCCACTTGGAGATCCCTGATCCGCCACTGGTTGTACGGCTCACTCCATCGAGCATCCTCGAGGTGCTCCTCTAGGTGACTGAGGGATTCCTTCGCCGAACTGTGCCAATCCGTGATCTTGTCGACCATCGGTTCTCCCTCGTCGTATGCCCGGAGTGCAGTCAGTACTTCCTGACTCCAGAGGGCCATATTGATCGCGTCAGATAGCTCCCCTGAGTGGTTTGGATACCGAACACGGAGAGCATCGTACCGTCGTTCAGTTTCTCCGGTATCGAGGTGGTAGTTCTTCCCCCCAGTCCACGCGGATCGAAGCATACTCGCGCTATCGAAACTCGACATTCCGCTACGGCCAATCGTCTCGAACGCACCCGTCTTCGCGAATCCAAACACGTGGGTGTCGACACGCGTTTCGTGAGCTTGCTCGAAGTCGTGTACGACTTCACCGACGGCGGAAACGTACCGTTTGACGGCTTTTTCGGAACTACCCGCGACACCCCCAATTCCGATGTAGTCGTACTCCTCCGAGAGTGCCACCCGGGTTGCTTGTGCGTAGGAGGCAGTATCCCATCCCTGTATGGCGCACATCAGACGGAAGGAGTAGTCACCCTGATCGTAGTGGCCCCGCATTTCGCGAAGATTCTCCAACGTCAGGTCGTAGCGGAACTGCGTGTCGTCCTCCCGGAAGACGAGACGCGGATCATCTTCGTAGGATCGGAGATGCTCTTTGACACCACGTTCGACTTCGTCCTTGTCCTCTTCGGCATCCAGGCCAGCAAGATCAACGTCGAAGAGTTGGCGCCTCGGTACCTGAACGGGTCCATGAACCGTAATTGATGGCTCATGTTCTCTAACGTATTCCGGCCACTCCGTCGGCCACTCTGCGATCATCACGTCGACGGTGTCCGTGATTTCACTTGGTAAATCATCGAGGGAAATACCCGGGAAGTCCCGCTCGTTCAGATACAACCGAGCGTCTTGGCCACTACCGAGAACGAGGTGGTCGATCGTAACGCCGACATCGACGTCGAGGTCTTCGTAAAAGTCCAGCATCTCCTCGTTCCCGTATGGCGGAAATGGCAGATCCTTGTACCCCCAGGCGCCACAATCGCTGATCGTCGGAAGCCAGTCCGGGATCGCGAGGGTGGTCCCGTCCGTCTCAACACCATGTACGCCATGGGTCCGCAACCGTTGCAACCGATTCGCACTCTCCTCGATCTGTTCCCGGGAAATCAGCACACCATCGATGGGCGTTAAGGCTGGGTCCCGATCGAAGATATCCCAAATGTAGGCGAGATTTCTATCTTTTCGGGAGACCGAGGAGTGCTCGTCAGTAATAAAATCATAGCCGGCATCGACATGGTCCTCCCACTCAGGAACGTAGAACCGCATATGGATTAATCACCATCTACGGCTTCAGCGTTTTCCTATATCAACCTCACGTTCAGAGGATGGATCAATTTTATATAGCATCCAGATAATACCGTTATATGCCCAGAGGTGCCCTGGAGGAATACCAAGGCGACGGTCAATTGGCCAATGCCGGCGAACGGACACTCGTCGTCGGCGACGACAAACCGATTCGAATCAGTACTGGCCATCGGATACTCCACCACGACGGCAAGTGTTCGCGACCGCACGGACACAACTACGAGATCTCGGTCGAGGTCACAGGCACGCTGACCGAGGAGGGGTGGGTTGTCGACAAGGGAGACATCACCGGTATTATCGACGACTGGGACCACAAGTTCCTCGTCGAGGACGGTGACCCGCTTATCGAGGCATTCGAGGTTTCCGGTGACGGGGAGTCGTTAGTCGTCTTCGATCATCCACCCACGGCTGAAGTCATGGCAGTCATGTTAGAGGATCGTATGCTGGAAGAACTCCCTGACACGGTCTCCGATGTCTCCGTAACGGTCCGAGAAACGGGGGAGCTCTGCGTCTCCTAACGATGCCCGTGGCAAGTGACGTCGGCGGCATGGAACGCGACACGGAAGTCGACAGTGACGCACTCCCGATCAACGAGCTATTCTATTCGCTACAAGGGGAAGGGAGGTTAGCGGGCGTCCCATCGGTGTTCATACGAACATCGGGATGCAACCTCCGGTGCTGGTTCTGCGATTCCTACCACACTTCTTGGGAGCCACAAGGGTCGTGGCTCACCGTCGACGACATCATCGACGAGGTCCAGAGCAACGAGGACGCCGAGCACGTCGTCCTGACCGGTGGTGAACCGCTGATACATGAGGAATCGGCCGATCTTCTGGATCGGCTTTCCGAACTCGGCTACCACACGACCGTCGAAACCAACGGAACGATCTACCGCGACGCGGCAATCGACCTCGCGAGCATCAGTCCGAAACTCGAAAGCAGTATTCCGACCCCGGACTGTGATCCGACAGGTGATGGCGAGTGGGAAGAGAGACACGAGGAACGTCGCATCGACCTCGACGCACTCTCTCGACTGGTAGACTCCTACGATAGCCAACTCAAATTCGTGGTGACCGGCCGGGACGACTTAGCGGAGATCGAATCACTCCTCGATCAGATTCGGTCGAGTGCTGACACTGGAATTCAACGGGGCGATGTACTGCTTATGCCAGAGGGGACGACGCGCGAGCAACTGGACGAACGGCGCCACGATGTCGCCGAACTAGCTATGGAGCACGGCTATCGATACACGCCCCGCCTCCACGTGGACCTGTGGAACGACGCACCAGGAACCTGAACATGACCAGCGACGATACTCAACTCCTACAGACGGAACGGGGGACAGAATCGATCGAAGATGATTCCACTACCATCGATCGGCAGAAGGCACAGCAAGGCGTTCGCCTTCTGCTCGAGGCAATGGGGGAAAACCCCGATCGATCGGGCTTGGTCGAAACCTGGAAGCGACGAGTGCCAGACGTCTTGGAGACATTCAGTGAAGGGGAGCGCACCGAGGAGAAGCCGATGATGCGGACCTTCGATGCGACGTCGAACGAACTAGTGGTGAAAACGGGGATTTCGATATATAGCCTCTGTGAGCACCACCTCCTCCCCTTCCACGGCACGGCTCACGTTGCCTATCGACCGAATGACGAAGTCGTTGGTCTCTCGAAACTCGCGCGCTACGTTCGGTGGCAATCGCGCCGCCTGACGATGCAGGAAGAACTCACGAACGCGATCGCGGAGGGACTCACCGAAGAAATCGACGCGGAAGTCACGCTCGTCGAGATTACTGCCCAACACCTGTGTGAGTCGATGCGTGGCGTCGAAACCGAGACGTCGACCACTACCCGGGCAACCGTTGGCGATCCGACCAGCGATGAACGGAGGCACTTCACCGAGATGGTGCGGCGAGTGGAGGACTCGTCATGAGCACGGACGACCAACGCGCAGTCGTCTTGGTATCCGGCGGAATGGACTCGGCTACCGCTGCAGCGGTGGCAATGGAGGAGGGATACGAGCCATACTTCCTCCACACGTCCTACGGCCAGAACACCGAACACAAAGAGTTCCAGTGCGCCGAGCAACTCGCCGAGGAATTCGACGCAAGGGACTTCCTCCACGTCGAGACGGAACACCTCGCTCAGATCGGTTCGTCATCTTTGACCGACGACGAGCTCGATGTCGAAGACGCCAACATGGAGACCGACGAGATCCCGACCTCGTACGTTCCCTTCCGGAATGCGAACCTACTGTCTATGGCCGTCTCCTACGCTGAAGCCAACGATTGCGAAGCGTTGTTCGTGGGGGCACACAGCGAAGACTACTCGGGATATCCCGATTGTCGCCCCGAGTTCTTCGATGCCTATCAACGGGTTATCGACGAGGGTACCAAGCCCGAAACTGAGATCGAGGTCGTGGCTCCGTTCGTGGAATGGACGAAAACCGATATCGTAGAACGAGGGATCGAGTTGGACGTTCCCTACGAAATCACCTGGAGTTGCTACCGAGCCGACGCCCCTGCGTGCGGGACCTGTGATTCCTGTGCCTTCCGATTGGAGGCGTTCCAGAGAGTCGGCATTCGTGATCCGATCGAGTACGAGGAACGGCCCACCTACGCCGACTGATTCAGGCAAGTATCGGGATATACCCTCCCTGGCCTTGTTGATATACTTCGTAGATTGACAGTTTCTATCAGTCGTGCTAAATACAGCCTCTGTATTCAGCACTTCGTTTTCATCAGTTTCGAAGGAGTTCAATAAGCAAACTGCCTCACCCTTGCTCTTTGAAACGTCCGTGACGTTGGTCGATTTCGTCCAGTACGTCCAGCGTTTTTCGGATTGATGCCCGAATCGCATCACTCCGATTTACGAACTTTTTCTCGTCACCGACGTGCTCGTCTAGGTCCGTCAATAGCTCCTCTGGAATTTCGACGCTTATCTTAGGCATATCTAAAGATTATCGTACCCCTCCTTAATTCTCTTATCCCACTTCCCATCCCAAGAAAGACGACTGATGTGGGGACGCCGGGAGTTGACTTTAAATTTAAAGTACCGAGACTGTCGATAACTCAGGCTGGAACAGACGATGGGGAAAACTTACGACAGTCAAGATGATAGCAATCCGGGGGAGGCTCTCACTGTCAAGAAGATGAACAATCAGATTGCTGAAGTCGTGGGTCCAACGAGGAACTCCAGGATGTCCGTTGCGTCGGTGAGGTGACGAATGTATGCGAGAGCGACGTTGCACTCTATTTCACCCTCACCGATGGTGACCACGAGTTCTCGTGCCTTATCTGGGAAAGTCGGTACCAAAGTATGGACGTCGTCGTCGAGGACGGCATGGAAATCGTCCTCGAGGGGAACGTTGAATATTGGGCGGAGGGTGGGAAGATCAATCTCAAACCCTCGAACGTTCACGAGGTTGGTGAAGGCGACCAGGCGGCAGCAGTCGCCAAACTGGAAGCCGAACTTGAGCAACGTGGCTGGTTTGAGGATGAAATAAAGCAGTAGCCACCCGAATTTCCCGAGCGAATTGGCGTTGTCATATCCCTTCAGGGCGACGCCCGCGACGACCTCCAGTCGGCGATCCACGGCCAGGATCCCACCGTGGATATCCTCCCAAGGACCCAATGTGCAGGACGGCGGTGCGCCAAGGTCAATCGCCAACGGCACTCACCATCGGGACCGCCACGAGGACGTCGACCCCATCATCGCCGGCTGTGGCCGTGGGAGCGACACGGATTTGAAGGCGTTCAACACCAGGCCGTATCGGAGGCACTCTTCGCTGCGTGTACGCCCACCGTCTTGGCGATGGGCCACACGGACGACCTGTTCATTGCCGACAAGGTGGCGGTCATGGCAGCGATAACACCGGCCCGGGCGGGCGAATACTTCGCCGGGTCACGGACGGAGTTCGTCGACGCGAAAGTCGAGTCCCTGGAACGCGAACTGGAAGATGCGTACCAGACTTTCGAACAGAAGTATGAACACGCCCGGGAGCCCGCCGCGGGTGAACGCAAACTCTCCTACTACAAGGTGGCTATCGTAGTGTTGGTTCTCCTGTTGCTCGCAGTCATCCTCTGGCAGGTGGTGTGATAATGGCAAAAGAACGCGAAATCTTGAATCACGAATTGGCCCATACTAAGTCACTCGCGGAGCGCCAATGCGTCTCTCCAGCAACTACTGAGCTTACAGCGGATTTGACATCCTATTCGAGCGTCGATCGGACGGCCCTTCGAATCTAGAAACTCAATTTGACCCGATCTCACGTAGACACACGAGACGTACGTATTTACTGCTGGAAATCTTGATCTGGTTTGTGATTCAGTTATACGTGACTTCGCACCCATTCTATCCGATTAGTCACGGTGATCTGTGGTGAGTACAACCCTTGGTGGCACCCTGGTTACTGCCCCATTTGCCAGTGACGTCCCACAAGCGACGATACGCCAGCAATTCGAAAGCCTGCGGTGCGAGTATGCCCTCGACGAAATCCTTGTTCTCTCGGGGTCTCCCACGAGCATGTCCACGTACCAGACGTCGCTTGGAGAGTCTGTTTCTGACGCCGGTGTTCCGAGGGTCACCTCCCCAGTCGTACACGCGACTGATATCCTCAACCAGGTTGATGATCGGGCGATCCTTTCGGACGCTATCCGTCGCGAACTCGTCGATCGATTCCTGGATGATCGGGACTACGAATCAGCATACTTCGAGCAAGCTGCTACACAGCCGTCCTTTGGGTCAGACCTTGCAGCACTTATGGAGACGGTTGCCTGGCAGGGCATCACCCCCGAGACCACACCGGAGCTCGTGGAAGTCCGTGCCCTCGTCGATGAATTTCACGAGTGGCTTACTGCGCACGACCACGTCGAACGTGGCCAACTCATCTCTGAAGCAACGGAAATTGTAGAAACCGCCACGCCTGGGGACGACCCGGTCGACGCCCAGGCGATTCTTGCAGTGGAATTCGAAGAGTTCTCTTCACCCGATCGGAAGTACCTGGCCGCACTCGCGGAAGACCGAGAGTTGATTGCTGTCGCTTCAAACAACGGGAGCGTCCGACGGTCCTGGATTGAGTCCGGCGAGATTACAGACCACGTTTCGTTCGAACGCCGAGAATCCGTAGCGGGTGGAACTCCAGAAACCCAACCGACCGCTACAGCTGCATTCCTGGCTCGGGGTAGTGTTACAGAAGACCCCGGAGACGGAATGGCGACCGTCATCGCGAGCGATACTGCCGACGAACAGCTCTCGACCGTGACCGACGAGATCGAACGTCTGCGTGACCGACACGGTTGGGCGTACGAGGACATCGCAGTTGGGCTGAAACAGAGTGGAGAGCACGTCACCGAGACGATCCAGACACTCGAGCAGGCAGGCGTCCCGACCCACTCCGCGACAGTGATCGGGTTCGGAGACGATCCAGCGATTCGCGAGCTGCTGTCCGTCGCTCGGTACCTCGCTGGTGATGAGGAAGAACGGGAAGCCCTACACGAGGAACACCCGGTTCTGGAACCTGCCCGCCTCGACGAACTGGAGACCGAAGCTGGACTCGAGGCAGCTCTCCGTCAGTGGGCAACACAGTCCAATCTGAAGGGACGGATCGCCGACGACGTCGGTCCACTCGAGGCCAGGGCACGTTTCGGCAACGTCAAGCGCTCGTTCAACATGGCGTCTTTCCTGGAAGAGACGCCGTTCCTGGACCCCACCTGGGAGGTGCTCGCGACGATGCTGGAACGGGGCCACGAGCAGTCCCCCCAGTACACGCAGACGAGCGCGATCGAAGACGAGAGTGGCGTTCGGGTCGATCACCTGCAGGCGCTGAAGAACGGCTCGTTTCGCGCTGTCTTCCTGCTGAACGTCGTCGACAGCAACTACCCTGGCGACCCGCACCTCTCGCGGCTCTTTCCCACAGAGCGTGTCGCACAGATGCCGGACTATCCGGGGATCACGGACGTCGACGACGAAGACGTCGCCCGGACGTTCCCGACGAATTCGACCGAAGCTGGCCAGCCGTTCAAGCGGTACCACGCCGAGCACTCCAGACGATTGCTCGCGGCTGGGGCCGACGCAGCGAGTGAGCGCGTCTACTTCTGTTTCTACGCACGGGAAGGCGCCGGCCAGGAGGAACGCGCCCAGCCATCGAGATTCCTCTCCGAGGCCTACCAGGCCCTGCCGTGGCTGTCGCCAGCCGAAGCCACCGAGATCAGAAGCGAGCAGGCCGCAGAGGAGTACCTGCTCTCACTGGTCGACCGTACGCTGGCGGACGTCCGACGGGCACACAGCCAGGACGTCTCCGTGTCGCTCGAAGAGGCCGAACGCGACTTGGTCGCAATCCAGGACGTCCTCGATGCGAGTGGTGAGCGAGGCGAGCAGTTGCGCGATGCCATGCGAGCGCGTATCGACCTTGCCGAAGGGAGGGTCCTGCGTGACTGACGTCGAGTTTCTCTCGCCGACTCGCCTGGCTACCTACGCCACGTGCCAGCGCCAGTTCTACTACGACTACGAACTCGACGTCGACGCCCCCGACCGAACGGAACTGTACCTGAACCAGGGATCGGCCTACCACGAGACGATCGAAGACGTCTGTGAGGCAACCGACCGCGACGACGAGCCCGCGGAGATCTACCGTCGCGCACTCGACGCCTTCGAGACGCGCTGGAACGAGCACGTAGATCCCGGCGAGTACGCCTCTCGGGCGCACCAAGAGTACCAACGGGCCGAGAACCGAGCGGCCATCGAGGCCTTTTTCGACCCGGACGGCGGCGAAGGAATCGCGCACGCTCGCCAGTCGATCGCGACTGAGGAGTGGGTCAGGAGTGTGCACGACGGCATCGGACTCTGGGGGAAAGTCGACAACGTCCTGCGGACCGAAGAGGGGCTGCACTGTATCGACTACAAGCGTAACCTGCGCGGTGTGCTCTCAGCGAACACTGCAGAACAGCTTGTCGACCATCTCGATGCCCTCGAACACGCGGGCCAGAAACTCAAAAACGCCTTCCAGACTGCGACGTACGTCGAGGGCGTCAAAGCCTCGGAGTACTACGAGGCGGGAATGGACGTTCGCTTCTCGTTCTATGGATTACTGAACCAAACTGACCACACGCGAACGTCTGATGGCTACGAGATCTCGGTCCGTGGCTATCCACGCGAGACAACGGAAATCTACGAAGAGTACTACGACTCCATCTGGAAGCTCATCCGAAATTCACACGAGGGAATAACGGGCGAGATGTTCGAACCGACCCCCTTCGAGCTGATCGAGGAGGAAGCCTGTCCGGACTGTCGGTTCAGCGAGATGTGTCCCGACCGTCTCGCGACGGAGGTGCGCCGATGAGCGAGGACGAGCCCGAGTGGCTACCGACGATCGAGGACGACGTCGGGCCCAAAGACCAGCAGGCGCGCATCATCCAGTCGGATGCGTATCCGATGCGCGTCCTCGCTGGCGCGGGGACGGGCAAGACCTTCACGATGGTGCGAAAGATCGAACACCTCGTCGAAGCGGAGGGCGTCTCGCCGGACCGGATCCTGGCGCTGACCTTTACGAACAACGCAGCAGACTCGATGCAGGAGAAGCTCCACGCGAAGCTGGGGGCGGCTGGATACGACGTCGACGCCTACACGTACCACTCGATCTGCAACGATCTCCTCACGGATTACGCCTACGAGGCGGGCATCGACCCGGACTTCGACATCGCGATGGAGGCAGAGAAGTACGCGATCGTGCTGGAGGTCTTAGACGAGATAGATTACCGCTCGATAAAGCCAAACGTCTACGATCCGGACTCCTGGGGGTCTGGAGCCGCGTCGGCCCTGTCGGAGTTCGTCGGCTCGATGAAACGGAGCGGAATCACGCCTGAAGAGATCGACGAGTTCCTCGGCCCCGCGGAGCGCCTCTACGAGATTGCAGAACTTCCCGATCGGATCGAAGAGCACGCCAGCGACCACCTGGGAGGCCGATCTGTCTCGTCGGTCCTCGATGGCATCCCCGAAGTGCGTGACGCGATCGAGGCCGAACGGGCTGATCTACGAGATAGTGGTGGCGTCGAGGAGAGCGTCGCGGACTTCCTGAGGCGGCTCGAAGCACTCTGTACGGCCCTCGAGGACGCCTTCGAGGCCCACGAGGGAGGGGAACGCGACTTGCCAGAGAACGCCCACAAGCTGCCGAAATACTTCCTCGGCGGGTACAGTAGCGGAGCGCCTGCGGGGATTCCTGGAGCCCTCGACATGGAGCTCACCGACCACCTCCGGGCGTTTCTCGACGACTGTCTCGACGCTCGTGACCTGGTGGCTGGGTATGCTGCGTACGAGCGCGAACTCGAGGAGCGAAACCTGCTCGACTTCGACGCACTCGTCGTCGAGACGGTCGACCTGCTTGCAGGTGATGCAGGGGAGGCGATCTCAGACCGCTGGGACTACGTCTTCTGTGACGAGTTTCAGGATACCGACCGACTGCAGTTCGAGCTGGTCACCTCGCTCGTCTCCGATGACCAGCTCTTCGTCGTCGGGGACGACGACCAGGCAATCTACGAGTGGCGAGGGGCGAACGTCGCGAACATCACGACGGAGCTCGACGATGTCTTTGGCAGTGCATTGACCGACGAACCCCTAGAGGAGAACTTCCGGTCGCGCCAGCCGATCCTCGACCTCGCAAACGCAGCCCTCGAGCTGGTGGATGATCGCCAAACGGACAAAACGCTCACACGCGTCGAACGGCCGGAGTACGACGGCGAGACGGTCGCGACGATCGACGAAGCCGAGGACCCAGACGACCGCGCGGCCCAGCTCGTCACGGCCGTTCGGAATCTACTGAGCGGTGAATCGGAGCGATTGGACGAGGCCTACGATCCTGGCGACATTGCACTGCTCGTCAGGAAGAACGACCACGCGACCCCGATACTTGAGGGGTTCGAGGACGCGGGCATCCCCTACCAGGTCGCTGGCGATCTCTCGTCGGAATCTATCGGCGTCGGCACGGTCGCTGCCTACCTGAAGGCCCTCGCACGTCCAACAGAGGACGACGTGAGTTGGAATCGCGTCTTCACCATGCGCTATCGTCTGCACGAAGCAGACCTGCGACGGATCAACGAACACGAGGAGAGCACCCTGGATGGCCTGCTGTCGACGCCGATCGAAGAGTTCGACGAACAAGGCCGAGTCAGCGAGGCCCGCGAGGACGCACGGGCGCTTCTCGAGCGTCGAGACCGCGTCTCGCTGTCACGTCTCTACCGGGAGCTCAAGGAACAGACGAACATCGAGTGGTATCTGAGCGAGCAGGAGCGGCGAGACCTCGCCCAGCTAGAGGACGTTGTCGAACAGTACGGCGACGACGCTGTCCAGCCATCGCTCACGCCGGAGTTCGTCGAATCACTGGCTCACTACGAGTCGCTGTTCTCCGAGAGCGGCGCTGCCCCGACATCCCAGCCGGAGCTTGCAGATGACGCAGTCAATGTCATGACGATCCACAAGAGCAAGGGGTTAGACTTTCCCGCCGTCCTGCTCCCTCGACTGACCGCAGACGAGTGGTCGCCGGGGACCCGAACGTACGACGCCTTGGAGACTGCCCTGGCCGAGGGTGCCGATGCCGCCTTCGCTGCGGACTTCCTCGCTCGCGACGCCCGAGAACAGCGTCGGCTGCTCCACGTGGCGATGACCAGAGCCGAGGATGTACTGGTTTTGCAGGGTAGTGAAGAGGACGACGAGAGTGACGAAGGCGAGGACGAAAACGCGACATCCCGGCCGATTTTCGAGTGCGTCGAGGAGATCGCCCCGGCGTCGATTCCATGGGAACCAGGCCGGAGTCACCTTCCAATCTGGGCTGACCTGCAGACATGTCTGCCTCCATCGGCGGTGGACTGGACTGACTCGCTTGCGGCCGAGGTCGTCGGCGAGGTTGGCGGGTCTGTTACCCACGGAGACGACGACCTCTCGATATCGGAGGCGCGAGAACGAGTGCTCTCGCTCGCGACTCAAACGGTCGACGGATCGTTCAACGGTACCTCAGATGGAGCCAGCGCCGACTCGTCACTCACGGTCTCAGAACTCAGCGGTCCCGTCACCGCATCACCGTCGATCCAGCACAGCTACACGTCACTGGAAGCGTTCGACACCTGTCCGCGCCAGCACTATCTTGAGTACGTCGTCAACGCTTTCCCGGACTACGAGTCCAGCACCGACGAGAGCTGGGAGGGCGTCTCCCAGCGCGACGTTGGCCTGCTGTTTCACGATACGGCCGAGATCGTCACTGGCCAGGACGACGCAGGTCCCGAGACGTGGTACGAAGTTGTAGAGCGCCTGGCGAAACAGCGCCGGGCGCAGGACGCCCTCCCTGCCGCCAGGGAATGCATCGACCGGTACTTCGAACTGGAGTTGAGCGAGTGGGAGGTTGTCGACGCCGAACGCCACTTCCAGCTCGACGTCGACGGTCACGATCTCGTCGGCTTCATTGACGCAGTCTACCGGACGAGCGAGGACGAGCTCCTGGTGGTCGATTACAAGGCGACCAAACGGGACCGGGATATCGAGGAGAAAAACCAGCTCCCGATGTATCTGATCGCCTGCCGTGAGCTCTACGACGAACCGATCGAGCGCGCGGGCTACGCCCACGTCGGCGAACTCGGTCCAAAGCTCGAGACACGGACGTTCGAGGAAAGCGAGCTGGAAGAAGTCAAAACCGAGGTAAGCAAGATGATGCGGAACATCCACGAAACGACGTTCTCGACCTACACGGAAGGCGAGCACTGTCAGTGGTGCGCTCACCGTTCGTTGCCCTGTGCACCGGAGACGCTCGGAGGCGATGGCTCGTGACGACTGAGAGTGATACCAGAGTCTGGATCACAAACGCGAGTCCAAACATCGAGGCCGTCGTCAACCCCGTGATCGCAGCATGTGACGATGGCTTCGTCCCGGACCACGTCCACCTCCTCGGGAACCCCAGCGTCGAGGACGCAGGTGACGAGGCACTCGGCCTCGTAGACGAGACCATTACAACCTACGAGGGAGACGCCTCACTCGACGCCGAGATGCTCGCGGACGAACGGGACTTCGAGGCCATCGTCGAGTTCTATCGGCGCACGCTCGAGGACACACCAGATGACGCAGCGGTCGCGGTGGACGTCACGCCCGGCCGGAAGTTCATGTCGGCGCTTGCCTTCCAGGCGGGCATGCGTTACGGCGCCGACCACGTCTTCTATCTCTATCTCTACTCGAACGCCTACTACGACCGCCTCTACCCGGAGATTCCGACGACGGGCGTCGACCTGATGGACTTCACGGGGGTGTTCTCGTGAACCTCTCGCGGACGAACGTGATGATCCTGCTGAACGCCCTCAAGCAGGAAGGCGTCGAATCCATTCCGGTCAAGCATCCCTGTGACGAAGTCGGCGAGCTCCTCCGCATCGAACTCGGCTCCGCTCACGACAGCACCGTCCGCATCTCGGCCGGGAAGGCGACCTACGAGAGCCGGCGCGATGACATCCATCGACTCTACGACGAGGCGGCCTACGAAGACCTTCCGGACGCGAGCCACTACATGCGGGCACTCGTCGCTGGTGGCCTGGTCGACGTTCGGAACCGTGCCGAGATAGAGGAGTTCCTTTCACGGCACGCGTTTCCGGACCTTGAGGCTGGCCACGAGCCGGTCTTCGCTGGCATCGACGCCAACCTCTTCCCCTGGCGGATTCCACACGCACTCGATATCGATCCGGAACTCCCCCAGTACGAGACCGAACGCCCGCCGATCAACGGGTACGCGCTCGCCTCGGGTGTGAAAGAAGAACTCGACTGGTACTACAAGCAACAGCACACTCGCCAGGTCACGGACGCGTTCGGCCCCGAATTCGAACGGCTGAGCGAGCAACCGGCCGGTGGCAACCGAGCTGGGTACCTCGGACTCTACGAGTATCGCCGTCTTCGTGCCACGCGTCGCACACGGATCGTCGAGACAGGAACGGGCGACGAAGCGATCATCGAGGGCTACAAGCACTGGGAAGCCGACGACAACAATCGACGGGTCGTCCTCTTCAGCAACGACTACGGGTTCGTCGACCAGGCAACGGAGAAGGGCGTTCGAGCCACTCACGTCGAATTCCCCCTCGACACTCCTCGAACGGTCTCTGTCCCCTGGGAGGTGATCCGCGATACGCTCTACGTGCTGACAATTGCCTTCGGCGTCCTCGTTCTCCCGAAGGTGACACTCTATGGGACGTGGAACGGCAAGGACGGGCGACACTGGGAGAACGAGGAGATCGACGTCGAGTGTCGGAGCCCGCGGATCGAACCGGCATTAGAACGCGGCCGTTCGCTCGTGACATCGTACGAGCAGCTATACTGACGATCGGTGACGATCTTTTGAATCTACTTCGCTCAGTGGTTTCTCGCTCAAGATCTCTCGTGACATCTCCGGGAACCCAACGGTGGTTCTAACAGAGTAATAGATACAGCCAGTAGGGAAGCCGAATCACGCCATCGCCGAGGTGGGCGACCGGTTCCTCCCCGCGAACGGTCTCGCCGACCACCACGAGCCCAATCGGAACGTCGTAGGCCTCCGTGAACTCCCCGACGGCCGACCGTGACTCGTCGCGCTCCTGTGGCCGGTAGGCCAGCCCCACCGGAACGGGGACGTCGTCGACCTCGAAGACGAAGTCGACCTCCCCGTCTCGCCCGCGCCAGTACTGGACTGACGGAGCACTCTCGGACCCCTGCAAGGCGTTGATGCCGTACTCGAGGCGCATCGTGTGGTCGAAGGCAGCCAGTCGAGCGAGGTCGGCCTCGCGATCGAAGTCGGTGTGGACGGTCGATGCGTCCCCGTCCGTGAGGGCCGTCACGAGTCCCGTATCTCGGAGGAAGAGTTTGACCGAGCGAGGACGACTGTTGTCGTACTCGGTGACCCCGGTGAGGAGATAGAGGGCCTCCAGGGCGGACAGGTAGCTGTCCGTGATCGTTCGGCGGTCGACGTCGAAGAGGTCGACGAGTTCCTGGTAGCGAAACGACTCGGCGGCGCGGTTTCGCGCAGCCAGCGCACAGAGCCGTTCGAGGTCCGCGATGGTCTGGATCGACTCGAAGTTCGGCACCTCCTGGTAGAGTGCCTCGTTGACGTTCTCCCGGAGGCGCGTGTAATCTGCCGACCCGAGAGCCTGTGCCGATTCGACGACGCCGTCCCGATCGTAACTGATGATCCCGCCCATCGCCAGGTAGTCGACGACCTGTGACTCGATCCGGTCTGCAGCGTGCTCGACGCGCTCGTGCTTCGAGCGTAATTCGTCGAGGAAGGGCTCGACGGTGTCCTCCTGCAGTGCCCGTGGCAGACCCGTCTCGCCGGTGCGAAGCGACGTGGGGCTCACTCGCGTCTGCTCGTCCTCGAGGTCGGGATAGACCGAGAAGACGTAGTCCCGGAACTTCTCCGGGAGGATCGGCTGGACGTCGTACTCGGTCGGCGACACGGGAGTCTCGGCGAGCTCCCGGTCGATCTGGACGCCGGCGCTCGCCGTTACGACGACGTGGCGCTCCGAGTCGTCGTCAACGAGTTCGGCAACCGGGACGCCCCAGCCATCGACCGACGACTTGGTCGGGTGTTCGATCTGGTGCACGTCGTCGACGAGGACGATCGGCGAGCGGTCGGTATCGACCCGCCCGAAGACCCGGCGCTCGTAGTACCTGACCGCTCTGCGTAGTTGCTCGTCGGACTGCAGCTGATAGAGGGGGTTCCCGTCGAAGGGCAGGTAGAGAAACCGTTCCGGGGGATCGCCGTTCGCGATCCGGTGGTGGACGAACTGGTGCAGGAGCGTCGTCTTGCCGACCCCCCGACGGCCGACGAGCGCGAGCAGTGGCTGGTCTTCGAACTGGCTTCCGTCCTCGGTCGGCCGAGCGAGGTGGTAGAAATCGCTCTTTTCGCGAGCCGGGAGCGAGAACGCTTGCGCTCCGTCCGCCCACCACGGATTGTGGTCCTGGAGAGCGCGAACCAGCCAGTCCCCGGCTTCGACCGTCATGCTGTGGTTGCCGTTCCCACGAAACCCGTCGCAATGATTGTTTCGCCTCGACACGCCACATCGTAACGGCCGAATCGGGCGTCTGGACCTCCGTTTTCGATCTCACTTCGCTGCCTGATGGCGAATAGAATCATTGTGATGTTCTATAGCAGCCAATATCAGACATCATAATACCACCCATCGAAGCATTTAATGCAGTCAACAACAGACTAGGGAGTCCGATCAGCGAATAAGATACATTCCAATGTCTGTTGCCGGACGAGTGGACCACGGATTCGAGTGAGACCCGCAGGCTGCCCGGGGAACGGCAGCCGACCTGAGACGAATGCACACGACCATCGACGACCTGACGACCGGCGATCGCCTCGACATCGTCGTCGAGTTCATCTCGGCACGAACGTACCGCTGTGGGGAGACACGACTGTCGCGCCTGCTCGTCGCCGACCGTGACGGCACCCGCTTGTCCGTCCTGGGAATCGCGGCCCGTGCCACCGTTCAGGACCTGCGAACGGGGGAGACCTACCGACTCACGGGGCTCCTCGGCGCCACGAGTCCGACTCTGGCACCGACGGACGAATCCTGTCCGGACTGCGACGGACCCCTTCGCCCTGGCGGGACTGTCGACGTGATCGATCGCGCGATCGCCCAGACAGCGATCCAGCGCGATGTGGGCGACCGGTTCGGGATCATGGATACCCACACGCTCGTGCGGCCCCACACCGAGGGACCAGCACCCGAGCCAGGGAGTGGCCAGTTGGACCGACGTGTCGCGTCGCCTCCCGATTTTGTCTGCCGGGCCTGTGCGTGTCACGTCTGGCAGACCGACCTGGGACAACTGGCAGTGTCCGAGCCGATCCATTGGGAGCGGCTGCCATCGCTCGTCGAGGGGGAGTGCCGGTGATCGTCTTCGTCTTCGGGCCCGAGATCTCGGTCGCAGACTACCCCGATCCCGAACCTGGGGCGATCCCCTTCCCGTGGATCGGCTATCTCGCACACGAGACCGAGCACGCAGTCCACACACTCGCGGATCCCTCACAGGCGGCCGACCGGCCGGTCACTCGTGCGTGGAAGCCACGCGACACAGGTGACTCCGAACGACCTACGTCGGATGAACCGGACTCGTCCGCGCCACCGGCTGACCATCCTCGAACCCGGGCGGAACAGGTAGCTGCGATCGAAGCGGCGCACCCGTCTGCAGATCGGTACGTTCTGGTCGACGACACCGATGTCGATGACGCCGAGGGGTGGGAACACTACAGCCCCTCGGCGTTCGTTTCGGCCATCGACCGTGACGAATTCGGAACTGATCTGCCACCAGACCGAGATCCTAACGGGGGCTGACCGCTGTCTGCGACCTTCCTGCGCATCGACCCCTCGACAGTTTCCTCGTATGTCGCGAATTATGCAGACGCACAGCCGTCGAGATGGGGGTTACGCCCTGAAAACTACCGGGCCGATAAGCGACCCAACACACCGCCGCCCTCGGTCATTCGAGGTCCTCAAGGGCCACCGTCTCGCCCCTCGCGATTTGCTCGCGGCTGACGCGAATATCCTCCCGGGTCCGGTCCGACAGGCCACGCGACTCAATCAAATGGCGAAGGGCATCCCGGACCACTTCGCTCTTGTTCAGATAGTGGGGGTGCTCCTCGAGAAAGTCCTGAAGGTCGGTTTCCATCTCGTCGGGGATTTTGACGTTGAGTGTGCTCATTGTATTACTATGGTAGTATGCTCTAATGACGAAAGCCTTTCTCTTCCGAGCGGCTGTCGACATCGGGAGTGGTAGTGTAGGAAATCCTGCGCCATTTCAGAACGGGCGGGTGAGACCGTCGGGGGCGCGGTCGAGGTCCTCGTTCATCCGGCCGACGTGAGAAATGCAGGTGCATTCGCGGGAATCTGGCCATATTGGATGGTCACCACGCACCCTGTGACCACCGATAATCCAGGTGACGTCCCACCATTTTTTCTGCCCCCGGAGGGGTGCGGGGCCCCTTGACGGGGCCTTGCAGGACTTCATCGATGTCCAGCACCAGCACGCCGGTCACCTTCGATGAGAAGGATCACCGGGACGACGAGATGCACGACACGATCGACCAGTGGCTGTCGGACCTCGCGGACCTCGTCGACGAGGCAGCAGCGAGCGAGGAGTTCCAGGCATGGCTCGACGTCCAGAGCCGGTTTCACGACTATTCCTACAGAAATACGCTGCTCATCAAACGGCAGTGTCCAGACGCGACGCGCGTCGCAGGCTTCCGGACGTGGCAGTCGGAGTTCGATCGTCACGTCCGCGAGGGCGAGTCGGCCATCTGGATCTGGGCGCCGATCATCACCAAGCGCTGTCCGTCCTGCGAGAACTCCGTCTCGTATCACGAAGAGAACGACTGCGAGTACGACGACACGGATCCAGATGACTGGGACAAAGGTCTCGTCGGCTTTCGACCGGCGCCGGTCTTCGACGTCTCACAGACGGAGGGCGAGCCACTCCCAGAACTCGACACGGCAGCGACTGGCGACGCGTCCAGCCTCGTCAGACAGATCCTCGAGGCAGCCGACAAGCTCGACATCGACGCTAGACTCGTCCCCGAGGAGTGCTGGCCACGTACCGACGCAAAGGGCGTCTGCAAGCCCCAACCGAACAAGGGACTCCCCCGCGTCGAAGTACTCGCAACCGACTCCGACGCCGAGATCGCGGGCGTTCTGATCCACGAATACGCTCACGCACTCTTGCACATCGCCGTCGACGATCCTACGGAGCGGCCGAAACGCGAGGTGGAAGCCGAGGCAGTCGCCTACGTCGTCGGCAGGCACTTCGGACTTGATACGAGCAACTCCGCGTTCTACCTGGCGGCCTGGCAGAGCGAGGACACCGAGGCGTTGGAGAAACGACTCGGGCGTATCAGTCGGACGGCGAGTGAGGTGATCGACGCGATAGAGAGGATAGCCGGTTCAGCGGTGTCGCCCGAGACCGTATAGTGTCTCCTACCTTGGCAATACTTACTAATACTTCCTAATACAAAGTCGTACTAACCGATGCCAATTTCCAAAGACGAATTCAAGACGATCGATGAGGGTGGTGCGCCGATGCTCGACCTTGCCCCGGATACGACGCAGGGGAAGATCTACCATTTTCTCCTCAACAATGCAGAGGCGGCCTTCAGGCAACGAGAGATCGTCGACGCCCTTGACGTCTCATCCGGAAGTGTCGGCCCAACGCTCAGTCGCCTCGAAGAGAACGGACTCGTGGTCCACCGGGGTCGGTACTGGGGAATCGCTGACGCGGAACACGCGGTTGCGTCGGCTGGATTGATCGGGGCAGCCTCAGCATCTGACCTTGACGGTGGGTTCACCGACGAGGAAATCGCAGCGTGGATGGAGACTGCTGTCGAGCCAATTTCTGAGGCTGACGAGGAGTAACAGGGATGGTAACTCGGGGTGACGTTGGGTGGTCGCCGGATCCGTTCACAACCGATTCTGGGAATCCACGGGCCTGGCTCGTCCTTGCGGATGAGTCCCTTCCGTATCCAGACCAGGAATCGATGGCGGTCGCGTTCACGACGCAATCGCAATCCAGGAAGTTTCGCAGTCCCAGACGATGTATGGATCAGCGGGAATCCGGGGACGGAGAGTTTCGTCCGTCCGTGGACTGTGGCCACGCTCACAAACGAACTTCACGTCGTCGGCGTTCAGGGGACTGTTTCAGGTGAGTTCACCAACCGGGTTGTAACAGCGACTGTGTCCGTTCTCGAAGGCGAGGCGCCCGAGAGCTAGCTCCACTTGTAGAGACCCTCCACTACGGAGACTGGCTCCGGTCGAAGGTGGTACTGAACGACGGTACGCACGTCTCAGTCACGCTGATGAGCGGGTTCTGGCGGGAGTCGTGGGACCCAGGGAATTACCCCCAACTCAACAGCCGCTCGAATCTACCCTGGCCTGACGGAGTGGCTGGAGCCGGTGTCACTGTCAGTTACTCGTACGGCGGCTCGACAGTTGTAACCACGCGCACCTCGCGCTCTTCGAGGGTCGGCTCGTGGACAATTTCGCCCCCGGTAAGTGACTCACGTTGCCACCTGGGGCCCTTGGCGTACTCCAGGACGATTTCGCTCGTCTGTCGCTGATACCGGAGCAGGTACATCTCGTCACCGACCGAGTGATAGATCTTCGCGCCGACGGTGTCGTCGTCCCACAGGTTGACCTCACAAGTCTGTGGGAACGGAATTGCTTCCTCAGCAATCTCGCGCATCTGGTCGACAATCGGTGCGAGCGGTTCCATCGCTGGGAGTTCGTCTGTCATGATTGGTGGTGCCCCGTCCTCCCGCAGTCCGCGGGAGAACTGGCTCACCATCGCAGATCACGCTCGACGACGCTGCAGCAACATCAGGAGCTGCGAGAAGAACGTGACGACTAAATCTTGCCTCTTCAATTTATATCTCTTTTGCCGGAGAGCCCGATGATTGGCCGGGTTGCTCACGGCTGCAAGGGTGCAGGGACAATCAAACGAGTGCGTTTGCACGCACCAATGATTCCATCGCTCACACGATAGAGAACAATAGACCCCCACCACCAAGGATGGTCGTCCCGACCCGGACGGTTATTAGGGACGACGGACAAGTCTCCGTATACCGGAGTGTAACGAGATGGCTGGAACGGGATTCACAGCAGGATCTGACGGCTCAGTGCCGGAGATTGTTTGCTCCGGAGACGTCCTTGGTGGCGAACCCCGGATCGAGGAAACTCGCATCGGGGTGTATCACGTGTATCGTCGGTACGTCGAGGCCGACGATTCACCTGAGGAAATCGCGACGAGTCTCGACATCTCGATCGCGTCGGTTCACGCTGCTCTAGCCTACGCGTTCAGTCACTCCGAGGAGATGCGGGCTATAGAACGTCGGAACCGGGAGCAGTACGAGGAAGACAAGGCTCATCGACTGGTGCCAGACGATATCGCGTAAGGGCACACGTCATGGAGCTTCTCGCCGACGAGAACGTCGAGACTGAGTGGATACAGGCACTTCGAGACGACGGACACGATGTCGTTCGAGTAGTAGATGTCACCTCACTTGGACTCAGTGCCTCGGATGAGGCTGTACTATCTGCTGCAATCGACAGGAACCGCGTTCTTCTCACAGCCGATCAGAGTGACTTCAACGAGCCGCCGAAAGACGATCATCACGGAATCGTGATTATTGCAAACGTCGAGCGAACTGGTGGTCACTTGACATCCTCCCCGCCCTAAAGGGCGAGGATTCCACGAAGTGGATATTCAGGTTGCGCGTTTCCTCGGTTCTCAAGTACGCTTTCGCGTGGAACCCCAACGGTCGCCACCGAGTTGTGACCAACGGTGTGCTTTCCAGCGCGTGCAGCCCTGTCAATGGGGCCTTCCTCCCCGCATACAGCGGGCGTCAACGCCGTGAAACGACGTTCCACGAGCAATCGGGCATAGCCCGATGACGGCTGGCTATTCAACCAGCGAGGGAGCACGGTTCGCCTCACCCGAAGTGTTAGGCCGTGCATGGTTCACCCTCCCGTTGTGCAATGTTCTCCGATGCGTTCAGGTCTGCGTGGCGTCCACGACCACAACTCGAACATGAGAAGTGGTCGCCATCACGATTGCCCATCGAACCACACGCCGAACATTCCTGACTGGTATTGTACGCATCGACCTCTTCGACGCGAATACCAGTGTGTTCGGCCTTGTACGTGATGAACTGCTGGAGTTGGTGGAAGTGCCACGAATGGACGCCCGACCAGAAGCTGTCCTCGCGGATGCCGTCAAGGTCTTCCAGCCGAATGACGGGATTCTCGAACTGTTCCGCGAACGTGATGAGACGACGGGAGAGTTTGTGATTCAGGTCTTTGATTCGACGCTGTTCTTTGTCACCTACGCGGTTGCGTGCGCGAAGCGCACCCGCTTCCGAAAGCGAATCGCGTAGGGAACGATATTTGCGTCGAACGTACTTCGCCTCACCGCCCGACACCAGCATTGACTCGCCTTCGCCGTAGGCCGTCACAGCGAGGATGTGCCGTTCACCAATATCGACACCAATGGGAGTCTCACCTGACGTGTTGGCGTCGTACTCAGCGCTGAACGTACAGTACCAGTCGTCGCCACGACGGTACACTTGAAGTCGCGTCTTCTTCGCGTCACCCTCAACCAGTCGGTCTACAGGGTCAGCAATGTCGTCGTACACTTCGATAGGCGTGTACCACCATTGAGAGACGCATGGGAAGCCAACGACGACCGTGCCGTTCTCGGTCGTGTCGAGTTCCCAGTTCTGGTTGTTGACGGCGAACGGTTGACTCTCCCGGTAGCGAACCTCTCCGTCTTTATTGTGGTCGGATTTCGCCTCTCGGATGGCTTGGTTCTGAATGGCCGAGTAGAGACCGTTGTCGATGCTGGCTGTGGTCACGGATTTGCCGAAGTCGCCGTTCTCCCATCCGTCGATACAGAACTGTTTGGTGTCACGGTAGAGGCGAGTACCCTGTTGCCACTCTTTCCGTCGTGAGAGGGATGGGTTGTGGAACTTCGCGGTGACAGTCACCGTGACCATTACATATGTAATTTGTTACGCTATGATGAGAAACTATCGGAATATCAGGCCATGCCATCGACGGTGGTTTGTGAAGGGTATTGTCGGATTCATCCCCGCGCTAAAGCACGAGGCTTTCTTCTTGTACTTCTGTAAGACGCGCCGTGCGACTCATCGAACGCTCAGTTCCTCAGCTGGCTGGCCACGTCGTCTATGTCAGCGATTGGCTGTGAGCTGCCTTCTACTCCTGTCCGAATTCGATGATTTATCGACCGGTACAGGTCGGGGCTTCCGATTCCAATTCAACACGGCTGAACCACTAGCTATGGTCGTGCCCAGTCCTTCTCGCCAGCTTCGCCCTTTTCCCTTCCCCTCAAAGCATGACGGATATTGGTCTCAGCTAGCAATTGTGGGGGCGACTCACACAAAATATCGTTTGAGTCTACGCCAGGGTTATCCGGTGGACCCGCAATGTACGGCCAATGGTGAAGCGAACGCTTGGACTGCTCGTGATCGTCGCGGTCGTTGCTGCCGGCTGTCTCGGTGGGCCGACGGACACGGCGCCTGCGGAGTCGCCGACTGACGGCACGACGAGCATTTCGAGTGACGACGTCCCCGGTATTTCGAATGGTTCCCTGACAAACGCGTCGGCGCTCGCTCGGGCAAACGAGGCGGCGTTGTCCGAGACCGGCGGCGAACTCACGACGAGCCACGGGACCGACGGTGCGGAGACGTCCCTCCGCCTCCGTATCGCGGCGGGATTCTCGACGTATACGCTCGCTGGCTCCTTCCCCGGTGGGGGCGACCAGCCACAGTCGATCGACATCTGGAGCAACGAGACGAAGCAGTTCGTTCGGTCGGGAACTGACGGTGACGCCCGGTATCGGGTCGTCTCACGCGAGGACGACCTGCCGAACACGATCGCCCTGGCAGAGCGATACCTGGCCAGCGGCGACTTCACTGTCAGAAACGAGTCCCGGGGCGATGGGACCGTTCGCTTGACGGCGGACGAGTACACGCCACCCGCAGATGGACACGGTCCGTTCGGCGAAGTCTCGTCGTACAGCGGCACGCTCGTTGTCGCCGAATCCGGCCAGGTTCAGAACCTGACGGTCTCGGCAGTCGACGACGAGCAGACCGTGCGGTATCGGTACGAGCTACGCGAAACGGGCATCGACACCGTTTCTCCCCCGGCGTGGTTCGATGAGTTCCCGGAGAGTGCCTCGCTCGATCCCGACGTCGAGGTGACTGTCGAGAACAGTTCGTATCTGGCCATCCGTCACCAGGGCGGCGATGCCGTTCCCCAGGGGAGCGTTCTGATTCTCACGACGAACGACACGACCAGAAACGCGACCTTCGAGACGGCGCTTGGCGACGGGGACGTCCGCTATGCGTCCATCGGCGCAGACGATGGAGCTCTCCGTTTGACGGAGGAACGTCCTGACGACAGCGCCATCGAACCGGTCATGAGCCCGGTTTCGCTGTCGCTGGTGACCGACGAGGGCGTTACCATCCACAGCGGTGGCATGGCCTGGGAATCCACAAGCGCATCGAGCGGCGACGCCTCTGGGGGAGGTTCGAGCGAGTCAGCAGGTTAGTCCGGGTATCCTCATTTCAATTCTCGGTGCAGCGGTCCGTTCTACGTCGCGATTAGACCGCGCTACGTGTCGCTGTCGCTTCGACGAGCCATTTCTCATCAGGTCGCTATTCGACGGGTTGAATGGCCTCTCGGTGGCTGGACGATAGTTGGAGCGAACAGCGCGTCGCCTGGTTTTTCTGCGCCCCCGAGGGGTGCGGGCGCACACACGTGGCCCGCGCTCAGCATGACTTACGACGGTACAATTACCGAGCGAAAGCGCATCGTCTCGCGCCTGGAACGGACGCGAAACGGTCACGAACTACTGGAAGTCGAAGAGCGACTGCCGGGTCATCAACCGACAGATGTCGGTACTCCGATCACCGACAGCACAACCTACCGGACGCGGTACTGGCGATGTCTCACCTGTGGCCAGGAACGAAACCGACGCTCGGAGTATACAACGGCCTGCAGCACACAGCGTGCTCCTGTCCCTCGAGCGGACGGTGGCTACCTCGTCGACGACCCGCGAACGGCAGAAGCGCTCTCTGCCGACCTGTCTGTTCGACCCGCGACGCAGGGTGACGTGTACACAGTCTCGACCGAGCGCGGATTCACGCATCGCGTCGACCTCCAGGCCGAGAGGTGCACATGTCGGGACAATCGGCGTCGCGGCGCTTTCTGCGTGCATCTGCGTCGTGCCGACATCGAAGCACGCGTTGGGACCGTTCCGGAGTCCCACGACTAACTCTTGGCTGTCGACGGTTCCAGCCAACTCGATCCACGATGAACACATCCAAGCTTCCACTCCCGGACGTTCCGACTCGAATCCTCAAGCGCGCGCAGTACGAGGCCCTCACCTTCGCGTGGCTGGATGGTGACGTTCGCGTCCGAAATCACAGCCACGCGAAGCCTACGAACCACGAGTACGTCGTCACGATCGACGACGGGCGACCGATCGCCTGTACCTGCCCGGCGGACGGGCGCTTCGATCATCCGTGCAAACACCGGGTGGCCGTGGCGATCCGACGACCGATCCTCGAGTTCGTCGCAGCGACGGACGCTCGCCACCAGCGGTTGACTGGCTAGGCGCGGAGGCAGTTCCCCGTTCGGACAACTGCGACAGCCTGTTTTATCTACCCCCGGAGGGGTGCGGGGCGATCCACAGTGGTCGTCCCGAACGACCAATGGCAATCAGAGACGTCTACGAGACCGGCTTCGACGAATCGAGCGGCAAGACGATCGACGCGGACAGTTGTCCAGAGTGTTCAGGCACTCTTCGTACGGACGGTGGCGAGATCGCCTGCACCAAGTGTGGCCTCGTCGTCGACGAGTACCGGATCGACCACGGCCCGGAGTGGCGGACCTTCGAGGATGCTGAGGCGACACCCCGGACCGGGCCACCGTTGACGAACGCCCGACACGATCGTGGACTGTCGACGGAGATAGGATACGGCGGTGACGCGAACGGGAATCCGCTTTCAGCGAGAAAACGCCGACGGATGGGACGCCTTCGCACCCAGCACTCGCGGGGCCGGTGGCAGACGAAGGCGGACCGGAACCTGGCGTTCGCCTGTACCGAGATTAGGCGGATGACGAGCGCGTTAGATCTCCCACGGTCGATCCGCGAGGAGGCGAGCGTCGTCTACCGTCGCGCCCACGAGGCAGACCTGATACAGGGGCGGTCGATCGACACGATCGCCGCGGCAAGCGTCTACGCGGCGTGTCGAATTCAGGGACTTCCCCGACACGTCGAGGAAGTCGCGTCGGTATCGCCACTCGACGTGGACAAAGTGAAACTCGGATACAGACTCCTCAACGCCGAACTCGGTCTCGACGCACAGGCTGTGAACGTGAACGCCCGCATTCCCAAACTTGCCACGGCCTGTGACGTACCAGGTACTGTCGAACATCGAGCGGCGGAACTGGCGGACCTGGCAGAGGCGTCCGGGATCGCAAATGGGAGAAACCCCGACGGGGTTGCCGGTGGGTGCCTGTACCTCGCCGGCCAGGAGGCAGGCATTCACGTCACGCAGAGAGATCTCGCCGCGGCGGCAGACGTCTCCCCAGTGACGATCAGGAAGCGATATTATGAACTGCGAGACGCGCTGGCGGACAATCAGCGATAGCCTCACTTGGTTCCTCCGAGAGAGTCTCGGGACGACGTCGCTCATAGGGGCCGTGTTCCCACATAAACACTTCCGACAAAAACGGCCGCTATCCTGTAGTTTCCACGTCCAATTGAATAGTAAGGTATAATATGGGGACACGAACCACTTCGAACGAAGTCGCTTGACGGCGGTGGGACGTGGGGGTATCACCCTCACCGACCGAGCGACTGAGCTACTGCCATGTTTCGGACACCTCTTAGCGACGAGCAACAGCATCGTCTAACGGACCGCAGGGGCGTGCGGGCTGCCTGCCGCACGACTGTCCTCGTGGTCGGCATCGGCTGTCTTGCCGTCGGGCCCGCCCTGGCCCAGTCCGGCGGGAGCGGCTCCGCGTTCTGTGGGACGGCCCTCGCGGACACGATTCGAAACGTCTTCTCGCTGATCCAGTTCGGCGGCCCGCTCATCGGCGGCACGATCGCGCTGGGTGCGATCGTCGCGACGCCGATCACGCGCCGCGCGGATTTCAAACGCGAGCTGAAGGAGATGCGAAACCAGGCGATCATCTGGGGCGTCATCGTCGCACCGCTGGCGACGGTGCTACTCAGCTTCCTCCTCGGGAACGTCGTCGCCGGAGGGTCGAGTTGCACCTTCTGAAGTGGGTCGTCCGGCCGGTGGGTGGACTGATTGCGGTCGTCGCCCTCGTGGGCATCGCCGTGCAGGCGAGCGCGCACCCACCCCACACGGCGGACCATGGCGTCAACAAATCGACGGCCTGCACCCTCTGGGCGGGCGACGTGGACGTGACGAACGCCAGCGACTACGAACCACCCGAGAACGACTCGGTGCCGGAGCTCTGTACGCTGGCCCCGCTGACGGACATTCCGCACAACGACCCACCGGATGCGGTGGAGCGGTGGAACCGCGGAGAGCTCGGGAACGTTCCGGACACCGGCTACGAGCGCTCGGCCCATCCACCGAACGCGACGCTCGCGGACGGCCGGTTCATCGAAGACGCACATGCGACGGTCTTCGCGGTCCAACCGTCGACTCGGGCACACATTTCGCCGTCCGACCAGCCGCTATACGTCGCCTCGAACGGAACGTTGCTCGGTGCCGTCGACTACCGCGTCGACGTGCCCAAGGGCGAGGACAGCTACAACCGACGCGTCACGTGGTCGGTCAGCGAACACCGTGTCAACGCGACGCGACTGGTCGTGGACGGCCGGACGGACGAGAACGGGAGTGGGAGTGGCACGCTAAGACTGAACTACAGTCTCGCGGCGCATCCGGGGTCGAACCATTCGCTGACGCTCGAGGCCGACGTCTTCGTCGAACTGAAGAAGACGATTCGGACCTGTGGCCACCGGAGCCACGGCGGGGAGTGTCTCAACTGGGAGGTGCGCACCGAGTATCCGACCGACGAGCTGACCGTCTCCGATTCCGTCGACATCGTCGAGTACGACCTGACCGTCTCGGGATATCGCGGCCGCTATCCCAACGGCGACCTGAGGCTCGTGGTGTACAAGAACCACCCCTGGCTTGGGTACGACGTTCCCGGTGGGGAGGTCAACGGCGTCTGGCGGTTCTACGCGGCCCGCGATACCGCCTGGGACGACATCGTGACGACGAGCGAGAGTGGAGAGTCGACCGACCACTCGCCGGCCCATCCGCTGCAGGTCCACGCCTACCCGATCGAGACCGGGCCGACCGCGGAGCCCGTTTCGACGGTGGCGATTCTCGACACCTACGGCACCGAGACGACGCCGTCGACCCTCCCCGAGCCGGTCGATCTGGACATTCTCACCGAGCCCTATACGGCGAGTTTCGGCATCGCGACGCGGACGAACACGACGACGCACGATCTTGGTGCGGTGACCGCTCACGGCCTCGTCCGTGGCGTCGACGCCCCAGCAAGTGAGCGTCAGTTTCTCGACGTCCCGATTAACGAGACGAACCTCACCGTGACGGTGAGGAACCGGTCCGCCGAGACGCTAACGCTCCGATTGAGCCTGCGTGACAACGCGACCGGTGAGGGCATCGACACCTCGACCCGTGACGGCTACCTGGTCGTCGCCGACCGTCGCGTGAACACGACGAGCAATGGGACGACGACCGTGGCCGTCGCCAGCGGCGACGGCAGTGTGTCGGCACGGTTTGTCCCGGGGGAGTGGTGGGACGAGATGCCGGGCTACGTCCGCTCGTCGGACGTCACCTACGCCGGTGGAGCGGCGCTCCCCTTCGTTGGATTTCTGTTCCAAGTCGGGGTCCCGGTGTCGCTGTTCCTCCTCGCGGTGTTCATGATCGATCGCGTCACCGGCTGGCGGGTGTGGCCGCCGTGGGGGCGACAGTGATGTCTTTCGACCTATCGCGTCGGGGCTTCCTCCGGTCGGGACTGCTCGGTGGCACGGCGGTCGTCGCCGGGTGTCTCGGTGATGGTTCGCAGGCGAGCCCATCTGCTCCTGGGACTGAGACGACCGAGCCACTATCGTCCGTCTTCGTCGACGGGAGCGATCTGGTGGTCGAACTCACAGAGGACCACGATGTCTCCGGTCTGAATTTGATCGGGCCGGACGGTAGCGCGTTCGCAGAGACGAAGGTTCCGGTCGGCGAAACCACGACGCGGATCCAACTGCTGGATATCAGACTCGGTCTTGGAGCCTACGAACACTACGAGCCTGGCGTGTACGAACTGGTGGCGATTGGGGGATCTGGAAGCTCGCGGATGGAGGTGGCACTCGAACCTGATTTGCGGATTACGGGAGTTGAACAGTACCGGGATGGGGAGGAGTCAGTGGATCTTGGCAAACTGGCTGTGACTGTGGAGAATGGTGGCACGGGACCGACGTGGGCGTACCAAATTACGTACCGAGATGCGCCAAACCGGCTGGTAAATGATCCCCTATCTGCAGATCCTGGCCTGCCAAGATTCACCAAACCAGAGTCGACTAGTGATTCGATTCTGCAGCCGAATAGCCAAATTACCTACGTGGGAGATACGACACCGTTGGTCCTAACAGATCAAGATACGCAACCGTGCTCACTGAAATCCGATTTGACCCTCGTCGTTGGGGTCGCTGACGGTTCTAAACTCGAGAAAAAGGTGTCCCTCTCCTATGGCGGAAGCACAAAAACGGTTGGTCTCACGGGAGAATACGCCTGTTCGTCTGTTTCAACTGATTTAGCCGACGGAGGAAACAATGGATAAATTCCATTTAGGGGGTGAGAAATAATGGGGGCACTCGGAGACATCATCGTTGACGCGATACAGGACCTCCTCGAAATTCTGTTCAGCCCTCTCGAAAAGGTGATCGAAGAGAATGCCGACGCTCTTGTGGATACTGTCGTTGGTACACCCCATCCAAACAGCGTATTTCAACGGCCCACCAACGAAGTCTGGCCGGGCCTCTACGATTTCCACTGGGACACCATTGTCCCCCTAGCACTGCTTCTCTGGGCGCTCGCCATCGGGCTCGTAATCTTGCTTGAAACAACGAGTCACCTCTTTAGTGGCTATCACCGCTCGAAGCTCAAGCGGCGGGCCTTCACGGGTCTTCTCGGAATCTTCGCCTGGTGGTGGATCGCCGCCTTCTCACTGCGATTGATGGAGGGGATCAATGGAATTCTCGTTCCGAATCTCTCGCAGGTGGGACTGTTCGATACTGTCTCAATGGGAGCAATGGGCGTCTTGGGCCTGGTCATCTCGCTGTTCGTGAACTTCACGCTGTTCGTGTTGATCGCGGTCATCTACTTCCTGCGCCACATCATGCTGTACCTGTTCGTCCTGCTGATGCCGATCCTGATCGCACTCTGGATTCCCGGCGTCGGCCCGTTTGCGATGGTCTCGCAGTTTGCGAAACGTATCGCCGGCTTCTACGTTCCCTTCCTGTTCATGACGATGCCGGTGGCGGTGCTCTTTCGACTCGGCGAGATCATCGGGACGAGTGCTGGTCTATCGATGGGCGGCCTCGGCGCGTGGTTGACCGGCCTGGTCATCCCACTTATCGCGGTGATCTCGCCGTTCGTCCTGTTCTGGCAGGCAGGGGCGATTTTCTTCATGGCCGAGCGGGCTTCCCATCAGGTCTCGAAACGCCGCGCGAGGGCGCGCGTCGCGACGGGGCAGCGGGCTGGGAACCACGCAAAACAGGGTGGCCGGAACTTCGTCCGCGGTGCGCGTGGCCAGCCCGCGATCCGCGACGACGGCCAGATGGTCTTCGGATCGGGCACCTCCCGGGCTCACGCAGCGGGGTCGCGTCTGGCTGCCGGTGGCGCTGCGCTCCGGAATCGCTTCGGTGGCGGGGGTGGCACCTCGCAGGCCGGCGGTACGACTCGGCAGTCCCACCCACAACTTGGGGCGGGGGAGTCTTCACCTGAACTCGATGCGGGGGCGGCGATGCCGCGGCTCGACCCACCGCCCAACGAACTGGCTGCCGGAGAGCGGCGACCACGATTGGACCCACCACCGGAGAGGGATCGGTCGACGAACTTCGAGACGCTCCGCGGTCGCACCAGCGACGGTTCGACGAACACCTGATCCACAGTTCCAATGCACCAGACAGACTCGACGAAGCGGATTCCGAAGTCGCTCGGTACAGACGCGAAACTGTTCGGTCGGTACACACTGACGGACCTGGCAGTGGCGCTCCTGCCAGGCGTGGCGGTCGTCCTGCTCATGCAGGTCATCGTTCCGTCTTCGTTGACAATCGCCGGCTACCGCCCACAACTGATGACACTCCCGCTGGCGGCAGTCGCGATCGCCATCGGCGGGATCTTCGTCTACGTGACGCCCTCGTATACCTCGAGTCTCGACTGGATTGGCACCTTTGCTGCCTTCTACCGTGACGAGCAGGAACTTCCACACGAGGAAGCCAAGGCCCACACGCAGATCGAGCGGATCCACCCCGAGGACGGCGTCATCGAGCGGACGGACGGCGCGTATGTTGGCCTCATCCAGGTCGAGCCACCGACGATGGCGCTTGCCACCGACGAGGAGTGGGCCGAGACCTGTGAGGCCTTTCGGGACTTCTGCAATACGACCGTTCGGTTCCCGATCCAGTTGTTTTCGACGACCCAGCCGTTTCCCGTCGACGAGTATCTCGCCCACTACGAGGACCGCCTCGACGATTCGGACGTCGAGGCCAATCCACGCCTTGCAGCGTTGATCGAACACTACGTCGAGTGGTATCGCGAGGACCTCGCACAACGGCGGATGACGATCCGCGACCACTACGTCGTCGTCACGGTCAGCCCGAGGGAGGTCCAGTTCGACAGCGAGAGTCTCGGCCAGCAACTCACTGATGTTCCGCTTCTGGGTGTGTTCGTCGAAGCCAGGTATGCACCGAAGGAGGCCGAACAGCGGGCCGCGATGGTCGAGGAACTCGACGACCGTCTGGGCCGGATCGAGAGCGGGATTCGCGAGATAGAGGGATGTACCACCCGGCGTGTGAGCGTCGAGGAGGCGACGACGGTGATTCGGGAGTACTGGGCTGGAGAGTCCTGTGAAGAGGGCAGGACCGCACGGAAACTCCGCACGACGCCGCTCGTCGGGGGTCCAGCATGATCCGGGACAAACTGCCCTTTGGCGAAGACCCCGAGGCCGATTCAAACGTCGAGCAGGACGAGCCTGTGCACCCCGAGAACGGATCTAATCCGCACACGGACGGTGTCGCCGTCGACTACGAACCCTCGGAGCGGGACCTCGATGACCCCGGAACGGTCCACCAGGGGCTCGTCACGCCCTCGGCCGTCGAACGGCGGCCCGACGCCATTCGTACGGGCGACCAGTGGGCGCGGGGCCTCTGGATTGGCGAATATCCGGACATGCCCGTCGATGGGCTCTTCGAAACCCTCTACGCGACGGATGCAACGCGGGCCACGGACATCTCGATTCACATCGACCCGCGGGATACCGAGACGACGCTGGATTCGCTGGAGAACACCATCGAGGATCTTCAGGCCGACGTCGACTACCTGCAGGAGAAACAACGGGCTGGTGCCCGTGGCGTCGAAAAGGACCTCTCGGACTACCAGGAACTCTACGATGTCCTCCGGAACACGAACATGCGGGCCTTCGACGTCTCGATGTATCTCACTGTTCGCGGCGACGAGCGCGAGGAGATCGACTCGAAGGCGGTGGCGAACACGGCCAGACGCGCGCCGGCGAACCTGACGCCGATCACGCCGCGGTGGGCGCAACTGGAGACACTGGTCTCAGGGAGTCCTGTCGGTGTCGACAAACTCAACCACTCGATGGACACGCAGACGCCGATGCTCGGCGGTGCGCTTGGAGCCATGTTTCCGTTCGTTGCCGGGGCGTTTGCCGAGCCAGGCATCGAGTACGGTACCTACGCGTTGAACGAGAGCCCGCTCATCTTTGACCGATTCGAACGGGAGACGGGCTACTGCACGATGGTAATCGGGAAGCTCGGTGCGGGGAAGTCCTTCTCGACGAAACTCCAGCTGTTGCGTCGTGCGATGTACGACGACGAGACGCTGCTGATTATGCTCGATCCATTGGAGGGCTTCGCGGGGGTCAACGAGGCGCTCGGCGGGGAACGTATTACGGTCGGTGGGACGCGCGGGTTTAACCCACTGGAACTGCAGCCGACGCCGGAAGAGGTGCTTCGGTCGGCCCCGGACCTTGACCCGTGGTCCGAACAGATCGCCTGGGTGATGGCCTTCTTCGAGACGTTCTTCACGCACGTCGCGACGAATCCCCTGGGTGATCGGAAACAGACCTTACGGCGTGCCGTCCAGGAGGCATACGAACGCCAGGGGATCACGAGAGATCCAGGGACGCACGACAATCCATCACCGACGGTTCGTGACGTCATCGAAGTCCTCGAAGCGTTCCTCGATGATCCGGCGGCCTTCGGCTACGTGACGGATGGCGAAGCCGAGAGTGTGCGCAAGGACGCTCAATCGCTATTGAAAGATCTTCGGCCGTCGTTCCGCGACGGTGGCGACCTCGCGAACCTGGCCCGGCCTACGGACTTCGATCTCGACTCGCGGGTGATCTATCTGGACCTCCACCAGGAGGAAGGTACCCAGGGTCGAACCGAGACGAGCCTGATGATGCAGGTGCTGTTCAATGCCGTCTACGAGCGTGCGAAGGGCACTGACAGGAAGGTCGTCTTCGCGATCGACGAAGCCCACTACCTAATGAACGACAGTTCCTCGCTGGACTTCCTCGAGACGGCTGTGCGCCATAGCCGACACTACGACCTCTCGCTGCAATTTATCACGCAAACCGGTGGCGAGTTCGCGCTGACGCCCCAGGCGCGGACGATCGCGAACCTATGTTCGATCACGATCATTCACCGCGTGAAGGAGGAGACAGAGAAACTTGCTGAGTGGTTCGGCCTGAGCGAGCGGGAGGTGAACTGGGTTCGGACGGCGAAGGCTGGGAACGACGAGGACGGCTATAGCGAGGCGCTGCTGTCGATCGACGAGGAGGGACGATTCCCGCTACGGGTTCGCGCGAGTGACTTCGAGGCAGAGGTCATTTCCGATGGATTGCGGCGGTGACAGCCCCTCAACTGCAGGGTAACCCGCCAATCATCCAACCGAGGGGGTGGAGTGAGTAGTTTACCGGGCCTCCCTTCACCACTAGTCGGTATGAAATTCCAGTACTCAATAGACGTGCCGCTCCCTAACTGTTAGTGAGACGTTTTATAGAGGAGACAGGTGAATAGATAGATAATGGAGACACAGAAGCTTCGCAGCACAGAGGCGGAGGTGTTCGCCAAGAATATCGGCGGGATCAACACCTCGACTGTCACGCTCGAGCCAGGCGTAAACGTCCTCGAGGGACGAAATGCGTCCAATCGGACGTCCTTTCTGCAGGCGATTATGGCTGCCGTCGGGAGCAATCAGCCGAGTCTGAAGGGTGATGCAGACGAGGGGCAGGCTCGGTTAGCCATCGGTGACGAACGCTACGATCGCACCCTGCATAGACGGAACGGCCAGATCGTCTTCGAAGGAGAGGGGTACCTCGAGGATCCGGAGCTGGCAGACCTCTTTGCCTTCCTGCTCGAATCGAACGAGGCGCGTCGCGCTGTCGAGAGCGGCGCCGACCTGCGCGAACTGATCATGCGGCCGATCGACACGGCGGAGATCAACGCCCGCATCCGATCCCTGGAGGAGGACAAGCGCGACCTCGACGAGCGCCTGTCGGAACTGGACCGACTCGAGTCGGAACTGCCGGAACTGGAGGAACGCCGCACCAGCATCCAGGAAACCATCGCGACACGCGAATCGGAGCTCGCTGACCTGGAAGACCAGCTGGACAGCTTCGACACGGACGTCTCGGAAAGCCAGTCCAAGCGCGAGGAAATCGAGGACGCCTTCGAGCGGGTCCGGGAAGCCAGGCGTGACCTGGAGGACATAGAGTACGACATAGAGACCGAACGGGAAACGAAGGTAGAGCTTGAGTCAGAGCGCGAGCGGCTGCGTGAGGAACTCGACGAAATAGACGACGACCACTCGGAGTCCGTCGAGGAACTGACGGGCAGGATCTCGGAACTCAGAGAGCGCAAGCGGGCCCTCGATTCGACCGTCAGTGAGCTACAGAGCGTGATCCGGTTCAACGAGGACCGCCTCGAAGAAGGTGGGCTCGAGATCGACGCGGAGTTCGACGGGACTGCTGCTGGAGCAGATAACGACGGCGCCCTCACCGACCAACTGATCGCCGACGATGAGGGAGTTACCTGCTGGACGTGCGGGTCGGCCGTCGAGCGCGACCGAATCGAGGAGACGCTGGAGCGACTCCGGTCGCTGCACCGTGAGAAGCTGGACGAACGCACCGAGCTGAGTGACCGAATCGGCGACCTGACGTCCCGAAAGAGCGCGATTCGCGAGCACGAGCAGCGCCGAGAGACACTTACTGAACGCATCGCCGAAATCGATACCGAACTCGCGGCCATCGAAGAGCGCGTCGAGCGCCTCGAAGGCGACCGCGAGGAACAGACGTCACTGATCGAGGAACTCGAGGCCGAAACGGAATCCTTCGATGCTGCGGACACGGCCTACGAGGACGTGCTGGACGCCCACCGAGAGGTGAGTCAGGTGGAACTCGAACTCGAGCGTCACCGCGACGATCTCGTTGACGTCGAAGAGCGCATCGAGGAGATCGAGTCTCGGGTTGACGAGCGAGACGATCTCGAGAAGCGACGCGAGTCGATCAGCGAAGACCTGACGGAACTTCGGACTCGCGTCGACCGGATCGAGGCCGACGCCGTCGAGGAATTCAACGACCACATGGAGTCGCTCCTGTCGATGCTCGAGTACGCCAACATCGACCGGATCTGGATCGAACGGACGGAGTCAGAGGTACGTGAGGGCCGCAAGAAAGTCTCGAAAAAGTCGTTCGATCTGCACGTCGTTCGGACGACCGACGGGGGGACGACCTACGAAGACACCGTCGAGCACCTCTCGGAGAGCGAACGCGAGGTGACGGGGCTGGTTTTTGCCCTTGCAGGATACCTCGTCCACGAGGTCTACGAGGAGGTGCCGTTCATGCTATTGGATTCGCTGGAGGCGATCGATTCGAACCGCATCGCAGATCTGGTGGAGTACTTCGCTGACTACGCGGAGTGTATCGTGGTGGCGTTGCTTCCGGAGGACGCACAGGCGCTTCCCGAGGATTACAACTACATAACGAACGTCTGAATTATAACACGACGAAATTTAGTGTCGAGTAAAACCATCCCCGGCCAGTCATAGATCCACACCACGACTGATCTTGCCTGCCGATATCCCGATGATCCTCACATAGCACAGGACGAAAACAGTTTAAACCGTTGTTATTAGCTAATATAGCAAGAACGCCATACAGTACCCCAAATTCTGAAATCGGCCCGTGTCGTTGCAGTACGTCTCGGACAATATTGAGACGGTCGACTGTTCACTCACCATCTACCAGGTTTGACAGCTGGTAAAGGACAAGCGCGGTGATTAAACTGGAGCCGGATTGGAATTATCGTGGACTGAACGCGTACTTGCAGGCGTACTACAAGCCCGACCAATCCGAAAACCCAAGAGGTTTGAGGTTATTCGTATTCGAAGGACCAATAATAGTAATATTCATGAAGTTTCTTAATATTTACCCCGAATTTGATACTACAAATAGGGAGTGGGTCGACCGCTTGGGAAATGTGTAGAAAGATAGTTTCAGTAGAGAGTCTGATACCTTTGTTATATATTGTAGAACGTCCTCTATCATGATGTACATCCACAGAAACTCAGATGGTGATAACCAGATCGATCCCGAGATAGGCTACTCCGACCGAATATTCTAGGAATATCTAAAATAATCCGCAATTTCTGTTATTCATTATATTATGGGCGAAGATTTGTAAATGTATTTATTGTCTTCAGGTCATTCTCGCAATATATATAAATAATGAAATGCCAATCTGATGAACGTATTCTAAGATTTTTAGAATATTATAAAATCTGATAATATTGCTGATAAACTAGCGTATCTAGGTGAGTCCTTTCGAAACGTGGCATCTATCATATCATTTTTGATATCATCTAATCTCGTGTCATATTGGCCGTCCGAATGACGTCGCTCCCTCGAAGCAACTATCCATTACAATACTAGGATCGTATTAGATTATAGAAGGGCCTGCGATTACCTTGGGAAGTGATAGCTGCTCGGATAACGACGTACCGCGACCCAATTACAATATTATGGTCGTAATGGTAGACCCATTGGTTACTTGAACTTCATGTTTATACTGATAACGTTCGCTGTCTCCTGGAGAAGTTCCGCCAGTTCTTCCTCGAATCGTTCCGCAGTGAGTCTGCTTGCCGGGCCGGAAATGCTAATCGCACCGAGGAGTTCGTCTCCCTTCATAACTGGTGCACCTAGCGACCACAATCCAGAAAGCTGCTCCTCATAGTCGAATGCCACGCCATCCGATTGGACGTCCTCGAGTTCCTGGAACAGACTCTCTCGATCCTGAATCGTCTGTTCCGTCAGGGCTGGAAGGCCGTGTCGTTCGATTATTGCCTCGACCTCCGCTTCGTCCATGTGCGCGAGGATTGCCTTTCCGGGTGCAGTGCCGTGGAGATACATCCGCTCGCCAACGTGGGATCCGACATACGTGTGATACTGTGCAGCCTTGTTCCCCTTCGCTCGGTAGAGGTAGACGCCGCGACCGTGTTCCTCGACGACCAGATTGACCAGTTCGCCGGTCGTAGTTGCCAGTTCCTTGAGGTCGGGCTTGGCCACGTCGTAGATGTCGACCCGGCTGCGGGCACGTTCGCCGAGTCCCAGAAACCGGAGACCGACGCGGTAGATGCCGTCGTCGTTGACGAGGTACTCGTTCTGTTCGAGCGTCTTGAGGTAATTGTGGACCGTACTCTTCGGTAACGAGAGTTCGTCGGCGATCGTACCCACGCGTGCCCCATCGAGTTCGTTTATCTTCCGAACGATTCGCATCGTCGTTCCTGCCGCCTTGACCGGATCACTTTGCTCCATTGTGTATCCCTGGGAACTCGACCGGTAAATAATGTGGCCAAAACCGTCACGATTCCGGTATTTCGGTGTATCGCTTCTGTGATGTAGAGTGCCGTCCTATATCTCGGTGCCAGGGCTATACGGCCGTCTCGGTTTTAACGACGAGTGTGAATTATAAACATGGTAACGACTACCAGGGTCGACTCCGGCCCCGTATTGGGGGACGCCGTCCTACAATCTGGGAATATGGTGCTGCCCCGGGGCAACTGACCGATCACTGGGCACTCGCCTCGCAGTATGACGCGCCACGCACGGCCCCACTTCGAGCTGAGCACTGCAAGAACTAGAAGACTCTCGGCGTGGCAAAACCGCGGGAGGATCAGTCGCTTGGCTCGACGACGACGCCGCGTTCGAGGAGGTCGGCGACTTCGTCGGGTTCGTATCCCGCGCTTTCGAGGATTTCCGCGCTGTGTTCGCCGAGTGCCGGAGGTGTGCTACCCCGCTCGGGCTCTGCACTTCCGAGTTTCATCGGTACGTCCGGGGCGGTGATCGGGTCGCCATCTTCGGTTTCACCCTCCACGATCATGCCTCGCGCCTGAAGGTGTTCGTCCTCGAGAACCTCGGGGACGGACTTGATCTCCGCAATGGGGACGTTGTATTCCAGCATGTGGTCGACTAGTTCGTCCGAGTCGTATTCGGCCGTCCTCGACTCGATCAAGCGATCGAGTTCTTCTCGGTTGTCCCGTCGGCTGTCCGAGTCGGCGAACCGCTCGTCGGTGAGCAGATCGTCCAGGTCGAGTGCCCGAGCGAGTTTCTCCCACGTTGGGTCGCCGAGGGCGGACATGTACACGTCACCGTCTTTCGTATCGTAGGCGCCCACGGGCGCGTACGAGCCGATCTTATCCCCCATCCGCTCGGGGACGTAATCGTGTAGGCTGTAAAAGACCGACCACATGCCGCCCCAACCGTAGGCCGTCTCGTGGAGCGAGGCCTCGACGCGCTGGCCCTTTCCCGTCCGCTCCCGCTCGTGGATCGCCATCATGATCGAAAGCACCGCGTTGGTCGCTGTGCCGAGGTCGATGAGGGGCGCACCGACGCGGGAGGGCTTTCGGTCCGGGTTGCCGGTCATGTGCATGACGCCAGATAGCGCCTGGGCAATGGGATCGTACGCGGGACGGTCCTTGTACGGGCCCGTATTCCCGAAGCCACTGATGGAACAGTAGACCAGTTCCTCGTTACGGTCCATTAGCGTCTCGGCGTCCAATCCGAGTTTCTTCATCACGCCTGGCCGGTAACTCTCGAGGACGACATCGGCCTTATCGACGAGGCGGTAGATCGCTTCTTTGCCTGCCTCTGTTTTCAGATCGATGCTCAGGCTCTGCTTTCCTCGGTTGCTGAGGTAATGGTGGTGCTGTGCAGACTGCCGTTCAAATGCACCATCAGGGGGCTCGACCTTCACCAGATCGGCACCCCACTCCGAGAGCAAACGGCCGGCGTACGGTCCGGACGCGGCGTGCGTAAAGGACAGCACGCGAAGGTCAGATAACGGTTTCATCGGGCTTTCGTTTCGCCCTTCGGGCCATAAAAGTTCCGTGCATCTGCACCACCCGCGTTCCTCCCAGCCGCAATCCTTTTATCCAGCCTCTGTATCGTACCCACCACGTCAGTGATACCGGCCAAGCCGACCGTCATCTCGGACAGCAGGTTCGAGGTGGCGCCGGACTGGCACGCACACTCGACACGAACACCGATCAGAAACGCCATCGTTCGCACACCTATGTCACTCGCAGATTCGACGTCCGACGGAAACGTACCGTTCGCAAACCACCTCTCTCGCACGGTTACGCAATGGAACGCCCTCGACCGCGGCTGGCAAGCAGTCCTCCTTGGACTCTTCGTGACTGCCGTCGTAAACGTCGGCTTCCAGATACCCTGGTGAGGGGACGGAATGGCCTTCAGGGAATATTTACCGGGACTCGCCGCACTGCTAGCCGTCGGCCTGCTGGCGCGAGCCCTCTCGATCTACGTCGTTCCGCTCAACCACCTCGTTCTCGCCATCGTCCTAGGGCTGCTCATCGGGAACCTCGTACCCATCCCGGACTGGTTGCGCCCCGGTCTCGGGACGTACAAACTCCTCCTCGAGGCGGGGATCGTCCTGATGGGGGCACGAATCGCCCTCGGTGAGGTCGTCTCGAACGGGGCCGTCCTCGTCGCGTCGGTTCTGATCGTCGTTTCCGTTGGCGTCCTCCTCGTCGAACTTCTCTCGCGGGGCGTCTTCGGCATCGCCCCGAAGTTGAGTTCGCTCCTCGCCGCCGGGTCGGGTATCTGTGGCGTCTCGGCCGTCGTGGCCGTCGCCGGAAGCATCAAAGCCAACGAGGACCAGATCGCCTACGCGGTAGCGACGATCCTACTGTTCGACGCGATCACCATCTTCGCGTATCCCTGGATCGGAGGACTCCTCTCACTGCCGGACCAGGTCTTCGGGATGTGGGCCGGCCTCAGCATGTTCAGCACGGGGCCGGTCACTGCGGCCGGGTTCGCGTACTCCGACGCGGCCGGCCAGTGGGCCGTCCTGACGAAGGTGACGCGAAACGTGTTGATCGGCGCGGTCGCCATCGGCTACTCGCTGTACTACGCCCACCGGTCGGTCGGCGGGACAGCCGGTGAGTCGGACGGCTGGTCCGACCACTTGGCGCGCCTGTGGGACAATTTCCCGAAGTTCGTGATCGGCTTCGTCTTGGTCATGGTCCTGGCGAGCACGGGCATCCTGAGAGGGGAGGCCGTCGCCTCCCTGCAGAACGGCTACAAGTGGCTGTTCCTGTTTGCCTTCGTCGGCCTCGGCATCCAAATCAAGGTCGCCGAGATGCGTTCGACCGGGGCTCGACCAATTGCAGCCGTTACCCTCGGTCTCGTCACAATCAGTTCGCTGACGCTAGGTGCTCTCACGGTCCTCCTCTGAGTACGGTTCCGTTTCGACTCGGAAGAAAGACTTAACTCGGGTCCTCTGCTCGGAACACTCGTATGTCAGACGTAGTCAGCGTCGTCGACGAGGACGAGCTCCGCATCGTCACGATCACCCGACCGGATTCGATGAACGCGATGAACCGGGAGGTTCTGGAAGAACTCACCGCTGCCTTCGACGAGATCGAGGTCGGTGGAGACGTCCGTGCCGCCGTGCTCACCGGCGAGGGGGAGAAGGCATTCTGCGCCGGCGTGGACCTGACGGACATGCCATTGTCCGCTGATCAGGACCTCGCCGACTACCGCGATGGGCTCGGACTCTTCCAGGGCGTTGTTCGATCCGTCAGGACGGCGGACGTCCCGGTCGTCGCCGCGGTCAACGGCTACGCGCTGGGTGCCGGCTGTGACCTCTCGCTGGCGGCCGACTTCCGCATCGCAGGCGAGAACGCGACCTTCGCCGAGACGTTCGTCGACGTCGGATTCATACCCGGTGACGGCGGCGCGTACCTCCTCCCCCGACTCATCGGCGAGGCGAACGCCCGCGAACTGATCTACTCCGGTCGCCACGTCGGCGGCGAGGAGGCAGTCGAGCTGGGCATGGCACGAAAAGTCGTCGACGACGACGAGCTGATGGACGCCGCCACGGCGTACGCGCAGGACCTCGCGACGGGCCCGACCGTCGCCCACCACCACGCGAAGCGTCTCGTCAACGAGAGCTTCGACCTCGGCCTGGACGAGGCCCTCGAACAGGCGATGTTCGCTCAACGCGAGTGCTCGCAGACCGAGGACCACGAGGAGGCCGTCGAAGCCTTCTCCGAGAAACGCGACCCGGAATTCAAAGGCCAGTAGACCACCCGGTTCTCCGTCTTCTCCACCGCGCGATCGCCGACACTCGGCGACAGCGTCTTCACTATTCGTCGGACAGTATCACCGCGAGTGCGCCGGCGGACGAACGAGGGTAGCGGATACGCGTTGGCACCCGCCGTATCACGTAGTCACGATGGCTCGTTCGTTTCAGTCGATCGGTGCGGTACTGGCGAGGACACGCCGTGCGACCACTTGGGACTTCGGCCTGGCGACACTTCCGCATCTGCTCTTCAGATTTGGCGCGCACTGATTACGTAGTGGATCTACTACTAATACTTTTTTGCCAATCCCCGGAGCGGGACAGGTCATCTTCCGAGCGGGAGACGGTATTTTCACACAGTCTGATTAATGGTGGAGACGAACAATCCACCTTACTTCGATCCAGCCAGACCTTCGCGGAGCTGTGCAGCCGGAGTGACGGCTCGCTCGCGGTCGGACAGTGTCACAGCGCGAGCGTCGACGGACGAAAGAGGTGTCGGGTGCGCGGTGGCACCCACCGTATCACGTAGTCACGATGGCTCGGTCGTTACAGTCGATCGGTGCAGCGTGGCCGACGTCAGCTCGTCGAGCGGAAACTCAGGAGTCCTGCTTGGCGATGAGGTGCTTCGAGATGGCGAAGAACGCCGGTTCGTCCTCGCCGTCCTTGAAGAGCTCACGCTTGAACGTGATCATCCCGTTGTCCTCGTCGTAGTCCTCCAGGTCCTCGACAGTCACCTTGAGGTTGACCGTGTCGCCGACGTAGAGCGGCTTGATGAACCGAATCTTGTCGTAGCCGTAGAGGCCGCCGCCGTTGCGCTTGAAGGTGCCAAGGGCCATGCCCTGCTGGATGGCGACCGCGGCGAAGCCGTGGACGACCTGGCCGTCGAAGCCGGACTCGGCGGCGGCGACCTCGTTCATGTGGGCGCTGCCGGTGTTGCCCGAGAGCGCGACGTAGTTGTTGATGTCTGCTGTCGAGAGTGTCCGACCACCGCAGTCGAACTCCTCGCCGACACTCATCTCTTCGTAGTACTTGGGGTCTGGCATGCATCGTGTACGTGGTGAATCCACTATTAATAATTTTGCATCGCGGGTCGTACCCTAGACGTCAAATCATTCGTACATAATCTTTATACGGATCGTAGTGAACCACAGGCATAGGAATGGTAACTCCGCTGCCTCTCTCCCTCGCAGCAGATTCGTTGACCGCGCTCGCGATCCTCGGGGACAACTTGCTTTGGTTGTTCGTGGGTGTGATCGCTGGAATGGCACTGGGTATCATCCCCGGTATGGGTGGCGTGGTAACGTTGACTATAATCCTTCCGTTCACGCTGAAGATGGACCCGAACCAAGCGTTCATTGTCCTCAGCGCGGCTCTGGGTGCGGTGAGTTTCTCAGGGTCGATCAGTGCAATACTAATTAACGCCCCCGGTACCGGTGGCAATGCAGCCACGCTGCTCGATGGATACCCGATGGCCCAGAAGGGACGAGCCGCGGAGGCAATCGGTGCCTCGGCGACCGCATCGGCGGCCGGGGCAATCATCGGGATCCTGTTTTTCTTCATCATGATCCCGTTCGTCATCGACATCGCCTTGCTGTTCGGTGCCTCTGAGGTGTTCTGGCTCGTCCTCCTGGGCCTCAGCATCGTCCCGCTGGTCGCTGGTGAACGGGTGCTAGCTGGACTCTCGATGGGTGGATTCGGCCTCCTCCTCGCCTTCGTTGGGCAGACATCCGTGACCGGTGAGTACAGGTTCACCTTCGACCTCCCGCTGTTATTCGACGGGCTCGGACTCATCCCACCACTTGTCGGGCTCTTTGCACTCGCGGAGATGATCAAGCTCGCCTCCTCCGACGAGGGACTGGTCCCCGACTCGGTGGAGGAAGTGGCAGGGAGTAAATTCGACGGCGTCAAAGAGGTCGTCAAGCACAAGTGGCTCTTCCTTCGCTGTAGCTCGATTGGCATGATCGTCGGTGCCATCCCGGGTATCGGCGCAACGGTCGCGACATTTATCGCCTACGGGCACGCGGTTCAGTCCTCGGATAACCAAGAAGAGTTTGGCGAGGGCCGCGTCGAAGGCATCATCGCGACCGAATCTGCTAACGACTCGAAGGACGGTGGCCAGCTGTTTCCGACTCTCGGACTGGGCATTCCGGGGAGTGCGTCGACAGCGGTCCTTCTCGGCGGCTTCATCATTCACGGTATCACACCCGGCCCGAGCCTGCTCCAAGAACAACTCGACCTGATGCTTGTTATCGTCTTCGCTCTGCTGTTCTCGAACATCCTCACCTCGTTGATCGGTCTCGCGTTCACTGGTGTGTTCGTCAGGGTGCAGCAGGTGTCGGTCTCCAGGTTGTTCCCCACCATCATCATCCTGGCATTGGTGGCCACGTTCGTCCTCCGGAACAATTTCGGGGATATGTTCCTCGCGCTCATCTTCGGGGCCATCGGCTTGGTGTTGATGTATCTGAATGTCTCCAGGATTCCAATCATAATTGCGCTCATCCTGGGCTCGATCCTAGAGCGCAACTACTTCCTCGCCATTCGTCTCGCTGATGGTGGGCCGCTCGCGGCCTTCTTCAGCGGTTGGCTAAACCAGCTTTTGATCCTGATCCTGGTCGTCTCGGCACTACTACCGATCATCCAGCGCCTCCGAGGCGGATCGCTGCAGCCGGAGTCCTGACCCTCTGTCGACCGCTATACTTTTCATGGTGGGCCTATCACGGACACGAGAACCCATGGTACCACGCACTGGCCGTTTCGGTTCGCCGGACAGCGGTCTCTCGAACCGGTTCGCCGACTCGATAGCCGCACCTGCCGACGGGAGTAACCGATGAAACTGGTCACCGTCCGCCCCGTCGACCGCGTCGACGACATCTTCGACTCGCTCGAGGTTGTCGAACACCCGAAGCAAAAGTATCCGGCAGACGAGCTGATCGAGCGGGTGGGCGACGCCCACGCCGTCTACATCCACGCGGAGAACCAGTTCACCGAGTCCGTTCTCGACAGCCTGCCATCGCTCGAGGTGATCGGGAAGCCCGGCTCCGGCGTCGACAACATCGACCTCGACGCGGCGGCCGACCGCGGGATTCCCGTCTTCCACACTCCTGGGATGAATGCGGTCGCAGTCGCTGAGTACAACGTCGGCCTCCTGATCTCGCTTCTCCGAAAAATCCCAGACGCCCGCGACCACCTGGCCGGTGGCGGCTGGCGCTCGGAGGAATGGGAGGGGAGCGAAATCCGGGACAAGACGGTCGGCATCGTGGGGCTCGGAAACACCGGCATGGCGACGGGCGAGCGACTCCGTGCCTTCGACGCCGAAATACTGGCGACCGATCCCTACGTCGACCAGTCCCGGGCGGACGAAATCGGCGCGAACCTGGTCGAGATGGACGAACTGCTTTCCAAGTCCGACATCGTGTTGCTTCACGTCCGCCTTACCCCGGACACGGTGGGACTGTTCGGCGACGAGGAGTTCTCTCAGATGAAAGACTCGGCCGTGTTGGTCAACACTGCTCGCGGGCAACTGACCGACCACGACGCCCTGGTCGACCACCTCGAGTCCGGCTCCATCGCCGGCGCAGGCCTCGACGTCTTCCACGAGGAACCGCCCGCGGACGACGACCCGCTCGTCTCGCACCCGAACGTGCTCGCCACGCCGCACCTGGCGGGAGCGACGACGGAGACGCGAACGAACGTCCTCCGGACGACGGCACAGAACGTCGTCGACTACCTCGACGGAGACGCCGTCGACGAGTCTTTCGTCGCCAATCCCGCGGCCCTGGAGTGAGGCGCGGGTGTCCCGCGACGGCCACACGGAGCGCCGGCACTCCCGCCCCGGTCCGGGGTGGCGACGGGCTCGTTCGCGGTTCGGCGCCTCCCAGATCCGGCCGGCGCGAGTAGCCTCAACCCACACGCCACGTCACGGAAGATGAAACTCAGCGCGCACGGACTCCTCCGCAGTTTCTTCGGCGAACACGCCTCGCTATGGCTCGACGAACGGTTCCACGCGATCACCGTCGCGTCGGTCGCAACGGGGCTGGGACTCGCGGTCCTTTCGCCGATCCTCACCCTCCTGGCGGGCGTCTATGGCGTCTCTGAATCGAGTGCCGGGCTCTTGATGGCTGCCTACTCTGGTTCGTCGTTGCTCGTGTTGCCGTTCATCGGCATCATTGGCGACCGGTACGGGCGGAAGCCCCTCTTGACCGGGTCCCTCTTGCTCATCGGGGTGGGTGGCGTGGGACTCGCACTGACCACCAACTTCTGGATCGCCGTCTTCCTCCGCGGCGTCCAGGGGATGGCCTGGGCAGGAATTTCCTCGATGACGATAACGCTCATCGGCGACTGGTATGCCGGCGACAAGGGCAATACCGCCCAGGCCTTCCGGACGTTCACTATCCAGGCAACGGGAATGATCGCTCCGCTCCTCGTAGTCTTACTGGTCTTCGTGTCCTGGCGGCTCCCGTTCGGTCTGTTCGCGCTCGCCCTGCCCTTTGCGGTGTTCGCATGGGTGTCGTTCGATGAACCGGCCTCGCCGGAGACCGAGTCGCGCCTTGGCTATACCCAGTCGCTGTACGCCGTGATCCGCGATCGGACCATTCTCTACATTCTCCTGTCGTTCTTTCCAAGAATGGTAATCCGGTATGGCTTCCTGAGTTTCGTCTCAGTACTGGTGATTTCGCGACTCGAATACAGTCCGGCCCTGGCTGGGATTCTGGTGAGCGTCGCCGCCGGGGTAAAGATGCTCACCACCAGCCAGATGGGGCGACTGACAGCGGCGGTCGCCGACCGCTATCGTGTCGTGGTTGCCGGCTTTCTCTTCGCGGGGTCGGGGCTCACAGGCCTCGGACTAGTGGAGTCGGTACCGCTTCTGGCTGTGGCGACTGCCTTCACTGGTATTGGCGACGGCCTACTGAGTCCCACTCAGAAGGGCTTGCTTGTTGACAACGTCTCGACGGAGTACCGGAGTGGCCTCGTCGGAATCGGGATGTTCTCACAGAACGCCGGGGCGACCGCTGCACCGCTCGTGCTTGGGGCTCTTCTGTTCGTCCTCGACATACGCACAGTGTTCGTCCTTACGGGCGTTGTCAATACCGTCGCCGGGATCTCCTTCGTCCTCTATGCAAGTCGCTGGGCTGTGAAACCTCCCGTATCTCAGTAGGCCGCCTGCGGACTCGTCAACGCGGATTTTGCCGGAAACGTGACGCATATAATACAAAAGTATTATAGTGGTGGCGGGATTCCGGATCAATGTCATGCGTCGACGTGACTTATTAACAACCATTGGTGCAGGCAGCGCAATGTTCATCGCCGGTTGTTCCGGTGATGGTGGCGACGGTGGTGACGGCGGTGGATCAGGCGGCGATCAGACCCCAGAGCCAACAGAACAAGACGAAAGCGGCAGCGGTGACGGTGGCAGCGGAGGCGGCTCCGAAGCCTGGCCGCCGGATCGAAACACCGTCGAGTTCCTGACGCCAACCAGCCCGGGCGACACCCGCGACACGCTCCCCCGTCTGTGGGCGAACAACGCGGAGTATCCCGAAGGGATCTCGACCCGTGTCACGCCCACTCCAGGTGCCGGTGGGCTCATCGCGGTCAACCAGGCCTGGAACGCCGACCCGAGCAGCGGCCAAATGGTAGCCCAGGGGATGGTGCCGATGGGGATCGCCCAGCTGACGAACGACGCCGCGCAGTACAGCATGGCCGAGTTCGAGCAGATCATGGCCTTCCAGACGAAGGCCCGGGCGATCCAGGTCAGCCCACACTCGACGGACGTGGAGGGGCACTGGGACTGGGACTGGGAGACATTCACCACGAAGGTGAAAGAGGAGAACCTGCAGTTCGGCGCGACGGCGATCACGCAGTTCCTGCTGCGCAACTTCATCGAGCGTTACGATCCGAACCTAGAGCAAGGCGACATCGAGATCGTGCCCTTCGACGCCGGTGGCAACGCCCGCGCGACGATCGAGCGCGGCGAACTCGACGGCTACTTTGGCGGCTTCGGGCCGAACTACCCGCGTGACGAGTTCTACTACACGCAGTTCGTCTTCGCCAGCGAGGAGTACCCCGCCTACTACGAGCAGGCCCAGAAGATCGACGAGAACGTCCAGTTCATCACGGACACGCCGTTCCCGTCGGATGATGCCCAGGCGACGATCGACGCGACGATCGACGGCCTGGCGCTGCACGCGCCGCCTGGCACGCCCAGCGACGTCGTCTCCACGCACGAAGAGGCCATGACTGCCGCCTCAGAGAAGGACACGCTCCGGGCGTCGATCGCCAACAGCCTAGGTGCCGTCGAACTGAACTACGGTACGCACTTCATTGGCCAGGACGCCCGCGACTTCGCTGCGAACAAGATCACGACGCTGCAGGAGAACTCCGACCTGATCCCGCAGGACTTCTCGTAAGTCCGCGCCTCCACTCTCGTTTTCGCGGCCGTAGTGTCAACGCCGGCAGAAATCGCCGGACAGCAGTACGAAACTTATAATAGGGAGGTCCCTGATGGTTCCCCTATGTCGGTGGAAATCACTGATGTAGAAGCGATTCCAATCGTCGCATCGATTCCGGGCGACTTCAGCGCGCCAATCAGCCTCCCGAACGCGGACCAGGTTGAAGACATCGTCTTCCGGGGCTATCGATCGACCGTTGTGAAAGTACACACCAACGAGGGCGTCACGGGCATCGGCGAGATCATGACTCGCATCGCCCCGATGATGTACAAGCCCCTCGTCGAGAACGCGCTCGGAAAGAGCCTCATCGGCATGGATCCCAGGGACGTCGATAAGGCGTGGGACCTCATGATCGCGATGATGCGCCAGCGCGGCCACGCGAAGGGCGTCTACGTCGAGGGCATGAGCGGCATCGAGATGGCCCTCTGGGACATCGCGGGCAAGCTCCAGGACAAGTCGGTCAGCCGACTCATCGGGAGCCGCCGTCGCGACTCCGTCAAGGCTTACGCGTCGTCACTGCGCTTCCGCGACGAGGAGACACTCCGCGAGGAGGCCAGCACCTACCGCGAGCAGGGATACCCCGCGGCCAAGCTCAAGGTCGGTAAGGGCGTCGAGACTGACCTCAACAACATCCGGGTCGTCCGCGAGGCCATGGGTGACGACATGGATCTGATGGTGGACGCCAACTGCGGCTACGACGTCCACTCGGCGATCGAACTCGGCGAGAAGATGGAGAAATACGACATCAGCTGGTTCGAGGAGCCGGTCTTCCCCGAGAATTTCACCGGCTACAAGCGGATCGCCGATGCGATCAACATTCCGCTGGCCGGCGGCGAGTGTGAGTTCACTCGCTGGGGCTTCCAGAACTTCCTCGATACGAACGCCGTCGACTTCATCCAGCCGAACGTCGGCCGCGCGGGCGGCTTCCGAGAATGTCTCCGCATTGCGGACATGGCCGCAGCGAAGGACCTGATCTACGCGCCACACACGGGTAGTTCATCTGCGATCACCATGGCGGCGGAACTGCAGATCGCGGGCGCCGTGCCGAACTTCGGCATCTACGAGCACATGCAGAGCGACTGGTCGAAAGAGCATGGGAACCCGCTGCGTGAGGACCTCGTCGAGGAAGACGTCGAGGTCTACGAGGACGGCGAGGTCGCCGTTCCGGACCGACCTGGCCTCGGCATTACGCTCAACGACGACGTTGTCGAGGAACACCGTATCGATCAGTGAGCCGCCGGTGTCCTGAGGTCGTTCGGACGCCAGCTTGACGTTTCGGCCCGGCATTTTCGCGCACTAACCACAATCGTTAACAGGCCGTCGCTCGTTACCATGGACCAATGATATCACAAACCAAGTCCCGAATCAGGGAAAAGTGGGAGTACCTACTGTTTCTCGGTGCACTGCTGACGCTGATCGCCTATACCTACAGTCTGACGACCCAATTCCGAGTCCCAGAAACCGCCGAACTACCCCGGCTCGTGATTTTCGGGATGGCCGTCGTGATTCTCGTCGACTTAGTTCTGACACTCTTTCCCCAACTGCTCCCGGAGCAGTTACGGTCGGAGTCCGCGACGGAGAGTAGTTTTGAGAATCGCAACATCCGGCCCGCCACGATTGGAATACAGTTCGGGTGGGTACTCCTCTTCCTCGCCGGCATGTATTTCGTCGGCTTCTTCACCGCAACGACGACCTTTGCGTTCCTCTACGTCTTCGTGTACGGCCCGGAAGAGACCCCCCTGCGTCGATTTGGGGTCAGTATCGCCTGGGCCGCCGGAATCAACATCTTCCTGTACGTACTCTTCGTCGAACTCCTCCAGGTCGGCTCTGTCTTCAACTTCGGGTTCCTGCCCTGAACCGAGTCCGAGTCGAATCCACCCTTCAGTTGGACTGCATTACGGTGACGATTGGCCGGTCGGCCTCGAGCAAGACTGACTGGGTCACGCTCCCGAAGAGGGCCTTGCCGGTCGGAGAGCGCTTCCGTCCGCCGACGACAACGTAGGACGCGTCCTTTTCGGTGGCGTACTGAAGGATCTGCTCTGCTGGGTCGCCGACCCGGCCGACCGCGACGGCGTCGTCGGTCAGACCGTCGACGGCCTCGCGTGCGACGGATTCGGCCTTGCTTCGGACTGTCCGCATCTCCTCGGGCCGCCCCGAGTCTCGGACGGCGTCCGTCTCGATGTCGACGAACTCCGAGAGTTTGAGCACGTTCAGGACGTGCAATTCCTCGTCGAACGCCTGCGCAAGTTTCTGACCCTCTTCGACGACCCCTCTCTGGGGCTTGTCACGAGTTACCGTTGCGACGATCGCCATAGTCGGTTCTCCACGCGAACCTGTATATAGGTTGGGTTCCGCGTAGTTTCCGGTCGCGAGTTTTTTGGTCCCCGCTCTCAGAGAGCCACTTGCATGCCAGTCACGAACGAGTTTCGCGAGTCGTTAGAATCGGGTGCGCCGGTCTTCGGCGCGCGTGCATCGTCGTACGCACCGTCCCTGATAGAGGTCTACGGCCAGCTGGACCTCGACTTCGTCAGAGTCGACCTCGAACGACCCGGGCCCAGCCCGTGGAACAGCGAGTATCTTGAGAACCTCGCCAAGACCGCGTCCCTCGCCGACGTCGAATTACTAGTCAGACTGCCGGACTCGGACCCGACGACGATTCGCCGCGTTCTGGACACCGGGGTTCGGAATTTGTTGATCCCTCGCGTCGAAACAGCAGTTGAGGTCCGCGAGGCCGTCGAGGCCACGCAGTTCTCCTACGACGGCGGGCCGGGCGAGCGGAGCTTCTCCGGGTGGCGAGCCACCGGTTACAGCACTGACGTCGACCCGGCCGCCTACGACGAGTCAGTCTGCCTCGGCATCATGATCGAAACCGCTGAGGCTGTCGAGAACGCCGAGGAGATACTCTCCGTTCCGGACCTCGGCTTCCTCTTCATGGGTCCGAACGACCTCTCGGTCCAGTACGGCGTTCCGGGCGAGCGCAGCGCGCCGAAGGTCACCGATGCCGTCGATCGGGTCGAGCAGGTTGCTCGGAAGGAAGGCGTCCCGTTGGGTGCGGCGGGTCACGATCCGGAAATGGCAAACGATCTTCTCGACGACGGGTACCAGGTGATTCGGCTGCTCGACGAATTCGACGCGATACAGACTGTCTTCGCGGACCGCTGGAGCGCCGTGAACTACTAAAGCCGAACGAGGCGTCGCTCCGACCGGGTCGTTGGGATAGTAAAGGTACTGTCGGCGAAACAGCCTCGGGCTGACGGAGGCTATTTGTGAGTGGCTCCAGACAGCTCATTCATGGAGGGACTTGGCGTTCCAATCGCCACGCCGTTCGACGAATCGGGTACAATAGACGAGGCGGCACTGAAAAGTACTGTCGACTGGGTCACCGGAGCAGGTGTCGACTTCATTCTCGCATGTGGCTCGACCGGGGAATCCGAATTACTGACTCTCGAGGAACGGGCTCATGTCGTGGATGTCCTCGTGGACCACGCGTCCGTTCCGGTCCTCGCCGGCGTCGGTCATCCGGGCCTTGACGAGACGCGTTCTCAGTTCGACCGCCTTCCGGCAGGCGTCGACGGGACGCTCGTCGTCACACCGTTTTACTTCGATCACGACCAGGATTCGCTGGCCGCCTATTTCCGGATGGTGGCCGACGAGTCGGATGTGCCCGTATATTTGTACAGTGTTCCCAGCAAAACAGGTGTTCGTTTGACACCCGAAACGGTCGGCGAACTCGCTAGGCATGAGACCATCCGCGGAATGAAGGACTCGAGCGGCGACATTGCTACCCTCCAACGAGAACTATACTGCGTCGACGACGACTTCGACCTCTTTGTGGGCCACGGGGGCGTCTTCGTCCAAGGAATCGATGCGGGGGCCACCGGAGCAATCCTCGCGGTAGCTAATGTCGTCCCCGACAAGGTTATCGAAGTCCTGGAACACCACCGTTCGGATCGGACCCAGGAGGCGAGGCGTCTGGGCCGACGGCTCGTCGAACTCAATCGCCTCCTCACGTCCAAGTACGGCGTTCCAGGTGTCAAAGCCGGCATGCGACTGCGGGACGTTCCTGCTGGTCACGTTCGCGCGCCCCACCAGCCCGTCGATGCCGAGGCCAAGCGCTCTATTCAATCGGCTCTTGACGCCGTACTCTCCGCGTAAAGAGTTCCAGTTAGGTCGTTGCCGGCTACCAGTAGTTCCACCTGGCATCGAGCGGCGTACGAAAAGTGGTGGGGATGTCGCGATCACCAAAAACACCATATAAAAATAATACATTGAATATTGACTATTGAATACAAACTACTATATAATAATTACTTAGACTGCGGTGATTCTGTCTTTTAAAGCCTTTTGAGATTATTTCGATCGGGTTGAGGATATTCTGAGGTATAAACGGCAATACTGGTGAATTTTTGTGTATTATCTATTAGTCGTTCGTTAAAGCAATTATAGTTAAACGAAGTTCGAATAATAACTACTATTTTCAGCCACACCATCGATTCCCATTAAAATATTTGATTACTAGGGTGTTTACAATCCAATATGAATTATTATGGGAGTGGAGCGTGAAAGAGAGGGATGCACACAACCCTCCTCCTTCACGATCAGGGCCGTGTCGCTTGGGCTCTAGATCCCCGGGCAGTATCTAGTTTTTCCGATGGGATGAGGTAACTAAAGCAGCAGGGTGATGAGTGCTAAAGAGACTCATCGACTTTGCCAAACAAGGAGCAAGTCGCACGCAACTGTATTCCATGGCCGGCCCACCCACAGTCAGTAAACCAATAAGAAACGGATTTGCCGGCTGGACCCACGTCGTACCGCCCTACCCTCAAATACAACAGTACGATATAGGATACTGGTAATTGATTTCGCCTTGGAACTGGATCGTATTTGGATCGTGTCTTAGTTTCTACTCTTTGATTATCCGGAACTATCAACGGTCTCCCGGTCGTTCAACCAAACGCCGTTTCACGTCTGGTGAACGCTGTTAAAACGATCGACACAGTTCCTCAAATGGTCCGGACACGCGGCGGTTGATTCGACGTTGTTCAAGCGCCCCCGGATTATTTTGGGGAGGTCATTCCCGCCGCAACAGTTCACAACGTACAGCGATTAATCTCACTGTGAACTGCGCGCACTGCGGATTCACTAGGAAGCTTTCAACACTACTTTCTTCGCGGCGACGCGATAGAGCCCATGTATCGTCGCTTGCAGGCCCGCTCTCCATTCCTGCTGGTTGGGCTCGGAGCGACGCTGTGTGCGGTCGCCGTCAGCCATCACGTCACAGAATTTCTTGCGATCCCAGGGAGTGGAGGACCGCTGCTTGCTCTTGGGCTAGATGGACTGCCTGCCCTTGGACTGACCGTTGCCGGGTATCGGCTCATGGGCACCGACGTCAAGCCGCAGGACCGCCTGTCGATCGTGGGGTGGTCGCTCGGTGGCAGCACCATCGTAGTCGGAGTCATGGGGGCAACGATGTTCGTCCGACTCTTCGAGGGGCGCTCGCTCGCTGAACCCGTGTTTCCACTGCTCGTGGCTCTCGAAATTGGGGCCATCGCCGGCCTGGTGGCCGGCTACTACAACACGAGGGCACGAGCCGACGAACGCCGAGCGCGGGCGGTCAGCGAGGCGATGGGATTCGTCAACGACCTCATCCGTCACGATCTGCGCAACGACCTGACCGTCATCCAGGGCCACGCGAGGCTCCTCCCTACAGATGACACCGACACGGACACGAGTACACACCACTCCCGAACTATCGAGACAAAAGCAACGGAGGCACTCGAACGGCTCGAAACCACCCGCGCGGTCGCGGACACGTTGGTTGGTGACCCCGACGTCAAGCCCGTCGACGTTGCGGCAATCACCGACCGCCTCGCGACGCAGCTCGAAACGGTCTCGGGCGTGACCGTGCGGACGGACATCGACGAAGCAGCGGTCGTGTCCGCAAACGTCGGGCTTCGATCGGTCCTGGACAATCTCCTCGAGAATGCCGTCGAGCACAACGATGCCAACGGGCCTTGCGTCTGGGTCAGCGTTGACGACGGGCCAGAGACGGTGTCAGTGACCATCCGAGACAACGGTCCGGGGATGTCCCCGGAGGCGCGCTCGGCACTGATCGACCACGACGGTCGGAAGGATCGCGGCGGCCTTTCCATGGTGAATACGCTGGTCGAGCGATACGACGGGACGCTCCACGTGACTACGAACGAGCCTCGGGGGACAACCGTAGAGGTCGAACTACCGCGAGCTCGGGAGACCGCGTCGTCCCAGGTAACTACTTAGTTACGAAACTCGAACCGTGCGCCGCCCTCGGACCCCTCGACGAGATCGATGGACCAGCCGTGGGCTTGGGCAACCCGGGAGACGATACGGAGACCCAGGCCGGTGTCGTCGCCAGCGGTAGAGTAGCCTTCCTCGAAGACCGCTTCGCGTTGGTCGGGAGGGATCCCGCGTCCGTCGTCTTCGAAGTAGAACCCGTCCTCAAGCGGACCGACGGTCACGGTCACGTCCGAACCACCATGTTCGACGGCGTTTCGCATGAGATTCTCGATGAGCTGACGCAGGCGTCCCCGGTCGGCAGTGATCGTCATCTCGTCGAGCGTCTTCAGACTGGCCTCGGTCGACGGCATACCTGTCCAGGCCTCTGTGGCAACCTCCGTGATGTCGACCGGTTCGGTTTCGCCAATTGCGTCACCCTCCTGAGCCAACGTCAAAAGATCCTCGATCAGGCGATCCATTCGCTCTAGGGCATCTTTCGCTTTCTCGAGTTGCTCGCTCGGGTGGTCGTCCAGTGCCAGTTCCACGTTGCCGGTGGCGATGTGCAGCGGGTTCCGTAGGTCGTGGGAGACGACGGCGGTAAATTCGTTGAGACGCTCGTTTTGTTCCCGAAGGTCCTGCTCTCTGTCACGGAGTTCCTCGGTGCGAGCCGCGTTTTCGAGAGCAGCTCGCATACCGTTGACCAGAAGCTCCCCAAGGACGAGATCGTCTTCGTCGAAGGCATTTTCGTTCGTCGAGGAGGCGATTAGTATTCCGAAGTCCTCGATTGGCAGGAAGACTTCGCTCTGGATGTCGGTGTCCGGATTGAGTGGATCGAGTCCCTCGTGCATCGAGTCGATTACGCGGGGCTCGTTGGTCTCATAGACATCCCAGGCGATTCCGTCGCCTGGCTCGAACGTCGGTTGTTCAGGAACGAGGGCTTCGCCGGTCTCCGACTGGGCGACCGGCACGAGTCCCGACGCGTCGTCGTCCCACAGGTGGACACCATTGGCCTCGAGACCGAGCACGTCGTGTGCTGCCTCGGCGCCGATTTCGGCGACGGTGTCTCGGGAGTCGGCGGTCATCAACTTCTGGGCGGTCTCGTTAAGGGCCGCGAGTTTGCGTTCGCGTTCTTTTTGCTGGGTGATTTCCCGGCCGACGCCGACGATGCCGACAGGAGAATTCGCATCGTCGGTGATGCGTGTTCCGGTAAACTCGTGGGAGACACGCTCGCCAGCGGCCGTTTCGAGTACAGCCTCGACGACCGTTCTACCGTCTTCGATCGTCTCCTCGATGGCCCGTTCGATATGGGCCTGCTGGTTCTCAGGGAAGAAGTCCACGGCTGCCATCTCGACCACCTCGTCCGCAGCGAACCCGGTCTCGGTGGGTAATCGGTCGGTACACCACAGTATCTCGCCCGCTGGCCCGAGCACATACAGAACGTCATCGAGGGCATTGAGAGCCCTGTCGAGCAACTCCCGACGCGCGTCTGCCTGCCCGTAGCGCTTGGCTTCCCTGACGGTACATATCAGTTCGCCGGCCTCGGTCTTAGCGAGGCGATGGGCTTCGGGAAACGTCGTCCCATCGGCACGAAGTCCTGTCGTACGGCCGGACCAGGTACCGGTCTCCTCGACAGTGGGAAGAATATCCTCGTCGATGGTTGCGACGTCCTCGTCGCGATAGAGGATGTCCCAGTGCTCGCCTATAAGTTCGTTCGGTTCGTATCCATAGAGGTTAGCATAGGCATCGTTTACGTAGACAAAGCGGCCGTCGTCGTCGAGAATAGAGATTCCCTCTTGGGCGGTTTCGATCGCTTCGAGATGTCGGTCTCGGTCCCGTTTGGCCTGGGTCCGCTCGACGGCATTGCGAATGCGATTGGCGAGAATTGTGTACTGTTGGGAGCCGGTTCCCTTCTGTAGATAGTCCGTCACACCGGCCGAGATTGCCGTACTGGCGATTTCCTCACTTCCCTTGCCGGTAAAGAGGATGAACGGTAGTTCCTCGTCATCCGCTCGTACGGTGCGCAGCAGATCGATTCCGTTCGTTTCGGGCATGTCGTAATCGCTCACGACGCAGTCCACGTCGTGGTCGGTAAGATAGCGGCGCGCCCCTGAGGTGGACTGCGCCGTCGAGACGGAGAACCGGCCATCTTCTCGGTGAAGCATGCTGGCAGTCAGCGAGGCTACCTCCGGATCATCGTCGACGTGGAGAATGTGGATGCTATCGACTTCGTCGTTCATTCCTGGTACGACGAGGTCACCGGGGAAGCCTCAAACCATGTTCGGCCAGAATCTCAGCAGTGAAAATCGCGGGTGCATTCAACAGCTCAAATCGAGGGGCTCGCGGCTCACCTCGACGATTTTTGGGAGACCACGTTACGACCATGTTTCGCACAGAAACACGTGGTCAAGGGGCGACGATGCGGAATGGCAACTTCGTGTGTCGATCTCTAAGGCTCTCGAGTCGGTTATTTTCCTCTCAATAGGTAGAGGGTTCTCCGTGAATCAGTTCCCACGTAGTCGTTCGATTTGTGATATCGCAGGTCGACGATGTCGGTTTGATAGGAGCAATACACCTGAGGAAACGGGTGTTCCCACCCGACGGCCGATCGGTTTCCGGTGTGCTCGCCGCGGTCACTGTGTGGTCGGAGAGGAAACCGCTCGGGTAACGTGGATTCACTCGGTTTCCGCCGACTCCAATAACTCATCCCGGACCCACCCAGCGGGATAGACATCAGTCATCCCCGGCGTGTCGAGGGTGAACTGCTGTGGCGGCGTATTCCGGCTATAGGACTTCTCGACGCGAACGTCGCCATCGAGTGGCGTATTGAGCGCCTCGAGTACCGTGTGAGCGTCCTTCCGTCGAAGGACGATCCAGATAGCCTCCTCGGGCTCACAGGCAGCCATCTTGTCGAAGTCGTCGAGGACTGCCCGGTGGTGGTCGTTGTTCACCCGTTCGACCTCCATGGCGACGACCACGTTCCCGTCCTCGTCGAGGCCGGCAACGTCGAGCCGGCGCTGCTCGTGGGCCGTCGTGTCCTCCGGAACCGTGTTCTCGCCCTCGAAGAAGGCCGAAGCAGGCAGATCTCCCGTCTCGAGTTCGTGATACGGCTTGACACGGACGACATCCGAGTCAGGGTCGTCCTGATACTCCTGCTCGAGCAACCGAATCCCGACCTGTACCCCGAAGACGTGTTCGCTCGACTCTTCGAGGTCGCCCTTGCCGTCGCCGTAGTCGACGCCGTGACGGTAGGCTTCGCCGATGGCCGTCCGGCCGTCAGGCGAGACGGAGTACAAGCGATGGGGGTGGTCGCCGTCGTGTCGCACCAGGTCGGCGTCAAGTAGTTCTTGGATCGCGTCGGTGTCGATCCCGACGTACTCCTGGATGCGAACCATCGAGTCGCGCTCTATGTCGTACTCCCGGGGATCGTAGCGTAGCTGCTGGGCGTTGTAGACCGCCTGGACGAACAGCAACTGTTTGAGCGACCACTCGGAGTCGGCGATCTCCTCACGTGACAGCTTGAGATTGACGTCACAGATCGGGATGGAGTCCCGTTTCACCCGGTCGATGTTGTGACAGCACTCGATCGCCCGGACCATGCCCTCGATGGCCGATTCGTATCGGTTGCCACAGGCTTCACACACGATTGCGTCGGTCTCGGCGTCGAAGTGAATCCGCTTTGGCATGCGGTTCGTGTGAGGCAGGAGAGTGTCCACGCGACGCTCGGAGTGGCGTGGCTTTCCAACGGCGTCGGGATCCACACCCTCGTCGGACTCGGCGTCGGTTTCGGTCTCCGTATCGGTGGCGTCCTCGTCGGCAGTCACGTCGAGGTCGCCCTGCACCAGCCCCGTAGCCGCGGCGGTCTCTTGCTGGAGGCCCGCAACTGCCGCCCGGAAGGCGCTCTCTGCGCGACCGGAGAGTGGCGACTCGCTGGCCGGATGGCCGGCTGGCGCGGGCAGCGACTCGGCGAGGAAGGGCTTGACCGGCTCCTCGCCGAAGTCCGTGCCCGGGCGGACGAGCCACTCGCCACGGCCCATGGAACCGAGGCGGCGATCCACGTCGTCGGGCGCCATCGCATCAGTCGCGAGCACGCGCGAGAGTTCGCTATCGACCGAGACGTTCCCTGCGACGAACGTCGCCGTCTCGTTCAGGGCCTCCCGGTAGGTGTCGCGTTGGGGATCCGGCGAGTCGAGTTGTTCGACGAACTGCAGGCCGAGGGCGATCGACAGTCCGAAACTCCGTCCTTCGGCCAGCAGCGTGTCGAGCAGGCGCGTCGCGCCGACCTCGCGTGCCTCTTCGAGATAGAGATTGACGAGCGGCAGGTCCCGATCCCCGTCGGACCGACGTGCGTCCTGCTCACGTGCCTTGAGAGCAGTCCAGAGATTCGAGAGAATAACCAGCGTCAGGGTCCGTTTTACCGACCCCTCCATGCCGCCGAAGTCGAAGACGATGACGCAATCGTCGTCCAGGTGTTCGGCGAAGTCGAACGAGGGGCCATCGTCGCCGTCGGGAACGTGGTCGAAGACGGGCGCGAGACGGGCGTCCGTCGCAATCGTCTCGACGCGGCCCACGGCTCCGCCCATGATCTTCGTAAAGATGTCCCGATCACGCTCCCGCAGTCCCTCGAAATAGGCCGTCAGCGTCTCGTCGGTCGTCGGCGGCATCGAGTCGCCACGCTGGCTCCGCTGGAGGGCGTGATACAGGTCGGCGTGCGAGACAGCATCGTCGCCGTGCACCGGATCGTACAGCGCACGCAAATGGTTCCGGATCGCCTTGACAGACGCTGCGGCCTCGCCGTACTTCTCGGCACCCAGGATTCCCTGGAGAATCTCCTCGTAATGACCGGCCTTCCGCGAGCGCGCTTCCTCGCGCGGAACGCCCGCCTCGAGTAATGGGCCGATGTCGAAAAAGGAGAGCGCGGGGAGCACGCGCGAGAGGTCGAAGTACAGGACGTCCTCGAAGTCACCGTGTTCGGCGTAGTGGCCCTTGAGGTACTCCACAGCCGTGCCACCGCCCTTGTAGTCGAAGAGAATCTCTGGACCGGCCGTCGCTTCGGCATTGCTCAGGACCGCCCGCTCCAACAGAACGGACTTGCCCGAGCCCGTGTCGCCGACGACGACCAGGTGGCGGTCCTGCTGGCTCGGGCGAAGGTACAGCGGTCGTCCGTATGGCTGACGGTCGTGGGTCAGTGGCATACACAGTGCCATTCCCGGCGGTGAATACCGCACGAGCTGTCCTGGCGGGGGTAACGTGACCGCGGTCCGCTCGCGGCGGCGGGCAGCCAGGGCCCGTTGCCCAGCCGGCGTCAGTCCAGCCCCGTCGACCACACAGAAGCCGGGCAGTTCGTCGGCAGCGACGACGATGCCCCGACTCCGGGGCTGGGTCCCCGGCAACCGAGCACGGAACGAATCGTACGCGGCCGGATAGATGGCCCGGCTCAGGAGGTCTGCATACACCTGGCTTCCCGGTGGGTCGGCCTGTGGGTGGAGGTCACCGTCCGTGACCACGTGGCCCTCGACGGTGTGAAACCGGCCATCGACACTGTGGAGTGCCTTCGAGAGGCGGCGTGCAATCGTGTCTGCCTTCGACGGGTCGTCACGCGTGAGCGCAACTGCCCGGGCAGAGAGACACACCGTTTGATCGCACGCCCGTGACCGGATGCCCTCGATGCGGTCCCGGTCGGAGCGGGGCGGCTCGTATGCCTGCCGTTGCTCTCTGGTGCGTGGCGAGATGGAGTTACGGACTTGGTCGCCAATCGAGAGCGAGCCCTGTTGTAAGGCCGTCAGGTGACTGTCGGCACCGACCGACCAGTCCTCGTGGGCCTGCAAGACCACCTGGTAGAGCACCGGGACCGTCGCGTCAGAGAGCGTCTCGAGGAGCCCGGCAAGCGAGACACGGTGTGACTCGCGCGTGTGGTCTTTCGGCCGAACGTCTCGATCCCCAGACCATCGAGTCGATCGCTCGCTCGAGCCCTGTCGAGACGGTGCGTCGAACGACTGAAGCGGTGTCTGCCAGTCCAACCGTCGGTCAGCGTGGCCGCGGAACTCGACCCCAGCAACGTACGGTTCGATGCTCGTGTCTATCGACGCGCCGTTCGCGAACCCAACACGCTGGTCCTCGGCACCAGGGCGCGAAATCGGCAGGAATTCCTCTGCGTAGAGCGGATGCCACTCGACGACGCGGAACTCGTAGGAGTCCGGGAAACACCGCCTGAGGATGCCCATGAGGTCGTCGGTCAGAGCTACGTGCGTCGACCCGACGAGATACCGCACGTGCGGGTCGGCTCGACCGTCCGACAGGAGCAACCATTCGACGCGCGGTATCTGGGCCGACCGAAAGAGCGTGGGTTTCAACCCCCGGTTCGTCGAGTCAGCGAGGAACGCCTGGAGTTCCTCCATCGCCCCAACGACCGTCCCGGGTGTGAGTGTGGTTTCCGAGGGACGAATCTCGATGTAGGGGCGTGGCTCGACCGCATCCACCCGGCCGTCGGACTCGTCTCCGAGGGATGGAATCGGCACCGGGAGTGACCACGAATCGCGCTCGTGGTCGGCATCGGATTTTCCGCGGGCGGCTTTCTGGTCGTCTGCGGGCCTACGAGTCGTCACGTGCCTCCCCCACCCGCGTCCGGCCTCCCCAGAATTCCTCGACGAGGATACCTGCAGGTACCAGCTGAATGGTGGCTGATTCGCCTGGCCCACCCCACGATACGCACTCTCGAGCCGTCACGGGCGACATCGGCGACACCGTCGCCGTGTCCGAGTTAGCGTACACGGACGGCCGATCTCACCACTGGTATTTCAAGTTTAATCAATGAGTCTGGAGATGGTACGAAAAGCTGCCTTGTGGCGAGTGGCACCCGCAGTCGGTTCCTGGAGTCATCGGCCCTGTGTTCAGGATGCAGAACGAGGTGCTACGCGTGGAAACTCTCGCCGCAACGTCGACAGGTTGCCCAGCCACCCGAAACTTTCTGTTTTTCGTCACAGTGTGGGCACGTCGTCCACGTGGAGCCGCCGTAGTGGGACATGTAACTGGATTGGCGCCAGGTCGGCATAATTTCCCGGGTGTAGTAACCAAAAGTGCAGATAAATAGGTTCAGAGGGGAAATGAGAGAGTTAAAACTGCCACGAAGTGGAGTGGTTCAACCCTTCGGAGACGGGAACCGGCCCCAGGCTAAAACGTTCTTTCCTCGGCGGCCACGTCTCCATCCGGTCGCCGACGGACGCCGCCACCGCGTTTCGAGCGAAGTCCGTCGCGTCGGAATCCGCGAAGACTGAATCGGCACTCGACGCAGGCTGCGTCGAACGGCCGCCCTGGACCGCGTCCGGGATTGGTGGACGCGACGCATCACCCCCATTCTCTCGCCGGTGTTCGACTCGCGAGCTGTTTGGCTGCCACGGAACGCCTTTGCCGCCGGAGCGACTACACACGACAATGGACGAGCACGCACAGCGGCGACGAGACGCGACGGTCTACACGGCCCCGCGGACGGACGTCTCACAGGACCAGGGGCCCTTCCGCACCCACTTCACGTTCCCCGGTCGGACGCTCCCCGACCACGACGACCACGGGTACGGGCCGCTGGCGACCGTCGTCGAGTCGTTCCTGGATCCGGGGACGCGCATTCGGATGCACCAGCACCGCAACGAAGAGATCATCTCGTGGGTCCCCGCGGGCGTGATGCGCCACGACGACCGGCAGGGCAACGACCTGGTCACCGACCCCGAGCACCTGCTCGTCATGAACGCCGGCAGCGGGTTCTGGCACGAAGAGGCCACCCGCGACGACGATCCGCCGCTACGCATGTTACAGCTGTTCGTCCGTCCCCACAGTCTCGACCTCGAACCGGGCATCCAACACCGGCGCCTCCCGGAATCCACGCCCGGCGAGTGGCGCCTCCTGTTCGGCCCCGAGGGTGGTGACGCCCCGCTGTTCGTTCGCAACGATGTCCAGTGCTACGACTCCCGCCTGGCGGCCGGGACAGAGTCGACGCTTCCCTCCCGGCCGGGATGGGAGACCTACTGCTACGTCTTCGAGGGTGCCATTGAGGTCGCCGGTCAGTCGGTCGGCGTCACCGAGAGCGCGCTGGTCCGCGATCCCGAGGGGGTTCCCGTCACCGCAACCGAGGACGCTGTCGTCGTGGCGTTCTGCCTGAATCCGGACGCTCCGGTCACGCGCCAGGGGACCATCGGCCGCTGACCGGCTCGCGACGGTCCAGCGACGGCATGTCGCCGACGGTCAGTACGGGCGATAGCCGTCTCGTCCGCGGAACCGGCGCAACGGAGACGCCCTCGCCAGTCTCGGCGATCAGTTCCCCCCACGGACGGGTCGAGCGAAGATGCATCGCACTAGTCGTACCCCGACACTTCGATCGACGTGGACCGCCGATAACACCCGTGTCACCACCTGATACCGGCGTCCGCGAGCGTTTATCCGTCGTCCGCCACTACCGTCGCCTGCACACGACGAGTCTCTCATTCCATGTCACAGAAAGCAGACTACATCGACGAGACCGAGATCGACGCATCGCTCGACGACCGCCCCGACGACGCCGCCGTCGACGAAGCGGTCGCGAACCTGGCGGAAAACGGCTTCGACGTCACCGTCGTCGACAGCGCCCCCGAGGCACTCGAGACGATCCAGTCGCGGATTCCGGCCGGCGCCTCGGTCATGAACGGGCACTCGACGACGCTCGAGGAGATCGGGTTCACGGAGTACCTCAGCGACGGTGACCACGAGTGGGAGAGCCTGCCCGACCAGATCTGGAGTATCGACGACGACGCCGAGCGCCAGGCGGCGCGCCGCGAGTCCCAAACGGCCGACTACTTCCTCGGCGGGGTCAACGCGATCGCACAGACCGGCGAACTGGTGGCTGCCGACCGGTCGGGCAGCCGAATCGGTGCCTATCCCTTCGCGGCCGGCAACGTCGTCATCGTCAGCGGCGTGAACAAGATCGTCGAGGACCTCGACGCGGCATTCGACCGGCTCGAGTCGGTCGCCTACCCGCTGGAGAACGAGCGCGCGAAGGATGCCTACGGCGTCGAGAGTGCGATCGCCAAACAGCTGGTCTTCCGACAGGAACTCGAGGAAGGGCGCACGTCCGTCGTGCTCGTCCGCGAACAGCTCGGGTACTGAGTCCGTCGGCTGCACGTCGACGCGCGGCCGTCGGCATTCGGTGTCCCCTGCCGACGTCACCGATTCGCTTCCCCCTCTCCCTTCCACTCACCTCGTCCCCGAAATGGAAGAGCCGACCTGCCGTTCCGGCGACCAGCGACGCAGACGCACGGCGTACGGGGTCGGGGGAGAGCGATCGAGGCCACCGAATGGGCCTGTGAACGGCCACTCGTGGGGCGGCCGGCAGCAGCGTGTGGTTACAGGAACAGGGCCGGAATCGTGTTGCGGAAGATGTTGAGCGAGATGACCAACAGCAAGCCGACGACGAGCCGGTCGAACCAGACTTTGGCCACTGCCAGTCGCCGCAGGGCCGTCCCGATCAGGAGCCCGACGACGGTGACGACTGCGATGACACAGCCCAGCCAGAGCCGGTAGGTCGTCAGGAGGTCGGTAAACAGCGCCATCTGGATGATGCGGACCGTGAATATCGCCCCGAGTACCATCGAGAGCCCGCCGACGTATCGCTCGACGTCCCGCTCGAAGGTGTGGAAGTAGGCCGGCAGGAGCGGCCCGAGGTTGGCGACGGCGAGCAGGAACCCCTCGAGGAGGCCGGCGACGCTGAGGGCGACCGGGTGGTGGGCCTCCTCGACGGTCACGAAGTTCTGGAGGACCTGGAAGGCGACGTAGCCGAAGATCACGAGCCCGATGAGGAAGGGGACGATCGGCCCGGTCTGGACCTCCGCGAGGAAGACGACGCCCACGATCGTCCCGACGACGGCGAGTGCGAGTAAGACCCACTCCTCGCGGACGAAGGCGAGTCCCGTATCCGTCTCCCCGATCTGGAACATGTTGATCATCCAGGGCGGAATCGCGAGGACGACCACCGCCAGCGTCGGGTCGATCACGGACGCGAAAATCGGCGTCGTGACGAGCGCGTACCCGAAGCCGAGCATGCCCTTGATCACGCCGCCGCAGATCGCGACGACGGCGAAGAGGGCCAGGAGTCCGATCGAGACGTTCGACTGGACGCCGCGGGTGACGTTCTCGAACCCAGGGAACAACACGACCGACCCCGCGACGACCGCAAGCGTCGCCAGGACCATCATCACCTCGCGGTACCGGAACCGTCTGAGGTTCTCGACGAACTGTCTCGCCTGCCTGTGTGAGCGAGCGGAACCCATGGACTGAGTGCACCGGACCGCGATTGACGGTGCGTAGTCCAGACGTGGGGTCGGGACGGCCTTCCCCCTGACCACCGCGGAACGTCTCGCCAGCGTCTCGGAGGACTGCGAATGTCACTCCCGGTCAGATGGCGGGCCGAGAGGACTCGAGAGCCCCGTATCTGCCTGAGGCCCGGAACGTAGCTTGCGGCAATATCGTCGGCAACTGTGAGAACGGGGTCCGTCGCTCGGTACGCGGTCCTCACGAAGAGAGACCGCCGCGCTCGGAGCGTGCTGACCTCGAACCGGCCGAACCACGTCCACCGGTGGCCTACCAAAGAGGAAATCCCCGACACGAGTTCGAGGGTGGTTCACAGGGAGGTACTAGTCCCCGATGGTGGAGTTCGCGGGTCCGACATGACCGCGACACTGTCCGGACCGACGCCGCCCTTTATGTTGGTACACGTTGACGTTTCACAACGAGCACCAATGACCACACGAGACGTACTAGACCACCACAACGAGACGTTCGGAAACCTGGACCTGGAGGGATGTCTCGAAGATTACGACGGCGACTCCGTCATCATCTCACACATGGGGGTGTTCCACGGCCTCGACGAGATTCAGGGGCTCTTCGAGGGGTTCTTCGAGGAACTCGACCACCCCGACGCGCACTTCACCGTTCACGAGTCCATCGTCGAGGACAACATCGGCTACACCACGTGGGACGCCGAGTCCCCCGAGAACGTCTACGAATTCGGCACCGACACGTTCCTCATCGAGGACGACGTCATCCGGTACCAGACGTTCGGAACGGCGGTCACGGCGAAGGAGTGACACCGTCCCGACTGGTCCCGGTTCGACGGCCCGATGCGATGCGGTCGTGCCGGGACTGACCCGTGTCGATCCGTCTGGCCCTGTTGAAGCGACTCCCGCACTCAGGGCCAGTCGCCTTTCATCTCCGCCAGTTGACCGGCGTCGTGGCCGTAGACCACCTCCGCGGCACCGAGCGTGCGCTCCAGGTCACGTAGGAAGTTCTGCGACTCCATCCAGGCGCCACTGTCCCACATGAGGTTGGCGCCGATTCGCTCCCCGTTCTCGTAGTTCCGGTCGACGTACGCGTGGTCGCCGATCATGAGGATCGGCCCCGGGTCGTCGAGGTGGACGACGGTACCCATGAGTCCGGGGATGTGTCCCGGGAGGTGAATGAACTCGATTCCCTCGAAGTGGGTCTCCCGCTTTCGGTGGACGACCTGCCAGTTGAGATCGTGATCGAAATCCTCGGTCAAATAGGCCGGGTGACCGGTCCCCGCCGGCGTGGTGGCGCTGTAGTAGGCGAACTTGAGTTCCTGCTCGTGGACGTAGATTGGCGTGTCGGTACCGTCGAAAAACTCCAGGCCACCTGCGTGGTCGATGTGCAGATGACTCTGGACGACCGCGTCGATCTCCTCGACGCTGTAGCCAGCCGCTTCCAGTGAGTCGTCGAGACGTGGCGCGTTTTCCTGGTAGAACGCGTCGTAGAGGTCTCCCCAGCGCTCTGCCGCGTCGTGGTGTGACCCGGTGTCCCAGAGAATGGTCGCCTCGGGATGGTCGATGACCCAGTTGAGAACCGGGAACTCCCCGTACTTGGTGTCCGGATTCCGATCGTCTTTCGTCGCGAGTACTTCCCCCTCGATGAAGAAGTTCCAGTCGGCCCAGAACGATCCTCTGTCGACGACGTCGATCGTTGCTTCGACCATGATATGTGTTCACAAAATACATACATAGGTGTTGTGGGGGACAGCCCACATCGGCACCGGGGACCCAACCGCATACCAGGAGGTGCAACAGCATCAACGCCCAACTGCTACGGCGCGTGGATCTGTCCATCCCCGTGCTTCCAAGCGGGAGACCATCGACTGACGCGACACCTGCAGACTGAAACGCTACCGATCGATTCGGAGCTTCTTTCGATTGAGTTCGGTTGGTGGACAGCAAATGGCGACACTGCTGCGTCAGCACTAGGTTTATACCGCGTGACGGATTTCTTTCCAGTATGAGCCTCGAAGAGACGGTTGACTACCTCGCCCAGGAACTCGACCTCGAGCGAAGTGAACACGTTCGCGAGGTCGGTCAGTCGGTCGCCGAGCTTCGCGACTGATCAGAACAGTTCTCTGAAGTCCCGTTCGACGAGCCCGTCCTCCAGATACGTGATGAACTCTTGTTTCGTTGGTCCGTGACGGTCGAGCAGATCGTCCTGTTCTGCTCGTTCGAGAACTGCCTGCGCGAAGTCCGTACAGTGAGATTCGTGCTGCTCAGCGTACTTCGACAGGGCTTCTCGCCAGTGCATATCCAGCTCGAACTCGGCTAATCGGATTTGGATCCCTCCTTTCCGTTCGACGAGGTCGACATCCAAGTCTTCGAGTTGCTTGAAACGGAGGGTATTCCGGCGGACCGTGATGAGCCGCTTGGAATCGACGATGTAGGGATTGACCCACTCTCGCCAGGTATCGTCGTCGACGTGTGTTCGTGGCATCTCAAAATCCGGGGCCACACTCTCGATACAGAACTGCAGCATCGCGATGCCAGTTCGATGATTCGCATTCGGGAGGGAATGTCGGAGGATCAAATTCGACATCACCTCTCCAGCGACGGTCGGAAGTGGTGTTCCCCAGGATACGTGATCGAGTGCCTGCTGGATCTTTTGAGGTTCGAACTCCTTGTAGAGCCGAAACGCATCCTCATCTCGAACATCGACAGCTGCTTCGAGCAATTCCACTAATCGGAATGTGACAACTTGCCCAGCACGAGGGAGATCACGAATACGATCGCTCAGCCATTCCTGATCGAAGTCGATATCTTGGGCTGATTCGATCTCTGAATCGCCTTCGTAGAGCACATAGACCGGTGTTTCGAAGGGGTACCCGATGAGCTTTGTCGACTCGTCGGATTGCTCTCGCTGAGAACGGATTTCTGCTACCGATGCCGAGCTATATTTGAGTGAGAAATTCTCGGCCCGTGGGTGGTGATAGAAGACGAGCCGAGCCATCTCAATGCGTTTTCGTGGAAAGTGGGTAAAGCAGTCCCGCTTTATGATGGTTCTACGACGTAGTGGGTGCGTTCACGTCTTCGAAATACTGACTTTCCCACTAACGTCGTGCCTCGATCTCCCGCAATCCGCGTTGCGTACCCGTGTACACGTTAGTCCGCTCGTCGAGTTCACCTTTCTCCAAGAGGCCTTTGTCAACGAGGTCGTCGAGATTCGGATAGAGCCGACCGTGGTTGATCTCCTGTTCGTATAGTCGTCGAGTTCGGCCTTTACTGCGAGCCCGTGTGGTTCCTCGAGCCCGGCGATTACGTACAAGATGTCTCGCTGGAATCCAGTTAGATCGTGTACCTGCCTGTTCCCTATTTTTGATGGGTGGCATATGTTCTCTGGTACTCAGAAGCGAATTCGGCATGACTGGTCAGGAAGACTACGTGAGAACTTCGAACCGTTACGAACCGATATCAGACGTGCTCGCTCCGCTGCGCGACTGATAGGGCACGGAACGCGCCCTCGCCACTGTTCGCTGCTCACTTCGTTCGCAGTAGAACAGTGGGTTCGGGCGGTTTCGGAACCGGAGGAAGACGGTCCGGGGTGCTCGCTTCGCTGCGCTCCCGGGCGTGCGACTTCCATGACTCGAAACCGCGTCCAGGTTGTGGCGCTGGCCGCTCGCGTCGCGAGCAGCGTTGCGCCAGCAACATGGGTTCGGGCGGTTTCGAACCGCGAGGACTTCGCTTCGCTCGTCCTCTGGCTCCCACCTCGCCTTTGGCTCGGCGGGAACGCCGACCTCGGCCAGCACACAGCCTTGTCCGCTCTATGGAGGACCCTGCCTTCCTGCACTCAGGAACATACCATGTCTGACCAACAGTCAATGGACCCTGAGGAAGCAGTAGAAATGTACCTCGAAACGCGCAGAGGTGACACGGCCGAAGCCACTGTGCAGAAGCACGGATATCGGCTGAAAAAGTTCCTCGAATGGTGCGACCATGCGGATATCGAGGATACCACCGAACTCAACGGGAGGAAGCTCCACAAGTTCCGTCTGTGGCGCAAGCAGGACGGTGACTTGGCGAAGGTATCGCTTCGCGGGGACTTGAGCACCATTCGCACATTCATCCGCTTCTGCGAGAACGTGGACGCCGTTGAGCAGGACCTACACAAGAAGATCGAACTGCCAGACCTCTCGCCAGAAGAGAGCACCCGAGATACGGTGTTGGAGCCAGAGCGGGCCAACAAAATCGAGGGCTTCCTTGAGCAGTATCGCTACGCCACCCGAGAGCACGCCTTGTTCGAACTGCTCTGGCGCTCGGGCGTTCGTCTGGGGACTGCCCGTGCACTCGACCTGGACGACTTCGAGGAAGACGAAGAGCGGCTTCGTGTGCGTCACCGCGCTGAGACAGGCACCCCGCTGAAGAACAAGGAAAGGGCTGAGCGATACATCGCGTTGAGCAGCAACGTGACCGCTGTGCTGGCAGACTGGATAGACCAAAATCGGCCAAACGTGACTGACGACCACGGGCGTGAACCACTCTTCGCGTCTCGCCAGGGCCGTTGTTCGAAAAGCACCCTGCGACGGACAGTCTATCGTGTCTCTCAGCCCTGTTATTACGGAGACGGTTGCCCCCACGACCGCGATCCGTCTGACTGTGCGGCAGAGGGCTACACGGGTGGCAAGAAGTGTCCGAGCAGTGTAGACCCCCACACCATTCGGCGTGGCGCTATCACGCACTTTCTGTCCGAAGACGTGCCTCAGCGGGTCGTTGAAGACAGGATGAACGTCAGCGGCAAGATCCTCGAACGTCACTATGACAAGCGAAGCGAGGAACAGAAAACCGAGCAGCGGCGGCAGTTCCTCGAAGGGGTCTAACCGCGTCTAACGGTTATTCAGGCAATTTCTCAGCGAGTCTCTCGCGTAACACACGGCGGAACGAGAACATTGTACAGCGTCAGGAGGGAGGGGGCAACTGAGAACGCACGCCTACCTCCATTTACATGGTAGGACCCCCGAAGAGACGACGGCGAAGTACGACAATACTCCACCAAATGAACGTCGCCAGGCGCTCGAATCGATAGAGTAGCTGAGGTAAAGAGCCAAGAGGGTAGAATCTCTGTTCTTACTGCATGAGTATTGGAGACCAGATAGACGCCAGGTTAGCAATGCGGTGGACGCAAGGGCTAATCATGTTCTTGCTATTCGTGTTAATCGGTGGAATAGCTTACTCGATTGACAGCAGGGAGGGCTATCTATGGATGATCGTCCTGGGAATGATTGTGGCTTGGCTCCTGGGTGCCGCCTATGGACGCAGAAGGGTATATAGAGATATTGGCCGATCCAGGGAATAGATAGCCGTCAGAGGCGGTGTGCCGTCGAATCCTTGGGGACTTGTAGACCTATGTGAGGGACGTTGGGTGTGGTTTAGTTTTGTGTAATTGTTCTGTGAGACGATTCTTTGTCGTGGAGCGGCATGCGGGATATTAACACGAATGCCCCCAAGGCGTCTGCATTGTAGGCCGATTCTGAGTATCCACTCAAATCACGGTAACTACACATCTAAGTGGTGGAGTGGTCACAGACGTGACCGATAGGTTCAGACGGATACTGTCGGCAGAGACCTTCTACCCCTAAAGAATCGGCACTCAACGTTTCGTGTCGGATTTCTTTAAAAGGGGGACGCGGCTTATGAATGAAAGTGGAGGAAGTGGTCACAGACGTGACACAATAAAGAAAAATGACACGTGAGAAAAGACTACGGCTTAGCGAGGAAGAGCATGCACAGCTATCGAACGTTCGGGATACGATGTTTCCTAACGCGGAATCTGACGTTCCCTTTGGTGTCGTAATCTCGAAACTTTGCAATCGATTCGAGCGGCAACAGCGGTACCTGTAAGAACGATTCTGTCCATGTCAACAGCAACGAGGAAGTACGACTACGACTCTGATTTATCAGTAGAACGACGTATAGGAGGACTGCCGAGACCGTACACGGACCCCGTAGTTCTCGAAGAGTTATACGTCGGTCAAGGTCTGTCCACCTACGAGATTGGTGACAGGCTTGGGTGCAGCTACGAGACCGTGAGACGGTGGCTCGCAACCTTCGGAATCGGACGAAGGGGGCGGGGTGCGTAGCATGGTCGAATATTGGAAGGACCAGGAAGACGCGACAGACACGGGAGTCCCGATTGATTCCGACTACGTGGAGCCGTCCGCTGGCGATGTGACTGTCGGGTACGATCCCGAGAGACCCGTTCCTGATGGGGGCATAGACCTCTCGGCAGAGGGCAATGAGTCTGACGCGTACAAGGACGACGAATATGCGGTGCAGAAGAGTCCCGACGGCTTCGCACACACTACCAAGGCCCGAACGACGAAGCTGGGGAGCGAAGACTACTACGGGAACGAATGTCGGGACGAAGAGGTATGGGAACGGGGTGGACCCCGCTGGCGGATTCAAATGGGTCTCCCCACGAAGATGCTCGGTGAGCGGTGCGACGGCTGTGAACACTGCGACCAAGACGACTGTCTCGAAGACTGCGAAGACGGCTGTCCCGTCTGTCGTGAGTGGTGTTACAATGACACGTGGGAATGGGTGGCAGGGGCGGAAATCGACAATAAGGAGCGGAACCGTCTAACCGCTCTCGACAGCTATCTCGACTGCTTCAACGTGGCAGACCCAATCCGTGAGAAAGTCAAGGCGAAGGTGTTAGACGAAGACACCTCCCGCTACTGGAATCGCCACTACGCGGGCATAGAAGGGGCCGTGGTCGGCTTCATGGCCGTCGAGCTTGCCAACAGTCCTGGCGAAGCTCTCGAAGACGAACGACTGCATAGCGACCGCGTGACGGCCCTTGTCGAAGACGTGGGCAAGCCCCTTGAGATGGTAGTGGAACACGGATTCAAGCGGGCAAGAGAGAACGGCTGGATAGGTGGACACGCATGAGTGGTGTAAATGTCCGTTCGGGCAGTACAGACGCCAAGCGGTGGAAACACGTGCGGGTTGCAGAAGGGACCCGTGACAAGCTGAAGCGTCTACGCGAGGGGGTCATGTACTCGGCTACGATAGCGGACTACTCGGGAAGTGGCTGCACAATCCACCCCGTGTAAATGTCCATTCGGGCGAGAGAGGCGCTGTAACCAACGAAAAGGCGACGACTGTGAGGGTGTCTGAAGACTGCTACGATATGCTCGAAGCTGTCCGACGTGAAACGGGTCTCGACTCTCTCGGTTCTGTCGTGGAGCTTCTTGTTCAGAATGTAAATGTCTGAGCGGCCGTCTTAGACCGTCACGAAGGCAGACAGACATTTACATCGGTGGAGGGTAGTCTTGAGCACCCCCAACGCTACCTCGGGTTTGGGGGTGGTCATCTTCTGAGAATATCCTTGGTTTTTTGAGCCAAATCCATGCATATGGATAGTAATGGACATAGATGACCTAAGTAGGAGAGAATGGCTTGGGGGCCTTGGGGCTGCAACAGTCTGCGGTATAGTAGGTGGGATCCTAATAGGTGGGTTGGGCGGAAATGAAGACGACGAACCACAACCGCTGAGCGGTACACGTTCGGGGGGAGAGGGTCAACCCCCAAACGAGGGCCATTATCTCAATTGGAGCGATGATGAAGAGCCGACCCCTCCGAATCCCTATGAGAACAACTGGGATGACAGTGAATCGCAAGGCGAAACGGATTCTTTCAGCATGATGGGGGACGGTACCTACCGACCAGAATGGGCGAAAGACATTCAGAGCTGTAATGACGTGGACGCTGAGGAGATACGCCAGGACCACAACATAGTGGTTCAGTCATGTGAAAATGGTGTTCTAACTTACTGGGAACCGTAGCCCTCACAGACGCGTTTCTGATAGGCGTCTTTCCTTGGAGGGAATTACGCGAAAGAGAAAGCTGTCGCTGTCGGAATCTGAAAAGCGGGTCGAGAAAGCTTGGCCCGCCCATGTCAACAGCAGACTGCGGACTGCGAGGCGGATTTGCACCGCCTCGATGGAATTTAATTCGATGACCTTGGCACGGGCCATGACAAGCTCGTACCGAGGAACATCACGCATGCAGAGAGACAGCTACCTCTCTGCACTCAGTCTAACAAGTCCCCAAGGATCGGCCTACAGTAGAAGCGCATTCAGAGAGAAAGGCGCGTACACAGTCAAGCCGATATCACACGACAAAGAATCGTCTCACAGAAATATTACATAAAATTATAACACACCCAACGTCCCTCACATAGGTCTACAAGTTCCCAAGGATCTTGCGGCACACCCCCTCTACCTCGTAATCTATTCTTCGACTGTGGAGACTTGTGTTACATAGTGAACATGAAGGCGACTGTCAGAAACGGACTCAGCAACGGGGACACGGTGGAACTTGGCGAAGAGATTCACGAAACGAGAGTCGAGCAGACCCGTGGCGGACTCAACTTCAGTGCAGTCCACTCGGGGGAGACTGAAGAGTTTGTGCTACTCAGTACCACACTCTCAAACGGCGAAGAACTTGACATGGACGGCGAAGTGTTGGCGGTGGTGAGTGGTATCGGTACACACGGACCCCCTCGGGCGTGGGTGCTCGTTCCAGTCGAAGAGTACGGGGGTGGAGCATGAACATTAGCGTCCGACGGCTCCAAGAGAATGGGGGCGATGGATTAGACGACCGTCCCGAGTACGTTTCAGACGCCCTCAGCCTGCCGAGAAGGGTCGGTTGGCAGAAGGGAAAGCCGCTGGTTCCACGGGGCCAAGGCGCAAACGATGGGCTTCAGCTTGGCGACAGTGCAGACTATAGCCACTACGTGAGAGGGTCGGATCTCCTACGTCCCGATGCTGGGAGTTTCTTGAAATCGCTGTTTGAGGCTGAAGAGGTAACGAGCCTCGCAGACGCCAGCGAGGAACTGAATAGCGACCGTGAAACCGTCAAACGTGCGGCAGACCTTCATGAGGTGGAGATTCCTGACGGTGAGGAATCTGCCGACCAAGAGCAAGCTGAGGGGGTGAAACTCCCCTCAGGCGAGACAGTCCCGTTTGACGCGACCCATCCGTTGGTTCTTGGTCAGTTACTTAGCGACGGAATGGGGGTCGAAGAGGTGGCACTGTACCTATCCGAAGAGACTGGCGAGAACCTAACCCCCTCGGACGTTCGGGAGGCGGCTCAAGAGTACGATCTACTCGACGGCCGACGGGGGTCCGCACTCACTCAGGCGATTCCCGACGGTGAACGAACGGTGACGGCGAAAGAAGGGGAGCCGACTCACAGCCCTTGGACATGAATGCACAGTTCGCCGCCGTGTGCACAGTCTGCGGAGAGCACCGCTTCTCTTCCCAAGAACGTGCAGAGGAGTGGTCCGAAGAGCACGAGCACGAAATCGGCCACATCGAACGAAAATACTGTGGCTGAGACATGAGTACGGTCGCACAGAGCGCTGAGCCGATAGACGTTCTTCGAGAGGCGGAACCATTCAGCCGTGACAGTCTGAAGGAACCCGAGATAGTCGAAGCGCTCTGGCAGGAAGCGGAGAACGTTCGAGGAGTGAACCAGACTCTCTTCGGTGTCATGGAGATAGTTCGAGAACGGGAGCGAAGTGGGAACATTCACCGCTATGAAGTGGCGACGGCACTCGACTACCACGGCGTTGCATCCTTCCACGACAAGGCTCAGTCTGCCGCTTTTCGGGAGCGGCTTCGGTCTCAATAATGAGAGGCCCCAAAAACCATTTATTGCCCCATCTTCGATATTGCAGTAGAACAGGAGGTGAGACGTATGATCCTCGAATCTGCTATGGCCATGATTGTGGTCGGCGTCGTGCTCGAAGTGGTGTTCGGCGTGATGAATTTCGCGCTTGAATAGCCACGGAGCCGCGAGAGAATACATTCACCCTGGTTTACTTCCATTTTTGTAGCCACGTACACAAGTTGGGGTATGAGCATTCCCGATGCGGACATTCCTCCCGACGTATTCGCGGAATGGTTCATTGCGGTCTTCGCGGCCCTTCTTATCTGGATGTTTGTCGCTGACTGGATCGGCTCGTTTCGAAGTTCTTGGAAAAGGAGCACACTGTTGGGCCTTGCAGTCATAACGGGATTTACCACAACCCTCAGCGTCTCCCCGTTCGGCACTGTAGCGACACAATTAACCGAGCTATCAACTCTTATTCCACAGTTCTACCCCGAGCTTGTGAGTAAACTTGTTGCGGCGGAGACTGCCTTCATGTTCGTCTATGGGCTGTATAGAATGTCGAGTGGTGGTGGGGTTCTCGGCATCCTACTCTATCTCTCGGCGTTTCTCGGTGGTCTCTTAGTCCTGTACTTACAAACTGTAGGGTTCCTGTTGATCGGATTTCCTTTCCTTGTTGCCGAAGTCTGGGCCTCTGAGATTTGGGGGCGGCGTGGTCTCTCTCGTGGTCGGTAAGATGAGGATCGAAGGTGGCAGTACGTGACCCGTTCACATATGTGAGCAAAGTGCCATCGTGGGGGAGATTGGCGGCTAACGTCGCGCCGACATCGCCCCCCCCCCACAGCGCGGGACGGGCTGAAGGCCAGAACTGACGACTACCGCAGTTTGAAAAGAACAATTTCAACCTTTGCGACAATCCGCTCAAACCATCCCTCACGTTCGTCTTCCCGCCTTTTCATCTCTCGCTGGATGTTGGTCTCTAACCGCTCTACCGCCATTTCCAAACGTTGCTTTTCCTCTGTTGAAAGCGGGTCTCTGTACTCTGAAGAGTCTCCATGTGCCCATGCACGCCAGTGGCCCGTCATCCCGTCACGTGGAGGGTAGGTACTTCGGTGGATAATGGCGTGTGATCGAAGGTCGGCAAACCTTTCGCGCAGCGCCCCCTCTGAGAGCCCTTCCAACCGCTCGGAAGAAAAGTCCCTTTCCAGCCGTTCGATAAACTCAGTTAGTCTCTCGCCATTTGATAGCTCTTCTTCGGGCGGCTGCATGATCATAGGTCAAGTTCGGGCTTCCAGATGTTTCAACTCATGGCCAGCACAGTGTAAGTGAAAATGAGCCTCAAAGTCGGGAGTGGGCCCGTTTACATGATGTGAAGAAAAGCCACGGTGGGGGGTAGCAGACAGACCCGTTAAGCGCTCGCGTGCATATCGGCGATCACCCGTACCCTTCCGCATTCTTGCGGTCTCCTAGCCTTGCCATGGTGGGTCCGATGGACCGAATTCACTCAATTCCGTCCACTCAGTCGGCAGTGACACGCGCAGAGAGCCACTGAATTCGTACGCCGTGACGCGTACACGTCTAATCCAAATTCTGGCCCGAACAGTCGAAAGAACTAGGATGCCTCGCGTTCGACTACGTGTGAGTGCAGGACGGAACAGGGTGCGTCCACAGAATGGATGGAACCAACGACGCTGTGCGGGCCAATGTATATAAAGAACAGCGGAGCACCTTGTCGCTGTCGTGCGACTATGGTGCGTCCATGCCGTGCATGGGTTCGGGCGGTTTCGAACCGCCGACCTCGGCCTTGTAAAGGCCGCGTCATGACCAGCTAGACCACGAACCCGCACTCTGTGCAAGTCAGCGTGTACGAATAACCCTTACTCTCCAGCGCAAGCGGTTAGACCACGGCGCACGGATCCCCGGCATGGACCGTCCCTGGGCCGTCGCCCTCGTCTTCGGCCTCGCGATCCTGGGCGTGACGGCCGTCCTCCTCGCCCCCGGCCCCGGCGAAGGTGTCGATCCCGTCGACGCCGGTGCGACGGCCTGTGCCAACGCGACGGCCGACTACGAGGTAGTCGCCGGGGAGCCACACGACCGGACCACGGTGCGCCTCCAGGACGCGAACGGGACCGCACTCGCTACCGTCGACGTTCGCGTCGCGGATACCGTCGACCTCCGGCACACGGGGCTCAGCGACACCGAGTCGCTCGCGCGCGGGAAGGGCATGCTGTTCGTCCACGAGTCGGCGGGCCGGTACACCTACGTCATGCGGGACATGGACTTCCCGCTGGACATCGTCTTCGTCTCCGCCGAGGGGGAGATCACCCGGATCCACCACGCGCCGGTCCCGGAGGAGATTCCGGGGGGCGACGGGAGCTTCCCCGGCGCAGGCCGGTACGTGCTCGAGGTGCCGCGGGGCTACACGAACGCGACCGGCGCCGGGGTGGGCGACTGCGTCGTGATTCCCGAGGGCGTCGCGGCCAGCTGACGGGCGGAACCCCGGCGACGACGGCCTTTTTGCGCGCGGAACCCAGATTCGGGTGTGAACGTCGACGCCGGGCCAGAGGAGGAGGCCTTCGAGTCCGAGCGCGAGCAGGTCGACCGGCCGATGTACAGACTGTTCGCGGAGTACGGGCGGCCCCACCGGGGATACTTCGTCGTCGGGCTCGTCGCCAGCGTGGTCGCCAGGCTCCTCGATCTGGCCCCGCCGCTATTGCTCGCCCTGGCCATCGACACCTTCCTCGCGCGGGAGGTCGTCGAAGGTGGGACCGCCGACTCGGGCTTCGGCCTCCCGCTGGTCCCCGAGGCGTGGCTGCCGACCGAGCCGGCGGGCCAGCTCGTCCTGACCGGCGGAATCATCGCCGCGACCTTCGCCGGCGCGGCGGTCTTTCACTACCTCCGCAACTGGGGGTGGAACCGCTTCGCCCAGGGCGTCCAGCACGACGTGCGGACCGATACCTACGACCAGATGCAGCGCCTGAACATGGGCTACCTCGCCGACAAGCAGACCGGCGAACTGATGTCGGTCCTCTCGAACGACGTCAACCGCCTGGAGCGCTTTCTCAACGACGGGCTGAACTCAGTCTCGCGGATGGTCGTCATGATCTTCGGCATCGCCGGGATCATGCTCTGGCTGCACTGGCAACTCGCCCTCGTGGCGCTGTTGCCGGTCCCCATCATCGCCGTCTTCACGCGGAAATTCATCGAGATCATCCAGCCGAAGTACGCGAGCGTCCGCTCGTCGGTCGGCCAGCTCAACTCCCGGCTGGAGAACAACCTCGGCGGCATCCAGGTCATCAAGACCTCGACGACCGAGGCGTTCGAATCCGAGCGCGTCGAGGACGCCTCGCAGGACTACTACGACGCCAACTGGGACGCCATCCGGACGCGGATCACGTTCTTCCCGGGCCTGCGCCTCCTCTCGGGGCTCGGGTTCGTCGTCACCTTCGTCGTCGGCGGCTGGTGGGTGTTCGCCGGCACCGTCTCCATCGGGACCTTCGTCGCCTTCATCTTCTACACCCAGCGGTTCATCTGGCCGATGGCCCAGTTCGGGCAGATCATCAACATGTACCAGCGGGCCTACGCCTCCGCCGAGCGCGTCCTCGGCCTGATGGCCACCTCGGGGCGCCTCGCCGAGGACCCGGACGCCCCCGAACTCACCGTCGACGAGGGACGCGTGGAGTACGACGACGTCTCCTTCGCCTACGACGACGAAACGGTCCTCGACGACGTCAGCTTCACCGCCGGGGGCGGCGAGACGGTCGCACTCGTCGGGCCCACCGGTGCCGGCAAGTCCACGGCCGTCAAGCTCCTCATGCGTCTCTACGACGTCGACGACGGCGCCGTGCGCGTCGACGGCCAGGACGTCCGCGAGGTGACCGTCCCGAGCCTCCGGCAGGCAATCGGGTACGTCAGCCAGGAGAACTTCCTGTTCTACGGCACCGCGACGGACAACATCGCGTACGGGTCGCCCGAGGCGACCGACGAAGAGATCCGCGAGGCGGCCCGCGCCGCCGAGGCCCACGAGTTCATCGCGAACCTCCCCGATGGGTACGACACGATGGTCGGCGAGCGAGGCGTCAAGCTCTCGGGCGGGCAGCGCCAGCGCGTCGCCATCGCCCGGGCCATCCTCCGGGATCCCGAGGTGCTCGTTCTCGACGAGGCCACCTCCAGCGTCGACACCGAAACCGAACTCCTGATCCAGCGCAGCCTCGACCGCCTCACCGAAGATCGGACGACGCTGGTCATCGCCCACCGGCTCTCGACGGTCAAGGACGCAGACGAGATCGTCGTCCTGGAGGACGGACGCGTGGCCGAGCGCGGGACCCACGAGGACCTGCTGGCAACCGACGGCCTGTACGCGAACCTCTGGGCCGTCCAGGCCGGCGAAATCGACGACCTCCCCGCCGAGTTCGTCGAACGCGCCCAGCGCCGCCGGTCGCGTACCGACGCGGACGACGACTGAGGGGCGATCGACCCGGGCGGTTCCGAACCGGTTATAATGGCGGAGGGCAATGCACTGCAATAACGCATGGTGTCGTACGTCTATCTCGCGAGTGCGGGGCTCATGTTCGCACTCGCCGTGATCGTGTTCGCCGTGACGGCACGGAGCAGGAACTGGGAACAGTACACGCCAGAGCTCGGCGGTCCGCGACCGCGCGGCGTCGCCCGGACGATCCGCTCGGTCAACTCCTGGGTCGTCGGCTTCATCGCGCTCGTGCTCCTGACGGCCGTCGCCGTCCTCGGGGCCGTCCAGGGCGGCAGCGTCACGATGCTGCTCGGTCTCTTCGGCCTGTTCGTCGTCGGCTTCCTGACGTTCGGCGTCTACGCCCTGGGCCGCTCCCGGGGCCACCCACACGCCTACGCCGTCGGCGAGGCCGTCGTCAGCCTCGGCTTCGTCGTGCTCGTCGCCGTCGGCGGGAATCTGCTGCTCACCTTCGGCGCTTGAGACTGCGACCCCTCTTCTCGTGTGTCGGCGAGCTACGAACCAGATAGCCGGTCGTCCAGGACGATGCCACGCCCGGAGACATCCCACGGGACGGCCGATAGTCGGAGACCGATCGGCCCTCACGTGGTGACCGGCCCGCGCGCATCGGCGGACAATCGAACGAGACGCCCACGCAGTCAGCTCTGTTCGAAAGCAGCGAACCGTGCCTGCTCCGTCTCGCGGTCGCCGAGAACGTCGCGGACCTCGGCGTAGTCGTCGGGTTCGCGGCCGACGGCCGCCTCGAACTCCCGGCGGTGGACGCCGCTGTGTCGGCGGATACCCAGCCCCTCGGGTCCCTTGCCGATCATGCGGCCACAGACCTGACACTCCACTCGCACTGTCGTGTAGTGGCTGGCACGCCCGGGGCTTATATCGCCCGCCTCGATGCCGTCACTGCTGTCAGCGGACGAGCAGCGCGTCGAGTGGTGATCCTGCCCGTGCCGATACTGCGATAGCCGCCCGGGGTGTGCGTCCACGTCGAGAACACCGACGCGGCCGCTGGTGGTCGTGGTGAGGAACGCGAGAAGAGAGGCTGCCGGCGCGTCGGTGGCCCGGGCCTACAGGATGGAGTAGGCCGCGGCGGTCGTCAGCGCGACGACGGCCAGCAGGCCGCTGGCCATCATGTAGGTGACCGAGCGCGGTTCGTAGCGCAGGTGCTGGTACCAGCCGGCGACGACGACCGCCTTGATGGTCGACAGGACCATGATGACCGCGAAGATGGTCCAGTAGTACTCTTCGAGCAGGCCGGTGAACTCGAGCATCGCCTGGGCCGTCGAGAAGGCCATCAGGACGACGAACATGATCGAGTAGGTTCTGAGTTGTGACATTTGTGGATCACCTTAGACGATGTAGAACAGCGGGAACAGGAACAGCCACACGATGTCGACGAAGTGCCAGTACAGGCCGAAGTACTCGATCGTGCCGGACTCCTCCTCGCCCATGTACGCGCCCGTCCAGGCCCGCGTGATCAGGAACAGCGTGATCAGCAGGCCGATGATCACGTGGGCCCCGTGCAGGCCGGTCGTCAGGAAGAACGTCGACGAAGCGACGTTCGTCGTGAGGAACCAGCCCTCCGGGAAGGCCTCCGTGCTGAGATGGGCCAGGTGTTCCCACTCGATGCCCTTGTTGATCAGGAAGCCGATCCCGAGCGCGAAGGTGAGGCTGAGCCACCCGATCAGCTGCTTGCGTTTCTCGTGCTTTGCCGCCTCGAGGGCGACGACCACGGCGAAGGAACTCGCGAGCAGCAGGTAGGTGTTGATCAACCCGGGCATCACGACGTGTTCGGCCGGGATGAGGTGGTGCCAGTCGGTCCAGCCGTTCGCGACGCGCATGAACAGGTACGAGCCGATGAAGGCGCCGAACAGGATGACGTCGGAGGCCAGGAACACCCACATGCCCAGCTTCCAGCGCCCGACCGCCGAGAACGGCCACTGCTCGGCGAGCGTCGGCTCGGGCAGGCTGAACGACTCCCAGCCCATCGAGATGAGCGACGCCGTGCCCATGAACGCGCCGAGGGTGGTCACCCAGAAGTACGGACTCGCGCCGTCGATGGCAGCGCCGAGCCCGCCCTTGTCGATGGCCAGTAACTGCAGCACGACCAGGAAGCCGGCGCCGCCCAAGCCGACCATCAGCGCGTGGATGGAGGCAAAGCCGTCGCGGCGGGCCCCTTCGATCCCCAGGTAGGCGATGAAGAAGGCGATTGCAAGCAGTCCTGGCCAGAGGAAGTACTGGAACTGGATCCCCGAGAGCCCGAGGAACAGCACGAACGCCGAGAGGCTGACCGTGACCGGCCACCAGCTCGCGTGGTCCGCGTGCACCTCCTCGTGGGCGGACTCCAGTGCCGGCTCGGCGCTGGTCTCAAGGGCCGCGTCGGTGGCGGTCACGGTGCCCCCGTCCGCGGCCGCCGCGGCGCCACGCCCGCTCGGGGCCGTGCCGTCGCGCACTTCGATGGCCTCCTCCTCACTGAGGAACTCGAGTTTCCCGCTGGCGTAGCTCGGGATGCCCTTCGGGAAGTTGTCAAGCGGCGGCGGTGACGGGATCGACCACTCTATCGAGGAGCCGTACTCCCAGGGGTTGTCCGGCGCCGGGTCGCCGGAATAGATGCTCTTCGCCAGATTGTAGAACATGATCACGAACGAGGACGCGAGCAGGAACGCCCCGACCGTGGCGATACGGTGCCACGGGGTGAAGCCCGCGCTGTAGTCGAAGACCCGGCGCGGCGTCTCCCAGACGACGAACATCGGGAAGTACAGCAGATTGAACCCGACGAAGTACGTCAGGAAGTTCCACAGTCCCAGCCGCCTGTCGTACATCTTCCCGGTCATCTTCGGGAACCAGTAGTACAGGCCCCCGAACATGGCGGTCGCGCCGCCGACCATGACGTAGTGGAAGTGCGCGACCACCCAGTACGTGCCGCGGAACTGGTAGTCGAGGACGACCGCACCGAGGAATACGCCGGTGATCCCGCCGACGATGAACAGGATGACCGCACCGAGGTTCCAGAGGAAGGGAACCGTGAACCGGATCTTCCCCTTGATCAGCGTGTAGATCAGCGCGAACATCATCAGGTCGAACGGGAGCGAGATCCCGATCGTCGTCGCCATGAAGATGGTCTTCACGGGCAGGTTGATCCCCGTGAGGAACATGTGGTGCATCCAGACGACGAAGCTCTGGAGCGCCACGAGCGCCATCGCGAGGACGAACCACTTCCGGCCGACGATCCGCTTGCCCGAGAACGTCTGGAAGGTCTCGGCCATGATTCCCAGCGCGGGGAAGAAGACGATGTACACCTCCGGGTGGCCGAAGAACCAGAACAGGTGCGTCCAGAGCATCGCCCCGCCGGCCTCGTTGGCGAAGTACGTCGTCCCGAGGATGTTGTCCGCGCTCAGGATGAACAGCGCCGCCAGCAGCGCGGCGAAGGCAAAGAGCATCATCCAGACCGTCAGCAGAATCGAGAGGCTAAACAGGGGCAGGTCGCGCATCCGCAGCCCCTTCGCGCGCATCCGGTACATCGTCGTCAGGAAGTTCACCGACGAGACCGTGACCGAGGCGACGAACAGCAGGAGACCGAGGATCGCCGCTACCGACCCGACTGCTGCGACGTCTGGAATGTACGTGGGAACGTTCAGCGGGGCGTAGATCGTCCACCCCGTCTGGAGGGAGCTACCGAGGAAGTACGACGTCCCGAAGAGGAGCCCCGAGAAGAGGTACATCCAGTACGAGAGGGCGTTCAGGCGCGGGAAGGCCAGGTCCTCGGCCCCGATCTGGATCGGCACCACGTAGTTGGCCAGCCCGAAGGCGAACGGCGAGATGAACCAGAAGACCATCAACAGGCCGTGGCCCGTCACCGCCTGGTTGTAGCCCATCCCGGAGAGGATCGTCCCGCCGGGACTCCACATCTGCGTGCGGATGAGCAGTGCGAGGATGCCACCGAAGACCAGGAAGAAGAGGGCGGTGACGATGTAGAGGATCCCGACGTCCTTGTGGTTGGTCGTCACCAGCCAGCGCTTGACGCTCGACCGCGGTGGCAGGTGGCCACCGTCGGCGTGTTCGCTCACGCGCCGACACCTCCGACGGTCGCAGCCGTCTGCAGGTCTGCGTTGGCCGCGGATCCGTTGCTGGCGGTCCCGTTGCCGGCGCCGGCGGTGCTATCGTCCACCGACCCGCCGTACCACTCTTCGAACTCCTCCTGGGAGACGACGCGGACCTGGGCGTTCATGCCCGAGTGGCCAGCGCCACAGATCTCGCGACATTCTGCCGTGAAGTTGCCTCGCTCATCCGCGACGAACCACGTGTCGAGAGTGTGTCCTGGCATGGCGTCTGCTCCTGCTCTGAATTTTGGTATGTTGAAATTGTGGAAGACGTCCGACGTACTCACCTGGAGTTCGACCATCGCGCCCTCCGGCACCACCATCTCGTTGACGGATGTCTCGCCGTTGGGATAGTGGAACTGCCACGCGAACTGCTCGCCCACGACGTCGATTGTGATATCCGACTCCTGTTGGTCCGGCGTGGTCTCGACGAAGAGCAGTGCCGAGTAGGTCCAGACGATCAGCGAGAGGACGATGACGGCACTGATCCCGAACGACAGGAAGAGCTTCTTGCCGCCGCCGGACCCGGTCGGAATCTGACCGGGCTCCGGCCGCGTCACCTTCTTGGAGTCGTCGGCCGCCGCGCCCCTGCCGGTCCCCGCGCGGTACTTGTACGCGTTGTAGAGCATGTACCCGATGACGACGATCCCGACCAGCGACCCGAGGACGACGAATACCGTGAAAATCTGCTGGAACAACGCCTCGGGAGTCTGGGAGACGCCACCGGCCTGACCGACGGGGAACCACCCGCCCGCGGTCAGCAGGCTCGATAGGATGCCCAGCATCTTACACGGTCTTTCGGCCATCTCTTCTTAGGTATTACGAACCGCAATAGCACGGCATCGTGCGGTTCCGTTACATGTTCGCGTTCGAGCGGGGGACCGATCCCCCGTCCTTAAGCCACAGCCACGCGTCGCGCCGGTATGGACCTCTCCGAGGTTGCCTGGCCCACCGCGGACGCGGCCGCGACCGACCTCGCGCTGCTTCCGGTCGGCAGTACGGAGCAACACGGGCCCCACGCCCCCCTCGGAACCGACCACCTGGCCGCCGACGCCGTGGCAACCCACGGTGCCGAGGCCCACGACGACGAGGTGGTCGTCGCCCCGACGATCCCCGTCGGCGTCGCCGAGGAACACCGCCAGTTCCCGGGCACCCTCTGGGTCTCCGAGGACACCTTCCGGGACTACGTCCGCGAGACCGTCGAGAGCCTGGCGTCCCACGGCTGGAACCGGATCGTCGTCGTCAACGGCCACGGCGGCAACGTGGCGCCCCTCCGGGAGTGCTGCGGGCGCGTGACGCGCGACGGCACCGCCTACGCCGTGCCGTTCACCTGGTTCGACGCCGTCGATCCACAGGCGGCCGGTCTCCCCGACGACGCCGGGATGGGTCACGGCGGCCCCGTCGAGACGAGCCTCATTCGGTCCCTCCATCCAGACCTCGTACACGAGGAGGCCTTCGCGCAGGCGCGCGAGGACGGGGCCCAGGGCTGGGGCGAGTGGGTCGCCGGTACGAACCTGGCCTACGACAGCGCCGAGTTCTCCGAGAGCGGCGCCGTCGGCGATCCATCGCTGAGCGATCCGGACGTCGGCGAGGCGCTCCTCGACGCCGCCGCCGACGCACTCGTCGAGGTGCTCGACGCGGTTGCGGACCGAGACGTCCCCGATCGCTGACCGGGCGACCCAGCGGCGTGGCTCCGGAACGAACGAAACCGAGAGAACGGAGGCGTGCAGGTGGCCTGCACAGGCGAGGTACCGGTCGAGGTGTCTACGCGTCCGCTTCTGCGCCGGCACCTCCGTCGGCGTTGGTCTCGGGGTCCGCGTCGGCTCCGTCGGCGGCCTCGGCGGCGTCCTCGAGCTGGCTGCGGAGCTGCGGGATCGTGCCCGTCAGTTCGCCGACCTGCTCGCGGGCGTCACCGACCGCGTCGAGGAGCGCCTCTGCCTCCTCGATGCGCTCGGCGAGGTCGTCCGCGTCCTCGAAGGCGTCCGCCCGCTCGCCCATCGTGTACCACTTCTTCGCGTCCCGCAGGTGGTCCTCGGCGTCGCCCGCGTCGAGCGCCGAGCGGAGCGCGTTCAACACGCCGAGGGTGTTGTCGGCGTCGACGTCCCAGACGTCGTCGGGGTCCGGGAGCGACGCAATCGCCGCGTCGAGACTGTCCTCGACGTCCGCGCGCATTTCCGAGGCGGCCTCCCCGAAGAGATCGTCGTCGTCGAGTGTCGATTGGGACATGTCAATTCGTTCGCCCGGTGCGGGGTTAAAAGCGAGCCTGAAAGTGGAAGTGAAAACGCCAGACTGCGGTCACGGAGGATTGCCGACTTCGAAACGCGGTTCCGGTCAGTCGGCCCGTACCGCGTTCACTTCCATCAGGGGATAGCCGTCCTCCATCGCCATGCTCGTCTCGACGACGACGCCCTCGTAGTCGACGACGACGTCGACCTCGAGAAAGCGGCCGGTCAGTTCGGTGTAGTCCGCGGCATTCCCGATGGCATCGGCCAGTTCGTCGGTCAGGACCTCGACGGAGACCGCCTCGCAGTGGGGCTGGTTCTCGATGGCCTCCTCCATCGCCCGCGCCAGGGAGGGGGCGCTCTCGGGGCTCACCGGCGTCCCCGCGAACTGGTGGTACAGCGACCCGAACTTGATGCCGGCCTCGAAGCAGGCCGTCTCCGGATCGGTCGCAGGGCGTGACTCGTCCATGTCGGGACGACCGACGGCGCTGCCTTACGTCTTGTCGTGCGCCAGGTCAGACTGTGTCCAATCGCCCGCTCCCACAGTGGATCAGTCCGTCGTTGCCGGATCGGCGCGGACGCGGGCACTCCCGACGGCGACTGCATACAGCACGACAGCACCCACTCCGGTCCAGTTCAGGACGAAGGCGGCGAGGTCGACGATCATCAGCTCTCTGAGCCAGTCGATCCACGGGGCGACGCGGAGCCCCCAGCCCAGCGCCTGCACGGCAAGGAACCAACCGCCCGCGCCGACCAGCACCCAGCCGTTCTCCCGGAGCACGTCGGCGAGCGCCCGCGGCGTGGCGTCGACGTCCAGGCGAGCGCCCAGTCTCAGACCCCCGACGAGGGCGTAGAATCCGGCCATCGCGAGGCCAGCGACGCGAAGGGCGTCGTCCGTTCCGGACCGCGAGAGGACCAGCGCTGTGAGCTGCCAGACCGAGAGCGTTATCGCGATCGGAACCGACTCGCGAACCAGGCGGCGGGGACCGAGCGGCGGGGTGAACGACATGCAGCAGTGAGTCGCACACGGCGGGCTTTACTCTGGTGGATCGGGACGCCAGCCCGTGGCACGCGGACGGAGCGGCCCCAAACCGTATGCTACTTACAGGGTCCTCGCCTGGGTGAGGGTGAATGGACGACCCGGTGTTACTCACGGGGGCCGGGGGCCACGTCGGGAAGGCGATCCTGGAGGGCCTGCGGGACGACTACGACTGGCGGCTCATGTTCCACAGCCACCCCGCCGAGGAACCGGACGTCCCCTACACCGTCGGCGAGGTCCAGAGCGACGACGACGTCGCCGAGGCCGTCGAGGGCGTCGGCGCGATCATTCACCTCGCCGGCGATCCACGTCCCTCCGCGCCCTGGCGGAGCGTCCTCGAGAACAACATCGACGGCACGCAGAAGATGTACGAGGCCGCCGTCGACGAAGGCGTCGAGACGTTCGTCTACGCCTCCTCGAACCACGCCGTCGGCGCTTTCGAGACCGACGACCGGACCCCGGAGATGTACCGACCGGAGACAGACCCGCTACTCGACGGGACGGAACTCCCCCGTCCGGGGAACCTCTACGGCGTTAGCAAGGCCACGGGCGAGGTCATCGGCCGGTACTACCACGACGAGTACGACATCTCGGTCTGTAACGTCCGCATCGGCAACCTCAACGAGGGCCACCCGCCGATCGACTACGAGCGCGGCCAGGCGATGTGGCTCTCGATGCGCGACTGCGCGCAGATCCACCGGTGTGCCCTGGAGGCCGACTACGACTACGAGATCGTCTACGGCATCAGCGACAACGACCGGAAGTACTACTCGCTGGAGCGCGCCAAGGAGGTGCTGGGCTACGAGCCCCAGGACAACTCCGCGGAGTGGGACGGCGAGGAGAAGGTGGCGTAGAGCGGATATTTTGGAGGAAGACACCTAGTTTCCGCGTGGCGTGACCGCGTCGACGCCACAGGCGTGGCAGTTCAGCCGTTCCTCCTCGTAGGACTGGCCGCAGAAGGTACACTCGTAGCCGCGCTCGGTGGCCACCCGGTCGAGGAGTTTGGCGGTAATTGACATGGATTCTGGTCAGTCGAGTGCCCCACAGCAACGGCACCGGGACTGTCCTGCGTCGGCGTCCCAGACGATGGCGCCCTCGCCGCACTCGCGACAGCCGAGGTAGCTGGCCGAGCGGCGGGGAGTCGGGTCGTCGGTCGTGGCCGGGCGGGCAATCGTGGACGAATCGGTCGTGCTCATGGACATCTCTATCATACGGTCGGCATTACTTAACTGTTTTGGACAAACACACGTGTTTCATCGATATTTAGCTACGTTCGGTCCCCGATACCCACGTATCCCTACCAATAGCCAGGGTAGAACGGTTCTGGGTTCCTGATTGGCAAAATTATGGCACCGCGGACCTACTCCACCCGCCGGACGCGCCGTCGGGTATTCCGCGATTCACAGCACGGATCTGGCACCGGGGAGACGCAGCCTCCATCGAGCGTCACCGGAGGGAGCGCGGCCGATAGCGCACGTCGTCGGTTGCGGGGGTCCGGTCCGTGGAAAGGCCCTTGCCCCCGCGGGAGAAGACTGACGGGGTGTACGGGGATTCCTTCGGCACCGGCGCCTTCAGTGCGAAGAACGTGGTCGTGCTGGGTGTCTGCCTCGTCTCCACCTGGGCACGGTCGCGCTCTCTCTCTCTCTCTCTCCTGGGACTCCCGCCCGCGTTGAGCGGGGTCGCGTTCATTGGCTCCTTCGCGGCCGGATTCGCAGTCGCCTGGCCACTGCTGAAGCGGGTCGCGCCACGGTTCGACTCCGTCCCGCGGTGAGCCCCGGGACACCGTCAGGTGACTGCCGTCACGAGACCGACGACTAGTCGAACAGTCCGTCGACGTCCGTTTCGCGACTCCGGCGCCGATCGACGTGTTCCGAGAGTCGCTGGAAGATCACCGCGCGGTCGGCAGGTTCCCGGACGAAGTCGAACAGCAGGGAGACGAACGGACTGCTGGCCACCTCCGCGTCGAGGTCAGTCCGCGCGTACTCGGACGCTCGGTCGATCACGGACTCGTCGAACCCGTCCTCCTCGGCCAGTACCGCCGCGGCGACGAGCGTCGCGTCGAAATCGAGGTCCGCTGGCCGCACGACGGTGCCCGCGAGCGTGAGCGAGAGCGGTGCCCGCCGCTCGATCACCTCCGGGTCGGCGGCGAGGGTCCGGAGATACTCACGGACCGAAGCCACGTTTACCCCGCGGTGGGCCCCAGAGAGGTCGGCCAGGTACTCGCCAGCGCTCTCGGCCAGGCCCGTCGTGCCGGACCAGTTGCCGTTGCGGGCGTGGAAGACGGCGGCGGTGAACTGGATCAGACCGTGGAGAAAGCGCTCGTCGTCGGTGCCCGACCCCAGGTCCAGCCAGTGGTCCTCCCAGGCGTCGTGGGCGGCGTGGTACCGGCCGGCGTTGTAGATGGCGACGCCGGCCCGGAGGTAGGCATCCATACGTCGACGCTGGGGCGCCGGACCGAAATCCCTTCGGAGGGGTTCGGGTCCGGGGCCGCGACGCTCACTCGACGTCGATCGACGTCTCCAGATTGCCCAGGTTGTCGCCGAACCGACGGACCAGGCCAGCCACGAAGGCGAACTTCAGCGTCATCGACAGCGCCGTCGCGACGGTCGCTCCACCGACCTCTCGGCGGTACGCGGCGTAGATGGCGTACAGGGTGACCGGGACGTTCACCAGGTTCAGGAACGACAGCGCCCCGACGTCGGCCCCCGTCTCCCGCCAGTAGCGCTCCGCCAGGACGACCTTCGTCATCCAGGCGTCGTCGGTCTTCGGCGGCGAGAACAGCAGCGGATTGAGTGCCGTGAAGACGAGCGCCAGAACGAGGAGGCGCCAGCGCCGGGCGTACGTGGCGTACACGACGAGCGGCAACGCGGCGACGCGGGACCACCCACTCTTCGGGTTGGCGTGGCGCGCCCAGAACACGTCAGTCAGGTCGGTCCCCATTGTGGGTTTGTCGCACGGCGACGGGGGTAAGTTGTTCGGGAGGCGAGTCGCAATGGAGAGGGTATCGACGCGCAATATCGGCCGAACGTTTTACGGACTCCACCACAGTTCTCCCTCTCAGCACCGAGCCATGACCGAGTGGCAACAGACGCGACGACGGTTCCTCCTCGCCGGCGGTTCGGCGACGGCAGTCGGCCTGGCCGGCTGTACCGGGCTTCTCGGCGACGGCGAGGCAGAGATCACGGACAGCGACGGAGACGGCGTGATCGACAGCGAGGACTACGCGCCGCGGGACCCCGACGTCCAGCGCAAGGAGCAACTGGTCGACGAGGAGTGTCCCTCCGAGACTGACACACCGTCGTCGAACGGCGGGGCCGAGAACGGCGAGGTATCGCTAGACTTCGACGACCCGCCGGAGGCGTTCGACGGGTACACCGAAACCATCGACGGCGACCGAAAACTGGTCCTCCGGGGCCAGGAGGTCGAGTACGAGATCGCCGACGTGTCCGACTGGGAGCGCATCGAGTACTCCGTGATGGGGCAGGGTGCCGGCAACACCCACATCACGATCCAGAGTGCCGAGGACGGGCGGTACACGAGCTTCGTCGGGATCAGGCCGTGGATGCGCTGGAACACGGCCGTCGAGGGATTCGACGGGGCGAACACCTATCCGGACGTGGACTGGGAGGGCGCCGAGGTCGACACCGAATACCGCGTCCTCATCGAGCGAACCGGCGGTGCGACCGGTCGCCTGACCGTCCGTGACGCCGGCGGGGAGACGCTCTACGAGCTGGGGACAGAGACCATCTTCGACGTGCACTCGAACGTGTCCGACGCGACGTTCGTCCCCAGCACGCTCACCTTCAGTAGCAACAAGCAATCCGAACGGGCGGTGTTCGACGACGTCGTCATTCGGTGACTGTGGGCCGACGGTCTCTCGCGCAGTACTGATCGCGGTCGTCATCCGTTTTCGGGTCCACGGTCGCCCGTCGGGTCCCACGTCGAGTCCCGGGGAGAGGTTTACAGCGGAGTGGCGGCCGCACGGCACGCTTCGTACACGTGGTCGGGCCACGCTCTCGCGGCTAGTCGGTCCGACTCGACGTGGACGGTCTGGCGCCCCGTCGTCGGATCGGGTGGGACCACGGAGACCGACCTCCTGACAAGCAGCAAGTGAACGCGAGTCTGGGGGCACGCCGGACCGGGTTCCCAGCGAGCGAAGCGAGTGTGGAGCACGTCGGACGGAGTTCCCGGCAAGCGGTGCGAGACTCGAACGCAGAGAGAGTCTCGTTGTGAGCGGTGAACGAAGTGATCCGCGAACGGAGCGAGCCGGGAGCACGTCCGGACGTGAGCGACGACGCGACCGCTGAACGAAGTGAAGCGCTCGCGAGGAGTGAACGTCCGGACGGAGATTTGAACTGCCGATAGACGGTCGCTCCCTTCGGTCGCGCTGCGTCTATCGTGCTCAAATCTCCTCGTGGTCGTTCCGCCGCTCCCGGTCGCTCCCACACGCTCCTTTCAGTCGCGGTGCTCGCTGGGGCGTCGCGGCAGGAACGTCCGGACGGAGATTTGAACTCCGGTCCCTGGCTCCGCAAGCCAAGAGGATAGTCCACTACCCTACCCGGACTCGTCACATCCTACCCCCGAGCCGCGTATAGGGATTTCGATTCGACCGGCTCCACGGGCCTGCAGTCCCGCCGCGGGGAAGTGACAGAAAACAGCATTCTTAAATGGTCGCGACACGTCGAGCCGGCAATGGCCGAGCAGCTCGGATCCGACGGGGACGCGTCCCCCCTCGCGGACCTCGAGGGCGTCTCGAACGTCCTCTTCCAGGCCCCCTCGATCGGGGCCGACAAGCGAGACGCCTGCTTCGAGTTGCTCACGCAGGACGACCCCGCGGCGACGAACGTCCTCTTCGTCTCCTTTACCGACACGCCAGCCGACCTGATCGGCGCCTGGAACGAGCGCGTCGGCGTGACTCCAGCCCGCGGGGGCATCGTCGCCGTCGGCGAGTCCGGGACGAGCGTCGACGATGGCGCCTGGGCGGTCAAGGCCGTCGAGAACCCCGGAGACCTCACCGGCGTCGGGATCCACCTCAGCGAAATGCTCTCGGGGATGGCCAGTGCCGCCGAGGCCGACGACCAGCCGATCGCCGTCTGCTTCGACTCGATCACTTCCCTGCTGCAGTACGCCGACCTCCAGCGGACCTTCCGGTTCCTGCACGTCGTCACGGGCCGGGTCAGGTCCGTCGGCGCAGTCGGCCACTTCCACGTCGACCCCGAGGCCCACGACGACCAGGACCTCGCGACGCTGAAGGGCCTGTTCGACGCCGTCGTCTCGGTCGACGACGGCGAGATCACCGTCCAGCGCTGAGCGGTGACTGAAACGAGCCCTTCAGTCTGAGCCAGCCTCAAGGCGGTGTCGGCCGTGACCTCGACCATGAAGCGTCGCGCCCTCCTCCAGTGGCTCGGAACCGGCTGTCCGCTGTTCCTCGCCGGCTGTATCGGTGCTCCCGACGGACCCAGCGCTCCCACGAACGACGGGGACCGATCGACGACACCCGACAGCGAGGGGGCCCCAACCGGAGACCACGAACCGTCGGCCACGGGCGAGGAGACGCCCTCACCGGCGTTGCCGACGGTGACGGACGCCACCGTCCAGACGGTCGGCAGTGGCTGTCGGTCCGACGAGTCGCCAACGGCGAGCGTCACGTTCCCGGACGAGGAGACGGTCGACTTCTCGGGGCGACTCACCGCCCCGACGCCCTGCCACCGGGTGACGATCGAGGCCGTCACGTACGACGAGCAACCGCGGCGGCTCGCGGTTGCGCTCGGGACACGGAGCGGGTCGGGAGCCTGCGCCGAGTGCCAGGGGAGACTCCGGTTCGAGGGGACGGTCACCGTCACGGGTGGCCCGCCCTCGCGGGCCCGGATCGTCCACGAGGGGCAGGTCCTCGCAGCCGTCGAAGGCAGTGACTGACGGGCCGAGAGTTTATCAGCGATCGGGCGCCATCCGGCCGCAATGGTCGTGACCGGTCGCAGTGAGAAATCGCAAGACGCGAGGGTCCCGAACGCCCAACGGCAACGCTTAAGCGGGCGGATTCCATGCCTCTGGACAGGATAATGGGTGCCATCGAGGACGTCTACGCGGACCTCGAGACCGACGTCTCGGAAGCCGAGTTCCGCGAGGCGGTCGAGGCCAAGGTCGAGCAGATGGGGGGCCTGGCCGACGAGGAGACGGCGGCGATGCTCGTCGCCCACGAGCTCGCCGACAACGAGGTGGGGAGCGTCGCCGACGTCGAACCCGGGATGAACGAGGTGAAGTTCATCGCCAAGGTCCTCTCGGTGGGCGAACTGCGGACCTTCGAGCGCGACGGAGACGACGAAACGGAAGGCCGAGTCATCAACGTCGAGGCCGCCGACGAAACGGGAACCGTCCGCCTGGCCTTCTGGGACGAGCAGGCGGCCGCGGTCGCCGACGGCCAACTCGAGGTCGGGGACGTCCTCCGGATCAAGGGACGACCCAAGGAGGGCTACGGCGGCCTGGAGGTCAGCGTCGACCAGGCAGAGCCCGACGACGAGGTCGAGATCGACGTCGACCCCGGCGGCGGGGCCAGCATCGAGACGCTGACGCTGGGCCAGTCGGACGTGACCGTGACCGGGTTGGTCCTCGGGACCGACGACCCCCGGACCTTCGACCGCGACGACGGCTCGGAGGGCAAGGTGGCGAACCTCACCCTCGGGGACGAAACCGGCCGGATTCGGGTAACGCTCTGGGACGACCGGGCCGACAGAGCCACGGAGATCGAGCCGGGGACGGCCGTCGAAGTCGTCGACGGTTACGTCCGCGAGCGCGACGGCGACCTCGAACTGCACGTGGGCGACCAGGGGGCCGTCGAGGCCGTCGACGACCCGATCGAGTACACGCCGGAGGCCACGGAGATCGCCTCGGTCGACCTGGACGACGTCGTCGACATCGCCGGCGTGGTCCGCTCGGCGGACCCGAAGCGGACCTTCGACCGCGACGACGGCTCGGAGGGGCAGGTCCGGAACGTCCGCGTCCAGGACGGGACCGGCGACATCCGGGTTGCCCTCTGGGGCGACCTCGCCGACCTCGAAATCGCCCCCGGCGACGAGATCCTGGCGGCCGACGTCGAGATCCAGGACGGCTGGCAGGACGACCTCGAGGCGTCCGCCGGCTGGCGCTCGACGGTGGTCGTCCTCGACGACGCCGATACCGACGTCTCCGTCGCGCCCGAGACGAGCGACGGTGGGGATGCCGAGGGTGGCCTCGCCGCCTTCGCCGACGCCGGGAGCGACGGTGACGACGGGGGTAGGGCGTCCGATGGGGGCGAGGGGTCCGGCGGGCGAGACGAGAGTGGCACTGCCGACGAGGGTACGGGCGATGCAGCGTCCCTCGAGGGTGAGACGGTCGAGTTCACGGGAACGGTCGTCCAGACCGGTGACCCCGCCATCCTGGACGATGGAACCGAGACGATGACCGTCGAGACGGACGATGCCCTGCAACTGGGCGAGGAGATCACGGCGCGGGGCGAACTCCGCGAGGGGCGGCTGGACGCCGAGGAGATATTCTGACGGCGTATCGGAAACCCTTAAGGTAGCGCTAGCCCCGTTTTGGCGTATGAGTGTCGAGTTACCGTTCGCGCCCGTGGACACGCTCATCCGGGCGGAGGCGGGGGACCTCCGGGTGAGTGCGGGTGCAGCCGAGGAGCTGGCCCGGCGGATCCAGGACCGGGGGGCTCGGCTGGCCGTGGACGCGGCGGACGTGGCCGAGGCTGACGGCCGGAAGACGCTGATGGCGGGGGACTTCGGCGTCGAGTCGGTCCCCGACAAGGACGACCTCGTCCTGCCGATCGCGCCGGTGGATCGCATCGCTCGCCTCGACGTGGACGGCCGATACAGGGTCGCGATGGACGCCAGGGTCGCACTCGCCTCGCTGCTCGAGGCGTACGCGACGGACGTCGCCGCGGCGGCGGCGACGCTGGCGCGCCACGCGGACCGACGGACCGTCAAGGCCGAGGACGTCGAGGCGTACTTCGAACTCGCCCAGTACTTTGAATGAGGGTTGGCTACCGCGAGGCGTGTCTCGACCACCAGACCGGGCCGCGACACCCCGAGAGCCCCGACCGGCTCCGGGCGATCAGGCGCGTCCTCGCGGAGTGCCACAACGTCGAGTACGTCGCTGGCGACCCGTGTGACGTCGAGGACGTCAGTGGCGTCCACGACGACGACTACGTCGAGAAGCTACAGGCCTTCTGTGACGCCGGCGGCGGTAACTGGGACGCAGACACTGTCGCCGTCGAGGCGACCTGGGACGCCGCGCTGTCGAGCGCCGGCCTCGCCGAGTGGGCGGCGAGCGCTGCCCTCGACGGCGCCGACGGCCGCCAGACGCCGTTCTCGATCGGGCGACCGCCGGGCCACCACGCCGTCGAGGACGACGCCATGGGATTCTGTTTCTTCAACAACGCCGCCGTCGCCGCCCAGTGTGTCATCGACGCCGGTGACGCCGACCGCGTCGCCATCTTCGACTGGGACGTCCACCACGGCAACGGCACCCAGGACATCTTCTACGACCGGGAGGACGTCCTCTACGCGTCGATCCACGAAGAAGGGCTCTTCCCCGGGACGGGGCACATAGAGGAGACGGGCGCCGGCGCCGGCGAGGGGGCGACCCTGAACGTCCCCTTCCCCCCGGGAGCTGAGGATCCCGAGTACCTCGCCGCGGTGGACGACCTCGTCCGGCCCGCGGTGGAGGCACACGACCCCGACCTGTTCCTGATCAGCGCCGGCTTCGACGCCCACGAACACGACCCCATCTCCCGGATGGGCGTCTCGACCGAGGGCTACGGCCTCCTGGCCAGGGCCGTCCGCGACGTGGCAGCCGACGCAGACGCAGCGCTCGCGTTCGTCCTCGAAGGTGGCTACGGTCTCGACACCCTCTCACAGAGCATCCGCACCGTCCACGAGGTCTTCGACGGCTACGAGCCCGCCCCCGCCGACGGCGACACCGAGGACCGGGCCCACGAGATCATCGAGGAGGTCCGCGAGACCTTCTTCGATGGCTGAACGGGCTCAGGGAACCGGGTCGAAATATCCCGAGAGGTCGTCCCCGAACTCCTCGGCGAGTGCCGCCACGTCCTCGCCGACCAGGAGCTCGTAGTTTCGACGCACGGCCGTCTCGACGTGCGCGCCCAGCGCGACGTCGAAGAGCGCGTCGCTCGCCAGGAAGTCGGCCGCTGTCGCGAACTCGCGTTCGCGCTCGACCACGTAGCGGTCGCCGTCGACGAATGGCCCGGCCACGGCCTCGTCGTCGGCGTAGGCCTCGTAGAAGTTCTCCGCGTGCTCGCGCACGTGGACCGGTGGCCCCTCGTGGCGCTCGACGCGAGGCCGTTCCGCGACGGCCAGTTCGGCCAGGAGGACGGCGGACTCGTCCGCGAACGCCTCGGCCCGGAGTACGTCGAACCCGCGCCGGTCGAGTTCCGCAGTGAGTCCGTCGAGTGATTTCGCGAGCTGGGGGTAGAGCTGGTCGTCGACCAGGTCCGGCGCGTCGAACCGGACTGCGACCGGCGTGGTCCCGCGCTCTGCGACCGCCGCGCGGACCTCGTCCGCCGACAGGGGGTCGGGCGCACGGGGTTCGAAGAGTGCGTCGTCCGGGTCGGCGAGGAAGCCCCGGGCGTAGTGCTGGAGCCGGGCGACGTTCTCGGCGCTGCAGACCGCAGCGACGTTCCGGTCGGGATCCGTCGGATCGATCACGACGAGCGGGTCGTCGAACGTCGTGGTTCCGTGGTCTTCGGGATCGAAGGTCTCCGGCGGGTGCCAGTCGGCCGCCGCCTCGAGGAAGGGGCGAACGCCCCCGTAGGTCAGCACGAGCAGTTCGACCAGGAAGCCCGAAAAGCCCCGCGTGCGGAGGTCGCTGCCGTAAACGCCGATGCCCGTGAGGAACTGCTTGGCAACGCGGACGTCGTCGGCCAGGTCCGCGTCCAGGCGCGCCTGGAGGTAGTCGTTGTGGAACGGCGTGCGATCGACGGCCGACCGGACGTCCGGGGCCGCGTCGACGGCGTAACACGGGACGAGGTCCACCTGGAAGCCGTCGACCTCGCCGACGACGTAGGGGTGTTCGGCGTACTCCTCGTGGCCGTCCGGGAGGACGGCGTGACCGACGTCGAGGCCGTACTCCTCGAGTTCGTCGCGGGAGCAGTCCGTCGGGAACCGGACGAAGACGTCGAGATCGCGGTCGCCGGCCAGCCAGGTGCCGCGGGCAGTACTGCCGACGTGGAGGACGTCGGCGTCGACCGGGAGGTCGGCCACCGCCGTCTCGGCCCGGTCGACGACTTCGGCAAGCGCAGCCTGGAGCGCGTCGCGCTCGGCGGCGTCCGGGACGACGCGGGAGCGGACGGCCGCGAGCACGGCGTCGACCTCGTCGCTCATGGCGACGGATTGTGTGGTAGTGCGTGAAAGCGTGTCGATGCGTGTCGCGAAGCGAAACGCCTATCAGCGTTTTCCGGCTACCGGAGAGTGCGGGCCGCCGTAGCTCAGCTGGTAGAGCACCGCGCTGTTAACGCGGTTGTCCCAGGTTCGAGCCCTGGCGGCGGCGCTTCTCCTGCGAACCCGACGCCGAGCCCAGCGAGGCGTCTGTGAGCAGGAGACGCGAAACGCGACAGGGGTCGAGCCGACGAGCCGCACGCCCGTGCAGGCGAACGAAGTGAGCCGAGCAGGACCGTCTCGGCTCGTTCGAGCCCTGGCGGCGGCATACGATTCTTGATTACGACAGCCGGAACACGAACTCCCGGAAAGTCCCACCAATCTGTTCGTTCCCAGGGCCATCGCGTTTGGTTGTCAGACGGCAGAGTTTTGGTGACAGGTCCGGTAGCGCGGAAAAGAGGGCCCGTAGCTCAGTCTGGTAAGAGCCCCCGGCTCATAACCGGGTATGCGGTGGTTCAAATCCGCCCGGGCCCACTGAGTCCTCGCGTCGATCCGCATCGAGCGAAGCGAGGTGTCGGAGACGCGGGGCGAAGCGACCGGCGATTTGAACCCTGGCAGTCGCAGCCTGCGTAGGGCCGCAGGCCCGAGCAGGACCGCCTTGCCCCGGTTCAAATCCGCCCTGCCCGGTGGCACCGAAATCTACAGGGAGAACAGTAGCAGCAGTGATTTTTTGACTTCCCGTTCGCCCGCAGCCGTTAGCTGACCTACGGCCCGGTCAGTCTCGAGCGAACCAGGCGCGACAGTGCGGAGCGCCCAGGGAAGGAGGTGTGGCGTGCTGGTGAACGATATGCCGTCGTAGTGATCCGCCGTCAACGGTGGCGTCGGGTGCTGAAACTGGGAAACGCTGGTTCCGAGACACATCACTGTACACTCGGTTGCGCCAAATGGGTGTGTCTCGTGTGACAGCACGACGACCGGGCGTTCGGGGTTAACCGGTTGGATCCACGGCCCAGCAGACCGAACCAGCCGAGAACCGGTTAGCCATCGAGTTCGTCCTCTAGTTCGTCGACTTCAGACTCCAGGGCAGCGTCGTCGGTCGTGAGGTCGTCGAGTTCCGTGGCTGGATCCGGATCCGGGCCAGTTGAGTTGTCGGGATGGGAAGCAAACATCGCCTCGGTCTCGGCGACACTCCGGGAGTATCGACGCAGGTCTTCACGATCGTCAAGACCGTGATAGTATCCCTCCTTCATGCGACCGACGTACCCGCGTTCGTGGAGCCGCCTGAGCGTGGTCGTCGCAGTGCCAGCCGGTATGTCGAGTTCCGTGGCAACCTCGCTGGGCGTATACGCGAAGTCGAGGTTCCGGTAGAGGAAGACTACGATGTCGGATTTCGTGGTTCCCGGTTTGAGGTCGACGTCGTCGGGGTGTGTTTCGCGATGAATCGGCATGTGTGTGAATGTAATCGTCTGTTTGTTGAAGTACCTTGTGATGGTTGGAATCCGGTCGGGGCCGACTCCCCGGGGCAATGCGGCCCGAAGACGTTCTGAATTGATTGGCAAGCCCGTTCGAGGGGCTATTTGACGGCACGTATCGTGCTGACCGTTCCGTCGACCCGACTCGCGACGGTGGAGAGCGTACTCCACTCCGGAGAGGTGACGTCGGTCTCAGGTACGGTAGAAGTCAGGAGCGTTACTCGAGCGTCGCTTTCCGGACGCAAAATGCGGTTTCCAGGCGCAAAATCCCGCTGGACGGCCACAAAATTCGCACCGGTCCTTTGTCGGCGGCGGTCCTCGATCCAGGTGTCGCGATGACGCCAATTCAACGCGAGATCGTGCGAGAAGAACTGCTGCGGAGTATCGCCTGGTTCGGCCTCGGCATCGTGGGCTGGCCGATCGTGGTAACAGAGGTCGCGTGGCTCGAGGCGAGCGCGCTGACGGTCCTCGGCCTCCCCCTGGTCACCTGGGCGGTGCTGACGACGACTGCGATCGCACTTCGGTCCACGACGGACTCGGTAGCGCAGGTGCGGACGCAGACCGGGCTGTCAGTGAGTCTCGTGGTCGGGATCATGCTCGGTGGCGTCGGCGCGGTGTCCCTCGTCACCGCCGCCGGCTATCCAGCGCTGTGGACGACAGTCGCCTACGTCGCCATGACCGGCGGAGCCGTCCTGTGGTACTGGTTCGCGAACCCACGAGCCGACGCCGCCGAGGTGGCGGGCTAGTCGCCCGTTGAGGGGTCGGTTCGGCCCCTAGCGGACGACACCTCCGAGACAGCAACAGTCCGAAACGACCATACTCCTCGGCCGGGTCCTGCCCAACAGATGTCACTTCCTCCACGGCTCGCCGGGCGGTTGCCGGAGGACGGGAGGGTGAACACGAAGCTCACGCACGAGCACGTCGTCGAGACGATGTGCGAGGCCGACCGTCCGTTCTTCTCGCTCCAGCAACTGCAGGAACGGATCAAGCCGGACGTCTCGAAAGTCACCCTCCGCAATCGCCTGGACGACCTGGAGGACCGCGGAATCGTCGCGACCGAGTCGTTCGCCGACTCGCTGACGCTGTACTACATCGACCACCCGGCGTCGGAGTGGCCGGTGTCGCCGGAGGGAAAGCGGGCGCTGGCCGGGGAGGACAGCGGAACGGACGCCCCCCTCCGTGACATCCTCCAGCACCCGCGAGTCCGCCTGATCCTTCGGCAGGAACTCCTCCGGAGTATCGCGTGGGCGGCACTCGGACTGGTCGGGTGGGCGATTCTCATCAGCGGGTCTGACCGGTTGCCCGCGACCGTCTGGACGGTACTCGGTCTCCCCGTGCTCACGTGGGCATCGCTGACCCTGGGAGTGGTCGGAATTCGGCTCCTGACGGGCACTGATCTGCAGGTCCAGAGCCGGGAGGGGCTCCACGTCATCGCCCTCGGCGGCGTGGTGTTGGGCGGGTTCTGGGCTGGCTTCCTGATTTTCGTCCTGGGGTGGCCACCACTGGCGGTTGGTGCGGTCTCCGTCGCCGTGACCATCGTGTCGCTCGTCGGCTACACGCGACTGGTCCTTCCACGGTTCGACGCAACGGACGGCGGTTGAGGGGGCGACCGCCTGGGTGCTCCAAAGCGGTGGCGGGCTGTCACGGACCGCAATACGGAGACTGTCGGTGGATCGGAGACGGCACGGGTCTCCAGGCCACGCTCGTGGGCAGGAGACGGTCCCGTGAATGAACCGTACACCGCCGGTCTGCCAGCCCACAGCCTTGAAGACGGAGACCGGTAGCCAGCCACCCGAAAAGGTTCTCCTTTCGTGTTGCATAGTGCAACCCATGACGCGATCGGTTCACAGTATCGTCTTCACTGCCCTCCTCGTCGCCGCAGTCGGTGCAGTGGCCCTCCCGGTCGTCGCCGAGGCGCCCCAGCAACGATCGATCGACGCACCCCAGACGGGTCCCGGACAGGCGCCTCAACTCGACTCCGAGGCCCCGCGTGGGCGGTGGCATCCCGACAATGGAACTGGCGAGATCATCCTCGACGACGAGAGCTACTACGAGGTGTTCCAGGGCGAGCGAGACATCGACGCCTGGCGGAACGCAACCGGCGACGACGTCAGCGGCACCATTCTCGAGGGCGAGGTGGGCGAGAGTGAGGGGGACGTCCTCGAACTGGGAAGCGCCGTCCCCGACAGTCAGGACGTGGGCCGGTACGCGGGCAGCGACCTCACCGTTCGCGTACAAGAGCCTGAGATCGAGAGCGTCGACCTCTACAACAGCATCGGGACCGAACTTGATTCCATGTCCGAACTGCGACGCGACGAACCACTGCTCGTGGTCGCCGACTGGAACTTCGTCGCGGCCGAGGACCTGCGCGTCGAATTGATCGACCGCGACGGTGACGTCACCATCCAGCGCGAGGTGCTCTCGACGAGCCCCACCGACGAGCAGGCCGACCGCCTCCCCGACGGGTTCGACGAGGCGGCGCTCGCACGGGAGACACAGGGAACCGGGACGACCGGCTACGAGTCTGCCTACTGGCTGTTCGACGTCGAGGAACTGGACGAGGGCTCGTACACGCTCCGGATCGAGGGCGTCGACGACCTGACGGCGGGGGAGGCGGTCGAAACGATCGACTTCACCGTCGGAACCGAGGAGACCGGAACCCCCACCGACACGGAGACGGCCACCGCGACTGACACCGCAACGGCCACGCCGCCGGAGACGTCCTCGTCGACGCCGACCGCGACGCTACCGGCGACGACGGAGACGCCGCAGGGGCCCGGAACCGCGTCGCCGTCGGCACCCACGACGGCGCCGACGCCGTCCCCCACGACGGGGGACGACGGCCCGGGCTTTGGGTTCGGCGTGACTCTCGTGGCCGTCTGCATCGCGGTGCTGTACGCACGTCACACCCGTCGCTGAGATCCCTCGCCAGTCCCGGCACTCGAGGCGATCCAGCACGGAGGCCGAGAAGCGACGACGGGGGAACGCAGCGACGACCGTCCCACCGAGCGTTCCGCGCCGCTAGTCGAGCGACTCGTCGCCGACGCCGGGTTCGTCGTGTGGATCCGTGTCGGTGGTCGAGCGATAGAGGTTCACACCGAGACCGGCGACGAACGCGAGCAGTCCGACGACGACCAGCCAGACGAGGTTCGGATGCGCCAGCCCAAGGTGTGCCGGAACGACCATAGTCGGGGAGACCGGGTGGCAGAACTAAAGCCTGTCTAACTCGGGGTGTGCCGGGCCGCACCCGTTCGGTGTCTGGTCGGCGAAGAGTCGAGCGACCTGACCGGAAGTCGCATGGACCGTCCGGAGTCGTCAGTCGTCCTCGGCGGGGGGTGCTGCGGGTGAGGTGGCGTGCTCTCCGGGAGTGGCGTCTCGCCAGTCGAACCGGCGCTGGAAGTAGAGGGCCACGTTGACCAGCGCCAACAGCACCGGTACCTCGATCAGCGGGCCGACGACGGTCGTGAACGCGACGCCGGAGCCGACGCCGAACACAGCGACGGCGACCGCGATGGCGAGTTCGAAGTTGTTCGAGGCGGCGGTGAAGCCGATGGCCGTCGTCGTCGAGTAATCCGCGCCGATGCCCTTGCCCATCCCGAAGCTCACGAGGAACATGACGACGAAGTAAATCGTCAGCGGGACGGCGATCAGGAGGACGTCACCTGGCGAGGCGACGATGGCCTCGCCCTGGGTGGCGAACATCACGATGACCGTAAACAGCAACGCAACGAGCGTCACCGGGTCGATCCGCGGAACGACCGTCTCCTCGTACCACTCCTCGCCCCTGGCTCGCGTCCCGACGTACCGCGTGAGGAATCCGCCGACGAAGGGGATTCCGAGGAAGACGACGATCGCCTGGAACACCTGCATCGGCGTCACGTCGAACGTCTGGATGCCGGCGACGAGCGTCTCCATGCCGAGCAGCGGTGGGAGAAACAGGCCGAAGAACCAGACGTAGACGCCGTAGGTCAGGATCTGAAACAGGCTGTTGAACGCGACCAGGCCGGTGACGTACTCGGTCGACCCCTCCGCGAGTTCGTTCCAGACGAGCACCATCGCGATGCACCGGGCCATCCCGATGAACACCAGACCGAGGAAGAACTCCGGCCGGGCAGGCAGCCCCGGCACGAGCCCGCTGAAGAAGAACACGGCCAGCGCGAACATCAGCGTCGGCCCGAGCAGCCAGTTCTGGACGAGACTCAGTCCGAGGACGCGCCAGTTGCTGAAGACGGCGCGAAGCTGCGAGTAATCGGCCTTCGCCAGCGGCGGGTACATCATCGCGACGAGACCGATCTCGACGAGGTGGAGGTCCTGAATCGGTCGGGTCACCGACGGGGCGACGAACCCGAGTCCCACGCCGACCGCCATCGCACCGAGGATCCAGACGGTGAGGTACTTGTCGAGAACGTCCATCGACCGCGGGTCGCCACAGCCCTCACAGTCACAGTCCGGGCCGTGGTCGTGGGCGTCGGCCTCACCCATCTGCGCCCCCCGGCTTCCGGGCGGTGATGGTCGCTGAGACGAGGAACTCGCTCACGTCGTAGTCGTCGTCCCAGTCGCGGATGAACGCGCCACTGTCGTCGGTCGGGGAGATTGTCACTGAGGTGACGTCCGCGTCGCGGCGAGAATCCCTCGGGGACTCGCCTGACTCAGGCACTGGTGGGCACCTCCCGTTCGATTTCGTCGAACAGCGCACGCACGCGGTCTCGAACGTCCGCACGGATGTCCCGGACGCGGTCGCGATCCGTCCCATCGGGATCGGCGAGCGCCCAGTCGCGGACGTCGAGGCTGGCGTCCCCGGCGTCCAGTTCGAGCGTCGAGCAGCCCATCGTGGCGACGTAGTCACACGACTCGAGTTCGGCCGTCGAAATCTTTCGTGGCGTCCGCTCGGAGAGATCGACGTCTTCCTCGCCCATTACCTCGACGACGATGTCGTGGACGTCCTCGGCAGGGTGGGTCCCGCCGGTCCGTATCTCGACGGTGTCCTCGAGACCGCGCCGGTCCCGCTCGCGTTCGGCGAACGCGGTCGCCATCTGCGAACGGCCGGCGTTCTGGACGCAGACGAACGCCACGCGAACCGGCGTGTCGGTCATCGGTCGGCCCCCCGCGTCTCGTCGAGGGCCGCGAGCAGCGCCTCGGCGCGGTCGGTCGTCTCGTAGTACCGCCACGTGCCGTCCTTCCGTCGGGTGACGAGGCCGGCGTCGGAGAGGTCCGACAGCGCGTGACTGATCGCGCTGTCGCTGACGTCGACGACGGGGTTGATCTCGCAGACACACAGCTCCCGCTGTGCGGCCGCCAGCAGCCGGACGATGGTGTACCGGGTATCGTTCCCGAGGGCGGTGAGCATGGCGAGATCGGCGTCCGGGTTCGCCGGAAGCGACTCCTGCAACGAGCGCAGAGAATCGAGCCGGGCCGCGAGATCGTCCTCGCAGCAGCCACCGCGCTCCGCGGTGATGAGGCGTTCGAGTCGGTCCGTCGTCTGACTCATGGATGATTGATTGAACAAGCATTCATATAATTGTGTCGGGAACGGTGACGGGCACTCGTGCGTCCTCCACAGGAGACGGTCCCGCGGACGAGTATGCCGTCGCGGCCGGCAGTCCGACCGCCAGAGGCGGAACAGTCGAGGTTGTCGCCAGAACAAAGAGCAACGCGAGCCCCTCCCGGTTGGAGCTCAGAACCGGTCCCGTCAGTCCCAACCGTCGTACTTCGCCGCAAATTCCCGCCCCGCGCATTCGTTCGTACTCAGGCCGAACAGCCGGAATTCGACGTCCTCGAAGGGAATGCCCCAGACGCCGACGTCGGCGGGAAACTCGGCATTGGCAGCCAGACTCGCGTAGGCCTGCTCGCGCTCGTCCGCGTCGATCTCGTAGATTTCGCCCGTGACGACGACGCTTCGCCAGATCGCCTCGTCGTCGGTGTCCTGCTCGTAGACGGTCAGGCACACGTTCGGGTTCGCGTCGATGGCGGTACTCTTCCGGCTCTCGTAGCCACCGCCCCACTGCATCGGCAGCACCATCTGGTCTGCATCGTAGCCAAACGACATCGGGATCGCGTACGGACGTCCGTCGTCGACCATCGCGAGAACGCCAATCCCTCTCCGGACGAGCAGCTCGTCGATCTCGTCGCGGTCTAGATGCCTCATTCGCCTCGGGGGAAGGGGCTCCGTGAGGTAAAGCCATTGATGCCACGGCGGGCGGTCTCAGAAGGCATTCGACGGCTGTAATGCACGTACTGCGCTGCAGCGAGTGCAGGCCCGCTGGTGTCGCGACCGGCCCCCGTCCGGGCGAAGTCGCGGTCAAATCGGCCGGCCTGGTCGACCGGGGCAATGTGGGAGGAGATCTCCGTACCCTCGGTGCCGATCGAGCTCCAGGCTCCATGATGGATCGCCCGCTAAGACGACGGCCCCTCAGACGAACCGGAAGGTCTCGAGGTTCTTCGGGGCGAACGTCCGCATGTGGTGTTTCTCGTACAGCGCGGAGGAGAGTTGCTGCGTCGACGACTCGTCGCCGTGGACGCAGAGTACCTTCTCCGGGCGTGGGTGCATCGTCTCGACGAAGTCCTCCAGCCCCTGACGGTCGGCGTGCCCGGAGAACCCGTCGACGGTCTCGACGCCCATCTGGAGACTTACCTGTTCCGGCCGACCGTCCCGGGTATCCCTCATCGTGATCTCGTCCTGACCGCGCTGGATCTGCCGGCCGAGCGTTCCCTCGGCCTGGTAACCGACGAAGACGAGTGCGTTCTCCGGATCGCCGCCGAGGAGGCGGAGCCAGGACATGATCGGCCCGCCCTCGATCATCCCCGACGTCGTCAGGATGATCGAGGGCTCGTCGTCGGCGACGTCCCGACGCATCTCGTCGCCACCGTCGACCTGGGTGAACTGCTCGGCCATGAAGGGGTTGTCGTCCTCGTAGAGGATGCGATCCCTGAGGCGCCCACGGAGGTATTCGGGATAGGCGGTGTGAATCGCGGTGGCCTCGCGGATCATCCCGTCGAGGTAGACCGGCATCGTCGGGACGTCCCCCGTCCGCATGGCCTCCTCGAGGACGAGCATGAGTTCCTGGGAGCGCCCGACGGCGAACGCCGGAATGACGATCGTCCCGTCCTGCTCGTAGACCCGATTGACGACCTGCTTGAGTTTGCGCTCGGAGTCCTCCTGGTCGGTCTGGTAGTCGTTGCGACCGCCGTAGGTGGACTCCAGGACGAGCGTCTCGACCCGGGGGAAGTCGTTGTCGGCACCGTCGAGCAGCCTGGTGTCCCTGTAGTGGATGTCGCCAGAAAAGGCGACGTTGTACCGGCCGTTCCCGACGTGGAAGTGCGCGACGGCCGAACCGAGGATGTGGCCCGCGTTGTGCAGCGTGAGTTTGACGTCCGGCGCGACGTCGGTGACGTCACCGTACCCGATGGGAATCGTGTGTTTGAGCGCCTCCCGGACCATCTTGCTCTCGTAGGGGGGCGTGCGGGCCTCCTTGGCGGCGACGTCGAGGTAGTCCAACTGGAGGAGGCCCATCAGGTCCCGCGTGGGCTCCGTGGTGTAGATGGGCCCGTCGTACCCGTACTTGAAGAGGATGGGAATGAGCGCCGAGTGGTCGAGGTGGGCGTGGGTCAGGACGACCGCGTCGAGCGAGTTCGGGCCCGCAGCCAGCGCCTCCGGCGCCTGCAGGTACGGCACCTCGCCGTCGGCACCCGGCTTGTCGCCACAGTCGACGAGGATCCGTGACTCCGGCGTCGAGAGGATGAACGACGCGCGCCCGACTTCGCGACAGCACCCGAGCGTGGTCAGCCGGACCCAGTCGTCGTCCCCGTCCATCGGGCGGTGGATGCGTCGTCCCACGGTCTCCAGGATGTCTCGACGGTCCCCGCGCTCCTGCTTGAGGAAGTTCCGGACGTTCGCGACCGTCGACGACTCCATCGGCGGCGTCCGAAGCACTTCCGGGGTCCACCCGACGGCCGCACGGATTTCGTCGAGCGTCGCGCCGTGGCGCCCGATCACCCGTCCCGGCTTCGAGGCCTCGACGAGGACTTCACCGGTCGCCTGGTCGAACTCGAGATCCTGGACGTCCGCCTCGTCGGGGATCAACCGGAGGATCTCCTCGCGCGCCTGGGCCGAGGGGACGAGCGCGTCGGGCGTCGGCCGGATCGAGAGGCGCTTCTGGAGTGTCGAGGCCAGTTGCGGGACGAGGTCGTCGCGCTCGGCGAATCGCCCGATGTCTGGCGTATAGACCACCAGCTCCGGGCCTTCGAACGTGACTGATTCGATCGTGAGACCGTCGGGAATCTCCGATTCGATCGTTGCCTTCAGTTCCTGGAGGGTTTCGTCTGCAGTCGCCATGAATTGTGACCGCCGGGCGAAGAAAGCCCACGCGTGCCGGTGGCGTCGCCCAACTGCGGAATACGAGTGAACGGAATTGGAGGCGGACCAAGAACCTTTGCTTCTCGATACGGCGGTCGAGGCGGAACGGGTTGGTGCGGAGAGGCGTCCCCACCGAGACGCGCCGACGCGACGTTCCGGAGCCGGCGCCCGACGCTGGTTCCGGGCCCACGCCGTCAATCGTCCTCGAGCTGGTCTTGCCACTGCTGGACGCGCGTCATGAGGTCGATCGGCGCCGTCTCGTCGACGTCCAGGTCCCGGAGGTCCTCGAGGACGGCGTCCGTCTCAGGACTGCGCGACTCGCCGCGGTCGTGGCTCCCATCCGTGGCGAGTCGGTGCTCCCCGCCCGGCTCGTCCCGCCGTGCAAACTGGCCGGATTCGAGGTCGAACACGACCTGCGTCGTCTCCCCGCCGCCGTCACCGCCCCGGACCTCGATCGCCTCGTTCTCGCGCAGTCGTTCGAGGACCTCCCGCGACCGGTCCACCACCGGTTCGGGGACCCCCGCCAGATCGGCGACGTGCACGCCATAGGAGCGGTCGGTCGGCCCGTCTCTGACGGTGCGGAGGAACGTGACCTCGCCGTCTGACTCGTCCGCGGCGACGTGGACGTTCTCGACGGTCGGCAGTTCGGTCCCGAGAGTCGTCAGCTCGTGGTAGTGGGTCGCGAACAGAGTCTTGGCTCGAATTTCGTTGACGATGTACTCGGAGGCGGCCCAGGCGATCGAGATGCCGTCGTAGGTCGCCGTCCCGCGGCCGACCTCGTCCAGGATCACGAGCGAGTCCTCGCTCGCGGAGTGGAGGATGTTCGAGAGTTCCTGCATCTCGACCATGAACGTCGAGCG